>Ga0209343_10000747_pt1 | contig 45140 bp, 32 predicted proteins | sample RifCSPlowO2_02_FD_184026 | JGI IMG/M metagenome (GOLD analysis project Ga0209343, IMG submission 184026) | Groundwater microbial communities from Rifle, Colorado - Rifle CSP2_plank lowO2_0.2 (SPAdes) (version 2) | ecosystem: Environmental > Aquatic > Deep subsurface > Groundwater | place...
ATACTCTTAGAAATTTATCCTGAGTATCTGCAAGAGTCAAAGCTCTTGGATGACAAAGAGAGTGATAAGTATGACCCTTATTCCGTACATTTTGCTGCATTAAATGAGGCTGGTGAGGTTTGTGCAACGGTAAGGCTTATATATAACTCGCCGATTGGATACCCGACAGAGAACAGTATGACATTTGACAGCAGTATGTTTGAAAGAGATAAGCTTGGAGAGTTGTCAAGAATATTTATAGATGCCAAATATAGAAATATAAATACTTCAAAGGTTATAATACAGGGTCTTAATAAATTAATTTTTATTAAAATGATGACACTCGGCGTGCAATATACTTACGGTTCGCTTGAAGAGAGCTTTTTGAGGCTGCTTAGAATCTATAAAATGCATTATCATACTATAGGTAAAAAGCAAGAATATGCGTATGTCGGTCAGCGCTACCCCTCTATTTTATATACACAGCAATTAGGTAGTGACAATCATGAGCTTATTAAACTATGGGAGAATCAGCGTGAAGCATAAAATTTCACACAACTCAAATAGATTTAGTTTTATTCTAATTTTATTAATAAGCTTAACAAACCTAAGTGCTCAGACGGATAAGTTGCTTGAATCTATCTCCAGCGAAATGGAACATTTTAACAAAGTTGCAACACTTACAAAGCAAAATGAGCATTATCAGCCATATATCATCTCAGTATTTCAAGGAAAAGAGCTTGAAAAACTGGGTGTTGCAAACCTCAAAGAGGCATTGCTCCTTGTTCCGGGGGCTGATATCTCCACAGACAATGTAAATACTCAAACACCGATATTTAGAGGCTCTAACCCTCTTGCGTATGGTCAATCTAAACTTTTTATAGATGGTATTTCAGTTAACAATCTATTTTTTGATGCTTATTCGGAGTATCTCTCTTTTCCTATTGAGATGATTAAGAGGATTGAGGTAGTAAGAGGTCCCGGAAGTAAAACGGATGGGTTTAACGCTTATGCCGGCTCCATAAATGTCATTACATATGCAGAGGATTTTAAAGATTCCGCGTCTAATGACAAACTTGTATTTAAGTATGGCTCATATGACTACAGGATGGGCGGATTTTTTAAAACCTATAAAACAGAAGATTTAAAACTGTTTGTAGATTTTTTCTATCAAGAAGATGATAAAAAAATCTCCTCAGGTCCCGATGGTCTCTCACAAGGTATATTCGGCGCTAACAATATTGCACTCTCTAAATCAGGAGATGCTCCGCTATGGCTAAGGGAGTACTCGCTTGGAGTAAACCTTGAGTATAAAGATTTTTCTCTTAAGGCGCGAATGCTTGAACATACACAAGGAAGTGCTTATGGTATCAATCTTGCACTGCCGCAAGAGAGCGATAGAGTAAAACTGCCAAGCTACTATCTTGATTTGGGTTACAACAAAGAAGTCGGCAGTTATGAGGTTAACATAAATGCCGGGGTTAAATACGATACATTTGATTCTAAATCTAAGCTACTGCCTGATGACTTAAATATCAGCAATATTATTTTTGAAGACGGAATATACGGAGAACATTATGCTGCACAGCGAACACTATATCAATCATCATATCTTAAATATAGCGGAATAAATAAACATACAATTACCTCAGGCTATCGTTTAATAAAAGAAGAAACAATAGATATGACATCAAAGCTCTCAAACAGGGCGACAGGTGATGTCGCATTGGTTGATTATACTTATACTTTGCCGTTTTTTGATAAAGATGCCAAGCGTGATACTTTAATTTTCTCAATGCAAGATGAATTTCAATTTAACGATGACATTAGTTTTATTTATGGCTTTAATTATGAACAAACATCATATAAAGATGCAGGTTTAGAGCCTAGAGTATCGATGGTGTATCAGCTAGATACCGAGAATATTTTCAAAACCATATATAGCCGCTCTCATCGAAATGCCTCATGGCAAGAGATGTTTACAATGAATAATCGCGCCAGAGTGGGCAGTACCGATTTAAAACCTGAAATAGTAGATGCCTTTGAAGCTGCATATATTAAGAAATTTTCAACAGATTCATACCTGCAAACTAACCTCTTTTATCTTCTTAATAAGGACCAGATATACAACTCATCTATAAATCCAGAGTATAGAAATGCGGTAGATACCGATATTTATGGTTTTGAAGTTGAATACAAGGGAAATATCTCATCTGCTGACCAGCTATATCTAAACTACTCTTATGTAGATGGCAAATCTTATACACAAGATGTAGGCAGCAGCGATTCATTGCCAAATGTTGCGCATCATCTGGCTAAAGGGTACTATATTTACAATCTTGATGGCGACTTGTCACTTAGCGGTGTTGTTAAGTATGTCGGCTCGAAAGATAGAGTTTTAGGAGATACGCGTGAGAAAGTAAAAGCATACTCTAGCGTAGATTCTTCACTGCACTACAAAGACCCAAAATATAAGTATAGTGCAACATTTAGCATCAAAAATATATTTAATACCAATATTACATATCCTTCTGCGCCAAATACATACATCCAAGATTATGCGCAAGAGCGCAGAACCTTCCTTGTAACACTTAAGAAAGAGTTTTAAATGAGGAAAGTGATTCTACTTTTCTTCATTTTTGTAAATTTGGCTTATGGATACAGTTACGATGATTTATTGCTAAAAGCACAGGCTTCAATCTTTCCTAAAATTATGCTTCTTGATAAAAAAATAGAAAATAAGCTTATAGAAGGCAGAATAATTTATACTATTGTATATGAAAAAAATGATTACAACACGGCTTTAGAGATAACTAAATTTATAGATGAAAACTATAATGGGCACTTTAACGGATATGCTTATAAAATAAATTTGGTAGAATTTTCGGATTTATCAAGCATGACACAAGCATCTGCAATTTATATATTAAACTCAGATAAAGATATTAAAAAAGTTGCAGACATTGCCAAAAAAAAAGGGATTATTGCATTTTCCTACGATGTTAAAAATTTAAAAGCCGGGCTGTTGTTCTCTTTAATGCTGGAGAAATCAACTGTTTTATATATGAATAAAGAAAATTTGTATATTCAAAAAGTAGATTTTGTAGACTCTCTCCTGCGAATGGTAAAATTTATAGATAAAGAAAATAGTTAATATAAGTAAAAATTAGTATCAAACAGCACTTATCGCGGTACAATTGTCTTGCAAATATGCTAAAATACAGTTTGTAAGGCATTATGTCTATGCTGTAAGGATTGGTTTTTTGATATGAAAAATAAAAATAGTAATTCCCTCTCTAAAAAAATAGTAATATCTATCGGTATTGTATCTCTGCTTATAACATTAGTAATTTTTAGCGTTTCTGAAAAAATAACTAAAGAAGCTTTTTACAATGTCGAGCTTGAAAAAGCTGATTTGATTGCAAGAACAATAGAGCCGTTGATTGCTCTTAATATCTATCTTGATATGCCCGATAATATAGCTCAACTCTCACTTCAGCTTATGGAAAATCCATATATTTTGTCTGTTAAAGTCTTAGATAGTCAAAATAAAATAATTAGCGATATAAAGTCTAAAGAGTATCAAAAAGGTATTGAAGAATTTTTTGTTGTAGAAAAAACTATTAATCAGCCTAACTCTACAAAAAAAATAGGTACATTGGCTCTTGTCTACTCAAACAAGGGCTACCAAGAGCTAGTAGATAAATATACAAATTTGACACTTCTTCTGCTTGTAGCCCTTGTTGTGCTGTTTATACTATTTGGTTTGTATGTAAAAAAACTTCTATCTCCTCTTGTGAAAATTGCTGCATCCCTAAAGTACTACTCACCTGACAAAAAGATGGATATTCCTTTTTTATCTCAAAACAATGAAATCGGATTAATCTCAAATGCGCTAAATGGTATGCAGCAAAAAATTTCCGAGTACTCAAAAAAACAGAAAAATATTAACAATTATCTTGAAGAGAAGGTTAACGAGAAGACATTGGAGCTTCGTGAGCAGCTGTACATTGATACTTTGACAGGATTGCCTAATAGATTTAGCATGTTTAATGATATTATCGAAACAAGAGATGGGGCATTGCTCATTATTAATATAGATGACTTTAAAGAGATAAACGACTTTTTTGGGCATATTGCAGGAGATAATATTCTAAAAAAGTTTGCAAATAGACTTAAAAATATGTTTAAAGAGAACGAATATATTAAACTAAAACGCCTCTCAGGTGATGAATTTGCTCTGCTGTTTGTAGAAAAACCGCCGCTGGAAGATTTTATAAAGACCGCTGAAAAATTAATCAAAGATGTAGAAAAAATGATTTTTCTTTATAAAAAAAATGAGATAGGTATAAGAGTAACTGTAGGAGGGGTGTATCAGATAGAAAAAGCTTTGGAAAAAGCAGATATAGCTCTAAAATCAGCAAAAAAGCAACGAAAATCTTTTTTACTTTATGATGAAAAACTAAATATAGAAGAGCATTATAAAGATAATATGGAGTGGGTTAAAAAGCTTAAAAAAGCCATTGAGCAAGATATGATTGTTCCATATTTTCAACCTGTTTTTGACAATAATTCAGACAAAATTGCAAGTTATGAGTGTCTAATTCGTTTAATAGAGAGCAATGGCAATGTTGTTAGCCCGTATCTGTTTTTAACAATAGCCAAAAAAAGCAGACTCTATAGTGAACTGACAAAAATTATGATTGAAAAGAGTTGTAAACATTTTGAAAATATCGATTATGATTTTTCTGTTAATTTATCAGTAGAGGATATACTAAATAATGATATGGTAAGTTACATTAAACAAAAAATTAAAACACATAATGTTGCCAATAAAATTATTTTTGAGATTTTGGAATCAGAGGGGATAGAAAACTATGAAGAAGTTTCACTCTTTATAAGTGAGATGAAAGAGTTTGGCTGCAGAATAGCAATAGATGATTTTGGAAGCGGATACTCAAATTTTGAACATCTTCTTAAGTTAAATATTGATTATATAAAAATAGACGGGACGCTGGTTAAAAATCTTGACAAAGATGTAAATGCCCAAGTTGTCGTCGAAACAATCGTAAATTTTGCACAAAGGTTAAACATACTGACAGTGGCTGAATTTGTTCATAACGAAGCAGTCTTTATGAAAGTTAAAGAGCTTAATATAAATAGGTCTCAGGGATTTTTTCTGGGGATGCCAAAAGAGGGTACAGATAATAAATTTATAGTTTAATATTTTGTACCCATATACATTATTTAGATTTTAACTCTTCTTTTACAAACTCTTCAATTCTTTTAATTCCGGCACGAATGCTCTCAATGTCTGTAGCAAAGCTAAATCTTGCATAACCTTCGCTTCCAAAACCGACACCCGGAACCAGAGCCACACCTTTTTTCTCTAAAAGCTCTTTACAAAATTTCATAGAGTCATTAGATACTTTTTTGATATTGATAAATAGGTAAAAAGCACCGTCGGGCTTATAAACACTAAGTCCTTCAACTGCGTTTATTAGCTTAACTGCTTCATCGCGGCGCTCTTTAAATGCAACTCTCATTTTCTCTATATCTGCATCTGCATCGCCGTTTAAACCTACTATTGCAGCCTTTTGAGTAATAGAGTTGATATTAGATGTGCTTTGGCTTTGAAGCTTTTTAGTAGCTTGGATAATCTCTGTATTGTGAGCCGCCATATAACCAAATCTCCAGCCTGTCATCGCAACCGATTTGCTCAAACCGTTGATAGTGATAGTTCTTTTGTACATATCTTCACTCACAGCTGCCGCAGATGTAAACTCTCCGTCATAGACAAGCTTCTCATACATCTCGTCGCTAGCAACGATAACATCGGTTCCTTCCAATACTTTGCCTAAAGCAGTTAATTCCGCTTTTGAGTAAACAGAGCCGGTAGGATTTGACGGGCTTGTAAGCACTATCATCTTTGTTTTTGGAGTAAGAGCATTTTTTAACTGCTCTGGAGTGATTTTAAATGAACTCTCGTCATTTGTCTCTATCTCAACAACTGTTCCTCCGTGGTAGAGAACCAGTTCGGGATAAGTAACCCAGTATGGAGCAGGGATGATTACCTCGTCTCCTTTTTGAATAACTGCCGCGAAAAGATTAAAAAGTGAGTGTTTAGCACCATTGTTTGTGATGATTTGGTTTGGAGCATAAGTAAGACCGTTATCTCTTTTTAGTTTGTTTGCAATAGCAGCTTTAAGAGCAGGGATGCCATCAACAGGGGTGTACTTCGTAAAACCTTCATTTATGGCTGCAATAGCAGCATTTTTAATTACTTGAGGAGTATCAAAGTCAGGCTCGCCTGCAGAGAAGCTAAGGATATCTTTGCCCTGAGCTTTAAGTTCACCGGCGAGTGTCGAGATGGCAATTGTAATTGATTCAGATAGTGTATTTACGCGATCTGTTAGCATATTAACCCTTTATAAAAATATTGCGCGAATTATACTAAAAAAAATCTAATTTTTCATTGCCTTGATGAATGATTCATAAATTTTTTCCAGTTGTAAATCTTGTTCGAGCAGCTGCTTGTTGTCTTCAACAAGAATATGCTCTAGCACAGCAACGCGTTTTAGCATATATTCAAACATCTCTTTGTTTATATCCGGAAGCATATTGTGCATAAGCGGATCTTTACATCTTCCTTTTTCAATAACATGTGCAGGAATGCCGATAGCTGTCGCATTATCCGGAACCTCTTTTACAACAACTGAGTTTGCACCGATTTTAGCGTATTTTCCAATAGTAATATTTCCAAGAATCTTTGCTCCGGCACCAAGTACGGCGCCTTTTTTTACGGTTGGATGTCTTTTGCCGTTTGTTAAAGATACTCCGCCGAGAGTTACACCTTGATAGATTAAAACATCATCTTCTACGATAGCGGTTTGCCCGATAACAACTCCGGTGCCATGGTCTATAAAAACTCTTCTTCCTATTTTTGCACCTGGATGAATATCTATATTTGTTAAAATTTGAGTTAAACCCATTATTACTCTTGCTAAACTTTTAAAATTAGATGTGTAGAGTCTGTGCGCGATTCTATACCAAGCAACAGCCCAAACCCCTGGATAATTAAATAGAAAATCAAGTCTAGAATTTAGTGCCGGATCATTTTTGTATGCATTTGAAAAGTCTTCTTTAATATCAGCATAAAGTCCCACGAGTAGCCCCTAGTTTGTAGTTCTTAAATAACCGTTTTGTTGTAAAAACAGTTCTAATTTTGCAAGTGTATCATCTTTTTCTTGTTCTGTAATAAAACTAGAACTAGTTAAATCGCCTTTAAGTTTATTTGAGACTTCATCTACATCATAACCAAGCGATGCTAATATCTCCAAAATACTTTTTGATTCAACTGCATTTTTTATCTCATATGAGTACTCATCTATTATAATAGTATACTCGCTTGGGTGTGTAAATAGGTTGTGGTTCATACCGAGTGTTTCTTGATAAGCACCGACATTAAAAAAGCCTAAAAAGTAATCTTCTTCATCTAAATTAACATCATGCAGGTATAGAGGTTTGTCCGGATTAAAACCTATCTCTCCGTCACTATCGCATGTAATATCCCAAAGTGACGCAGCTCGAAGCGGTGTCGTGTTTAGGTGATGCAACGGCATAACAGGAAAATGCTGATTTAACCCCCAATAGTCAGGCAAACTCTGAAATATAGAAGCGTTTATAAGGTATCTCTCTTGCAGCTTTACTTGTAACTGTGCTAACTCGTCAGTTGGATTTGATGATTTTAGATAGAGTGCTCTTTTTATAATATTGTGAACCAAAATTTCCGCGTTTGAGCGGTCTTGCAAATCAATATATCCTAAATCAAAAAGAGTAAGAACTGACTCCATGTGGTCGAGCGCATCGTGAAGGTACTCAATACAGTTTGTGTTATTTAAGAGTTTGTTTAGCTCTATAAGCTCCTCTATCAGAGGCGGATTTGTTTTTTTGAAATTTAGTAATTTTTCTTGAAAATCCTGTGTAAAAAGTTCTAACACGGGAGTAATAAGCACAGCGTGCGAAGCTACAATAAATCTCCCTGACTCCGTAAAAATATCAGGATGTGTAACATTTTTTGCATTCATAATTTCACCGAGTAGGAAAACAACGCTGCTTGAAAACTCATCAATAGAGTAGTTGCGGGAGTTAGAGTGAGTGTGCTGGTCATACTCAACTGCCAAACCGCCACCTATATTTATGCTGTTTAGCTTTGTTGCGCCCATTTTTTTAAGCTCGGCATAGATATTTCCGGCCTCACGAAGAGCTTTTTTAAGCGGAGCTATATCAGACATTTGAGAGCCGATATGAAAGTGAATCATGTTTAGATAATCCAGAAGATTTGCTTCTCTCAAAAGTGTAATAGCTTCAATAATCTCTGTAGAAGTTAATCCAAATTTTGCATCCATTCCGCCGCTTTTAGCCCAGATGCCGCTGCCGGCGCTATGAAGCCTTACTCTGATGCCGATATTTGGAACTTTTAAATTACACTCCTTGGCAACATCTATAATAGTTTCAAGCTCGCCTAATCCTTCAATCGTAATTGTGATGTTGTGTCCGCTTTGAGCCGCTATAAAGCCCAGCGTAATCATCTCTCTATCTTTAAAACCATTTACGGTGATATTTGCTCCGCTTGGAGTTTTGCTCATAGCCAAAATCAACTCTGCTTTAGAACCGGCTTCTAAACCGTAATTAAACTGCGCCCCTTGCGATGTTACGGCTTCAATAGCATGGGGAAATTGATTTACTTTTAATGGGAAAACAGCGTTAAAAGTACCTTTGTAATTATTTTGCTGTATTGCTTTGTCAAAATAGCTGTAAAGAGTTCTTATCTGGCTTTTTATTAAGTGTGGAAACCTAAGTAAAATAGGACCTCTGACATCGTTTGAACGAATTTCCTCGACTATTTGGAGCAAAGACGGCATACATTTATAATTTAATTTTATTTGACCGTCTTCTATAATAAAATTTTTATTAGACCAAATATCAAGACCAAAATTTTTCATGTCAATATCCTAATTATGTAATTTGTGTTGAAAATATTCATCAATATCGAAATATATTTCACCATTTCTATCTTTAAAAGTAAGCTTTGATTTATCAAGTTTGTTTATGCTGTCTATTCCCATAACCGCCATCATCATCTTCATCCCTTTTATAAGATTTATATGATAGCTGGCTATCTCATGACCTTTTCTTACAACCAGATATGAAGCTCTTTTTTTCTCATCTTGCGTTGCCATGCCGACGGGGCAGACATGAGTGCCAAAACCAGAACACATTCGTGCACGGATACATCCGCCGCTCATCATAAAACCTCTTGCGATTCCAACGGCATCAGCCCCCATACACATAGTAATTATGACATCATCGGGAGTTAAAATTTTACCGCTGGCTATAATTTTTATATCTTGGCGGATATTATATTTCTTAAGCATAGCATCCAATATGTAGAGTGCATTGTCGGTTGCTAATCCAACAGATTCCATCAGCTCAAGTGGCGCCGTTGCACTTCCGCCTTCGCCACTGTCGATAGTAATAAAATCAGGTATATTTTTGCCGGCTGATTTTCTAGAAGCAATCTCTTTTGCCATCTCTTCAACAGCATTAGAATCGGAAATAACTATTTTAAAACCAACAGGCTTTTTTGATAGATTTTGCAATTTTTCTACAAAATCAAGCAGATGAGAAGTTGTATCTGCATAAGGAAAACGATTTGGCGAAAAAACATCTTTACCCTCAGGCACTCCTCTATAATAAGCAATATCAGCCGTAACTTTGCTTCCAGCCAGTTTACCGCCGGTCTGCTTTGCACCTTGAGCAATTTTTATCTCAGTCATACGGCAAAATTTCATTACTTTTTGATATTTTAACTCATCAAACTTGCCATTCGCATCTCTAACTCCGTAAAGTCCAGAGCCGATTTGAAAAACTATATTTGGTATATCACTTGGAATCTCTTTTGGAAAAGCCTCAAGCGGCGCATTCCAGTTTACTCGAAAAAGTACATTTGTCGTTTTATCGTATATGTAAGTATTTTGTGTGTTTTTATGAAGCAAAATAGTTCTATACCACTTTGTTGCGATAGAGTTATTAAAGAAGAAACTGCCGATTTTAAAAACAAACTCCGCAAACTGCGTGCTTTTAACTATCTCAAGATAATCGCAATTATTTAAATCCGGTCTGTGTGTATATAGATGATTTGAAGTTAGAGAGCCTTCTCCCGTATTTATTGTTAGTGTTGATTCAACTCCGGCTAGGGCAAACGCACGAATTGCTTCCGGACTTAGTGCGCCGTCACTCATTGCAGAGCGGATAATAGGCGTATGTGAAACAAAAGGTATCTCTCTGTTTTTTCCAAATACAACACTCATATCTTCGTTTACTTCATTGTCATTTAAAACATTGGAAACATGCTTGACTATAAATTTAGAGTCCAAAAACGGCTGTGAAATAGAAAAAGATTTGTAATTTGGAACATTCTTCGCGGCTTTGTAAACCCAGTCAACCTTATCTTTTGAATCATAAAAAGTCTCTTCGCCAAAATATTGTCTAAAAGGTTCCCTTAATGCTTCAAAAAAGTATCTAAATCTCCCGATTATAGGGTAGTTAATCAACAACGCATGGCTTCTTTGAACATATTTGTCGTAAACATATAGCATAATCAATCCGACTAAGCCAACTAAAACAAAAAATTCTATAAATTGAGTAAAAAGTCCCCACACATCATGAATAAACTCCATCAAAATTCCCCAATTTTAATAATTTCTTCTCTCTTGCCTTCTAAATCTTTTACCCAAATTGTGCCGTTAGTCAGTTCATCTTCACCGATAACGCAGCAAAATCTTGCATTTATCTTATCAGCTGCTTTGAGATGATTTTTTAGGTTTTTAGCTTTATAATCTACTACTGCTCTATCTGTTTTTCTCTTCATATGTGCGATTTTTACAACCAAATCAACAGCTTTGTCATCCATAGCACCTATGTAATACCCGTCTCTTCTAGTTTGAGGCATGACTATCAGCTCCATAAGTCTCTCAATCCCCATGGCAAAGCCGACAGCAGGAGTAGGGCGGCCGTCTAAAAACTCAACAAGTCTGTCATATCGCCCCCCGCCGGCTATCGCACTCTGGCTTCCTATGTTATCGCTTACAAACTCAAATGCGGTTTTAGAGTAGTAGTCAAGCCCGCGAACAAGATTGGTATTGATTTCATATTCGATAGCGTTATCTTCCAAAATCTTTTTAAGAGTGTTAAAATCATTACCGCAATCAGAACATAGACTATTTATAAGCTTAGGAGCGCTGATATAGAGTTCTTGGCATGAGCCGTTTTTACAATCAAGCACTCTAATCGGGTTGGTGTCAACTCTGCGAACGCAATCTTCGCAAATTCCGTCTTCGCACTTTCTCACAAATGCGACAAGCTCCTCGCGATAAGGCGGCATACAGTCGTTACAGCCGAGTGAATTTAGCTGAAGTCTGTACCCGATGCCAAGCTCTTTTAAAATATCGCTGACCATCATAATCATGGCTGCATCTTCATAAACGCTATCAACCCCGAAGCTCTCGACTCCGAACTGATGAAACTGTCTAAGACGCCCTTTTTGAGGTCTCTCATATCTAAACATAGCTCCGTGGTAAAAAAAGCGGTGAATTCCGCCTGCACGGTCTAGTTTTTTTTGAATAAATGCACGAACAACGCCTGCAGTTCCCTCAGGACGAAGACAGACATCATTTTCGCCTTTGTCGATAAACTGATACATCTCTTTGCCGACAATATCGCTAGATTCGCCGACAGAACGCTTAAAAAGGGCAGTCTCTTCCAAAAGAGGAGTTTGGATAAAATGAAAACCGTATCTCTGGGCAATCTTTGTAGCGGTGCTTATAAAGTATGTAAACCTCTCATAATCTTCACTTAAAATATCATTCATTCCTCTTAGCGAACTAATCATCAGTTTCCTTGAATATATCTTTTATTTTTTTATGAAAGGATACCATTTTTTGCTTATAATTGATTTACTAGGTCTATTGTTTTTAAAAAAAACAGTAAGCAAGGGAGTAGATTGATTTTTTAAATAAAATTAAATAATAAAGTCCTATACTTAGCTTATAGTAAATTTAAATAAGCGAGGATGATAATATGATAGAGTTAAAGAAATTGCCTTTTGGCGAAAGCGCGCTTGAACCTTTTATTTCTGCAGAGACGATAGGGTATCATTACGGCAAACATCATACGGCTTATGTCAATAAATTGAATGAACTTATCAAAGAGACGGAGTTTGATAAAATGTCTCTTTCTGCCATTATCCGTGACTCGGACGGAGCCGTTTTTAACAATGCGGCACAAGTTTTTAATCACACTTTTTATTGGGACAGTCTCAGCAGTACAAAATCAGCTCCAAGCGGCAAGTTGCTGCTTAAAATAGATGATGATTTTGGTTCCGTGGATGCGCTAAAAAAAGAGTTTATTGAGGCAGGGGTGACGCTTTTTGGTTCTGGATGGGTATGGTTGGTAAGAGAACCAAAGGGCGGATTGAAGGTTCTAAAGACTGAGAATGCGCGTACACCGCTTAGTTCTCATTATGTGCCGCTGTTTGTGTGTGATGTATGGGAACATGCCTATTATATCGATTATAGAAATCTTCGTCTAAAATATTTAGAAGAGTTTTGGAATCATATCAACTGGGAATTTGCGCTAAGGGCGTATGATAAAACTGATAACGCTGTTTTTATCGGAACTGAGCCTTGCAATGATATACATGACCCGTTTTGTAAAATTTTAGATGAGCTTCAGAGCCTAGACAGAGTGACAAGCTAGATTATTTTAGCCTAATACCAATAGAGAGGATAGTGCCTTTTAGAGTTGCCTGACATGTTATTTATAATCAAAGCTACTATAAGCATCATAACTGCTCCCAGTGCTATCGGCGTTAATGGATATATCCAGCCAAGGGATTGAATCTGTTTGCTGCCTATAACATATATTAAGGCTGTTGCTCCTCCGGGAGGATGCATAGTAACAGTTAGATGCATAGCTAAAACAGAGAGCGAAACGCTAAGCGCGCAAAGCAGCTCAATATCCAATATGCCATCAAAAGTTTTAACCAAAAAAACTGAAATAAAAGCAGACAAAACATGTCCGCCTATTAAATTTCTAGGTTGAGAGAATGGCACCTCCGGCGCTCCGTAAATAAGAACTGCGGAAGCACCGAAAGATCCTAAGAGAAAAAAACTATCTTGTGTCGAAAAAGAGCTGCTGAAAATAGACATCATGTAAATGCCTATGAATGCGCCGACCGCCGACCATAATATTTTACTAATTGGTTTTCTTGCAGGACGAATATTTTTTGATTTCATTCTTTGAAAGTATCTTCTTAATCGCATCTCTTCCCCCTCTGAAAATATGTCGAATAATAAGTCTTTTTTAAATAGTATCTATTGATATGTGTCAACAAACAAAAAAAGCAAAATTTTTAAGTCAGTTTAATTGTTTATATTATTTAATATTTCATTTGTTATTTCATCTATGCTTTTTGTTGCATCAATTGTAATAAGCTCAAGATTCAGGAGTTTTGCGGCTGTTATATTAAACTTTCACTTTTAAGCTTTTTTAGTATTTTACTATGAATATCTTCTATACTTTTTAAGTTATTATTTTTATCTTGACATTTAACATTTAGCCATGATTTTTTAGCTGACATTTTTTTGAATATATCATAAACATCTAGCAAGTAAGAATTGTCGCTTTCATGTAAATCTTTTTTCTTATCGGTATAATTTCTTGCATCCTTTTTTGAAACCAAGTTATCCGATATATTTGGATTCATATCCATAAAAAATACTATGTTAGGTTTCGGCAGACCATAGACATTGTATTCCAGTTCATTAATCCATTTTTTTAATTTTTTTTGTTCGTTTTCATCTTTATATTTTGCTGTTTGATGAGCAATATTTGACGGAACATATCTGTCGCATATTATTAAGTATCCATCTTTTAACTTTTGTAATATTAGTTCTTTTTTTTCAAATCTGTCTCCGGCATATAACATTGCAGATAATTTTGGGTGCACATCATTGAGCCCACCGAACACTCCATTTAAATAATTTCCAACCTCTTTTCCAAAAAATGTCTCACTATAAAATGGAAATTCTAGCAATATCACTTTATAATTTAATTCTTTTAAATGTTGATACAGTTTTTTTGATTGTGTCCCTTTCCCGCTTCCGTCAATTCCCTCAAATACAATTATTTTACCATGCATATGTTTTCCTTTAAATTTTAATTGGTGTTTGTACAATAGAATGTAATTTAACATTTTCTGTTGCTAGTTTTTCATCTGCCCGCTTGCCTTGAGGTGCAAAAACTACAAGACAATCTGTTACTTCAAATCCATATTTTTTTAAATCTTTAATAATATTAATGACCTTTCTGCCTCCAGTAGTACTATCATCGACAATTAGTGCCTTTTTTAATTTTTTATTTTCTAAACAACCGAAATCAAATTTAGAAGATGCATCTTCACCTTTTTCTGCTAGTCGAAATTTTTCTTCTTCTGAGTGAAGCACAAACGGTACTTCTAAAAGATTAGCAAATTCATACCCCAAAATAGGACTTCCCAGCTTTGAAGTAACGATAAAATCAAATTCTAATTTATTTGCAAGAGTCTCTTTGTAGGTGTTTAATTCTCTTGCAAAATCTGTTGCATTTCTTTTGAATGTTGTAGCACCCATTAAATCTATATATTCTGGATAGATATGTCCATTTTGACTTTTACCTATTTCTACTTCTTTGCTAATTGTCACATTTTTTAATTTTTCTTTTATTCTTGCGGATGAGTCTTGTGCTTGACATTTGTTAATAATTTTTCTTTTTTCTTTTACGTCAAAGCCAAGTTCATTCAATACATCTATCGTTGTTCCTAATCTATTTTTATTTATGAATCTTGAAATTGCTAAAGGCAAAAATCCAACAGCTTCTAGTATAAAAACGATCGTAGAGAATCCCAATATAGTAATAATAACTTTAGTCTCTCCAAAATATAGACTTGCTATGACAATTAAAATTACCAATATACCTATTAATTTGTTATTCATTTTTTTATTCCTTCCTTTATTGGTTCAACACTATGTTTAAATACTTTGCAATATTTTGAAAGTCGGCTGATTATATAGTCATAATCGTTATTATTATTTTCATAATAAAGCCTACCTTTTGCAATCGGAGCGGGAAATCCTTCTTTTGTAGTAAATAACTCTCCTGCGATTGCATCAATACCGTACTGTTCTATTATTTGAATATATAAATCTATATCTGTAGTTGTGATATTTTCTAAAATGGGTTTTATATACAGGTACATCGGTATATGATATTTTGATTGTATTTTAAAACTATCAAATCTTAACATAGGGTCTATAGTTCCTTTTTCATATTTTTGGAATTGTGTAATTGTTGATGAACTTATGAAAATTGATAAATGATTAGGATGCTTTATTTTATTTAAATTAATTTTACAAAAATCATCTTCGTTTATATATTTTTTTGTTGCAAGTTGAATGGGGTTTTGATATTCAAGTAGTATATTTATAAGATTTATAGTGTCTTCTTTATTTATTTCATCCCAACATTCAGAATAACATCCAAGAGATAAAATTGTTCCATCTTTTCCTTTTTGAAAGTCAGTATTACCATTAAGCATTTCTAATAATTTTTCAGTTTGAATTGTATTATTTGGTGTTTTTCCCAATGTTAAATCTAAACTTGGTAGATAACAGTAACTACATTTTGAATTACATCCAAGATTAGTATTTAAAAATAGTCTTTCTCTGTTTCCATATAAATAATTATTTATCATTGTGTCTATAGTATCGATTCCCTCTATTGCAATGTACATGATTTCATATTCCCTATGATTTTTTGAACCTCTTTTGGCAATAGATGCTCAGTTTTTGCATTAAATTTCAGAAGATTTCTTACAATGGACGAACTTATAAACGCATGCTGGAGCTTTGGCATAAGGTAAACAGTTTCAATCGTATCGTCCAAAGAGTTGTTTAGGTATCCAAGCTGAAGTTCGTACTCAAAATCACTCACAGCACGCAGACCGCGAATCAATACAGTGGCATTGTGCGCACGAGCCAGTTCAACCGTAAGATTGTCAAAACCCACAACCGTTACATTGTTTATGCCTTTTACAGCTTCTTTAACCATAGTTATTCGCTCATCTAGCGTAAACATCGGTTTTTTGTCATTTGATATTGCCACCGCTATAATTAACTTGTCAAAGAGCACTAAAGTTCTCTCTATGATGTCAAAATGTCCGTTTGTAATTGGATCAAATGTCCCCGGGTATATTGCTATTTTTTTCATTCTTCCCATCTTTTGTAAAGGTTATTTTCAATTCCAAGCAGGTCAAACCACTTGCCGATGACAAAATTTTCCATCTCATCCAGGGTTTGCTGTTCTGAGTAGTATGCCATAACAGGTGGAGCGATTATCACCCCTAAAGTTGCCAGTTTGTGCATATTTTCTAACGCAATGGCAGAAAATGGCATCTCTCTAGGCGCAAGAATGAGTTTTTTATGCTCTTTTATCATAACGCTTGCACATCTTGTTACAAGGTTGTCGGCGATTCCGCAAGCAATTTTTGCAAGAGTGTTCATGCTGCAAGGTGCGATAATCATCGCATCAACACCAAACGACCCTGAAGCGACACTTGCGGATATATTTTCATTTTCATGAATAGTTATATTCATCTCTTTATCTAAAACAATTTCGGAATTTTTTGTCATTATAAAATGTTTATCAATCTCTTTTGGAAGCAATTGAACGGTTTTAAGACCTAAATTTACTCCGCTTGCACCGCTTGTTGCTACTAAAATTTTACGATTTTTCACTCTATCTCCGCCGTGTTACTGCTTGTAACTTTTGCTTTTAAAATTTTTCCACTGCTATTTTGAACATTTATTATATCATTTACTTTACCATCTTGAAGAGCTTTTGCGCTAAAGGTTATTGCAATACCGTCTTTATATAAATTTATATTAATCACAGAATCTCTCTTGACTACATCAAGCACTTCAATATCCCTTATCGTTAAAATCATATCTTTTGGTATATGTCGTTTTGCTTGAAGTGACGCGGTTTCTATGTTCTGCAGCGGTTTATCTCTGAAACTGTCTAACTGCACACTCTTTTTAGTGCAATTTAAAGGTGAGAGATGAGTCTCTTTTTTAATTATATCTTTGCTTATATATATCTCTACATTTGCAGTTATGTAGTAGTCAAAAAAAACTTTTTTGTTTTCTTTAGTTTTAATATTAATAGTTCCATTGCTTGATAAAAAATCGTTATTTCTAATATTTACAATATAGTTTTCAGGCAGAGATGTTATGTATCCCCTTGGTTTAATAAAAACAGTTTTTATCTCTATGTTTTCATACTTTTTTTCATAATAATCTTTTATTTTTTGCTCAATGTAAGATGTGTCGATAGGGCTTTTTAAAATAAAATTTATATAGTTACTCTTAGAGCTGTAATTTTTATAACCGTGTTTGTCAAGCAGTTTTATCAAATCTTTTGCTTTTATCTTTTGTGAGTATCTGCTGCTGTCAATTGTTACAATGTGAAAGTCATTTTTAGTATCTGGAACTATACTAGAGAAGGTAATGTTTTTTGTATCAACATAATATACCTCTTCTAGTATGTCCTCGGCGTGTAGATTTAACAATATTAAAGCTATAAGCGCTATTTTTATAAACATAGATAATAATCCAAAATATAATTTTTGTGTATTTTAACATAATTAAGCAGGGTAATTTGGTGAGTAATTTGTATATGTGTGGTACCTGCGGGCGGACTCGAACCGCCACAACTCGCGTTAGCGGATTTTGAATCCGCCGTGTCTACCATTTCACCACGCAGGCTTGAGAGCGAAATAATAGTGACTTATAACTTAAATCAAAGTTATATGGATAGAAAAGTAAATGACTTTCTGCCGATATAACTCGTATGGAACTTATGTTGCTTAATATAATAAATATTTTGGTAACATCATACAAAAGAGGCGGAGGTGTGTCGTGAGAGTTACAAGTAACATGTATTATAAAAATATATATGGTGATAATAATGCCCTGTTGAGTAAAAATCTTTTTGATGTAAATAAGCAGATAGCATCCGGTTTGAAGATTCAGTATGCACATGAAGATATAAGAGCATTTACAGAAACAATGAGACTTGATAATGAAATAACTACCCTTGGTCAAGTAAAAAGCAGCACTCAAAGTGCTTTTAAACTCTCAGATCAAACAGACGCTGTTTTGGGAGAATTTGAAACTTCAATGAATCGAATGAGAACGCTTCTTGTAAATGCTGCAAATGGGACAAATAGTGATGTATCTCTTGATGCGATAGCTCAAGAGCTACGAGGATTGGAAGAGAATTTTAAAAATTTGGCAAATACATCTATAAACGGGCAGTATCTCTTTTCGGGATCTGCGGTTGATGTTAAACCGATAGCCGATGATGGCACATATATGGGCAATGATGCACAACTAAAAGCATTTACCGGCTCAAAAACTTCGCAGCAATATAACATTAGCGGTGAAGAGCTTTTTCTTGGAGAAAAGAAACTTGTAAGAAGAGAAGTTACTACAAATGTTGTTCAAGAAAATCTTATTGCCAAATATCCGGCTCTGCAGCAAGCCGGCTATACAGGTGTCGATAGTTTTGTAAGCTCAAGCAGCACTATTCGTGAGCTAATGGGAGACAGTGACAATTTAGTCGATGTTGGAGTTCAGAAACACTTTTTCTATATTAATGGAACGACAAGTGATGGTACATCATTAAAACAAAAAATTCAAATGAGCGATGATGACAGTATAGATGCTCTGTTAAATCAAATTGGCAACCTTTACGGCAATACTCCTGATTTGAAAGTTGTTAATGTCAATATGAACTCAAACGGACAAATTATCATAGAAGATAAAATGCAAGGCTCAAGCAAAATAGACTTTCATATGGTTGGAGCAACTGATTTAAGCGGTGGTGCAGCAGCTAATGTTACAAATATAGATAATTTGGGTGTCGGAGAGACAAACTTTGACAAAATAATGCTTGGCACATCAACCGCGTTAAATACGAATCTACATGTAAAAGAGTTTATAAAATCATCATTAGCACCTGCTGATAGCGTTGCGGCAACGAATCTTATTGAAGGTACCATCTACGACAAGACGGAGTTTTCAATAGACGGGGCAAAACTTTATTCGGCTACTCCGCAAATTCTAAAAGGAACTAACGCATTTGCAACGCCTTCTACTAAGCTTTTGGATGTAGCGTCAGGCACTACTTTGAACGGAAAGTCTTTTACTTTAGAGGGAACTGATGTTAACGGAAATCCATACAGTGCACAGATTGATTTAGCAACTGCGGGTTCGACTTTTACCATAGGCGGTAATACATATGATATTTTTAATGTAGGAACACCAAGAGCAGCTGTAGCTGCTGATGAGATGACATACAAACAGCTTATGGATGTTATGAATATGGTTGTTACCGGCAACCTTCCTTCAGCAGCTCCCGGTTCATCGGCTCAGTATGACAGTGCAGTTGCTACTGCAGATCTTAGAGGAAAAACATTTTTAAGTTATGACGGCAAGATTCAATTTGAAGAGATGAATACCGGCAATACAATGGCTAGAATGGCACTGTATGACTCAAACAGCGGCGATTTTACAGCGCCTCCGTCTGTTATGACATTTAATACCAACAATGCTATTACGGTGCGAGATCCAAAAACAGATTTTTTTAAAACACTCGATGAGATGATTACTGCGGTTGAGAACTATAAACTCTATCCGGATAGTAGTTCAGGTAATATTAGAAATGTAGGTATTGAAAATGCTGTTGCTATGATGGATGACCTTCAAGACCATGTTTTTAGAGCACACTCTCAAGTCGGTGCACAAACTAATTCTCTAAATACATCACTACAAAGAACAGAACTTTTAGAAATAAGCTCAATGAGTTTAAGATCCTCTGTAATTGACACCGATTTAGCTGAAGCTTCATTAACTTTGGCACAGTTAAATACAAATTATCAGGCAATGCTCTCAACAGTCGGCAAAATTTCTCAGTTAAGCCTGGTGAACTATTTATAAAATAGTCTTTATGGAACAGTTTTAGCTATAATTTATTATCATTACGAAAAAGGAAGTTGTAGTTTGAGAGATACTCTGTTTATAATAAGTTTTGGTTTGCTAATCTACCTTGGATTTGCGACAGTTTTTGGCGACACGGCTTTAATGGGAAGCTATGGCGCTGTTTTTGCTACATACAATCATAAATATTTTGGCTATATCTCATATTTATATATCTTTGCCTCTCTAATCCCGCTTTATCTATTCTATAAAAAGAGCACCATGGATATTAGAAATTTAGAGTTGAGCATAGCCTCATTTTTAATTTTCTTCTCTTTTTTAATATCACAAGCAATAATTGTCGCGGGTGATTTTAGAGGAGAGATGGGTGCCGGTTTTGTGGATTTTTTATCTCCGTTTATCGGTTTATTTGGGCTTTGGACATTCTGGCTTATTATTACTTTGGTCGCTATGGTTATTATTTTTGACAAAAGCGCCCATGAAATGGTTGATATTTTATATAAAAATTTTAAAGAAATAACAGCTAAGAGTGCAGATTCTATTACAAAAAAAAATTCTAATATCAAAAATAACAGCGTAAATGTTGCAAATGTACATGTAGAAAAAGAGAAAGAGAAAAAAATTACACCCTCATTCCTAAAACCCGCAAACAACGAGCCGGAGAGAGAAATTGACAAACCGGCTTATCTTAGAAGAGAAGAGGATTCTCCAAAAACAGTTCAACACAATATTTTAGAGCTGGTTCACGATATAAAAGAGCAAAAAAATGCAATCGTAGTTGATGAGCTTGAAGAGAACGCAAAACTGCTTGCTTCAATAGAAAAAGGAGAGGTTGAAAAACCTAAAAATTTCACTCTTCCGTCTGTTGATTTTTTACAAAAACCAAACAACAAAGCCCACAGCGTAGATGAGAACGAGCTAGATGGAAAGATAAAATTTCTTATAGAAAAGTTAGCTCACTTTAAAATTGATGGTGATGTAGTAAGAACTTATGCCGGTCCAGTTGTGTCAACTTTTGAGTTTAAACCTGCTGCAAATGTAAAAGTTTCAAGGATTTTAAATCTTCAAGATGACTTGGCAATGGCGCTGAGTGCGGAAAGCATTCGTATTCAAGCTCCGATTCCCGGAAAAGATGTTGTAGGTATCGAGATACCAAATGCAACCGTAGATACTATCTACCTAAGAGATTTGCTCGACAGCAAGCTGTTTAAAGAGTCATCTTCGCCGCTTACTATTGTTTTAGGCAAGGATATAGTCGGCAAACCGTTTATTACAGACCTAAAAAAACTTCCGCATCTTCTTATAGCAGGAACGACCGGAAGCGGTAAGAGTGTCGGTATAAATGCCATGATACTTTCGCTTTTATATAAAAATTCACCTGATCAGTTAAGACTGTTGATGATTGACCCAAAAATGCTTGAATTTTCAATTTACAACGACATTCCTCATCTCTTGACACCTGTTATAACAAAGCCGAAACAGGCTATTGTTGCTCTAAACAATATGGTTTTTGAGATGGAACGCAGATATGGGCTTATGAGTGAAAATAGAACAAAAAATATAGAAAACTACAATGAAAAAGTCAAAAAAGAGGGCGGTGAGCATCTCCCTTACATAGTTGTAATTATAGACGAGTTGGCAGACTTGATGATGACAAGCGGAAAAGATGTTGAACACTCCATTGCAAGACTTGCTCAAATGGCAAGAGCTTCGGGAATACATCTTGTTGTAGCAACTCAAAGACCTTCCGTTGATGTTGTAACTGGGCTTATTAAAGCAAATTTGCCGTCTCGTATATCGTATAGGGTAGGTCAAAGAGTTGATAGTAAAATTATTTTAGACCAGCAGGGTGCAGAGTCGCTTTTAGGCAAAGGAGATATGCTTTTTACTCCTCCAGGTTCAACAGGTTTGGTTCGTCTTCATGCGCCTTGGAGCACGGAAGAGGAGATAGAGAAGATAGTCAACTTCATCAAATCGCAAAGAGCACCCAACTACAATAAAAGTTTCTTGGTTGAAGAGAACGAAAACAGCTACTCGTCAAATGATACATATGAAGAGCTAGACCCGCTTTTTGATGAAGCAAGAAATGTTATTTTGAGCGATAGAAAAACTTCAATCTCATATTTGCAAAGAAAGCTGCAAATCGGATATAACAAATCCGCAAGACTTATCGAACAACTAGAAAACGAGGGAATTCTATCTTCTCCAAACTCCAAAGGAATTCGTGATATTCTGTAATGGCTAAAGCACATCTTATTTTTACTCAATATTCAAACTCCATTAGCGTACATGTAAAAAATTTAGAGCAGCTTAGCGTTGCCCAAATACAGGATATTGAGGCTTTTGTAAGGGCTAGAAAAGGTATCTTTGATTTTGGCACATATACATTTACAATCCAAAAAAAATTGGAATTTAGTGAATTTTTATCATTAATTGAAAACAGTTCTATTGATGCGACATGCGAAGAGAAGAGTTTGAATGTGCAGCAAAGAGAGAGAGTGGAGTTTGGAAAATACAAGGGAATGCTCTATTGTGATATTCCAGACTCATATCTGTTGTGGCTAAAAAGTAACTATAGTGGCAAAGACAGAGATACGATAGATGCAGAAATAAAATTTAGAGAGTTGTAATATATTATGTAATAATGTTATTATTAAATATGCCAATACTTTAAGGTAAAGACTTCTATACTTAATTGAATATAAAAATGTGTACTAAAACGGAGGAATTTATATTATGCCGTATAAACTAAAAGAAGCCGAGTGGCGCAAAATTTTCGACAGTGCAGCTGACCCTGTTTTTCTGCATGACAAAGAATTTCGCATCGTGCTTGCAAACCGTGCTTATCTTGAGTGTGCGGGCAAAACCGAGCAAGAAGCCATCGGAAAGCCGTATTGGGAAGTTTTTCCCAAAGATTCAGGACCGATGAAATCGTGCATTAATGCCATTGAAAAGCATGACAGCGAAGAGGAAGAGAGTGTTTATTTGCCGGACGGCAGAGTGTTTATTTCTCGCAGCACTAATATAACGGATAAAGCAGGAAACTACCGATACAGCCGCCATAATCTCACCGACATTACCGCCATGAAACAAGCACTGGAACGCGTCGAACAGCTCAGTCGTTTCTACCGTATGATTTCTCTAGGCAATCAGGCGCTTGTGCGTGCCAACGACGAAATTTCTTTGGCACAGGCAATGTGTGATGCACTGGTTGACCATGGCGGCTACCGCACTGCATGGGTCGGATTTAAGGGTGATGATGCAGAAAAAACGATTCATCCCATTGCGGCAAGAGGGATAGAAATCGCTCAGCTTAGGGAACTGGGTTTGACATGGGAAGATAATGAGTACGGTCACGCGCCTACGGGAACCTGTATCCGTACAGGAGAACCTGTCCGCCGTCATAATCTTCAGGATGAAATACCGCAATCTCTTCTCCCTATTGCTTCGGAGTTAGGTGTTGTCGAATCGTTGTCTCTTCCGCTTCTTGTCTCCGAAAAAATCATAGGCGCCATGACGGTTAGCGCTACACAACACAATCAACTTGGCGAGGAAGAGGAAGCTCTGCTGATAGAAATGTCCGGAGATCTCGCTTTTGGCATCAAAAAACTGCGTGATAATACGGAGCGTATTAATACCCTTGAAAAGCTTGAGGGAAGCTTGGACAATGCTGTTACCGCCATAGCCGCTACGGTTGAGATGAGAGACCCATATACGGCAGGACACCAGAGAAGAGTTGCCAAGCTAGCCGCCGCAATTGCGTCGGAAATAGGGCTTCCGGCCAAGCAGATTGAGGGCATTCGCATTGCAGGAACAGTTCATGATATCGGCAAAATCCATGTTCCCGCAGAAATTCTCTCCAATCCCTCAAAGCTTAGCGATGCGGAGTTTTCTATTATCAAGACACATTGCCAAGCCGGCTACGACATTCTCCGCACTATTGATTTTCCTTGGCCTGTTGCACAGATGATTCTTCAGCACCATGAAAAAATGGACGGTTCAGGATATCCAAACGGACTAAAGGGAGAAGATATTTTGATTGAATCTCGAATCCTTTGTGTAGCCGATGTTGTAGAGGCGATGGCTTCTCACCGTCCGTATCGACCCGGTTTTGGAATTTTTCCTGCTCTGCAGGAGATTTCACGCAATAAAGGGCGGTTGTATGATCAGAATGTTGTTAAAGCCGTGATGACACTGTTTCTAGACAAAGGGTATGAGCTGTAAAAGGAGTAAACTCCGTTCGCCCTGAGCCCGTCGAAGGATTGAACGGCAAAGTGTTACTAAAGTAAACATTTTTAAAATAAAATAGACGGCTATTGTTTCTTTTTGTAACACAGCACTTTTGGTGTTTCTTTATTTAGTTATAATCCAATTAAATTTTATATACAGGAAAAATAATGGCATTTATTGAAGAGTATAAAGCGCATATAGCTGAACGAGAGACACTTGGTGTTCCACCATTACCTCTTAATGCCCAGCAGACTGTTGCATTGGTTGAGATGATTAAAGCGGGCAATGGAGATATGGCTCAAAATATTGACCTTCTTACAAATAGAGTTTCTCCGGGTGTTGATGATGCTGCTTATGTAAAAGCTGCATTTTTAAACGATGTTGCTTCTGAAAAAATCAGTGTAGCCGCAATTGCTCCTGCTAAAGCAGTTGAGATTATGGGTATGATGCTAGGCGGATACAATGTTAAACCTATGGTTGATTCTCTTACTTCAAAAAACAGTGAAGTAGTTGCTGCAGCTAAAGAAGCATTAAAGCATACTCTTCTTGTATATGATGCATTTAATGATGTAGAAGAGCTATACAAAGCCGGTAATGCGGCAGCAGTGGAGGTTATGAACTCTTGGGCAAATGCTGAGTGGTTTACATCAAAACCTGCGCTTAGCGAGAAAATGACACTAACCGTATTTAAAGTTCCCGGTGAAACAAACACAGACGACCTTTCACCCGCTTCTGAGGCATTTACTCGTTCAGACATTCCTCTTCATGCTAACTCTATGCTTGTCGCTAGAATGAATGATCCGATTAACACTATCAAAAAACTTAAAGAAAAAGGCAATCCTATCGCTTATGTCGGCGATGTTGTGGGAACTGGAAGCTCAAGAAAATCCGGCGTTAACTCTGTTCAGTGGCACATGGGCGATGATATCCCAGGCGTACCGAACAAGCGTACAGGCGGTGTTGTTCTTGGCGGAATCATCGCTCCTATATTCTTTGCTACTTGTGAAGATTCCGGTGCTCTGCCGTTAGAGCTTGATGTTTCTCAGATGGAAACCGGCGATGAGATTACTGTTTACCCATATAAAGGTGAAGCTCACAAAGATGGTAAATGTATCGCTACATTTAAATTAAATCCAAATACTATAACAGATGAAGTTCGTGCCGGCGGGCGTATCCCGTTAATTATCGGTCGTGGTTTAACTGCTAAAGCACGCGGTGTATTAAACATGGGAGTATCTGATATCTTCCTAACCGCAGAGCAGCCTGCTGATACGGGTAAAGGTTATACTTTAGCTCAAAAAATGGTAGGTCGCGCTTGTGGTATGACCGGTGTTCGCCCAAATATGTATGTTGAGCCTGTGACTTCAACAGTCGGTTCTCAAGATACAACTGGACCGATGACGAGAGATGAAGTTGTAGAGCTTGCAGCGCTTGGTTTTAGTGCTGATTTAGTTATGCAGTCATTTTGCCACACAGCCGCATATCCAAAGCCTTCTGATATTGTTATGCATCACACTCTTCCTGAGTTTATCTCTAAGCGTTCAGGTGTTGCTCTTCGTCCGGGTGATGGAGTAATCCACTCTTGGTTAAATAGAATGGTTCTTCCGGACACAGTCGGAACCGGAGCTGATAGTCATACTCGTTTTCCAATCGGTATATCTTTTCCAGGCGGTTCAGGTATAGTTGCATTTGCAGCCGTTACAGGCTCTATGCCGTTAACTATGCCGGAGTCGGTTCTTGTGCGTTTTAGCGGAGAGCTTCAACCGGGTATCACTCTTCGTGACTTAGTTAACGCTATTCCTCATCAAGCTATCAAAGAGGGACATTTAACTGTTGCTAAAAAAGATAAGAAAAATATCTTTAACGGCCGTATTTTAGAGATTGAGGGCTTGCCAAACCTTAAGGCTGAGCAGGCGTTTGAGCTTTCAGATGCGTCGGCAGAGAGAAGTGCAGCTGCATGTACCGTTCTTTTAAATGAAGAGCCTGTAATCGAGTATTTAAAATCAAATGTCGTTTTATTAGAGCAGATGATAGTTGCAGGATATGAAGATAAGCGTACACTGCAACGCCGTATTGACAAGATGAATGAGTGGTTGGCAAATCCGTCACTTATGAAACCTGATGCTGACGCAGAGTACGCAGCGGTAATCAACATAGACTTAAACCAGATTAAAGAGCCAATTTTGGCTTGTCCGAATGATCCTGATGATGTTGCAACTCTAAGCGAAGTGTTGGCATCTGAGCGTCCTACAAAGATTGACGAAGTATTTGTAGGTTCATGTATGACAAATATCGGTCACTATCGTGCACTTGGTGAAGTTTTAAGAGGCGAGGGTGCTGTTCCTACTCGTTTATGGGTTTGCCCTCCTACAAAAATGGATGAAAAACAACTGACAGAAGAGGGCTACTACGCTATTTTTGGTGAATCTGGTGCTAGAACTGAAATTCCGGGATGTTCACTTTGTATGGGTAACCAAGCTCGTGTTGCAGATGGTGCTGTTGTATTTTCAACTTCAACCCGTAACTTCGACAACCGTTTAGGCAAAGATACAAAAGTCTATTTAGGTTCTGCCGAACTTGCTGCCGTATGTGCAAAACTTGGTCGTTTGCCGAGTGCAGCGGAGTACAATGAAATAGTGCCTAAGAAAATAGCCGGCAAAGAGGCTAAGATTTATAAATATCTAAACTTCAATCTTATAAAAGATTATAAGTTATAATAACTGCGTAACATCAGATAATAATAGAATTCTTGCACAACTGCAAGAACTCTATTACCCCTAATCAATCCCGTTACTCACAACCGCTGTTACATTGTTAATATTTTATTTTCTTTTGATAGAATGTCTAAAATTTAATAATTAGGTCAAACTTAATGCAAAAAATATATAAATTTGCCGTACTAATTCTATTTTTAATCGGCGGAACGCTATTTTTATTCAATAATTTTGTAGCTAACTATAATGAGCAGATAGAAAAAACAAAATATAAAATTGATGGTGTCGAATTTGCACAAAAAATTCAAAAATTTATATTAAAAATTCAAAAATTAAGAGGTTATAGTCAGTTTGATGAGATCTCTATCGGTCAATCGAACTATAATAATATAAAAAACAGCGTTGAATTAATAAAAGCAGATGTTAGTAAAGATATTGTAATTATTAAAAATTTCGACACGCTCTATCCAACTCTTTACGATAACGATTATAATCATATAATTAATGAGATTGAGGACCTGCTGCAAAAAAATCAAGAAGATAAAACTCTCTTATATCAAAAATATACATATATCATAGAGCAGTTAAAAGAGAAGATGTACTATCTTGGATTTAAGTCTAAATTATTGCTGGAATCTGATAGCGACAAATATTTTTTAATTGAAATTATGCTCAAGCATCTGCCAAATTTAATAGAAACTACGGGTAAAATTAGAGCTAAAACAACTAAAGCGATTTTAGATAATTCTACTGATGCTGAGCTAAGATATTCGATTCAAAGTAACTGCTTGCTTTGTGAAGAGCACGCAAAACAGATATACAAAACTATAAATGAAATAAAGAATGATATAGAAAAAACAAGATTGTTATCTCTGCTTGAAAATGTTAATGACGAAACAAAAAAGATGCAGGAGTATGTTAAAAAAACTGTTATATCCGATAAAATTGATATTAATGCGTTAGAGTTCTTTGTAATATCTACAAATGTAATTGATAGAATGTTTGTGTTATACAGCACTAATGCAGAGTTTTTAAATCAAGAATTAAACAAAAAATTAGACACTTTAAAACAAGATAAGCTATATGGAATATTCATAGGCGCAATCGTTGTTTTATTTATATTTATAACTATTTTTTCAATGGTGAGAAGTTATATACTTTATGCCAGCAGTGAAAAGAAAATAAAAAATAATTTAACATCAATTATAAAACTAAAAAATGATTTAGAAAAATGCAAAACAATTGAGGAGATATCATCATCTTCACTCTTTTTTTTCGCCAATAAGTTTAATGTTGTTCAAGGGGCGATATATCTATTTAACGAAGAGAATAATAAGCTATACATTGCCTCTTCATATGCTACAAAAGAGATGAAGCCTATTGTCGAACTCGGAGAAGGTTTAATAGGAGAAGTCGCTGTCCAAAAGAAGCATATCTATACAGAAGTAAACAGTGATAAAAAAAACAATTTTAAAATAGAATCAATCACCGTGCAGCCATCAAATATATGCACTATTCCACTGATAAGCTATGATAAAATTTTTGGTGTTTTACAGCTTGGTTTTATACAAAAAAATGAGATTATTCAGAATGAGGATTTTCAATATTTTATAGATATGATTATAGGTTTTTTGCGTGATGCAAAATATTTAGATACCAATAAAAAATATATAGAACTGATAGATAAGTATGTAATTACGGCAAAAACAAATAAAAAAGGGATTATTACAGATGTAAGTGATGCGTTTACAAAAATTTCAGGCTATTCAAAAAAAGAGATTATAGGAAAATCACACTCATTTGTTTCCCATCCGGATACACCAAAAGAGTTATATAAAAATATGTGGGAAACTATTACAAGCGGAAAAATATTCAAAGGAGAGATTAAAAACTTAAATAAAAGCTCCAAAGAGTATTGGGTAGATGTAACGATAACTCCGCAGGTTGACAGATATGATAATATTTTAGGATTTTCTGCCATACTTCAAGATATAACCGATAAGAAAAAAATAGAAGAGTACTCAATAACCGATGCACTGACTGGACTCTATAACAGGCGCTTTTTTGATTTAAATTTTGCCAAAGAGCATAAAATCTCAAAACGAGAAAATAAAAATTTGGTTTTATTGATTATAGATATTGACTATTTTAAGCAGTATAACGACTTTTATGGGCATCAAAAGGGCGATGAAGTGTTAAAAACTATAGCTAGAGAGATGAAATTATTTTTTAAACGGGCAAACGATTATGTTTATCGATTGGGCGGAGAGGAGTTTGCTATATCTTTTTATTCTAATAACCAAAAAAATGCATTTGAGCGGGCTGTTTCTATGAAAAAAAGTATTGAAGAGCTAAAGATTGAGCATAGTGCAAGCAGTGTCTCAAAATATGTCTCTATTTCAATAGGGCTCTCTTTTATACCAAGAGAGTGTTCAATGGAGATTGATGAGATATATAAGATGACAGACCAAGCATTATATAGAGCTAAAAACGGTGGACGAAACAGAGTGGAAATAGCAACTCTTAATCCCTGATAATGTCAAACTCTAAAGGAAAAAAAGGTCTAAAAACAGTTTCATTTATCTTTTGATTTTGCTTTTGATTTTTAAAAATTATTTTAACTCTGTTTTCAAACTCATCTAAATATGAGATTGATTCTATCAGTGCGCCTTTCTTGATTATTGTAAAATTTGAGTCTTTATAGTGTGCCAAATACTTGTTTTCTTCAATTTTTTTAGCATTGCTAATCATCTTAAAAAAGTCAAAATTTGATTCAATTTTTCTAATAATTACCTGTTCAATCTCAGGTTCAACAATTGTTACATCAAAATTATTTATATAAACCTCTTTTTTAACAGGTTTAAAATAACTCCATCTTGCATTTTGCGGTTTTGAAGCTACAATATGACCATTATAATTTATCGTTTTATTTTTTTCATCTGTTATGCTTTGTGTGAAGTCTGCTTCAAACGAAGTTATCTCTTCAAGTGATGCAAATAGTGCTATGTTTATTGACATAAGTAAGAAAAAATGTTTCACTTTTATCCTTTTTTTTTGAAAATTATATCTAAGGGATTGTTTACATATTATTTAGTATTGTTTTTTTAAAAAATCATTTTATAATTTATGCAAATTATTACTATATGTATGATAAAATAAAAACAATTTCAGTGACGGGTGTATCTAAAAGTGCACTTGTCTATACATAAGGTTGCGGATGCTACAAGCGTTATTAGGTCGTATATTTGGTACTACAAATGATCGAGAATTAAAAAGATATAATAAAATTGTTAATAATATAAATGGTTTAGAGAGCAAATATAAGGCTTTAAATGATGATGAGTTAAGAGCTGCGTTTGCAGAGCTTAAAAGTAGTGTTTTGTCCGGCAGCAAGAGTTTGGACGATGTTTTAGCAGACTCGTTTGCAATAACAAGAGAAGCTAGTGTTAGAACTCTAAATATGAGACATTTTGATGTTCAGTTAATAGGCGGAATTGTTCTGCATGAGGGAAAAATTGCCGAAATGAAAACAGGCGAGGGTAAAACACTTGTTGCTACTCTGCCGATTGTTCTAAACGCAATCAGCTCCAAAGGTGTACATCTTGTAACCGTAAATGACTATTTGGCTTCAAGAGACGGAAATGAGATGCGTCCTTTGTATGAGTTTTTGGGATTTAGCGTAGGTGTTATTTTGGATAGCATGCGTGATCCTTCCGAAAAAAGAGAAGTTTATAATGCTGATATAACTTATGGAACAAACAACGAGTTTGGATTTGATTACTTAAGAGACAATATGAGTTACTCTCGCGACAATATGGTTCAAAGAGGTCATAACTTCGTTATTGTTGATGAAGTTGACAGTATTTTAATTGATGAAGCTAGAACTCCGTTAATTATCTCTGGTCCAACAAACAGAACGCTTAGAGATTTTTCGGATGCAAACAGTATAGCTCTTACATTGGTTAGAGATGAGCACTTTAGCGTTGATGAAAAAGATAGAACGGTTTTGCTTACTGAAGACGGCATAACAAGGGCAGAGGAGCTGTTTAAGGTTGAAAATCTTTATAGCCCTGAAAATGCTTCACTTTCACATATTCTTGACCAAGCCCTAAAAGCAAACTATCTTTTTGAAAAAGATGTTGATTATGTTGTAAACAATGATGAAGTAGTAATTGTAGACGAGTTTACCGGTCGTTTGAGCGAAGGTCGCCGTTTTTCAGAGGGTCTGCATCAAGCACTTGAAGCAAAAGAGGGCGTTGACATAAAAGAAGAGACACAAACCCTAGCCGATATAACATTCCAAAACTATTTTAGAATGTATGATAAATTGGCCGGTATGACTGGAACTGCACAGACAGAAGCATCGGAATTCGCGCAAATATACTCTCTTGATGTTATCTCAATACCGACAAATATACCTATTTTAAGAAAAGATTTAAACGATTTGATTTACAAAACAGAAAAAGAGAAATTTGAAGCTGTTATAAATACAATAAAAAAACTCTCAACAACAGGACAGCCGGTTTTAATCGGTACTGCTTCAATCGAAAAATCAGAAATTTTGCACGAAGTGCTAAAAAAAGAGAAGATTGCTCACACTGTTTTAAATGCTAAAAATCACGCACAAGAGGGCGAGATTATTAAAAATGCCGGTTCCAAAGGTGCTGTAACAATTGCTACTAATATGGCCGGACGCGGTGTTGACATAAAAGTTAATGATGAAGTAAGAGCTCTTGGCGGTCTTTATATCGTAGGAACAGAGAGACATGAAAATCGACGAATTGACAATCAGCTCCGCGGACGAAGCGGGCGTCAAGGTGACACGGGAACAACCCAGTTTTACCTATCGCTTGAAGATAACCTTCTTCGAATTTTTGGAAGCGACAAGATTAAAAGCATTATGGAAAGACTTGGCGTTGAAGATGGCGAATACATAGAGTCAAAAATGGTTACAAGGGCTGTTGAAAAAGCTCAGAAAAAAGTTGAAAATATGCACTATGAGGGCAGAAAGCAGATTGTTGAGTATGATGATGTTGCAAATGAACAGAGAAAAATTGTTTATAAATTTAGAAATCAACTGCTTGATCCTGAATTTGATATTTCATCAAAAATTAATGAGATTAGAGCTGAATATATTGAGCATATTTTAAATAGTTCCGGTATTTTTAGTGGCGGAATAAAAGAGGATTTTAATTTAGATAAAGTTTTCAAACTGCTGCATGAAGAGATAAATTTAGAGTTAAATAGAGCTGATTTTTCTTCTTACGAGTATGAAGAGCTGCTAAGAGCAGTAATTGAAAATGTTAAAAAAGCTTACGACAGCAAGATGAGTGTGCTTGATGATGGTATAAGCAGTGAAATAGAGCGAGAACTCTACTTAAAAGAGCTTGATAGTGCTTGGAGAGAACATCTTTACGCAATGGATAATATGAAAACAGGAATTAGATTAAGAGCTTATAATCAAAAAGATCCACTGGTTGAATATAAGAAGGAGAGTTTTAACCTTTTCACGGAGTTGGTTGCAGATATTAAATTTAACACAATCAAAACACTTCAAATTATTCAATTTAGAGTTCAAAACCCTGAAGAAGAGGCTAAAAGAATTGCCGAACAATTAGATATACAGAGAAAAATTAATGAAGCTGCGATTCAGTTTAATCTTTATCAAAATGAAGAGAACAGTGCAACAAAAAAAGTTTCCAGAAATGATCTTTGTACATGCGGAAGCGGTAAAAAATATAAGCTTTGCTGCGGCAAAAGCGGTCCTAAAAAAGGTATTTTCGCTTCTTGAAAACATCAATTGTCCCATATTTAGTAAAAAGATTTTTACGATTTGATAAAGAGCAGCCATTTATATTTTTATCTGCGCTGTTGGCATTTTTAGGTATATCACTTGGTGTAATGGTGCTTTTAATCGCTATGGCGCTTATGAATGGCTTTGACAATGAGTTCAAAAAAAAATTGACTATAATGAACTATCCTCTAACTATTATTCCAAAATTTTATGGCTCTGTTGATGAAAATCTGCTCTTAACTCTTGAGTCAGAATTTCCAAAGCTAAATTTTAGCCCCTATGTCCAGTCGGCTATTATGGCAAGAAGCGGTTCAAAGCTCGAGGGCGGATATATATTCGGCGTTGATTTTGAGAGCGAAGCTAAGGTAAACAGTGTTTTAAATGAGACAATACAAAAAAATGAATTTAATAAATTTGATGTATTGATAGGTAAGACACTAAAAGAGGAGTTTGCTCTTTTTGATGATGACAAGCTGATGTATATATTTACGCATGTAGAGCCAGGCGGGATGAGCGTTACCCCAAAAATTAAAAGATTTAATGTTAAGGGCGTTTTTGACTCAGGACTCTCCGCTTATGATAAAGCTTACAGTTATACAACGCTCTCTTCGCTTCAAACAATGCTAAATCTGCCTAGTAACCAATATAGCGGAATTCATATTTTTTCTGCTGATCCTCAATCTGATATACTAAAAATAAAAAAGTTTCTTCCTGAGAGTGTATCTATAAAAGGGTGGTGGGAAGATAATGTAAACTTTTTTGCGGCGCTAGAGCTAGAAAAAGCGTCTCTTTTTATCGTGCTGATGCTTATAATTTTAATAGCGGCTATAAACATCATATCTTCACTTTTAATGACTGTAATGAATAGAAGAAGTGAGATAGCACTGCTTTTGTCTTTGGGTGCGACACCGGCAGAGATTAAAAAAGTTTTTTTATATCTTGGTATCGTTATAGGAACAAGCGGAATTTTGGCTGGAGTTGCTTTGGGTATGAGCGGTTTATGGATACTAAGCACATTTGATATAGTTCATTTGCCAAAAGATGTATATCCGACGGCATCTCTGCCTTTGGATTTGAGTGTTAAGGATTTTATATTTATTGTTTTTGGAGCGTTTGTGATAGTTATAATTTCATCTTTTTATCCGGCGAAAAAAGCGAGTGAAGTAGATATTTTAACAGTTCTTAGAAATGAGTAGAGTTATTTATCTTCACTTTTAAACAACTCAAACGGATACATAAGGGTTCTTTTTATTATATTAAACGGTGCTACGGCGATGTCTTTTGCTATCTGAGTATTTACATCAGGATTATCAAGAGCGCCTGTTACCGTCAATGTGGTAGAGATATTTTCTTTGCCCATCAAAATATGCCCTAGCAGCGGTATCTTTGAAAATGAACTTCCTATGCTTGTTCTTAAATTTAGATCCAAATCTATCGTGTTTCTTTCTATGCTAGCCTTCCCAAGTCCAACAATTTCTATCTCTTTTGATTTAAGATATATATCACTCAATTTATATACATCATCTTTAAATTTAAAATTAATATATGCATTTTTTGCCTCTATTCCATTCTTGCTGTATCCAGGAAGAGAAAATGTAACCAGCGACGGAACGGTATTAACAAAAGCAAGGATATTGTTTAAAATTTTATAATCAAGGATTATCGTATCCTTAACATAAACCATACCATCGTATTCATTGATTAAGCCGTTGATATAAAACTCTAAAAAGCCGCCTTTGAATTTAGAAAGAAAAAATAATTTTTCCATAAACTCGTCATTGAAATTTTCCCCGTAAAGATAAAATTTATCATCTTTTAGATTGAAAATTGCCCTACCGTCTTTGTGTGCGAGTTCGCCGGATAAAACCTCATTTATATATTTAAAATTAATTGTATCAGAGATAACATGTCTGTTTTCACTTAAGTATAAATAGCAATTTTTTGTCTCAATATAGACCTTGGTATCGCTTTTTTCTTCGTCTGTACTGTTTTTGTCATTAAAAAAGTTTTTAATCTCATCTATATTTATTCCTATGTCGTTTGCTTTGATTTTTACATCATCTTTTATCTCTACGCGCACTGAATCGTTTACATTGAAATGCACTTCTTTTGTTTTTGTATTAAACTCTCCATTTATCGCATAGCTCTCTATGGGATTGTTTTTTGTTGCAAGAATTTTATATTTATAATCAGTGTTAAGAGAGAATGTGATATTTTTTTCATCTTTGCTTTTCTTTAAACCTAAGTAACCATTTGTTAAGTTGTAATCTTGAAAAATTTTTGAATTTTTTGCTATTTTTTCTATTGAATTTATGTTGAATATCCACTCATCATCGCTCATTAAATACTCAAAATCAAACTCTTTGGAGTTAATAGAAGTTTTATTATTTTTGCTTTGAATGAAAAGCTCCATATTTCGACTATTTCTAAAAATTTCACCTATGTTTGTCTCCGCAAACTCTATATTTTGAAGATTTATAATGCCGGCAGAGTTTTTTAGATTATACTTTGAGCTAATTTTTGATTTTATAATGTTTTGAAAATTCAACGCTAAATCTTTTACTTCAATTAAATCCGGTGTGACATCGACGGCTATGTTCTCTAGATTTAGTTTATTGTCGTCTATCGTTAAACTTATAGAGTTTTTTGAAGATATAGCGAGCTTATCCTCCTCATATGCAAGGTTTAAAATCGGAGCAGGCTTATCTAGCTCAATATCTAAATACTCTATTTTTAACAATTTAATGGCAAGATTTGCTTTTTTAGATTTAAAAAGTATATCTCCTGAGATAATCGCTGATGCCAATTCCGGAGCTTCCACTCTAGTCGCAGGAATTTTAGCGGTAAGATTATTTATATCAAACGGTATGCTTGAGGCATTTACAGAGAGAGTCTGCTCTTTAAATTTCCATGTAGATTTATCTACTGTCAGATAGTCTTGATTTGGAGTGATTATATAAGCGGCAATCAGCGGTTTATCGTTATTTACAAGCAATAACTCATTCTCTTTTGATTCTATGGTGTCAAACTTAAAAGTAAGTTTTCCTCTCGATTCTTTTGCATGAAAATCCAAATCTACATGCGAAGAGGCTATATCTTTATATTTTGCAACCATATTCTGAACTTTTACATCAGAGTTTTTTATAAAAATATGTGCGTCAAATATATCTATATCAAGGTCTAAATAATTAATTTGTGCTTCTTTTGCGTAAAAATCCCCAATAGCCTCAACATCTGTTGTTATTAAATTTATATCTAATCTCAGGTTCGCATTTATCGAGCCTTTTGTCTGAATAAAAGGGAGTTTTATCCCATATCTATCAAGCAAATGCAGTAAATCTTTATTTGCTTGACCCTCAAAAAGCAAGTAAAGCGTTAAAAGCTCCTCTTTTTTTGAAAAATCAATCTTCAGCCAGCTTTTATCAAGAAAAAAATCATATGAGTACGCCTCTTGCGGTCTTATATATAACACACCGTCTTTAAATTCTAAATCAGTACTCTTGGTGCGAACGGAGTCGACTTTTTCATCATAGGTATAGGTTAAATCATTTGCTACCGCTTTTACATGCATGTTTAGATATGCTTTATCAATGTTTTTATATTCAAGCCAGCCATAAAATGTGCCAATTGATAAACTTGACATCTTTATGGCATCATATATCCAATACTTGGCTTTTGGGTCAACACTAAACAAATCTACAATTTGCCTTGTATCTTTTATGCTTTCATTGGACTCTAATACATATAATAATTTCTCTTTATTGCTATGTGCGTATAGATTAAGTTTTGTATCGCTCCCTGTTTGTATGCCGAGTGCTGCTGTTAACTCCAATTCGTCTTTTATACTAAAGAGAATATCCCCGCCAATTTCTGTATTTTTATTTGTAATTGTAAATTTATCAATACTTAAATGAAATAGACCACTCTCTGAGTAGAGTGAACCATTTAAAATGAAATACGGCGAAGATACATTTATAAACCCTTTTTCGTCCTCAGCGTATTTAAAAGCACCTCTTATCTCTTTGTAAGATATTTTTTCAACCACTATCTCTTTAAACCATTTTGAGTATGTAAGGCTATTTTTAACCTTTTTGATAATTTTTTCATAATCTACATCTGGGTGGTTATCATTTTCTTTTTCTGCAACACCAATTTCTTCAATCAGTACGCTTATTTTTTCATCCCATTTAATGTATAATTTCTTAACTTTAATGTTTTGGAGCGAGATGTCTTCTATATATACCCCATTTTTTAAAAATATAAACATAGTCAACAGTATTAAAAATATGAATGATAGAACGCTGATGGTTATAAAATGGATTTTTGAAATTGCATTAATAATTATATTGTCGTTCATGTATTACCTAAATCAGCCTGTAAATTCCCCTAAAGTGATATACATTCCTGAAGGTTCTATAAGCAAGATTATAACACAATTGCATAATAAAAATTACAATGTAAGCAAACTTGATACATTCTTGCTAAGAATAATCGGTTCTCCTCAAAGCGGATGGATTAATATAGGAACAACACTAAACAGCAGAGGCGATTTTCTTTATAAACTTACAACCGCTAAAGCAGCTCTGCAAAGTATAACGCTAATACCCGGCGAAACAACCTATATTTTCTTTGATCAACTGGCACAGCAGCTCAAACTGGATAGAGATATATTGCAAAAAGAGTATGAGTTGCAGTCTAGCTGGCCAGAGGGGGCGTTTGTACCAAATACTTATATGTTGCCAATCGGCATAACTGAAAAAATGGTGATTAAAATTTTGTTGAAAGAATCACTATCTCAAATGATGAATGTATCTCAGAAAATTTTTGGAACATACAATGAAAAGAGATGGTTTCATTTTGTAACAGTTGCATCAATTATACAAAAGGAATCCGCATCAATAAAAGAGATGCCGTTGGTAAGTTCTGTTATACAAAACAGAATCAAAAAAGGTATGAAGCTGCAGATGGACGGAACTCTAAATTATGGGAAATATTCACATGTCAAAGTTACTTCAAGTATGATAAAAGAGGATAAGTCAACATACAATACATACCTGTACGGCGGTATTCCGCCGGCTCCGGTTTGTAATGTAAGCTTTGACGCGATAAGAGCCGCTATTTTTCCCGCAGAGAGTAATCATCTCTATTTTATGAAATCAAAGAATGGAAGCCATGATTTTGCATGTAACTATTCTACACATTTAACCAATATAAAGCGTGCTACCAAATGAAACATATGTAAAATAAAAGTGAATAGTTGAGCAATGTAATCGTATATTATTTATCTTAAGTGGTAATATACATTTTGTAAGTTTCTGCAATAAGGTAACATTTATTGCAGAAATATAAAATATTAACCAAGGACAAAAAGATGTCAAAAATTATTTGGTCAAAAATAGATGAAGCACCAGCTTTAGCAACTTATTCGCTTTTACCAATTGTAAATGCTTTCACCCAAGCAGCAGGCGTAGAAGTAGAGACAAGAGACATATCTCTTGCAGGTAGAGTTATTGCAACTTTTCCGGAATTCTTGACAGACGATCAAAAAATCGCTGACGAACTGGCTTACCTAGGCACTGTTGTACAACAACCGGATGGAAACATTATCAAATTACCAAATATTTCTGCTTCAGTTCCACAGCTTAAAGAGTGTATTGCTGAACTTCAAGCTCAAGGTTATAAACTGCCTGATTTTCCGGAAGCTCCAAAAAATGCCGAAGAAGAAGCAATCAAAGAGAAATACTCTACATGTTTAGGTTCTGCTGTTAATCCAGTGCTTCGTGAGGGTAATTCAGATAGAAGAGCAGCTCTTGCAGTTAAAAACTTCGCTAAGAAAAACCCACATAAATTAAGAGCGTTTTCTGAAAATTCTAAAGCGTATGTTGCTCACATGAGTGGCGGCGATTTTTATGCAAACGAACAATCGGTTGTTAAAAAAGGGGATGGCAAAGTAAGAATCGAGCTTAACGGCAAGCTTCTTAAAGAGATTAACGCGGTAGACAAAGAAGTTTTAGACGGTACTTTTATGTCTAAAAAAGCGTTAAGAACTTTCTTGGCTCAAACAATAGAAGAAGCAAAAGCAAAAGATGTTTTATGGTCTATTCACCTTAAAGCAACTATGATGAAGGTTTCAGACCCGATTATGTTTGGTCATGCTGTTGAAGTATTCTTCAAAGATGTATTTGCAAAATATGCGGCGGAGTTCAAAGAGATTGGATTTAACTCAAACTTGGGTCTTGGTGATTTGTATAAAAAGTTGGCAAAACTTCCAGCTGATAAAAAAGCTGAAATTGAAAAAGCAATCATGGATGTTTATGCTACTCAGCCAAACATTGCTATGGTTGACTCAGATAAAGGCATTACAAATCTACATGCTTCTAATGATGTAATTATTGATGCTTCTATGCCGGTTGTTGTAAGAGACGGCGGTAAAATGTGGAATGCTAAGGGTGAAGTTCAGGAGTGTGTTTCTGTAATTCCGGATAGATGTTATGCAACTATGTACAAAGAGTGCGTGGATGATTGTGTTAAGAACGGTCAATTTGATGTAACAACTATGGGTTCTGTGTCAAATGTTGGTCTTATGGCACAAAAAGCTGAAGAGTACGGTTCTCACCCTACAACTTTTGAAATAGCAGAAGATGGCGTTGTTAAAGTTCTTGACACTGATGGTTCAACTTTGATGGAATTCAATGTTGAAGCCGGTGATATTTGGAGAATGTCTAGAACAAAAGATATTCCTATCAAAGACTGGGTAAGACTAGCGGTAGAGCGTGCAAGATTGACAGGCGAGCCGGCAATATTCTGGTTAGATGAAAATCGTGCGCATGATGCAAATATGATTAAAAAAGTAAATGAATACCTTAAAGATTTTGACACTTCAGGTTTAACTATTGAAATTTTAGCTCCTGAAAAAGCTATGGCATACAGTCTTAAATTAGTAAGAAAAGGTCAAAATGCTATCTCTGTAACAGGAAATGTTTTAAGAGATTATTTAACTGACCTTTTCCCAATTTTAGAGCTTGGAACATCTGCAAAAATGCTTTCAATAGTTCCGTTGTTGGCTGGTGGCGGTCTGTTTGAAACAGGTGCCGGCGGATCAGCTCCTAAGCATGTTGACCAATTCTTAGCTGAAGGTCACCTAAGATGGGATTCTCTTGGTGAGTTCTTGGCACTTGCGGAGTCTTTAAGATTTATTGCACAAAAAAATAAATCTAAAGACCTTGAAGTTGTTACTGCAGCACTCGACGAGGCAAATAACGCGTACCTTGACAACAATAAAGAGCCCTCTAGAAAGGCCGGTGAGCCAGATAACAAAGCTTCTCACTTCTTTTTAGCTCAATTTTGGGCGGAAGCTCTTGCTACTCAAACTGACTCTCCTGCATTGGCTGCCAAGTTTGCACCGATAGCAAAAGCACTTAAGGAAAATGAAGCTAAAATTATTGAAGAATTACTTTCAATTGAAGGTAAACCTCAGGATATTGGCGGTTATTACCATCCAAATGATGCAAAAGCAGAAGCAGCGATGAGACCGTCTAAAACTCTAAATGCTATCATTGACAGCATCTAAACTATAATCTGCAAAGAGGATTTTCCTCTTTGCTTTTTCTTTTTTTATGTAACTGGTGAGTTCTATAAAAAAGGCAAAAATGTCTTTAAATATAATGTTTTATTTCAAGGAGTGCGTATGAATCAAGGAAAAAGAGTAGGGATAATCGGTGCTGGAAATGTTGGCGCAACAGTAGCATACTCCCTGGCAATGCTTGGTTCTTGTCATGAAATAATTCTTCGTGATAACAAGATTGATGTAGCTCGCGGTAAAGCACTTGATATGAGTCAAGCTGCGGCAGCCGTGAGAAGTCACACGATAGTAAGCGTTGCTGAAGATATGTCTGATTTTACTAACTGCGATGTAGTAGTCGTAACCGCAGGAAGTCCTAGACTTCCCGGTATGAGTCGCGATGATTTACTTATGATTAATGCAGAAATAACAAAAGAAGTTATAGAGGGTGTTGCTAAATATTCCCCTGATTCAATTATAATTATGGTTTCCAACCCTCTAGATGCAATGACTTATGTTGCACTAAAAGAGAGCGGATTTGAGCGAAGCCGTGTTATAGGAATGGCCGGAATACTTGACAGCTCGAGAATGGCTAGTTTTATTCAAGAAAAACTTGGATATGGCGGCGGTCAAATCCGTGCTTCGGTTATGGGCGGTCACGGTGATGATATGGTTCCGCTTCCGCGTTACTCTACGGTTGCCGGTGTTCCGCTTAGTAATGTTTTAACTACTGCCGAAATTAACGAAATTGTAGCACGCACTCGTAACGGCGGTGCAGAGATTGTAGGTCATCTTAAAACAGGCTCTGCATATTATGCACCTGCCAGATCTACTACAATAATGGTTGAAGCGATTTTAAAAGATACAAAACAGATTCATCCGTGTGCAGTCTATTTAGAGGGCGAGTACGGTTATTCTGATGTAGTATCCGGCGTACCTGTTATGCTGGGAGCCAATGGTGCTGAAAAAATTATTGAAGTAGCTTTGGACGATGCAGAAAAAGAGATGTTTAAAAACTCATGCGAGTCTGTTAGAACACTGATTGACACACTAAATAAAAATAATTTTTTTAACAAAGGAGAATAAATTGAATACGCGTATAGAAAAAGACACAATGGGTGAAATAGAGGTTCCAATAGATGCTTATTGGGCTGCACAGACCCAAAGATCAATAGAGAATTTCGCTATCGGCGAAGAGACGATGCCTTATGAGATAACTAGAGCTTTCTCATATCTTAAAAAAGCTGTAGCACTTGTAAATAAAGATTTAGGTAAATTGGATGCAAAAAAGGCTGATGCAATCGCACAGGCTTGTGATGATATGTTAGCCGGTAAACTTGACGGAAATTATCCGCTTGTTGTTTGGCAGACAGGTTCTGGCACACAATCAAACATGAACAACAACGAAGTCTTAGCTTCTCGTGCTACCGAAATTCTCGGCGGTGATTTTAGAGTAGAGAAGTTAGTTCATCCAAATGATGATGTAAATAAATCTCAAAGCTCAAACGATACTTATCCGACTGCTCTGCATGTAGCTTCTGTTATTTCTGTTGAAACGCGCGTTTTACCTGCTATTGCTAAGCTAAAAGCAACATTATCTGAAAAATCAGCTGAATTTGAATCTATTGTGAAAATAGGACGAACGCATCTTCAAGACGCAACACCTATAACTCTTGGTCAAGAGATTAGCGGTTGGGTAGAGATGTTAAATAAGTGTGAAAAAATGATTAAAGTTTCACTTGAAGCAGTTCGCGAGTTAGCACTTGGCGGTACTGCTGTCGGAACCGGTCTTAATGCTCATCCTGAGCTTGGCGAGAGAGTAGCTAAAAAACTAACAGAGCTAACCGGACACAATTTTATCACTGCTCCAAATAAATTTCATGCGCTAACATCACATGATGCTTTAGTATTTTCTCACGGCGCGCTAAAAGCACTTTCAGCTGATATGATGAAGATTGCAAATGATGTTCGCTGGCTGGCTTCAGGACCTCGCTGTGGAATAGGGGAGATTACTATCCCGGAAAATGAGCCAGGCTCTTCTATTATGCCGGGTAAAGTTAACCCTACTCAAGCCGAAGCAGTAACAATGGTTACATGTCAGGTGTTTGGTAATGATGTGGCTATTTCAATGGGTGCTTCACAAGGAAACTTTCAACTAAATGTTTTTAAACCTGTAATTGCATATAACTTTTTACAATCATGTCGCTTACTTGCCGACTCAATTGTATCGTTTAACGATCACTGCGCTGTTGGAATAGAGCCTGTTGCAGATAAGATAGATCACTATTTACATAATTCACTTATGTTGGTTACTGCACTTAACCCTTACATCGGTTATGAAAATGCAGCAAAAATAGCTAAAACAGCGCATAAAAACAATTCAACTCTAAAAGCAACAGCTATTGAGCTAGGGCTCTTAACTGCCGAAGAGTTCGACAGATATGTAATACCAGAAGATATGATATCGCCCAAGGCCTAAAGGACAGTGCAGAAAAAAACTAAATTTTTTTCTGTCAAAGCGTAACCAAATTTAAAAAAGGAAAAATTGAATGAATATACATGAATATCAGGCAAAGCAAATTTTTGCAAAGTATGGTGTGCCGACTCCAAAAGGTAAAATGGCACTAAGCGTAGAAGAAGCAGTTGAAAATGCAAAAGAGTTGGGCGGACCTGTTTGGGTTGTAAAAGCTCAAATACATGCTGGAGGTCGCGGACTTGGCGGCGGGGTTAAACTAGCTCGTTCAATAGAAGAGGTAGAAAAACTTTCTCGCGAAATTCTTGGTATGACTTTGATTACTCACCAAACCGGACCTGAGGGTAAACTTGTTCAAAAGCTTTACATCGAAGACGGTGCAGATATAAAAGATGAACTATACCTTGGTGTTGTTCTTGACCGCGCTCGTGAGATGCCTGTAATTATGGCTTCAACTGAGGGCGGTATGGCTATTGAAGATGTTGCACATGATTCTCCTGAAAAAATTATTAAAATCGCAGTAGACCCTGCTATCGGTTTTCAAGGTTTTCACGGTAGAGAGCTTGTTTTTGGACTTGGAATAACAGATCCGGATGAGCAGAAAAAACTTATCAGTTTTGCTTCAAAGCTGTATAAACTTTACATTGAAAATGATGCAGAGATGATAGAGATTAATCCTCTTGTAAAAACTGGGAGCGGTGAGTTTTTAGCGCTTGATGGAAAAATGGGATTTGATGATTCAGCTCTTGGACGCCACCCAGATATCGCAGCGATGAGAGATATCTCCGAAGAGGATGCTGATGAGCGTGAAGCTGCACAGTATGGTCTTTCATATATCTCACTAGATGGTGAAATCGGCTGTATGGTTAACGGTGCCGGTCTTGCAATGGGTACTATGGATACTATTAACTATATGGGCGGAACACCTGCAAACTTTTTAGATGTTGGCGGCAGTGCAAATGCAGAGACGGTTGCTAAAGGTTTTGAGATAATTCTTAAAAATCCTAAAGTTAAAGCAATTTTTGTAAATATTTTTGGCGGAATCGTTAGATGTGACCGTATTGCAAACGGTATTTTAGAAGCTACAAAACTTGTAGATGTACATGTTCCGGTTATCGTGCGTCTTGATGGTACAAATGCGCCTGAAGCTGCTGAGATTTTAAGAAATGCAAATATTGCAAATGTTATAGCAGCTACAGACTTGGCTGATGGTGCTGCAAAAGCAGTAGCAGCTGCAAAACAAGCTAAGTAAGGAGGGGATTTTATGAGTATATTAGTAAATAAAGATACAAAAGTAATCGTTCAAGGTTTTACAGGAAAAGAGGGTTCTTTTCATGCTGAGCAGTGTATGGCATATGGAACTAAAATAGTTGGCGGAGTTACTCCAAACAAAGGGGGTACTGAGCATTTAGGCAAACCTGTATTTAACACTGTTAAAGAAGCTGTTAAATCTACAGGTGCTACTGTTTCTATGATTTTCGTTCCGCCTGCTTTTGTTGCGGATGCTGTTATGGAAGCTGCAGATGCAGGAATTGACCTTGCCGTTATCATAACAGAGGGCGCGCCGGTAAGAGATATGCAGGCAGCTAAAGCTTATGCTGTTAAGCACAACATGAAAACAATCGGACCAAACTGTCCCGGTATTATCACGGCAGAAGAGTGTAAAATCGGAATTATGCCTGGAATGATTTTCAAAAAAGGGAATGTTGGACTAATCTCAAAATCAGGTACTCTGACTTATGAGGGTGCTAACCAAGTTGTAAAACAAGGTTTTGGTATTTCTACTGCTGTCGGTATCGGCGGAGACCCGATTATTGGTCTTTCATACAAGCAGCTTCTTCCAATGTTTGAAGCGGACCCGGAGACTCACGCAATCGTTATGATTGGTGAAATCGGCGGAGATCTTGAAATTCAAGCAGCAGCGTTTATTAAAGAACATATTAAAAAACCTGTTGTTGCGTTTATTGCAGGTCAAACTGCACCACAAGGCAAAAGAATGGGTCACGCAGGTGCTATTGTTAGCGGTGGTGCCGGAACTGCAGCAGAAAAAATGGCAGCCTTAGAGGCGGCAGGTGTTAAAGTTGTAGTTTCTCCGGCAGATATAGGAAAAGCAATAGCTGAAGTGTTGGCTAGATAAATATTATATTTGTGCGAGCCTCATTAGGTAACATTATATGTTATTCATGGGGCGTTATCAGCACAATTCAGAGTTATATTAATTAAACTTAGT
>Ga0209343_10000749_pt1 | contig 45078 bp, 38 predicted proteins | sample RifCSPlowO2_02_FD_184026 | JGI IMG/M metagenome (GOLD analysis project Ga0209343, IMG submission 184026) | Groundwater microbial communities from Rifle, Colorado - Rifle CSP2_plank lowO2_0.2 (SPAdes) (version 2) | ecosystem: Environmental > Aquatic > Deep subsurface > Groundwater | place...
CGCGTCGATGTGGTCGGCAAGGCTCGCCTGCTGGATGGCATCGAAGACCACGTGGACACCGACGGTGTACTGGGTCTGGACGTGTGGATGAGCCACGGCGACAAAGTTACCCGCCTGCCGGAAGGCTTCCATATTCTTGCTAGCACCCCGAGCTGCCCGATCGCCGCCATGGCCGACGACAGCCGCGGCTACTACGGCGTGCAGTTTCACCCGGAAGTGACCCACACCCTGCAGGGCGGGCGCATCCTGTCGCGCTTCGTGCTGGAGATCTGCGGTTGTGCCGCACTGTGGACGCCGTCCAATATCGTTGAAGATGCAATTGCCAGCGTGCGCGCCCAAGTCGGTAGCGCCAACGTGCTGCTCGGCTTGTCCGGCGGTGTCGACTCCTCGGTGGTGGCCGCCTTGTTGCACCGCGCGATTGGCGACCAGCTGACCTGCGTATTCGTCGACAACGGCCTGCTGCGCCTGCACGAAGGCGAGCAGGTGATGGCCATGTTCGCCGAGAACATGGGCGTCAAGGTGATCCGCGCCAACGCTGAGGAGCAGTTCCTCAACAACCTGGCCGGCGAAGCCGACCCAGAGAAGAAGCGCAAGATCATCGGCCGCACCTTTATCGACGTGTTCGATGCCGAGTCGTCCAAGCTCGATAACATCAAGTTCCTCGCCCAGGGCACCATCTACCCGGACGTGATCGAGTCGGCTGGCGCCAAAACCGGCAAGGCCCACGTGATCAAGTCGCACCACAACGTGGGTGGCCTGCCGGAGGAGATGAACCTCAAGCTGGTCGAGCCGCTGCGCGAACTGTTCAAGGACGAAGTACGCCGTCTCGGCCTGGAGCTGGGTCTGCCGTACGACATGGTCTACCGCCACCCGTTCCCAGGCCCAGGCCTGGGCGTGCGCATCCTTGGTGAAGTGAAGAAGGAATACGCCGACATCCTGCGTCGCGCTGACCACATCTTCATTGAAGAGCTGCGCAACTTCGACTGGTACCACAAGACCAGCCAGGCTTTCGTGGTGTTCCAGCCGGTGAAATCGGTTGGCGTGGTCGGTGACGGCCGTCGTTACGCCTGGGTTGTGGCCCTGCGTGCAGTGGAAACCATCGACTTCATGACCGCGCGTTGGGCGCACCTGCCTTACGAGCTGCTGGAGAAGGTTTCCAACCGCATCATCAACGAGATCGAAGGCATCTCCCGCGTCACCTACGACGTGTCGAGCAAACCGCCAGCCACCATCGAGTGGGAGTGAGTTGAGGTCTAAGGCGGTCTAGCCGCTGGCGACTGTCGCGAGTTGCTGCATGTTGTAGGCGCCAGCTTGCTGGCGATGTTTGGCGCGAATCGCCAGCAAGCTGGCTCCTACAGGTGGTGCTCGGCGATCACACGATGAATGCATAAAGGGCAGCCCTGGCTGCCCTTTATGCTGTCTGCGGTTCGTATTGGTTTAGGTTCTCGCTGTGGTCTGGCTCGCGGGCGCCGTGTGCAGGGTCGCCAGCCACTGCGGGTCGTTGGCAAACCAGTCGAGCAGAAAATCCAGCATGCTGCGCAGCGTCCTCGGTAACTGCTTGCGCGAGGTGTAGATGCCGTAGATGCCCATTTCCTGCGGCTGATAACTGGGCAGCAGCTCGATTAATTGACCGCTGGCAATTAACGGGGCCGCCGAATAGCGCGGCTGCAGGGCGATGCCGGCGCCCTTCAGGGTGGCGCTGAGCAGCACCAGCGAGTCATTGGCGCTGAGGTTGCCGCTGACCGGCACTGCGTAGTTTTCCCCGGCGCGACTGAACTGCCAGAGGCTCTTGCCGAAGAAGGAGTAGGTCAGGCAGTTGTGTACGGCCAGGTCTTCGACCCGCGCCGGCGTACCTTGTGCAGCTAGGTAACTGGGCGCGGCGCAGACCACCGAGGTGCAACTGGCCAATTGCCGGGCAATCAGGTTGGGCTCCAGGGCGTTGGTGATGCGCACCGCCAGATCGATCCGCTCCTCGATTAAATTGACCGCATGGTTGCTGGTTTGCAGGTCAACGGCGGTTTGCGGGTAGCGGCGTAAATACTGGCTGACGGCCCCCGCCAAGACGCCTTGCGCCAGCGACTGAGCGCAACTGATGCGCAGCAGCCCTTGAGGTTCATCGCTGCTGGTGCTGACGGCCATGTGGGCGGTGATTTCCAGCAGTTGCCGACAGCGGCTCAGGGTTTCGTCACCGGCGGCGGTGAGGCTCAGTTTGCGGGTGGTGCGGTGCAGCAAGCGGGCACCGGCCCAGTCCTCCATTTGCGCCAGGTAGCGCGTCACCATGGCCCGTGACATGCCCAGCGCTTGAGCGGCGGCGATCATGCTGCCGCGCTCGACGATGCTGATAAAGACTTCTGCTGCGATGAGTCGGTCCATTAAGTCGGCCTGCGGATTCGTCCGATTTAAGCAATCAATAATTGCAGTTTAGCCGGTTTTTCGTGCGGATTACGCAGCATAAGATGGCCTCAGGTTCTTCACTGACTTGAGGTTTATCGCCATGTTCAAACCCACTCTGCTGTCTGCCACCTTCGCCGCTATCACCACGCTGAGCCTGTTGGCTAACCCTGTGGCAGCGGCCGAGCCGCTCAAGTTGCAGGTCTATAACCCAGGTGAAAAGTCGCTGTTCCCGGTTTCATCCGAGCTGGTCACTGGCGCCACTGAGGCGGTACTGATCGATGCGCAGTTTCAGGCCAATGATGCCCAGGCCCTGGTCGAGATGATCAAGGCTAGCGGCAAACGCCTGACCAGCATCTATATCAGCCACAGTGACCCGGATTCCTACTTCGGTCTGGATGTGCTGCACGCAGCCTTCCCGCAGGCAAAAATCGTCGCTACGGCGCCCACCATCGCCGCGATCAAGGCCAACAAGGACGTCAAGTTGGCTTATTGGGGGCCGATCCTCAAAACCAATGCGCCGAAAACCCTGCTGGTGCCGGAGTTGCTGCCAGGCCATCAGCTCAGCGTTGATGGTCAGCCGCTGGAGGTGCAAGGTCTGCATGGCGTGGCGTCTGCGCACAGCTATGTATGGATTCCATCGCTCAAGGCGGTGGTCGGTGGGGTGTTGGTGTACGCCAATATGCACCTGTGGACGGCCGATGCGCAGACGCCGCTGGCGCGCGCCGACTGGCAGCAAAGCCTGCAGCAGATCCAGGCACTGAATCCGCAGACCGTGGTGCCAGGGCACTACCTGCCAGGGGCGAGCATGACGCTAAATTCGGTGAGTTTCACGGCCGACTATCTCAAGGTGCTTGAGGCTCAATTGCCCAAGGCCAGCAACGCCGGCGAGTTGCTCAAGGCGATGGTTAAGCACTACCCGCACCTGACTGGCACCGCCGATCTAGAGCTGAGCGCCAAGGTGCTTAAAGGCGAAATGCAATGGCCGCAGTAAAGCGCTTGCCGCAGGAGGGCCCGCCCATGGGAAGTCGTTTGCATTACCTGTTCGATCCGCTCTGTGGCTGGTGCTATGGCGTCGCGCCGCTGATAAAAGCCGCGGCTGAACTGCCAGGGCTGGAGGTTGAGTTGCACGGCGGCGGCATGCTGACAGGGTCGAATCGCCGGGCAATCAACCCGCAGTGGCGCGCCTATGTGTTGCCCCATGACCGGCGGATTGCCGAGTTGTCTGGCCAGCCGTTTGGCGACGGCTATTTCAATAGTTTGCTCAATGACCAGGGCGCAGTGCTCGACTCCGAGCCGCCGATCAGCGCCATTCTTGCCGCGCAAGCCATCACTGGGCAGGGGCTGGCGATGCTGCAGCGCATCCAGCATGCGCACTATGTCGAGGGGCGGCGGATCGCCGATGTGCAGGTGTTGATGGCGTTGGCCGGCGAGTTGGGCTTGCCGCTGTTGCCGTTCAGTAACGCCTATCAAGCGGCGTGCGGGCGGCAGACCCAGGCCCATATCGCCGCCAGTCGGGTGCTGCTGGCGCAAGCCGGCACCCAGGGGTTTCCGACCTTGTTGCTGGAGGATGGTCGGGGGCATATGCGCGTGCTGGAGCTCAGTCGTTATCTGGGCCGTACGCAGCAGTGGCTGAGCTATTTGCGCGCGGAGTTGGCGCGCCAGGCGGGAGGCCCTGCGTAGTGGCTGGGGGCTTTTGCATCGCTCTGGCGGGTGTTTTCTGGCAGTATTGGCGGCAGTTTAAACCGCCTAAGCCTTTGCTTTACTGGTGTATTTGCCCGCTAGAGGCGAGCCACCATCAGCCTGATGGGCCCGCGTTTTGTGCTTACTCAGGAGTCCTTATCCATGTCATTTACCCGTCGACAAATGCTTACTGGCCTGGCCGCCCTGGGGGTCGCCGGTCTTGGCGCCGGGGGCGTGCGCTATTGGTTGGGGCGCCCGGAAAATGTGGCGACCCACGACTATGAGCTGATCGCCGCGCCGCTGGATGTCGAGCTGGTGCCGGGGCATATGACTACGGCCTGGGCCTATGGCGGTCAGGCGCCGGGGTTGGAGTTGCGCTGCCGTCAGGGCGAGCGTTTGCGCGTGCGCTTCATCAATAAGCTGGATGTCTCCACCACGATTCACTGGCACGGCATACGTCTGCCCCTGGCGATGGACGGCGTGCCCTATGTGTCGCAGTTGCCGGTGCTGCCGGGCGAGTATTTCGACTACGACTTCATTACCCCGGATGCCGGCAGCTATTGGTATCACCCCCATCTGGGCAGCAGCGAGCAGCTAGGTCGCGGCCTGGTCGGTCCGCTGATTGTCGAGGAGCGTGAGCCGAGTGGTTTTGCCCATGAGCGCACGCTCAATCTGAAGAGCTGGCATGTGGACGAGCAGGGCGCCTTTACCGCGTTCAGTGTGCCGCGCGAAGCGGCCCGTGGCGGCACGCCGGGGCGGCTGTCGACGATTAATGGCGTGCATGCGCCGACCCTGGACCTGCCGGCCGGCGCGGTGGTGCGCCTGCGGCTGCTCAATCTGGACAACACCCTGACCTATCGCCTGAACCTGCCGGGTGCGGATGTGCGCATCTATGCCCTGGATGGCAATCCGGTGGCGCCGCGGCCGCTGGGCAAGGAGTATTGGCTGGGGCCGGGCATGCGCATCGACCTGGCGCTGCGAGTGCCGGCGGCCGGTGTCGAGCTGCCGCTGCGCAACGGCCCGCTGCGCCTGGCAACCCTGCGCGGCCAGGCCAGCAATAGCGCGCCTGGCGAGTGGCCGGCGGCCTTGCCGACCAACCCGGTCAGCGAGCCGGATCTAGAGGCTGCGCAAACCCTGCGTTTTAATTTTGAATGGACGGCGGCCCTGGCCGAGAATCTGCCGGCCGGTGCCAAAGCCAGCTATTGGCAGATCAACGGCAAGGCCTGGGACATTGCCGACAGCAGTTGCGCCGACAAGCCGATCGCCAGCCTGGCGCTGGGCAAGAGTTATATCTTCGAGCTGCGCAACATGGCCCAGTACCAGCACCCGATTCACCTGCACGGCTTGAGCTTCAAGGTGCTGTCGTCCAATCGCCACAGCGTAATTCCGTATTTCACTGACACCTATCTGCTGGGCAAAAACGAAGTCGCGCGCATCGCCCTGGTGGCGGATAACCCCGGCGTGTGGATGTTCCATTGCCATGTGATCGACCACATGGAAACCGGCCTGATGGCCGCCATCGAGGTGGTGTAATGGCGCGCAACCTGATCATCGATCGCAGCCAGGATCGGCACTTTATGGCGCAGGCACTGGCGCTGGCCGAGGCGGGCGCAGCGCTGGGTGAAGTGCCGGTGGGCGCGCTGCTGGTGCAGGATGGCGAGGTCATCGGCCGTGGCTTCAATTGCCCGATCAGCACCCATGACCCCAGCGCCCATGCCGAGATGGTCGCCATCCGCGATGCGGCCAAGGCCATCGGCAACTATCGCCTGCCCGGCAGCACCCTGTATGTGACGCTGGAGCCGTGCAGCATGTGCGCCGGTCTGATCGTGCATGCGCGCATCGCCCGGGTGGTGTTCGGCGCCAGCGAGCCGAAAGCCGGGGTGGTGCACAGCCGTGGCGAATTCTTTGCCCAGGGCTTTCTCAACCATCGGGTGCTGGTGGAGGGCGGGGTGCTGGCGGACGAATGTAGTAAGGCGTTGAGTGCCTTCTTCAAGGCGCGCCGCCAACCCCAGTGAAAACTACTGCGCTCGATTATGCGGCGTTAAAAACAGGCTCAAACGGCTCATTTACAACTCGTAAACTCCGCGTTCTCGCCTGTTTTGGCCTTGCCTAATCTTCGCTCGCTACGTTTTCACAGGGGCTGGTAAGAGCGACTTCAGGTTACAGCGGCGCCAGGGTTTCTTTCGGCGGGGTCTTGTTGATGGCCGGCACGTGCAGTTGGCGGTCGGCCACTTGCTGGTCTTCCAGTTGCGGTTGGGTTACCCAGGTGAGGATGTCGTAGTAGCGGCGGATGTTCTGCACAAAATGCACGGTCTCGCCGCCGCGGGCATAGCCGTAGCGGGTCTTGCTGTACCACTTCTTTTGCGCCAGGCGCGGCAGCATCTTCTTTACGTCCAGCCACAGGTTGGGGTTAAGGCCCTCGGCCTTGGCCAGCTTGCGTGCGTCGCCCAGGTGGGCGATGCCAATGTTGTAGGCGGCCAGAGCGAACCAGGTGCGGTCTGGCTCACTGATGTCGGCCGGCAGTTTCTCCTTGATCAGGGCGATGTACTTGGCGCCGCCACGAATGCTCTGCCTCGCGTCCAGGCGATTGACCACGCCCATGGCCTGGGCGGTGTTCTGGGTCAGCATCATCAGGCCACGCACCCCGGTTTTGGAGGTGGCATCCGGCTGCCACAGCGACTCCTGATAACCCATGGCGGCCAGCAGGCGCCAGTCCAGGCTCTGGTTCTTGGCCTCGCTCTGGAAGGTTTTTTCGTAGCGCGGCAGGCGTTCCTGCAGATGCTTGGCGAAGGTGTAGGCGCCGACGTAGCCGAGTACGTCAACATGCCCGTAGTAGCGCTCCTTCAGGCGTTGCAGGGTGCCGTTCTGCTGGGCCTGGTCGAGGAAGCTGTTGGCTTCATCGAGCAGGCTGCGGTCTTCGCCGGCAGCCACCGCCCAGCCCAGGCTGGTGGCCTGATCCAGATCAAAACCGACGCGCACGTTGGGGAAGTACACCTGGTTCATCGCCAGCTCGTTGGAGTCCACCAGGGTCAGGTCGATGGCGCCTTCGTCGACCATGCGCAGCAGGTCGACCACTTCCACCGCATCCGACTCTTCATAGCGCAGCTCCGGCAGTTGCAACTGCAAGGCGGCCAGTTGCTCGGCATGGCTGCTGCCCTTGAGCACGACAATATGCTTGCCCGGCAGGTCGCGGTTGTTGCTCGGCCGTGGTGTGCCGTTGCGGTAGATGACCTGCGGTGTAACGTCCAAATACGCGTGGGAGAACAGCGCCTGGCTTTGCCGGCCGCTGCTGGCCACCAGACCGGCGGCGCTGAGTTGCGCGCCGTTGGGGCTGTTCAGGCGGCGGAACAGGTCGTCGAGGTTGTCGGCGGTTTCGATCTGCAGTTCAACGCCCAGCTCTTCGGCGAAGCGCTTGACCAGTTCGTACTCGAAACCGGTCTCGCCGTTGCGGTCCTGGAAGTAGGTGGCCGGGCTGTTGCGGGTAATCACGCGCAGCACGCCGTCTTCCTTTACCCGCTCAAGGGTGGTGGGTGGCACGTCGGCATCACCACAACCACTGAGCAGCAAGAGAAGCCCGGTCGCCAGCAGCCATTGGCCGCAGCGCAGACGGAACATCGATTGGACAGACATCGGCGCAGTATACGCAAAGCACCGGGGTCGCCATATCTCGACAGGCGGGGGCTTCTCTGCTAGCGCGGCGTGCCGACCCGCCGCGTTGCGACGGGTGCCCTGAAAGACGCTTTAGGCTAGAATGCACGGCCTCAAAGCATCCCCCTTCCCGAGGCTGTCCCGAAGATGTTGATCCTGCGCGGCGCTCCTGCCCTTTCTGCCTTCCGCCACGGCAAATTACTTGCGCAACTGACCGAAAAGGTCCCCGCTGTTCGCGGGTTGTATGCCGAGTTCGCCCATTTTGCCGAGGTTACTGGCGTGTTGACCGGCGAAGAGCAGACGGTGCTGGCGCGCCTGCTCAAGTACGGCCCGAGCGTGCCGGTACAAGAGCCCACTGGTCGCCTGTTTCTCGTGGTGCCGCGGTTCGGCACCATCTCGCCGTGGTCGAGCAAGGCCACCGATATTGCCAACAACTGCGGCCTGGCCAAGGTCCAGCGCCTGGAGCGCGGCATCGCCTACTACGTGGCGGGCGAGCTGAGCGACGCGCAGGCGGCCGAGGTTTCGGCCATGCTGCACGACCGCATGACCCAATTGGTGCTGGCCCAGCTGGAACAGGCCAGTGCCCTGTTCAGCCATGCCCAGCCCAAGCCGCTGACCGCCGTGGACATCCTCGGTGGCGGCCGCGCGGCCCTGGCGCAGGCCAACATCGAGCTGGGCCTGGCCCTGGCCGAAGACGAAATCGATTACCTGGTCAGCGCCTTCCAGGGCTTGGGGCGCAACCCCCACGACATCGAACTGATGATGTTCGCCCAGGCCAACTCCGAGCACTGCCGGCACAAGATCTTCAACGCCAGCTGGGACATCGACGGCCAAAGCCAGGACAAGTCCCTGTTTGGCATGATCAAGAACACCTACCAGATGCACAGCGAGAACGTGCTGTCCGCCTATAAGGACAACGCCTCGGTGATTAAAGGCCACAGCGCCGGGCGTTTCTTCCCGAACCCGCAAACCCGCCAGTACGGCGCGGTGCAGGAGCCGGTGCATATCCTGATGAAGGTGGAAACCCACAACCACCCGACCGCCATCTCGCCATTCTCCGGCGCCTCCACCGGCTCCGGCGGCGAGATTCGCGACGAAGGCGCCACCGGTCGCGGCGCCAAGCCGAAGGCCGGGCTGACCGGTTTCACCGTCTCCAACCTGAACATCCCTGGTTTCCAGCAGCCCTGGGAAGTGCCGTACGGCAAGCCCGAGCGCATCGTCACGCCGCTGGACATCATGATCGAAGGCCCGCTGGGTGGCGCGGCGTTCAACAACGAATTCGGCCGTCCGGCGCTGACCGGCTATTTCCGTACCTTTGAGCAGTCGATCAGCACACCGCACGGCGATGAAGTGCGCGGCTATCACAAGCCGATCATGCTGGCCGGTGGTATGGGCAACATCCGTGAAGACCACGTGCAGAAGGCCGAGATCACCGTTGGTGCCAAGCTCATCGTGCTCGGCGGCCCGGCCATGCTGATCGGCCTGGGTGGCGGTGCTGCCTCCTCGGTCGCCACCGGCGCCAGCTCGGCGGACCTGGATTTCGCCTCGGTGCAGCGCGAGAACCCGGAAATGGAGCGCCGCTGCCAGGAGGTCATCGACCGCTGCTGGCAATTGGGCGACGCCAACCCCATCGCCTTCATCCATGATGTCGGCGCCGGTGGTATCTCCAACGCCTTCCCGGAACTGGTCAACGATGGCGGTCGCGGTGGCCGCTTCGAGCTGCGCAATGTGCCGAATGACGAACCGGGCATGGCGCCGCACGAGATTTGGAGCAACGAGTCCCAGGAGCGTTACGTCCTGGCCGTCAGCAGCGCCGATTTCGAGCGTTTCCAAGCCATCTGCGAGCGCGAGCGCTGCCCGTTTGCGGTGGTCGGTGAGGCCACCGAAGAGCCACACCTGACCGTGACCGACAGCCATTTCGCCAACACCCCGGTGGATATGCCGCTGGAAGTGCTGCTGGGCAAGCCGCCGCGCATGCATCGCTCGGTCACCCGTGAGGCCGAACTGGGCGACGACTTCGACGCCGCCAGCGTCGATCTGGAAGAAGCGCTCGGCCGCGTGCTGCATCATCCGGCCGTGGCCAGCAAGAGCTTCCTGATCACCATTGGCGATCGCAGCATCACCGGCCTGGTCGCCCGTGATCAGATGGTCGGCCCATGGCAGGTGCCGGTGGCCGATGTGGCCGTGACCGCCAGCAGTTTCGATGTTTATTGTGGTGAAGCCATGGCCATGGGTGAGCGCACGCCGCTGGCCCTGCTCGACGCTGCCGCGTCCGGGCGGATGGCGATTGGCGAGACGCTGACCAACATCGCCGCGGCGCGCATCGAGAAGATTGCCGACATCAAACTGTCGGCCAACTGGATGGCTGCTGCCGGTCATCCGGGCGAGGATGCACGCCTGTACGACACCGTTCAGGCAGTCGGCATGCAGCTGTGCCCGGCCCTTGGCATCACTATTCCGGTGGGCAAGGACTCGATGTCGATGAAGACCAAGTGGAGCGAAGAGGGCACGGACAAGAGCGTGACCTCGCCGCTGTCGCTGATCGTGACCGGCTTCGCCCCGGTCAGCGATATTCGCCAGACCCTGACCCCGCAACTGCGTCTGGACCGCGGCGAAACCGACCTGATCCTGATCGATCTCGGTCGCGGGCAGAACCGCATGGGCGCCTCGATCCTGGCGCAGACCTACGGCCTGCTCGGCCGTCAGGCGCCGGATGTTGACGACGCCGAGGACCTCAAGGCGTTCTTCGCCGTGATCCAGGGCCTGAATGCCGACGACATGCTGCTGGCCTACCACGACCGTTCCGACGGTGGCCTGCTGGTCACTGCCCTGGAAATGGCCTTCGCCGGCCACTGCGGTCTGGACCTGTACCTCGATGCTCTCGCCGACAGCCGTGCCGAGCTCAACGCCGTACTGTTCAACGAAGAGCTGGGTGCGCTGATCCAGGTCCGTCAGGACGCCACCCCGGAAGTGCTGGCGCAGTTCAGCGCGGCTGGTTTGGGCGACTGCGTGGCGGTCATCGGTCAGCCGGTCAATGGTAGCGACGTGGCCATCAGCTTCAATGGCGAGGCTGTGTTTGGCGATCAGCGCCGTCTGTTGCAGCGCCAGTGGGCAGAAACCAGCTACCAGATCCAGAAGCTGCGCGACAACGCCGAAGGCGCCGAGCAGGAATTCGATACCCTGCTGGACGAAGAAAACCCCGGCCTGTCGGTTAAGCTCAGCTTTGACGTCAACGACAACATCAGCGCGCCGCACATTAAGAAGAACGTGCGTCCGCAAATTGCCGTGCTGCGTGAGCAGGGCGTCAACGGTCAGGTGGAAATGGCTGCGGCCTTCGATCGCGCCGGCTTCTCGGCCATCGACGTACACATGAGCGATATTCTCGCCGGTCGCGTTGACCTTGAAGACTTCAAAGGCCTGGTGGCCTGCGGTGGCTTCTCTTACGGCGACGTCCTGGGTGCCGGTGAAGGCTGGGCCAAGTCGGTGCTGTTCAACAGCCGCGCGCGGGACAACTTCCAGGCGTTCTTCGAACGCAAGGACAGCTTCGCCCTCGGCGTGTGCAACGGCTGCCAGATGATGAGCAACCTGCACGAGCTGATCCCCGGCAGCGAGTTCTGGCCGCACTTTGTACGTAACAAGTCCGAGCAGTTCGAGGCGCGCGTGGCCATGGTTCAGGTGCAGGAGTCGGCGTCGATCTTCCTGCGCGGCATGGCCGGCACCCGCATGCCAATCGCCATCGCCCACGGTGAAGGGCATGCCGAGTTCGAAAGCGAGGAAGCCTTGCTGGAAGCCGACCTGTCCGGTTGCGTGTCGATGCGCTTTGTCGATAACTACGGCAAGGTCACCGAGAAATACCCGGCCAACCCCAACGGCTCGCCGCGCGGGATTACCGGCCTGACCAGCCGCGACGGCCGCGTGACCATCATGATGCCGCACCCGGAGCGGGTCTTCCGCGCCGTGCAGAACTCCTGGAAGCCAGATGAGTGGCAGGAAGACGGCGGCTGGCTGCGCATGTTCCGCAACGCCCGCGTCTGGGTGGACTAACCGCGGGCCGCTCGCGCCCCCTCTGCTGACCCTCTCCCATGCACGGGAGAGGGGCTTGTGTCAGCCCCGAACAAGCCAACTCCATTCTGGCGTCGATTACCGACGGGTATTTGATGGGTATCGCAAGCTCAACCCATCCTACAAGGTCGAGTGCGTGGGTAGTGCCTAGGGTCTGTTCCCGTTTCATCGCGAGCCGCGTTGCCGCGAGAAATGGTCCCCGGTTAGGCGCAGGACGCAGGTAATGGTTATTCCCTTATCAAGTCCTGCAACAACAGCGGGGGCCATCTCTCGCGCAACCCGAAGGGCCGGGCCGGTTTTTGTGCGAGGCGGCGTTACTCGTCGCTTATTTGGAACAACCAAATCACGCTTCTCGCGCGATCCACATGGATGTGGTGAATGCAGCAAGCCCGCCGGGAGCGGGCGCTGCCTTGCCTCGCGCAAAAACAGGCTCCGGCGCGGCCGCGAATGAAACGGGAACAGACCCTAGGATGGGTGGCGCGCCGTGTTACCCAGCTTGTCGTTATCCGCTGTAAACAAGAGCGTTCGCCATGTCCCGCGGCAGTGCCGAGGTTGCCGCGATCTGGCGAACCTTGCGGTTGGTGAATCGGATCACCGGTTAGTGCCTTGCGCAACTGGGACTACAGCCTACCCAGCAGTTGCGGCGCCGTTCAGGTCGGTGGCGTTGTGGGCTTAGCTGCGCTGCTGGCCTCGGCCAGCTTGGCGGTCAGGCGTAAGGCCATCCACAGGGCCAGTGAGCCGAAGATTACCGCGCCGATGGCCGGGCCGATCAGCACTCCGGCGGGGCCGAAGTGGGCGCCCAGGTAGGCAAAGGGAATGGTTCCCAGGGTCGCCCGCGCCCAGTTGAAGGCCGTTGAATACAGCGGCCGGCCGAGGTTGTTGAAGGCCGTATTGGCGACAAACAGGGCGCCGACGAACAAAAAGCTGGCGGCCAGTAGCGAGCAGAACAGGCCAATCAATTCGGCGGTCAGGCCTTCGGCGGAGAAGGCGCGGATGATCAGCGATTGCCCAAGGGCCAGCAACAACCAGGCCACGGCCACCACCAGACCCATAAACAGCAGGCTGCTGCGCAAGGTTTGCTGAACCCGGTCGAGACGCCCGGCCCCGAGGTTCTGGCCGATGATCGGGCCGACCGCGCCGCTCAGCGCATAGACCAGGCCGAATGCCACCGGGGTCAGGCGCTCGATGGTGGCTTGCCCGGCAACCGCGGCCGGGCCGAACTGGGCCATGGCGTGGGTGATAAAGGCGCCGCCGCAGGGTGTGGCCAGGTTGGCCAGAATCGCCGGCCCGGCCACCTGGCACAGGCGCCGGTTGTCGGCGCCCAGGCGGTCGATCTGCAATGGGCCGAGCAGTTGGTGGGCGCGGGTTACCCCATGCAGGCCCACCAGGAGCATGCACAGGCGCGCCAGCACCGCGGCGATGGCGGCGCCTTGCAGGTCCAGATGCAGGGCAAAAATCAGCAACGGGTCGAGCGCGGCGGTAATCAGCGCGCCAATCAGGGTCACGTTCATCGCTCGGCGGGCATCACCGGCGGCGCGCAGCAGGGCGCTGCAGGCCATGCTGAGGCCGAGCAGGGGGGTTGAGGCCAGGCTGATCTGCAGGTAGTTGTGGGCCTGGGTCTTGGTTTCGCCGCTGGCGCCCAGCAGGCTGAGCAGCGGATCAAGCGCCGCATAGCTGAGCAGCGCGAGCAGGCTGCAGGTCAGGCCCATCAGCAACAGGCTGACCGTGCCCAGGCGCTGCGCCTCGGCATGCTGGCCGGCGCCAATGGCCGGGGCGACCACCGCGGCCACGGCAATCATCAGGCCGATGCAGAACGACAGCTGGAAAAACCCCACCACCCCGGCAAACCCCACGGCCGCGGCTACCGCCTGCTGGCCGAGCAGGGAGATGTAGAACAGGTTGATCAAGTCGACCAGGAAGATCGCAATCAGGCCGATTGCGCCGGTGCCGGACATCACCGCCACATGGCGCAGCAATGAGCCGCTGACAAACCGTGGCGGATTGCTGGCGCGAACGCTGGCAGGGTCGACAGGTGGGCGGGCGGACATGCGGTCTCGATAACTGACGGGTTGGTAGGGCTGCAGCTTAACTCAGCAGGGTTGCTTAATCAGCGCCTGCGACCTGCGCCGGGATGATCTGCAGGGCGATCAGCGCGGCCTTGACCAGGGCTTGGCGCTTGCCCAGCTCGGCGCTGCTGGCGATGTCCATATTCAGGGCGAAGGCGAAGCGCTGGCCGTCGGCGCGCTCGACCCAGCCGCTGTACCAGCCGAGCGTCGGCTGTTGATTGGTGGCCCAGCCGGTTTTGCCAAACAGTTGGTAGTCGGCGGTTTTCTCGCCGGCCAGCATGGCGCGCACATCGGCCTGCACGGCACGGTCGAAGGGCAGTTGGCCTTGCGCCAGGCGGGCGGTGAAGCGTGCCTCTTCAATGGCCGAAATGGCCAGCGGGCCGTCCAGCCAGAAACGGTCTATTGCCTGGCCAATAGCGTTATTGCCAAAGCCGGTGGCCGTAACGAAGTGCTGCATGCGCTGTTGGCCGATGCGCCGTGCCACCTCCTGATAGACCGGCACGGCGGACTCGGCCATGGCCTGACGCAGACTCAGGTCGCGCTCCCAACTCTTAATAAAACGCGGCTGGCCATCCCAGCGGAAAATCTCCTCGGGGGCGCTGACCACGCCGGTCTGCAGGGCAATCAGGGCGTTCAGCATTTTAAAGGTGGAGGCTGGCGTGAAGCGCTGCTTGGCGCGTTGCGGATCGGAGACGTGCAGCTCCTTGCTCTGCAAGTCGTAGAGGACAAACACGCCCTTGCTGCCGGCCTGGCTGAACACGCTGGCCAGGCTCGACTCGCTGCGGATTGTCTGGGCCTGGGCGCTGCATGCCAGCACGGCGGCAGCGATAAAGCCCAGTAGGCGGATTATTCCTGAGGTCATGTGCAGACTCCTGGGGTGGTTGGAATGGGGTGGGATGTGTTTTTTGCGACGGCCATCCTGTGTCGATCAAGGCAAAGTGCCAAAGGGTCTGTTGTCGCTTCATTCACGGCCGCGATGAAACGACAACAGACCCTCGCTATGACAGTATGTGCGCAACAAGGTTGTTGCCCCTGTTAATGCGCGGACGGCTGAACTTTTGCGGCCCCTGGCTGCTTCGGAGTGTTGATGTACAAGCTGTGTTTTTATGTGCCCGATAGTCATGTGGAAACGGTCAAGCAGGCGGTGTTTGCCGCCGGTGGCGGGCGGATTGGCGCTTATGACAGTTGTGCCTGGCAGGTCTTGGGGCAGGGCCAGTTTCGCCCATTGGCGGGCAGCCAGCCGTTTCTCGGCAGCCAGGACACGCTGCAAAGCGTGGCGGAGTGGAAGGTCGAGATGGTGGTGGCCGATGAGCTGATCCATGGGGCGGTCAAGGCCCTGCGCCAGAGTCATCCCTATGAAACTCCGGCGTTTGAGGTGTGGCGGCTGTCGGATTTGTTGCTGTAACGCTGCCCAAACAACCAAGGCGTCCGCGGGTAATGCCAGTCAGTTAAGCGGCTCGCTCGGAGCATTTACCGTACACCAGATGCCAGAGGCGTAGCCGAATGCAATCCGGGGGTGGATTTGCACGGCAACCAGCGCCCCGGATTGCATTCGGGCTAGCAAAAGCCATTCCCTTGGCTTAAGTGATCGGCATTAGGTGTCCGCGGGCGCCTTTTGGCTGCCTGTGGCAATGGCTTAGGGGCGGATTTCGATCAGCGTGCCGTCCTTCACCAGGTTCCAGACTTCGCGCATGTCGGTGTTGCTCATGGCGATGCAGCCGTTGGTCCAGTCCAGGGTCTTGAAGTACCACTCCGGGTACTCGTCGTCGATCGGCGTGCCGTGAATCATGATCATGCTGCCGGCGGAGACCCCCTGCTTGGCGGCCTGGGCCTTGTCGCGGCTGTTGGGGTAGGAAATGTGCATGGCCAGGTTGTAGTTATCGCTGGTCTTGCGCCAGTCGAGCCAATAGAAACCTTCCGGGGTGCGTTTGTCGCCCTCGCGCATCTTTGCCCCCTTGGGCTGCTTGCCCAGGGAGATGCGGTAACTTTTCAGGGTTTGCCCGTGGCTGATCAGGTGCAACTGGCGGGTGGTCTTGACCACCAGCACCTTGTCGATGGTTTTACCGCTCAGGGCCGGGCTGGCGTTGGTGTGGGACAGGGTGGCTAGGGACAGACAAAGTACGGCGAACAACCAACGCATTAGAGCAATTTCCCGGATCTTGGGACCGTCAGGCGGTCAGGCTTTCTTGTGGTGCGCGCGCAAGGCCGCCAGCGGCTCGTTGCGTACCGGAAAGTGTTGAGTGGCCCGGTCAGCGAAGTAGCATTCTAAAGTACGCCCGATGGTCGGGAAAGCCAGCTCTGACCAGGGGATCTGCTGCTCGTCGAACAGGCGCACCTCCAGGCTCTCCTCGCCGGCGGCAAAGTCCAGGTCCGCCAGCTCGGCGCGAAACAGCATATACACCTGGTTGATATGGGGCAGGTCGAACAGGGTGTAGAGCTGCAGGCCCCGTACGCGAGCACAGGCCTCTTCCAGGGTTTCGCGGATGGCGGCCTGTTCCAGGGTTTCGCCGTTTTCCATAAAGCCGGCGGGCAGGGTCCAGAAGCCGCGGCGCGGCTCGATGGCGCGGCGGCACAGCAGCACCTGCGCGCCCCACACCGGCAGGCAGCCGGCGATGATGCGCGGGTTCTGGTAGTGGATGGTCTGACACTGCGGGCAAACAAAGCGCAGGCGATTGTCGCCTTCTGGGATGCGCTGCTCGACCGGGCTGGCGCACTGGCTGCAAAATTTCATGCGGACTCCCGGTGATGTTGCTGCGCTCAGGCGCTGGCCGCTTGGCCAATGGACTGACTGCAGGCCCGCGGGGCGGGGCTTGGGCGACGTGCCGCTTCGTGCCATGATGCCAGAGATAATTAATCACCGAGAGCGTCTCATGCTGGATGACCTGCTTCGTCGCGTGCAGGCCTACACCCCCCTGCAGCTTGGGGTTGGCGCGGGCTTGCCGGAGGCGGCCGTGCTGGTGCCGATCACCCGCAGTGCCGAGCCCGAATTAGTCCTGACTCTGCGCGCCGATGGCCTGTCCACCCATGGCGGCGAGGTGGCGTTTCCCGGTGGTCGGCGTGACCCGGAAGATCTCGACCTGATCGGCACGGCGCTGCGCGAGGCGCACGAGGAAATCGGCCTGCCACCTGGCCTGGTGGAGGTGCTCGGGCCGTTGAGCACCCTGGTGTCGCGGCACGGGATTCAGGTCACGCCCTATGTGGGTTTCGTTCCGGACTTTGTCGACTATCAAGCCAACGATGGCGAAATTGCCGCGGTGTTTTCCGTGCCGCTGGCGTTCTTCCTCGACGATCCGCGCGAGGTCACCCATCGCATCGATTACCTGGGGCAGAGTTGGTATGTGCCCAGCTATCGCTATGGCGAGTACAAGATTTGGGGGCTGACGGCGATCATGGTGGTCGAGTTGGTCAATCTGCTCTACGACGCCGGCATCGAGCTGCACACGCCGCCGGCGTCCTTTATTCATCTGCGCTGACCGGCAGCGCTGGTCTTAACCCGTATCGAGGGCAATGGCATGAAATACCGTCTGGGCGACGCCCGCGTTGAAACCCATCCCGACAGCTGGGTGGCACCCAATGCCACCCTGGTCGGCAAGGTCAAGCTGGAGGCCGGCGCCAGCGTGTGGTTCAACGCCGTGCTGCGTGGCGACAACGAGCTGATTCATATCGGCGAGAACAGCAACGTCCAGGACGGCACGGTGATGCACACCGACATGGGCTTTCCGCTGACCCTGGGCAAGGGCGTGACCATCGGCCACAACGTCATGCTGCACGGTTGCACGGTGGGCGATTACAGCCTGATCGGGATCAATGCGGTGGTGCTCAACGGCGCCAGGATCGGCAAGAATTGCATCATCGGCGCCAATACGCTGATTCCCGAGGGCAAGGACATTCCCGACGGCAGCCTGGTGATGGGCTCGCCGGGCAAGGTGGTGCGCGAACTCAACGATGGGCAAAAGCAGATGCTCCAGGCCAGCGCCGCCCACTATGTACACAACGCCAAGCGTTATGCCCGCGATCTGCAGGAGCAGGCGGACTGATGGATATGCAAGCCCCCGTGGCCTCGCCCTGCGTGCATGTCTGTGCGCTGGATGAGGCGGACATTTGCATCGGTTGCCAGCGCAGCGCCGCGGAAATCACCCGCTGGGGGCGCATGGATAATGCCGAGCGCGGCCAGGTGCTGCTGCGTTGCGCCGAGCGCGCCCAGGCGCAAGGGCAGTTTCTGACCGTCGCACCGTAAAATTTTAATTTTCTGAGGAATCAGCATGCCCCGTATTGGCACGCCGCTGTCGTCCAGCGCCATCCGTGTATTGCTTTGTGGCTCGGGTGAGCTGGGCAAGGAAGTGGTGATCGAGTTGCAGCGCCTGGGCGTTGAAGTGATTGCCGTGGACCGTTACGCCGATGCGCCGGCCATGCAGGTGGCGCACCGTCATCATGTGCTCAATATGCTCGACGGCGCCGCCTTGCGCGCGGTGATCGAGCTGGAGCGGCCCGATTACATTGTTCCCGAGATCGAGGCGATTGCGACTGCGACCCTGGTGGAGCTGGAGGCCGAAGGTTTTACCGTGATCCCCAGCGCTCGCGCCGCGCAGCTGACCATGAATCGCGAGGGTATTCGTCGCCTGGCGGCTGAAGAGCTGGGCCTGCCGGTTTCGCCCTATGCCTTTGCCGACACCCTGCAGGCCTACAGCGCGGCAGTCGCGCGCATCGGTTATCCGTGTGTGGTCAAGCCGGTCATGAGTTCGTCCGGCAAGGGTCAGTCACTGCTGAACAGCGCTGACGATCTGCAGGCTGCCTGGGATTACGCCCAGGAAGGCGGGCGCGCCGGTAAGGGCCGGGTGATCGTCGAGGGCTTTATCGACTTCGACTACGAAATCACCCTGCTGACCGTGCGTCATGCCGGCGGCACCACCTTTTGTGCGCCGGTTGGCCATCGTCAGGTCAAGGGCGACTATCACGAGTCCTGGCAGCCCCAGGCCATGAGCCCGGCGGCCTTGGCCGAGTCCGAGCGGGTGGCGCTGGCGGTCACCGAGGCCCTGGGTGGGCGCGGCCTGTTTGGCGTCGAGTTGTTCGTCAAGGGCGATCAGGTGTGGTTTAGCGAAGTCTCGCCACGCCCCCATGACACCGGCCTGGTCACCCTGATTTCCCAGGAGCTGTCGGAGTTTGCCCTGCACGCACGGGCGATTCTCGGTTTGCCGATCCCGCTGATCCGCCAGCTTGGGCCCGCGGCCTCGGCGGTGATTCTGGTGGAGGGTGAGTCGCGCCAGGTCAGCTTCGGCAATCTGGCCGCGGCCCTGAGTGAGGCGGACACGGCCTTGCGTCTGTTTGGCAAGCCGCAAGTGTCTGGTCAGCGGCGTATGGGCGTGGCCCTGGCCCGTGATGAGTCGATTGCGGCGGCGCGGGCCAAGGCCTTGCGCGCGGCCCAGGCGGTCAGCGTCAGCCTGTGATGCGCGCTCGGTTGTGGGGCTGGTGGTTGCTGGCGCTGCCGTTGCTGCCGGTCTTGCTGCCGCTGGCCCTGTATACCCGGCGCACGGCCCTGCGCCTGCCGGAGGCCGGCGGCCCGCAACAGGGCTTGAGTGGTGCGGCGTTGGCCGGTAGGCCATTGCGCCTGCTGCTGTTGGGCGAGTCGACGGTGGCCGGGGTGGGGGTCGATTGTCAGGCGCAGGCCCTGGCCGGCCAATTGGCCGAGGCCCTGATGGCGCAGCAACAATGTGCCGTGGCCTGGCAGGCCTGTGGCGAAAACGGCATTACCGCGGCCCAGGCGCAGCAGCGCTTGTTGCCCCAGGGCTTGGCGGCGCCGGTGGATCTGGTGCTGCTGGTCTTTGGCGTGAACGACACCACCCATCTCAGTTCGCTACGCGCCTGGCGCCAGGCGTTGGCGCAAATGACCCAGGCCTTGCAGGCCCATGGTGCGCAAGTGGCGTATACCAACGTGCCGCCGTTGCAGCACTTTGCCGCCTTGCCGTGGTTGCTGCGCCAGGTGCTGGGGCTGCGCGGCGCGCTGCTGGATTGGCATTTGCGCCGCCTGGCCGAGCAGTTGGGCGCCCGGCATTGTGCGGTTGAGCTGGAGTTTGCCCGCGAGTATCTGGCTCGCGACGGCTATCACCCCTCGGCGCTGGGTTATCGCGTCTGGGCACAAGGGCTGGCGGTGCAGCTCAAGCCTCTGTTGTGCCCGCAGGCTTGAGGCTGGCCGGCCAGATGCGCACGCTCTTCACCCGATTCTCCGCCAGTTGCAAGACCTCCAGGCGGTAGGGGCCGATCTTCAGGCACACGCTGCTGTCGGGCAGGTTTTCCAGGGCTTCGGTGATCAGACCGTTGAGGGTCTTGGGCCCGTCGCAGGGCAGGTGCCAGTTCAGGGCCTTGTTGATCTCGCGGATGTTGGCGGTGCCGTCGATGATCTGGGTGCCGTCGTTTTGCGGATGGATGTCCGGGCTGTGGGCCAGATCCTGATGGTTAAAGTCGCCGACGATTTCTTCCAGAATATCTTCCAGGGTGACGATGCCCAAGGCCTCGCCGTACTCGTCAACGACGATGCCAATCCGGCGTTTTTGCTTCTGGAAGTTGAATAGCTGGGTGGAGAGCGGCGTGCTTTCTGGAATGAAATACGGCTCGTGGCAGGCGCCCAGCAAGGACTCGTAGGTCAGTTGGTCGTGGGTCAGCAGGCTGGCGATCTGGCGCATATGCACCACGCCCTCGATCTGGTTGATGTCGTTGCGAAACACCGGCAGGCGCGTGTGGCTGGTGCAGCGCAACTGGGCGCTGATCTGTTCCAGGCTGTCGTCGAGGTCGATGCCGACCACCTCGTTGCGCGGGATCATGATGTCGTTGACCGTGATGTTGTCCAGGTCAAGGATGCCCAGCAGCATGTTCTGCTGGTTGCGCGGCAGGGCGTGCTCGGATTCGCGCACCACGCTGCGCAGTTCCTCGGTGGTCAGGCTGTCGCTGTGCTTGCTGCTGGGGTCGATGCCGAGCAGGCGTAGCAGGCCGTTGCTGATCCAGCCCAGGAGCAACACCAGCGGATAAAACAGCTTGAGCAGCAGGCTCAGGGGCAGGCTGGTCGGGTAGGCGATGGCCTCGGGGCGCAGGGCGGCCAGGGTCTTGGGGGTGATCTCGCCGAAGATCAGCAATAGCAGGGTCAGGCCGACGGTGGCGATGGCGATGCCGGCATCGCCCCATAGCTGAAGCGCGAGGACGGTGGCGATGGACGAGGCGAGGATGTTGACGAAGTTGTTGCCGATCAGGATGGTGCCGAGCAGGCGGTCCGGACGGCTAAGCAGGGCGGTGACGCGCTTGGCGCCGCGGTGTCCTTCCTTGGCCAGGTGGCGCAGGCGGTAGCGGTTGAGGCTGAGGATGCCGGTTTCCGCGCTGGAGAAGAACGCCGAGCAGGCCAGCAGGAAAATCAGCAGGCCGATCAAAATGCCTGGGTGAGCACTGTCCACGGATAAACGCCTAGATATGCAGAATGAATTCGCGAACCAGCTTGCTGCCGAAGTAAGCCAGCATCAGCAGGCAGAAGCCGGCCAGGGTCCAGCGAATGGCTTTGTGCCCGCGCCAGCCCAGTTGCTGGCGGCCCCACAGCAGCACGGCAAAAACCACCCAGGCCACGCAGGCGAGAATGGTTTTGTGCGCCAGGTGTTGGGCGAACAGGTCGTCGAGAAACAGCCAGCCCGACAGCAGTGACAGCGACAACAGGCCCCAGCCGGCCCAGAGAAACCCGAACAACAGGCTTTCCATGGTTTGCAGGGGCGGGAAGTTCTTGATCAGCCCGGAGGGGTGCTTGTGCTTGAGCTGATGATCCTGCAGCAGCAGCAGCAGGGACTGAAACACGGCAATGGTGAGCATGCCGTAGGCCAGGATCGACAGCAGGATATGGGCCAGAATGCCCGGCTGCTCATTGATGGTTTGCGCCGTGCCGCTGGGGGCGAACTGGGCCATCAGCGCGGTCAGGGCGCCCAGGGGCAGCAGTAATAACAGCAGGTTTTCCACCGGAATCTGCCGGCAGGCCAGCAGGGTCAGGAGGATCACGGCGGCGGCGATCAGGCTGGCGGCGTTGAAAAAGTCCAGGCTCAGGCCGCTGACGGTCATCAGTTGCAGATACAGGGCCGTGCCGTGGGCCAGCAGGGCGGCGATGCTCAGCAGGCCGAGCAGGCGTTTGTCCGGCGCCATGCGCTGGGCCAGGCGCAGGCCCTGGTAGGCGGTGGTGCCGGCATACAGGCCGGCGGCGATGAGGCTGGGAAGCAGAGGGTGCATAAGTCCTGGCAAGGCAAGCCTGAAAGGTCGTGAGTGTGGCACACATCCGCCTCGCCTCGAAAGACCGCAGGCGGTGTCGGCGGCGGCGACTCTTCGCTATAATCCGCGACCTGCAGCAAGCCCAGCCTCGGTTCGCGAAGAACCTGAAAGGAACGCGCATGTTTGAAAATCTAACCGACCGCCTCTCGCAGACCCTGCGCCACGTTACCGGCAAGGCCAAGCTGACTGAGGACAATATCAAAGACACCCTGCGCGAAGTGCGCATGGCGCTGCTCGAAGCCGACGTGGCCCTGCCCGTGGTCAAAGACTTCGTCAACAAGGTCAAAGAGCGCGCAGTCGGCACCGAGGTGTCGAAGAGCCTGACGCCAGGCCAGGCGTTTGTGAAGATCGTGCGCATCGAGCTCGAAGAGCTGATGGGCGCGGCCAACGAAGATCTCGACCTGCATGCCGCGCCGCCTGCCGTGGTGTTGATGGCCGGCCTGCAGGGTGCGGGCAAGACCACCACGGTGGGCAAGCTGGCGCGCTTCCTTAAAGAGCGCAAGAAGAAGAGCGTGCTGGTGGTGTCGGCGGACGTGTATCGCCCCGCGGCTATTAAACAGTTGGAAACCCTGGCCGCCGAAGTGGGGGTGACCTTCTTCCCCTCGGACCTCAGTCAGCAGCCGGTAGCGATTGCCGAGGCGGCGATCCGCGAAGCCAAGCTCAAGTTTATCGACGTGGTGATCGTCGATACCGCCGGTCGTTTGGCCATCGATGCCGAGATGATGGCCGAGATCCAGGCCGTGCATGGGGCGATCAAGCCGGTGGAAACCCTGTTCGTGGTCGATGCCATGACCGGTCAGGACGCCGCCAATACCGCCAAGGCCTTTGCCGATGCGCTGCCGCTGACCGGCGTGGTGCTGACCAAGGTCGATGGTGATGCTCGTGGTGGTGCGGCATTGTCCGTGCGTGCGATCACCGGTAAGCCGATCAAGTTCCTCGGTATGGGCGAGAAGAGCGACGCGCTCGAACCCTTCCATCCAGACCGGATTGCCTCGCGGATTCTCGGCATGGGTGACGTGCTCAGCCTGATCGAGCAGGCCGAGCAGACCCTGGACAAGGAAAAAGCCGACAAACTGGCGAAGAAGCTGAAAAAGGGCAAGGGCTTCGATCTCGAAGACTTCCGCGATCAGCTGCAACAAATGAAGAATATGGGTGGCCTCGGCGGCCTGATGGACAAATTGCCGACCATGGGTGGCGTCAATCTGGCGCAGATGGGCGGCGCGCAGGTGGCCGCCGAGAAGCAGTTCAAGCAGATGGAAGCGATCATCAACTCGATGACCCCGGCCGAGCGCCGCGATCCGGAGATTATCAGTGGTTCGCGCAAGCGCCGCATCGCCATGGGCTCCGGCACCCAGGTGCAGGACATTGGGCGGTTGATCAAGCAGCACAAGCAAATGCAAAAGATGATGAAGAAATTCACCGCCAAGGGCGGCATGGCCAAGATGATGCGCGGCATGGGCAGCATGCTGCCTGGCGGCGGTGTGCCGCGGATTTGACCGCGCCAGGCGCTACGGTTTCATAAAGTCGAACCCGCTTCGGCTGGCTGAATACAGACAGATGCGCAGCGCGCACTTATCTGTTGAATTAACCTCGCACAATCTTTAGAATGTGCGGCCTTTCGGGCCCCGTGCCCAGTGTGCAATTTTAGTTTTGCAGCACCGACTACAGGAACGATGTTCACATGGTATCTATTCGTCTTGCTCGTGGCGGCTCCAAGAAGCGCCCGTTTTATCACCTGACCGTGACCAACAGCCGCAATGCGCGCGATGGTCGTTTTGTTGAGCGTATCGGCTTCTTCAATCCGATCGCTGCCGGTGGTGAAGTGCGTCTCTCGGTTGACCAAGAGCGTGCCACCTACTGGCTGAGCCAGGGCGCACAGCCGTCTGAGCGTGCCGCTCAGCTGCTGAAGGAAGCTGCCAAGGCTTCGGCCTGATCAGCATGACCGCGACGCCAGCCCAAGCCGATGACCTGATCGTAATCGGCAAGATTTTCTCGGTACACGGCGTTCGTGGCGAAGTGAAGGTGTATTCCTTCACCGATCCGATTGACAACCTGCTCGATTACAAACACTGGACGCTTCGCCGCGACGGTGTGTTGCGACAGGTTGAGCTGGCCAGCGGGCGCACGCAAAACAAGGTGCTCGTGGCAAAGCTGAAGGGGCTCGATGACCGGGATGAGGCACGTACTCTCTCGGGCTTTGAAATTTGCGTACCCCGCAGCTTGTTTCCTGATCTGACCGACGGCGAGTACTACTGGTACCAGTTGCAAGGTCTGAAGGTTATCGATCAGCACGGGCAATTGCTCGGGCGTATCGATCATCTGCTGGAAACCGGTTCGAACGATGTGATGGTGGTGAAATCCTGCGCTGACAGCCTGGATGACCGTGAGCGCCTGCTGCCCTATACGGCGCAATGCGTGCTGGCGGTTGACCTGACGGCCGGTGAGATGCAGGTGAATTGGGATGCTGATTTCTAAACCCGTGGGTTAGTAAGAAACATGGCTAGCTTGCGAGTTGAAGTCATTACCCTGTTCCCGGAGATGTTTTCCGCCATCAGCGAATACGGCATTAGCAGTCGTGCGGTGAGGCAGGGGTTGTTGCAACTGACCTGCTGGAATCCCCGCGCCTATACCGAAGATCGCCACCAAACCGTGGATGATCGGCCTTTTGGCGGCGGTCCGGGCATGGTGATGAAAATCCAGCCACTGCAAGATGCTCTGGCTGATGCCAGGCAGGCTGCCGGTGCTAATGCCAAAGTGATTTACCTGTCGCCGCAAGGTCGCCAACTGAATCAGTCGGCGGTACGCGAGTTGGCGCAAGAGGAGGCGTTAATCCTCATCGCCGGCCGCTACGAGGGGATCGACGAGCGCTTTATTGAGGCGCATGTCGATGAAGAATGGTCGATTGGTGATTACGTCCTTTCCGGCGGTGAGTTGCCGGCAATGGTGCTGATCGATGCGGTGACGCGACTCTTGCCTGGGGCATTGGGTCATGCGGACTCCGCCGAGGAGGATTCGTTTACCGACGGCCTGCTCGATTGCCCGCATTACACCCGTCCGGAGGTGTATGCGGACAAACGTGTTCCATCAGTGTTGCTGAGTGGCAACCACGAACACATCCGGCGTTGGCGTTTGCAGCAGTCCCTTGGTCGGACCTACGAACGACGCGCTGATCTTCTGGAAAGCCGCTCGCTTTCTGGAGAAGAGCAAAAGCTGTTGGCGGAATACCTTCGCCAGCGGGACGATAGTTAACGTATCGATGGTCGGCCTTAGGCCAGCCTTAGGAGCAAAGCATGACTAACAAGATTATTCAGCAGATCGAAGCTGAGCAGATGGGCAAAGTAATTCCTCCTTTCGCACCGGGCGACACCATTGTCGTGCAAGTGAAAGTGAAGGAAGGCGACCGTCAGCGTCTGCAGGCATTCGAAGGCGTGGTAATTGCCAAGCGTAACCGTGGTCTGAACAGTGCCTTCACTGTGCGCAAGATCTCCAACGGTGTTGGCGTTGAGCGTACCTTCCAGACCTACAGCCCGCTGGTTGACAGCCTGGCTGTGAAGCGTCGCGGTGACGTGCGTAAAGCCAAGCTTTACTACCTCCGCGACCTGTCCGGCAAGGCAGCGCGTATCAAGGAAAAACTGGTTTAACAGCCAGTCGCTCCACAAAAAAGCAGCCTGCGGGCTGCTTTTTTATTGTCTGGGATTTGGCCGGCGGCGCTGCGGTGACTTTGCCTGGTGGCTGGTCGATGTTGCGGTGCGCCAGGACCTGTCTCAGTGCAGGCGGATTTTCAGTGAGGCCTGGGACAGGTCGATGTCCTGCAACACCACGCTGCCAAAGCTTTGTCCGGGGTTGGCGCCGGCCACGCGGACATTGTCGAAGCGCAGCTCGCCAATCGAGCTGGGCAGGCGCACGTTGACCGAGCCGTCGGGGTTGATCACCGAGGTCAGCTTGCTGGTGTCGTATTGCACATCATGCAGGGTGGTTTCGGCTTCCAGGCTGTTGAGCACCGGCAGCACCAGTTTGGCCAGTTGCCCAACGGTGCCGAGCCCGTCACCGCTGCCGGCCTGGGCGAAGATGCCTTGCAGAGCCTCGTTTAGGCCCTGGGCGTTGACGCCGCTCATCTGTGCGTCGCTCAGCGCTTGCATGCCGCGTGGCAACTGCTGATGGCTTAGGCTGCTTGGTGCCTGCTGGCGCTGGATGTCGGCGCTGGCCATCTGGAACGGGCTGAGCAGGGCGGCAACCAGGGTGGCGGTCAGGCGCAGGCTGGTTTGTTTTTTCAGCGCTTTGGCCAGTTGGCGTTCGCTGACCAGGCCTTGCTCGATAAGGATTTCACCCAGGCGCTTGCCGCTGGTGAGCTGCAATTTGATTGCGCTGTCGAGTTGGGCCGAGGAGATCAGGCCTTTGTCGATCAGCAGCTGGCCAAGACGCGATTTCTGATTGTTGGACATTGTTATAAATCCGGCAGTCGATGATGGCTAATTGCAAGCATGGCTGGCCGGTGCCGACTTGTCACCCATCCAAAGGTAGGTGTGGATTGGCTTTTCGGCGTGCCTTGGGTCTATTGCGCAGGCCTTGCTGGCCTTGGCGGCGCTCGCTGTGGAAGACTGTCGGCCCATCTTGTCTGACGTTGTCCTGTCATGCCTGCTACCGAACACCCGCTGGTCGAGCGTTTTCTTGAGTCGCTGTGGCTGGAGAAGGGCTTGTCGCCACATACCGTTGCGGCGTACCGCAGTGACCTGGGCCAGTATCAACACTGGTTGCAGGCGCGCGGGGTTGAGCTGCGCGACAGTGGCCGCGAGGCGATTCTCGATCACCTGGCCTGGCGCCTGAGTGCCGGCTATCAGGCGCGCTCAACCGCCCGCTTCCTGTCGGGATTGCGCGGCTTCTACCGCTTTCTGTTGCGCGAGGGCTTGATCGCCCAGGACCCGACCCTGCAGGTCGAATTGCCGCAGTTGGGCCGCCCCTTGCCCAAGAGTTTGTCCGAAGCCGACGTCGAGGCGCTGCTGGCGGCGCCGGATATCGGTGAGCCGATTGGCCTGCGCGATCGCGCCATGCTCGAAGTCCTATATGCCTGCGGGCTGCGGGTGACGGAGTTGATCAGCCTGACCCTGGAGCAGGTCAATCTGCGTCAGGGCGTGCTGCGGGTGTTCGGCAAGGGCAGCAAGGAGCGCCTGGTGCCGTTGGGCGAGGAGGCGATGGTCTGGGTGGCGCGTTATGTGCGCGACAGCAGGCCATTGCTGCTGGATGGCAAGCCCAGCGATGTGCTGTTCCCGAGCTTGCGCGGTGAGCAAATGACCCGACAAACCTTCTGGTACCGGATCAAACATCAGGCCCGCGTGGCCGGCATCAGCAAGGCGTTATCGCCGCATACCCTGCGCCATGCCTTTGCCACCCATTTGCTCAACCACGGCGCCAACCTGCGGGTGGTGCAGATGCTGCTGGGTCACAGTGACCTGTCGACCACCCAGATCTACACCCACGTGGCCCGCGCGCGCTTGCAGGCGCTGCATGCGGCCCATCACCCGCGCGGCTAATGAGGCGATAAGCGGGAGGTTCTCGGCGATCCGCAGCGGTCGGTGGTAGAGGGCTTCTGTGGTAGGCTTTGTGCCATCCATGACTGCCCGCCGCTCAACAGGAGTACCCATGCGCGTGACCCGGATTTTCGCTGCTGTAGCCCTTGGCCTTGCCGGTAACCTGGCCCTGGCTGCCGACCCGGATGCTGCCATTCGCAGCTCGTTGCAAAGCATCGACCCCGAGATGAAGGTCGAGGCGATTGCCGAGAGCCCGTTGCCTGGGATTTTCGAGGTGCATCTGCCTGGCGGCCGGGTGTTGTATTCCAGCGCTGACGGCCAGTACATGCTGCAGGGCTTTCTCTATCAGTTCAAAGATGGCCAGGCGCTGAACCTCACCGAGCAGATCAAGGGCAAGGCCATCGCCAAGGAAATTGCCAAGGTGCCGCTCAGCGACATGGTGGTGTTCGCGGCCAAAGAGCCGAAGACCCATATCACCGTGTTCACCGACACCGATTGCGGCTACTGCCAGAAGCTCCATCGTGAGGTTCCGGAGCTCAATCGCCGCGGTGTGGATGTGCGCTACATGGCCTTCCCGCGCCAGGGCGTGGGTTCCCATGGCTACAACGGCCTGGTCAGCGTCTGGTGCGCCAAAGACCCCCAGGAGGCGATGAACAAAGCCAAGTCCGGTAAAGAGTTGCCGCCCGGCAAGTGCGCCAACCCGGTGGCCAAGCAGTACGAAATTGGCCAACTGATCGGCATCAATGGCACGCCGGCCATCGTCCTGGCCAATGGCGAACTGATCCCCGGTTACCAGCCGGCGCCGGAGCTGGCCAAGCTGGCTCTGGACGCCAAGTAAGCCGGCCGCTGGCTGGTTTGGCCATGGCGCCAGGGATGAATTGACTAATAAGGTCGCGCTTCGTAATGTGCGGCTCTTTTATCCGGCCGGGGCATGCTCCGGCCGCTTACTGTGAAGATGGGGTATAGCAGCGTGAAACCGGTGAAAGTAGGCATCTGTGGGCTGGGCACCGTCGGTGGCGGCACCTTGAATGTACTCAAGCGTAATGCTGAGGAGATTACCCGTCGTGCCGGTCGCGGTATTGAAGTTGCCCAGATTGCCATCCGCTCGCCCAAGCCCCAGTACGACACGACCGGTATCAACCTGACCAACGATGTCTTCGACGTGGTCAATAACCCGGAAATCGACATCGTCATCGAGCTGATCGGTGGCTACACCCTGGCCCATGACCTGGTGCTCAAGGCCATCGACAACGGCAAGCATGTGGTCACCGCCAACAAGGCGCTGATCGCCGTACACGGCAACGAAATCTTCGCCCGCGCCCGCGAGAAGGGCGTGATCGTCGCCTTCGAAGCCGCCGTAGCCGGCGGTATTCCGGTGATCAAGGCGATCCGTGAAGGCCTGGCGGCCAACCGCATCAACTGGCTGGCCGGGATCATCAACGGCACCGGCAACTTCATCCTCAGCGAGATGCGCGAGAAAGGCCGGGCCTTCGATGACGTATTGAAGGAAGCCCAGGCCCTGGGTTACGCCGAGGCCGATCCGACCTTCGACGTTGAAGGCATCGATGCCGCGCACAAGCTGACCATCCTGGCCTCGATTGCCTTCGGCATTCCGTTGCAGTTCGACAAGGCCTACACCGAAGGCATCAGCCAACTGACCAGTGCCGACGTCAACTACGCCGAAGCCCTGGGCTATCGCATCAAGCACCTTGGCGTGGCTCGTCGCACGGCGGCCGGCATCGAGTTGCGCGTGCATCCGACCCTGATTCCGGCTGACCGGCTGATTGCCAACGTCAATGGCGTGATGAACGCGGTGATGGTCAACGGTGACGCCGCCGGTTCCACTCTCTACTACGGTGCCGGTGCCGGCATGGAGCCAACTGCCTCCTCGGTGGTGGCTGACTTGGTCGACGTGGTGCGGGCCATGACCAGTGATCCGGAGAACCGCGTGCCGCACCTGGCCTTCCAGCCGGATGCCTTGTCGGCCCACCCGATCCTGCCGATCGAGGCCTGTGAAAGCGCCTACTACCTGCGCATCCAGGGCAAGGATCATCCCGGCGTGCTGGCCCAGGTGGCGGCCATTCTGTCCGCGCGCGGGATCAACATCGAGTCGATCATGCAGAAGGAAGCGGAGGAACAGGACGGCCTGGTGCCGATGATTCTGGTCACCCACCGGGTTACCGAGCAACGCATGAACGACGCCATCAGCGCCCTGCAAGCCCTCGCCGACGTGGTTGGCAATGTCGTGCGCATTCGCGTCGAACAGCTTAATTAGGCTGGTTGGTGAGTAGTAAGTGGTAAGTGGTAAGTGGTGAGTAGTAAGTGGTAAGTGGTAAGTGGTGAGTAGTAAGTGGTGAGTGGTGAGTAGTGAGTGGTAAGCGGGGAGTGGTAACTGCTAAGTGGGATGTGACGAGCCGGGCGTTTTTCGCGGTGGCTCATGACTAATCGAAGGTTGAACAAATGCGCTATATCAGCACCCGTGGTCAGGCTCCGGCCCTGAATTTTGAAGATGTATTGCTGGCCGGCCTGGCCAGCGATGGCGGCCTCTATGTGCCGGAAAACCTGCCGCGTTTCACCCAGGAAGAGATCGCCTCCTGGGCCGGCCTGGCGTACCACGAGCTGGCCTTCAAGGTCATGCGGCCGTTTGTTGCCGGCAGCATCCCGGATGCCGACTTCAAGAAAATTCTTGAAGACACCTACGGCGTGTTCGCCCACAGCGCCGTTGCGCCGCTGCGCCAACTGGGCAGCAACGAGTGGGTGCTGGAGCTGTTCCACGGCCCGACCCTGGCGTTCAAGGATTTCGCCCTGCAACTGCTCGGCCGTCTGCTCGATTACGTCTTGGCCAAGCGCAACGAGCGCGTGGTGATCATGGGCGCCACCAGCGGCGACACCGGCTCGGCGGCCATCGAAGGCTGCAAGGCCTGCGAGAATGTCGACATCTTCATCATGCACCCGCACAACCGCGTGTCCGAAGTGCAGCGTCGGCAGATGACCACCATCTTCGGTGCCAACATCCATAACATCGCCATCGAAGGCAACTTCGATGACTGCCAGGAGATGGTCAAGGACAGCTTCGCTGACCAGGGCTTCCTCAAGGGCACCCGTCTGGTCGCGGTCAACTCGATCAACTGGGCGCGGATCATGGCCCAGATCGTCTACTACTTCCACGCGGCCCTGCAGCTTGGCGGCCCGGCGCGCTCCATCGCGTTCTCGGTGCCAACCGGTAACTTCGGCGACATCTTCGCCGGCTACCTGGCACGCAACATGGGCCTGCCGATCAGCCAACTGATCGTCGCCACCAATCGCAACGACATCCTGCACCGCTTTATGAGCGGCAATCAGTACGCCAAGGACACCCTGCACCCGACGTTGTCGCCGTCCATGGACATCATGGTGTCGTCCAACTTCGAGCGCCTGCTGTTCGACCTGCACGGTCGCAACGGCGCGGCCGTGGCCGAGCTGATGGCCAGCTTCAAGCAGAGCGGTGCCTTCAGTGTTGCCGATGACCGCTGGACCGAAGCGCGCAAGCTGTTCGACTCCCTGGCCGTCAACGATGCAGAAACCTGCGCCACCATTGCCCAGGTGTACGCCGAGTGTGGCGAGCTGCTCGATCCGCACACCGCCATCGGCGTCAAGGCTGCCCGTGACTGCCGTCGTAGCCTGGCCACGCCGATGGTAATTCTCGGCACCGCGCACCCGGTCAAGTTCCCGGAAGCGGTGGAGAAAGCCGGTATTGGCGCTGCGCCGGCACTGCCGCCGCACCTGGCCGATCTGTTCCAGCGCGATGAGCGTTGCACCGTGCTGGCCAACGACCTGAAGGGCGTGCAAGCCTTCGTCGCCGCCCACGGCAATCGCGGCAAGCCGCTGTAACTCGCAGAAAACCCCAGGTACAAAAAAGGCCAGCCCCTTGCGGGTGCTGGCCTTTTTTGTACCTGTTGGCGGCCGTTGCGGCCGCCGGGGTTAGGCGGCCTGGCGTTGTTCGGTGCTGCCGGTGGCGGGGCGGCGATACAGCAGCAGACCCAGCGACAGGAGCAGCAGGACGGCCAGCAGGCCTTGCGCCAGAAGGGTTTCGGCCACCGGGTAGAGGCCCAGGTAGAGCTGCAGCCAGGGCGCGTCGGGGAACCAGGACACCGGGGTGGCGGGCAGCAGGGCGGCGGTTTGCAGGCCGCGCACGCCGCTGCCGGTCATCATCAGGCAGAGGATCGCCAGCAGTACGCCGGTCACCCGGAAAAACAAGGTAACCGGCAGCTTGGCCTCGAGGCCGAGCACCACATAAGCGGCCAGCGCCGAGAGCAGCGCGCCGCCGAGCAGGCCGGCCAGCACCGGCAGGGACGGTGCATCAATCAGCAGGGCCTCGTAAAACAGCACGGTTTCGAAGCCTTCGCGAAAGACCACCAGGAAGGCCAGGCTAAACAGGGTGGTCCAGCCCAGGTAGGGGCTGCGCGCGGCTTGCTGGGACTGGCTGGCGTGGCTGGCCTTGCGGCGTATTTCGGCTACCCAGTCGGTGACATAGGCCTTGCGGAAGATCCAGTGGGTGACGTACAGCAGCACGGCGGCCGCGGTCAGGGCGGTAAGCCCTTCCAGCAGTTCGCGTTGTAGGGTGGTCATGGCAAACAGTTGGCCGACCGCCAGCCACAGGGCAAAAGAGCCGGCCACCGCGCTGCCGCTGCCGGCCAGTATCGGCCAGCGCCAGCCGCGCAGACCGGCGGCGGGGATGCCGCTGGCCTTGACCGCACCAATCATGCAGGCCAGGACGATCACCGCCTCCAGGCCTTCGCGCAGGAGAATGGCCAGTGCCTGAATAAAGGCGCCGGTGGCTGACAGTTGGCTGCCAAGGATGCTCGCGGCCTGCTGGCTGTCGGCCTGCAGGCTGGCCACTGCGGCGTTGAGCTCGTCCACGGGCGCTTGGCGGGTCAGCAGCGTGCCCAGGCCTGGGTGCTTGGCGTTGCCCTCCCAGAAGGCCGCTTCCATTTTCAGGGCTAAGGTTGGCGCACGGGGCATCAGGCGCTGCTCGATGTCCGGATCGAACAGTGCATAGGCCTCCAGGCGCTTGAGCTCTGCGTTTGCCCAGTCGCCGGAGTTGGCCGCTGCGGCCAGTTCGTCGAGGACTTCCGGGAGCAGGCTCAGGGCTGCGTTGCGATCGCTGTGCAGCAGTTCCTGGCCATACACCTGGGTCAGCAGGGCCTGGCCTTCGTCGCTGAGGGCCTGGATCTGTGCGGGGGGCGCTTTGCTGGCGATCTGCTCCTGCAATTGGGCCAGGATGGCGGTCATCCGTTGCAGGGCGGTGGGGTCGCGTTCGGCCAGGTCGTAGCCGAGGTCGCCGAGGAGCATTTCGACCCGGTCGCGAAACAGCCCGGCTTCGAAGTATTCGAAGGGGATGGTGATCTCGCCGTCGCGCACGCCTTTGCTGTATTCGATGGGGATCAGACGCAGAAAGCGTGAGAACAGCTGAATGCGTCGTTGCAGTTCGGCGCCGGCCAGTTGCGCCGGGGCATAGGCGCTCAGTTGACCTTCCAGGGCGGCCAGTTGTGGCTCAAGGGTCGCTGCCGGTTGTTGCCCATCCAGTTGGGCAAAGCCGGCGGCCACCTGGGCGGCGCTGCTGCCCAGGCGCTGCTCCAAGTTGTCGGCCAGCAGGCGCTGCAGGCCCTGGGCGCGGGCCAGGCTGCCGGCCAGTTGTACCCGATGCTCGGCGGCCAGATGGCTGCGGGCCTGGGCCAGGGCCATGCGCATTTCGCTGGCATAGATGCCCAGTAGCTCCGGCTCGATGATCTGGCGGGCCTGGGCGGCGCTCAGACGGCCGGCCAATGCGCTGCGGATTGCCAGGCTGGCGGCGGTGTCTCGCGAGGTGCGGGCGTATTCGCGAATGTGCAACCAGGCCGCGGCGGATGCGAAGGCGCCCTGGTCGAGTTGAAGCAGGCTGTTGCGCAGGGCGCCATCGAGCAGGCCGCACCAGAGTTCGTTGCGGGCCTGGGCGGCCAGGCCTGGATTCCAGGCCTGAACCGCTTGTTGCAGGCGCTCCAGGGCCTGGTCGATCTGCGCAGCCTGGGGCGCCGTGTCGCGGGCATAGGCCGCCTGCAGGCCCGTTTGCCATTGCTGGCGCAGCTGTTGCAGGCGTTGTTCGGCGTCTTCGCGCAGTGCGCTGGAGGGCGCGCGGAACAGGTAGCGCTGCAGCTGGGCGCTGTCGCGGCGCAAGGCCTCGGCGTTGGCCCAGGGTACTTCGCTGCTGGTTGGGCTGGCGTTGCTGGCCAGGGCGCACAGCAGGCTGAGCAGAAACACAAGTGGGCGCAGAACAGATGCGGTCATGGCTGGGTCTCATTGGCGCCGTTAAGGCTGTAGGTGGCTGCTGCCAGTTCGAACGGCGGGATAACCAGGTCGATTTTCAGCGTGTTGTAGGCAAATTCCTGGGTCGCGACCCGATACCAGAGGTGCGTTTCCAGGCTCAGTGGGCCGCGCACATCCGCCGCCAGCGGAGTCTGGTAACTCACCAGGTCTTCGCCTTTGGCCGGGATGCCTGGGCGCAGATGGGTGATCTGGGCGGTATTGAAGGTCAGGTGATCGGGGATGCGCTGACCTTGGGCGTCACGGAAGTCTTCGCGCCAGATCACCGCGTCGGGATCGGTTTCGCCACGCACCTGATCGAATGCTCCCGAGTGATACAGCGTTTTGCCGTCGGCATCGCGGACGATGACCTCCAGCCACATGTGTTTCTGGTCAATCACCCCGGTGGGCAGGTTGTGTCCGGCGCCGAGGTTTTGCACGGCAATGCTGAAGCGCAATTGGCCATCGTTGAGGCTGCTGTCGCGCAACTCCAGGCCGGCAGCGGCGCGCAGCAGCTCGCGGGTAGCCTGGCCCTGGCGCTCGATCAACTGGGTGTTTTTGCTATCGGTCAGGCCCGGCAGCAGGCCGCCGCGCAGGTAGGTCAGGTTCGAGCCCAGGGCGGTGTCGAACATCAGGTAGTTGGAGCCGACAAAGTTGTGCGCGTAGTGCTCGGGATTGGCCAGGTTGCCGGTGCGAATCTGGCGCACGTAGGCCGCCGGGTCCGGGGCCATGTGGCAGTCCTGGCAGGTCACGTCGTTGCGCGCATACCAGCTGTCACGCCATTCGACAAAGGTGCTCTGCACATGCTGGCGGCTGACGGCCTTGGACATCGAACTGTCGTAGTTCTCGGTGTGGCAGGCGCCGCAAAAGTCTGCGCTGGCAATCAGGTCATTGGTTTTAGTGGCGCCGAAGGCGCGCGAATGGTCGCGCGGTGCGGCCAGGATCATCGGGTTGGAGAGCTGGTCGACGCCGGTGTTGACCGCCAGGGTCAGGGCGCCGTTGCCTTCCAGCGGGTCGGCATGGGTGGCGGTGTGACACATCACGCAGGTCAGGCCTTCGGTTTCGGCGTCGGAGGGCATCACCGACTTGAAGCGGTTGGTGCGCCCGGCCAGAACCTCGCCGGGGGCATGGCAGCCTTCGCAGAAACGGGCCTTCTCGACGCCGTCGCGGTGCAGGTCTTCGTTGGCTTCGACGGCTTTCTCATAGATCACGTCGCGCCCGGCGATGGCGTGCAGCGAGGGCGCCCACTCATCGAACTCGCGCTGATGACATTCGGCGCAGGCGGCTGCCGACTGGATGGTTTTGGGTTCAATCAGTCGGCCATTTTCGGTTTGCAGGCGCGAGGGCCAAAACGGCCGCGGTTTGCCTTCGGCGTCGGGGCCGAACGGCAGTTGGTAAAACGGAATATCGGCCAGATCGACCCCCGGTTCGTCGGCCGCCGGGCGCAACCATTCGGCGGCCAGGATCAGGCCAATGCTGGCCAGCAGGCCGAGGATGAGCCAGGGCGCGTTGTTCTTGAATTGGCTCTTCACGCCTGGGCTTCCTTGTGGGTGAGCGTTGCGTGGCGCCAGTGGCGCAGCAGCAAATGGGCCAATAGGCCGATGCCGGCCAGGTAGGCGGCCCATAGGTGGAGAAAGGCCAGCAGCTCGGTGGTTTCGAAGCTCCAGAACCAGATGACGCCGCTCAGGTACAGGGCCACCGGCAAGATCATTAGCACGCCGCCGAGCAGCAGCAGCACGCATTTGCCCAGCAGCAGCCAGCTGAGCCAGGTGAATGCCGGCCGCTGGCTGCTGCGCAGGCCGCTGCGCACGTGCTGGCCGATCCAGCCGGCGAGTAGAGCGGCGAACATCAGGCCGAGCAGCAGATGGGCCAGCAGGACGATCTCGCCGGAGTTCCAGTTGCGCCCGGCCAACCACTCCAGGTGCAGCCCGGTGCCCAGCAGGCCGGCAAACAACAGGGAGATCAGCAGGCTGGTGCGCGATTTGGTTGGCGTGGCGGGCGCATTGCGCACCGTCGATTCAAGAGGCAGGGGGGCATTCATAAGCAGGAGCTCTGGCGAACAACGGCCGCGCAATGCGGCGGCAGGGTAGACCGACCTGCTCGGCAGGCCGTCGAAAATGGCAGCTCAAGGCACCACTACGGCGCTATCCAGTAGCGCCGTAGTGGTCACGCGAAGGGTTGCTGGCGAGCGTTTAGCCGCGAATTTTCACCTCGTTCTTGGCGGCGGCCTGCAACACCATGGCCACCACGCGGTCGGCGATGTCCTGGGCTTCGTTGCCGAGGGCGTCGGCCTCTTCGGCGCCAAACTGGGTGCCGGCCTTTTCCCGTGCGTAGGTGTCTTCAACCAGGCTCAGCAGCTCTTCGAAGCCGCCCTTGATCTGCTGGTCGAGGGCCGCATCGTTGCTCGCCACCACCGGGGAAATGGCGCTGAAGTACATCTTCTTGCAGCCGCCCATGATGCCCAGGACGTCAGCCAGGCGGCTTTGCGCAACGAATGCACCGATTTCTGCAGAGATGAACTGGGACTCCTTCCACTCGCCGAAATAGTCGCCCACGGTCGGCGTCATGGTTACCACCGAGGTGAAGGCGTCGTCGCGGTTGGGCTTCCAGGCGCTCATGTCGGCCTGCAGGGCTTTCGACCAGTGGCTCAGCGCCCCGGCGGCGCCCAGGCCCAGGTTAGCGTCGAAGAGCATCTCGCCGCGGCTGATCTTGCCATCACCATTGAGGTCGACCTTGAGCTTCACCTGGGCCTCATCCATGCCCCAGAACAGCGGCTCGGTGATGCCGTGGAACAGGTTGCCAGGACGCTTGAGCACCTTGCCGTCGGGCAGTGGCAGGTCATATTCGGCGACGTCTTCGCTCTCGCTGCCTGGGTTGCCGGCGTCGAGAATCAGGTCATATTTGGCGGTGGCAGGGATGCCGGCGACGATGCCTTCAATGGTTTCATACTGGTTTGAGGTTTCCAGCCACAGGCTGCGGATGGTCTCGATCTGCCGGGCCAGTTGCTTCTTGTCGGCGTTCCAGGCGGCCTGGTAGTCGCCCTTGTGCGCATTGATGATGGCCGCGTAGTCGCCCACCGCGCTCTCCAGCAACTGCGCCTGGGTGATCAGGCGGGCGTTGTGATCCAGGGTGAACTGCTTGACGCTGGCCAGGCCGCGCGTCTCGGCATCGCTGGCGGCACTCACCTCGGTGCTGATGCTGAGTGCCGCCAGCAGTGCCATGGACAGTGCGCTGACCGGCCCGCGCTTGTTGATTTTCTTTGACATCACACAACCCCTTTGCTGTTGGCTGAAGGAAAAATCCATCATGTTGATCGCGACTGTTACGCGCAATCATTATCATTTGCGCTCAGCCTAGCATTCAGTCTGTGTGTCCTGAGTTGATTAAGATCAAGTGTGTCTGTGCAGGCGGCCAGGCCTGGGGCCTGGTCGGGTGTCTTTAGATGGCGCCGTGGGCGCGCAGGGCGGCGATCTGGGCGGTGTCGTAGCCCAGCGCGGTAAGGATCGGCAGGTTGTGCTCGCCCAGTGCCGGGCCGATGGCCTCGACGCCGCCTGGGGTGGCGCTGAGTTTGGGCACGATGCCGGGCATTTTGAAGGTCTTGCCGTCTGGCAACTTGGCTGAGAGAAACATTTCACGGGCGAGAAACTGCGGGTCGCTGAGCATGTCTGCGGCCGAGTAGATGCGGCTGGCCGGCACCTCGGCGTGCTCCAGGGTCGCCAGCATCTGCGCCAGCGGCGTGGCATTGGCCCAGCGGTCGATCACCCCGTACAGCTCATCGCGGCGCAGGTCGCGGCCGGCGTTGTCGGCCAGGCTGGGGTCATCCGCCAGGTCGTCACGGCCGATGGCGCGCATAAAACGCTGGAAGATCGCATCGCCGTTGGCACCGATCTGCACATGTTTGCCGTCGCTGCTGGTGTGGATCGACGAGGGCGTGATGCCGGGCATGATATTGCCGGTTCTTTCCCGCACGAAGCCGAACACATCGAACTCCGGCACCATCGACTCCATCATCGCAAACACCGCCTCGTACAGCGCCACATCCACCACCTGGCCGCTGCCGCCATTTACCTCGCGATGACGCAGGGCCATCAGCGCGCCGATCACGCCCCACAGGGCGGCAATCGAGTCGCCGATGGAAATCCCGGTACGCACCGGTGGGCGGTCCTCGAAGCCGGTGATATAACGCAGCCCGCCCATGGATTCGCCTACTGCGCCAAACCCCGGTTGCCCCTGCATCGGCCCGCTCTGGCCGAAGCCCGACAGGCGCACCATCACCAGTTTGGGGTTCAGCGCATGCAGCACGTCCCAGCCCAGGCCGAGCTTTTCCAGCACGCCGGGGCGGAAGTTCTCGATCAGGATGTCCGCCTCGCTGAGCAATTGCTTGAGGATGGCGATGGCGTCCGGGTGCTTAAGGTTGAGGGTCAGCGACTGCTTGTTGCGTGCCTGCACGAACCACCACAGCGACGTGCCCTCATACAACTTGCGCCACTTGCGCAGCGGGTCGCCGCCGCTGGGCGACTCGACCTTGATCACCTCAGCACCGAATTCGGCACAGATCCGCGCGGCGAAAGGGCCGGCGATCAGGCTGCCGAGTTCAATCACTTTCAGGCCGGCGAGGGGTTTGCTGGCAAGGTTCATTACAGGCTCCAGACGACAGACAGTGCGCGCGACTCTAACCCGCGCGGGCGGCATCGGGTAGACTTGCCGGCTTCCCGCTGTCTCATTGTTGAATTATCAAGAAGCCCGTCCATGGCCCAGCCGTCCACCACCTACAAAATTGACCTGAACCTCACCGACATCGATCGCAGCATCTATGCAAGCCTGCGTTTCACCGTGGCCAAGCACCCCTCGGAAACCGAAGAGCGCCTGGCCGCGCGGTTGATTGCCTACTGCCTGTTCTATCACGAGCAACTGGCATTTGGTCGCGGCCTGTCGGATGTGGATGAGCCGGCCCTGTGGGAAAAGAGCCTGGACGACCGCGTGCTGCACTGGATCGAAGTCGGCCAGCCGGACAGCGAGCGCATGACCTGGTGCTCGCGGCGTACCGAGAAGTTCAGCCTGGTGGCCTACGGCAGCTTGCGCGTGTGGCAAACCAAGATGCTCGACCCGGTGCGCAGCCTGAAGAACATCAACGTCGTGGCCTTGGATCAAGACGCCCTGGCGGCTCTGGCCAAGGACCTGCCGCGTTCGCTGAGCTGGAGCGTGATGATCAGCGACGGTGAACTGTTCGTCACCGACGAGCGCGGCCAGCATGAAGTGCCGCTGGAATGGCTGATCGGCGAGCGTTAATTCCGGCGCCGTGATATTCCCGGATTGCATCCGGGCTACGCGGCTGAGCGGTTAGCGCTAATGCCCCTGTAGGAGCCAGCTTGCTGGCGATCTGGATCGAGATTTGTAGGATGGGTTGAGCGCAGTGATACCCATCAATGTCGGAACACCATGGGTATCGCAGGCTCAACCCATCCTACGGGTCGTCTGACCCTGAACACTGAGATACCCACCCCATGCGCATCGACCCCCGTCCGTTACCCGCCAACCTGCCTGACCTGGGCGATCTGCCGCCGCTGTTGACCCGGCTGTATGCGGCCCGTGGCGTGCGCTCGGCGCTGGAGCTGGACAAGGGCCTGGCGCGCTTGATTCCGTATCAACGGCTGAAGGGCATCGCTGCCGCCGTGAGCCTGCTGGTGACGGCCTTGCAGCAGCGCCAGCGGATTTTGATCGTCGGCGACTTCGATGCCGACGGCGCCACTGCTAGTTCGGTCGGCGTGCTGGGGTTGCGCATGCTTGGCTCCGCCCATGTTGATTATCTGGTGCCCAACCGCTTTGAGTACGGCTACGGCCTGACCCCGGAGATCGTCGCCGTGGCCTTGCAGCGCGAACCGCACTTGTTGCTGACCGTGGATAACGGCATCTCCAGCGTCGAGGGCGTGGCCGCGGCCAAGGCGGCCGGGCTGACGGTGCTGGTGACCGATCACCACTTGCCGGGCCCTGAATTGCCGGCCGCCGACGCCATCGTCAATCCCAACCAGCCCGGTTGTGAGTTCCCGAGCAAGGCGCTGGCTGGGGTCGGGGTGATGTTCTATGTGCTGCTGGCGCTGCGGGCGCGCTTGCGCGAGCTGCACTGGTTCGCCGAGCGCGGCCTGAATGAGCCCAATCTGGCTGAGCTGCTCGATTTGGTCGCGCTGGGCAGCGTGGCCGACGTGGTGCCGCTGGACGCCAACAACCGCATCCTGGTGCATCAAGGCCTGGCACGCATTCGTGCCGGCCGGGCGCGGCCGGGGCTGCGTGCGGTGCTGGAAGTGGCGGGGCGCGATCATCAGCGGATCAACTCCACCGACCTTGGTTTTATCCTCGGTCCGCGTTTGAACGCGGCCGGGCGCCTGGACGACATGAGCTTAGGGATTGAGTGCCTGCTGTGTGAAGACGAGGCCCTGGCTCGCGACATGGCCCAGCAACTGGATGAGTTGAACAAAGACCGCAAATCCATTGAGCAGGGCATGCAGCGCGAGGCCCTGGCCCAGCTCAAGGATTTGCCCCTGGCTGACATGCCGTTCGGCCTGTGCCTGTTCGAGCCGGACTGGCACCAGGGCGTGATTGGCATCCTCGCTTCGCGCCTGAAGGAGCGTTATCACCGCCCGGCGATTGCCTTCGCCGATGCCGGTGACGGCCTGCTCAAGGGCTCGGCGCGTTCGGTGCCGGGCCTGCATATTCGCGATGCGCTGGACGCCGTGGCGGCCAAGCATCCGGGGCTGATCAGCAAGTTCGGCGGGCATGCCATGGCCGCCGGCCTGTCACTGCCCGAGGAAAACTACGGCGCCTTTGCTGCGGCCTTTGACGCCGAGGTGCGCCGTCAGTTGCACGCCGATGACCTGACCGGCCGTTTGCTCTCCGACGGTCAGCTCAGCGTCGGCGAGTTCAATCTGGAGCTGGCCAAGGCCCTGCGCCATGCCGGGCCCTGGGGTCAGCATTTCCCCGAGCCGCTGTTCCATGGCGTGTTCCAGATCGTCCAGCAGCGCCTGGTCGGCGAGAAACACCTCAAGCTGGTACTGAAGACCGAGTGCGGCGGCCAGACCCTGGACGGCATCGCCTTCAATATCGATCGCGAGCTGTGGCCCAACCCCACCGTGGGCTGGGTGGAGGTGGCCTACAAGCTGGATGTCAACGAGTTTCGCGGCAACCAGAGCGTGCAGTTGCTGATTGCCCACCTGGCGCCGCGCTAGCGCAGCATCAGCATCGCGGCCTTCTGCAGAAACATGGCGCTGTCGGCTTTCGACATCAGCTCGTCCAGCTCTTCGCCGTCCCGCGGGTAGAGGGCAATGCCCAGGCTGGCGCTGACCTGCAACTGGCAATCACGCCAGCGCAGCGGCACGGCGATGGCGCGGCAGATTTGGCTGGTCAGGTGCTGGATGTCGACGTCGCTGTGTACCCCGTCGAGGAGGATTACAAATTCGTCGCCACCCATCCGTGCAGCCATGTCGGCCTTGCGGATGTGGGCGCTGATGGCTTGCGCGGCGTGGATCAGGATGGCATCGCCGGCCTGGTGGCCATACGCATCGTTGATCTGCTTGAACTGATTGAGGTCGATATAGCACAGCGCCAGGCATTCGCCGCTGCGCTTGGCGCTCAGCAGCTTCTGTCTGGCGTAGGGGATAAAGCTGTTGCGATTGGGCAGCCCGGTCAGGCTGTCGTTGAAGGCCAGGTTGCGTACTTCCTCCTCGGCCAGTTGCCGGCGTTGGATCTCGCGGCGCAGGCGGCGTTGGCTGGCCAGCAGGAGCAGGGCGATCAGCAAGACCAGGCCGGCGCCGAGGCTGATCAGGGCGATGATCTTTTGCAGGCGCTCGACCTGGGTGCGCGGGTTGGGGTCGTAGATAAAGCCGTTCAAGGCCTGGGTGTCGGCGACCATGCCCAACTCGTGAAAGGCTTCGGCCATGCGTTGCCAGCGGCCGGGGTTCATATGGCCGATCTCGATCAGGTCGGGGAGGATCAGGGCGCGCATCGCCTCGGCCTCGAACTGCAGGTGGGCGCGGGACTTCTTGCTGCGGTACTGCTCAAGCAGCAGGTCGATGATTGCTTCCGGGTTGTCCATCGCGTAGCGCCAGCCGCGCAGGGTGGCGCGGCGGAAGGCCTCGACCCGCTCGGGATGCTCGCGCAGTTCGGCTTCGCTGGTGAACAGGATGTCGCTGTAGAAGTCGATGCCGTAGGTGTTGGGCGAGATGACCCGGTAATCAATGCCGCGCTGCTTTAAATAGAAGGGCTCGTTGGTCAGGTAGGAGTTGAACGCGGCCACCTTGCCCGAGACCAGGTCCTCGATGTCGTAGCTGCTCGGCTGTAGCTTGATCAACGCCGGGTCGATGCCCTCGCGGCGAAACATGGCCTGGAAGTCGGCATCGGTTTGCGCGTTCATCAGCATCACGTTTTTGCCGATCAGGTCGTGGGCGGTCTCGATGCCGGCATCGGCGCGGGCCAGCAGCACCGACGGCGAGTGCTGAAAGATCACCGCCAGGGCCACCAGCGGCTGGCCCTGCAAGCGCTTGAACAGCAGCTCGCTGTTGGACTCGGCGTACTGGGCGCGGCCGGCCAGCACCTCATCCACCGGGGTCTTGCCTGGCGCACCTTCGTGCAGGCGCACATCGAGACCTTCTTCGCGGTAATAACCCTGGGCAACGGCGGCGTAGTAGCCGGCAAACTGGAACTGGTGCTTCCAGCGCAGTTGGAAGTCGATGACCTCAAGCGGGCGTTGCACCGCAACCGTCAGACCGGGCAACAGCAGGGCAAGCAGGCACAGCCCGCGAATGAGGGCTGTTCCTGCTGAGTGTCGCGTGGTGTGGCGCGTGCAGAAACCGGTCATGGGCATCATCCGTGAAGGTCAGGCGTCGCCAGTGTGGCGGCTACCATACATAAACCTTGTCTCGATCATGCCTGCCGTCCTGCTTGGGTGCAATTGCCCGCAGGGCGCCTGCCGACGGAGTGACTCGTTACGGCTGCTGGCGCCAAATAGGGGGGTTACCAGCCCAACTGTTTGTTGAAACCGAGGGCATCGTAGTAGTCGCCCTGGTAGGCGATCTTGCCGTCCTTGATGCGCACGAAGCTGACCCCGGAGAAGGTCACCGGCTTGTTGGTGGCTGGGGTTTCCGGGCCCCAGGCGCCAGTGTTGGTGCCGCTGAACACCCATTCGAAGGCGATGCCGTCTTTGCTGACGATCGGTTCGCCGATCATCTTCCAGCTTAGGTCCGGCACAGCGGTGACGAACACCTTGATCACGTTGTCGCGGGCGGCTTCGCGGCCTTTTTGCGGAGTGCCGACGGTGATGTCGAGGTATTCAGCATCGGCGGCCAGGAAGGTGCCGGCCTTCTCGACGTCATGGGCGTTCCAGGCGGCCATATAGCCGTCGACGATGGCCTTGGCGTCATCAGCGGCCTGGGCCAAACCGGCGGCGGCAAACAGCACGAAGAAGCTGACGCTACGGAGTGCATTGTTCATTGTTGTTGCTCCTGACGTGGGTGATTTGTGTAGGAGCCAGCTTGCTGGCGATCTTTGAGGCCAATCGCCAGCAAGCTGGCTCCTACGGGTTGGGTTAGTGCTTGAACATCACATGACGCACGGCGGTGTAGTCTTCCAAGCCGTACATGGACATGTCCTTGCCGTAGCCGGACAGCTTCACGCCGCCATGGGGCATTTCGCTGACCAGCATGAAGTGGGTGTTGACCCAGGTGCAGCCGTATTGCAGGCGCGCGGCCAGGCGATGGGCGCGACCGACATCGGCGGTCCATACCGAGGAGGCCAGGCCGTAGTCGGAGTCGTTGGCGTAGCTCAGGGCTTGGGCTTCGTCATCGAACTGGGTGACCGACACCACTGGGCCGAACACTTCGCGCTGGACGATCTCGTCGCCTTGCAGGGCGCCTGCCAGAACAGTCGGCTCGAAGAAGAAGCCTGGCCCGGCCACGGCATTGCCACCGGTGATCACGCTGATGTGCGGCAGCGCTTTGGCCCGGTCGACCATGCCCACGACTTTCTGGCGGTGCTGCTCGGTGATCAGCGGGCCGAGCTCGGTGCCTGGGTCATCCTGCAGGCCGTATTTGATGCTGCCCACCGCTTCGCCGAGTTTGGCCACGAACTTGGCGTAGATGCCTTTTTGCGCATAGATGCGGCAGGCGGCGGTGCAGTCTTGCCCGGCGTTGTAGAAGCCGAAGGTGCGGATGCCTTCCACGGCGGCGTCGAGGTCGGCGTCGTCGAAGATGATCACCGGCGCCTTGCCGCCCAGTTCCATGTGCATGCGCTTCACGGTATCGGCGGTGCTGCTGATGATGTTGCTGCCGGTTGGGATCGAGCCGGTCAGCGACACCATGCGTACTTTCTTGTGGGTCACCAGCGGCTGGCCGACGCTCGGGCCGCGGCCTAAGACCACGTTGATTACGCCGGCCGGGAAGATTTCGGCGGCCAGTTCGGCCAGCTTCAATGCGGTCAGCGGGGTCTGCTCGGATGGCTTGAGCACCACGCAGTTGCCGGCGGCCAGGGCCGGGGCGAGCTTCCAGGCGGCCATCATCAGCGGGTAGTTCCACGGTGTGATGGAGGCCACCACGCCGAGCGGATCGCGGCGGATCATCGAGGTGTGGCCGGCCAGGTATTCGCCACCGGCCGAGCCGCTCATGCAACGGCTGGCGCCCGCGAAGAAGCGGAACACGTCGGCCACTGCCGGCAGTTCGTCATTCAGGGCGGCGCTGTAGGGCTTGCCGCAGTTGTTCGACTCCAGGCGCGCCAGACTTTCGGCATTGGCGTCGATGGCGTCGGCCAGGCGCAGCAATAGCTGGGCGCGGTCTTTCGGTACGGTCTGCGACCAGCTGTCGAAGGCCGCGTCGGCGGCTTGCACGGCGGCGTCGACCTGACTCGAGCTGGCTTCATTGATCTCCACCAGGGTGGTGCCGAGGGACGGGTTGAGCACGGCCTGGGCGGCGCCATCGCCAGCGATCAGCTGGCCATTGATCAGCAGTTTGGTTTGCATCGCTTTTCCCTTGTGTACAGGTTGAATGGGGTAGATGGAACGTAGGAGCGGCTTCAAGCGCATCGCGGCTGAAGCCGCTCCTACCACAGGACATTTATTT
>Ga0209343_10000751_pt1 | contig 45050 bp, 39 predicted proteins | sample RifCSPlowO2_02_FD_184026 | JGI IMG/M metagenome (GOLD analysis project Ga0209343, IMG submission 184026) | Groundwater microbial communities from Rifle, Colorado - Rifle CSP2_plank lowO2_0.2 (SPAdes) (version 2) | ecosystem: Environmental > Aquatic > Deep subsurface > Groundwater | place...
TGTCGACAATTTGAAGTAAAAAAATTAAAAGGAGAGGCGACGGCTCACACGGTATCCTTGCAATCTGAAAAAATAGATTTCGAAAAAATGGATGAAATGCTAAAAGGGATGAGAAAAGAAGAATCGAAAGTCGGACAAGTGGATGCTTCCACGCATCGAGACAAAGAATCAAAACGCGAAAATTATCAAAATGTGCATAGCGATGAATTTTCGCCTGCTTCCCAAGGTTTTAAAAGCCACCCTTATTTAGAATCGCCGCGATACGATGGCATGACGGATCCTGTTGTGAATCCTGATCCTCGCATCAATCCACAAAGTGAAGAAGCGGCACGCAATGAATATCAAAATGAATTAAGACCGGGTAACCGACCGCGTTTTAATCCCCGTCCTCTTTGATTAAGGCCTCATCTCATGACCCTGGCAGATGAAATTATTTATGGCACACAAGACAATGTGTCCCGTTTAATTCAAGCGGGGGAAGAGGTGAATCAAATGGATGAATATGGGTTTACGCCGCTCATTGAAACAGCCATCGTTAATCGAATTGAGATTGCAAAAATATTATTGGCTCACGGTGCGCAAATTAATAAAGCTGATTTAACAGGGCGAACGCCCTTGCATTGGGCGGTGGACAATGCCAATCAAGCCTTATGTGAATTATTTTTGGAAAACAAAGCCAATTCTAATGCAGCGACGTTGGCAGGTGAGCCCGTGATGGTGAATCCTTTATTGCGTAGACAAAATGAAATAAGAAATTTATTGATGGAATATGGTGCCTCGCTTTCTTTTACCCAAGATTTCATTAATACTAAATTATTGGGACATCGGTTTGAGCTACAAGGTGAAGTCGATATTGTTAATGAAAAAGGTTCTTTTATTGAAATTGAATTTTCAGGATTTTTTTTAGAATTCACCTTGAATATTGTTTTTGACTCATTGGAACGTTATCAAAATAATTTTTCTGGACGGCAATTTCGATTTTATTTTGATAGCATTCGCCGCATGATGAATGCTTTTCAAGTTGCTTCTGCTTTAATTCGTTATCAACAAAATACCTTGGAAATTCAGCGATATAAAAAAGAAATTTATGCTTTATTGGAACATCAAGATTTACTATTATTTCCTGTATGTTATGCCGGGCATGCGATTACATTAATAAAATATAAAGATTTATTAGTAAAATGTGATCGCGGTGAAAACAGTCACCGTGAAGGCAGTGTCAACATTTATAAAATGAATAAATCGGTTTTGATGGACAATGATTTTATAATGGGTTTAATTTACAAGCGTCAAACAAGAGAATTTATTCATGCTGGGATTAACCGTGTCTTGGACTTAGAACCATTAGGAAAAATTCCGATTGAACCGCAAACGACGGGTAATTGTTCTTGGGCCAACGTGGATGTAAGCATTTCTGCAATGTTATTTTTATTATTTGCATTGGATGAAGAATATGAAATTGAAAAAGCGATGGATGCAGCGACACAATTTTATTGTCAATGGCAGGCTTGGGATAAAGATCGGGCTTTAGATGAATGCATACAAAGTTTTAATTATTCCAATAAAGCGCGTCAGATGTCGAAAGCCAGCGTGTTGACTGCTATTTTATTTCAGACCTGTCAAGCAGGGTTTGCTTCAGACATGGCGCGTGCGGGGAAGATAATCTCAGTGTTATCCAAACCAGAATATTTACCGCTTTTGAAAGTGTATGTAGATACTTTTACAAAAGATGCTTCTGCGCCCACGGGCGTACACGGGAAGAATTTATTGAAAGTATTAGAGTACTTTGATGTGGATTTGAGAGGTTTATAAGTTGTGATTTTTTTTGTGAATATCTGCAATTCGGCTTACTGCGTGAACTTACAGTGGGGCTAGCCTTCGTTGCCATGCCTTCGGCCTGATGGACTGTCATTGCGAAAAAATGCGTCGGAGTGATTTTGAAAAAAACAACAAGGCTCACGCATTTTTGAATGCAATCCAGTACGTTACTAAATAAGAGCTCAGTTTTTGGATTGCCACGAAAAACACAAGAAAGATCTCTCTTCTTTTTGAAATAAGGGCTGTGTTTTTCTCGCAATGACTGTAATTGCAATTTTATAATGAAATCAAATTTTAATTCTCAATCTCCAGGCCTTCGGCCCGATGGATGTTCATCTTTCTCCTGAAGAAATATATTTTTCCCTACGTACCCGTGCCACATCAAACCCACATTGTTTTAATTGCTGATAAATATCATCGATCATATTAGGATTCCCGCAAAGATAAACAATATCGTTTAAGGGATCAGGATTGAGTTGTGTCAGATATTTTGAAACATAACCCCTGTGTTCATAAGGTTCATTTACTTGCGGTTGCCTGCTGTAACAAGCAGCAAAATGAAAATGCTTCGGATATTTTTTCATGATCGCTGAGAAATCATCGTAATATAATAACTCTTCTTTTGTACGTACACCTTCCAAAATAAAAACTTGCAGGGATTCTGTTTGAATACGTTTTTCTAACTCGGGCAACATTGAACGATAAGGTGTGACACCCGTGCCTGTTGCCACTAATAAATAACGCTTAGGGTGATCTTCATTTTTTAACACTAAACGACCCGAAGGCCCCAAGACTTGAAGTTCAGTTCCTATTTTTAGATTAAATAATAATTCTGATGCAATCCCACCCGTGACGTAAGAGGCGGCAAAATCCAGGGTGTTTTCTTTTCCTGGAATAGAAGCGATGCTGTAACTGCGTCGAAGTTTTTTTCCGTGATGTTGATCAAGATGCAAGGTAATAAACTGCCCCGGAATAAAATCAAAAACGTGTTTGTCTGTGCGTCTAAATTGAAAATGCATGACAGAGGGAGATATTTTTTTTGTGCCGACTAAGGTAATCGAGAATGTTGAAAGCGACATCAAATGTTCCTATGAAGTGAAAACGCAACATTATACTTATAAGTCCTTGACTTTAAGAAATTTTATTATTTATTCAAGGGCCCTGTATTCACAGGCTTCCAAAACGTTTTGTATTTGCTCAATCCTATCTTATTCTTCAGGGATAATAAAAAAAATATAGATAAGTTATTGATTTATAAAGGATTTTATAATAACAAATTTTGTTCATTATTAAAAGATCGCTAGAAACATAAGGGTTTTTTGAGATCACCCACGGATTACTCACAGGTTTATCCACAGGTTTTGTGAGTAATCACTCAACTTACATTCAATGGATAAAATCAATCTTACATGAGCGCCAATGATTTTTTTAAAAAATTTGATGAGTTGTTTGTTTTGTAGATTTTATTTCCTGATTGACGACGGAAATTAAAATAGGTAATGATTATTGAATTCAAGTTGTTGTTCTTCTAATAACATACCCACAAAAAAAACTTATTTCTGTAATTCCGCTGCGCTTGTTACAGGCTACATTTATTGCCTGTCACTACGTATCGCTGCGTTACAGAGCACTTTATTTTAATTTTTAGAGCTGCTCTTAAAGCCAGAAGAGAAAGTGTTTATTTTTCTTTTTTTCGTGAGGTGAAGATGAAGACAGGAGAGGCGGTGAAGGAACATCCCTTGCGTCGTGGCAATAACGCGATAAAGCATCCCTTATGTGATGGCAATGGGATGATGCGGGTTTATCAAGTGTTTCCGTTTCACTATTCAAATATAGAAGCCATGAAAAGGGATTTTCATCGAATAAAAAAGATGGGATTTGATATGCTTTGGTTTAATCCTCTTTTTGAAACAGGAAGTTGCCCTATCGTTTGCATGGATCGTGAAACGGGGGTGTTAGAGAATGAAGTGCTAGGTAGTTTATATGCGATGAAAGCGCAAATAGATCCTGAAGAAAATAATATAGACGAGCGTTTTTTATATGGTAATGGGTTTACAGGTCGTGGTTTTCTTTTTGATGCAGTAAATTCTCCTGTCGATATCAAACGATTGAGAGCCGCAGAGACTAATAGAATGTTAGCAAGTATCACAGAGATGGCCGCAAAAGAAGGATTAGCTTGTTTAAGTGACTTAGTATTAAACCATGTTTCTTCTGATTCACCGCTATGCCAAGCGCATCCTGAATGGTTTTTACCGATAGAGAGTCATTATCCGGATGTTAGTCCTTTTAATTATGCGAAACATGCACAAGAAATTATTGAAAACTATTGGAAACCCCATATAAAACGTTGTGTCGAGGCTGGTTTTTTGGGTTTCCGTATTGATCTTGCCTTAAATATTCCTTGGCAAGTGAGAGAAGCATTGTATGCTTATGCCTATGATTTAATTCGTCAGAAATATAATTATCCAGCCGTGATTTTTGATGAAACACTCTATAAGAATTTAACGCATGAAGAAATGCGACAACGTGTGATGACCCAATGTGTTGCCCCCACGTATATTACATCTAGTGGATATTGGGCTAAGGCGAATTTACATAAGCACGGGCGTATGCCCTCATGGCTTTACTGTGAAACTTTAGCGAAAGATAGCGCTATCGCAACAGAGCGTCGCACGGGATTGCTTCGCGCCTCTTCTGAATTAAATCAATTTCAGGGCACAGTTAATGGAACAAGCTCGCATGATGTTTTAAGTTTGGCAAATAAAATCTTAAATGATATGGCTGAGTTAAGATTTCAAGCTATACCTCTTTTAGTGGAAGCTTATGAAAATATAAAAAGAAAGATTCGTGAAAAATATCCGTCTTGTGAAGATGAAGGTAGGCGTGATGAATTGAAAGAAGCGTACCATCTTCAATTTTTATATTCGTTTAAAGAAGAAATTAAAAAAGAGTTGATGCAAGAAGGGAAAAGCCAGACAGAATTTCAGAAACGTTACTTTGGGAGCTTAGCCATCAGTGCTTTTGCTGCCAAAGCAGGTTGGCATGTGCTTTGTGGTGATGAGTTTGCTGATTTCACTGAGAAATCAGTTTTTTATAATGGAAAAACACGAACTGATTTCTATCCCCAACGTAAGCATGTTGTTTTTAAAAATGTACCTCCTGAGATCTTAAATAGTGTGTTATCTCAAATGGCTGAAAAAACCTTGTTGTCTAAAGGGGATTTCTTATCTGAATTTTATCCCGGCTTATCTTTTTCAAAGTTAAAAGAACAGTTATTACAGCCATATATAGCTTCTTTATGTAGAGAAATTAACGTGGGGAATAGGTCGGTATGTGATGAATTTTCTGATTTAATGCGTAAAAAAAATATTGAAGTACATTTTAATGAAAACGATTATATTCCTTGTGTGCGTGATGAACAGAATCGTTGGGGTGGAAATCAAGATTTTAGAGATTTTATTTTGGATATGAATTTGATTTTAGAAAAACTCACCCCCGCTTATGCTAAGCAAACATTTTCTTGTGAAGTCATTACTTTGGAAACAGGTCCAAATGTGATGGTTTTCGTCAGAAAAATGGATGCTTATTTTGAAACTATTTTTGTTAATATTCATCCTGAAATAAGCGTTGAATTAACCGACGACATGTTAAAAGAAGTTGCTAATATTTATCAAGGACGTGTTCCCTCGTTTAAAGGTGCTTACGATGCAGTAATGGAAAGTAAAAAATTCTTAAGTAATGGGATGATCCTTCCCCCCAAAAGATGTGATGAAAAGCTGTTTTTTCAATATCGACAATCCCGCTTCTTTTTTCAAGAAGGTATTGTTGCAGGGCAGGAGAGTGAGGATTCGTCCCGTCCTTGTTCTGCCTCCTCTAGTCCCGCAGGACAAGGAATGTCTTGATATTTCGATTAAAAAGCATACAATATTGAATTTTTTTAATCCCAAGGAAAATTTTTTCATGTTTTCGTTTTATTCTTCTGAGTCTGAGTCTGCGTCTTTGTCAGCACCCTCATCTCCTTCTTCAGCTCCGGAAAGTGGATTTACTTCTCCCCGCAGACGTCACAGGCGTTCTCTCTCATTAATACAAGAGTTACCAGATAATGAATTTGCAGCACAAATTAATTCTATTCTTACGCGAAATCTGGGGAAATATACCTTGTTAGAAGTTATTGAAATGCTAAGACAGGCCGCTTTACAAGGAGGAAGAGAAGACAAAGAGCCGATATTTTCTGATTTAAAAACAATGGTTGCAGTGATGCAGCCTTTAGCGTTTTTTCCAGCGGACAAGGTGACCCAGATTAAATTATCGAACCCAGAAAATTTGTGGATTATTATTCGAGAATACAATGGCACACAAGAAAATCCAGCGGAGGTCGTTTTATTTAATCCTTTGCCACATAAAAATATTTTTGTAGGAGAAGAAATATTGCATGATATTGCTTGTAAGTATCAACAACAATGTCAAGCACAAGCTAACAGTGATGAGTGGCATGCTCGCTATAAACTTATTACTCAGCGCGCACATATTGTTTTTAGTGAAGGGATACGTTTTAATTTTTCAGAAAAATTTCCACCCACCTTCTTGAGGGATTCGCGGAGAAATGATATTTCTGATGACAGTCAAATAATGAATGCTCGAGACAGATATAAAGAAAAACTACAAAGAGCATTGACAGGAAACTCAGATTCTAATGGGATTTTGGCGGATGTATGCAGGGTTTTAGCGACAGTCCCGAGATGATTTAATGAATGTAAAAAGCAAGCAAGGAATAGAATGAAAATTACGATCTTTGGTGCAGGCTATGTGGGTTTGGTAACAGCGGCTTGCCTTTCAGAAACAGGGAATGAAATTTGTTGTGTTGATGTTAATGCAGAACGTATTGCAAATCTCAAAAAAGGAATTTGCCCGATTCATGAACCGGGGCTTGCTGAAATTTTACAACGTAACACGGCTTCGGGACGACTTTATTTTGAGACTGATCCCAAGGTGGGGGTGGATTTTGGAACTTATATTTTTATTGCGGTGGGGACGCCTCAAGACGAAGATGGGTCAGCTGATTTGCGTTATGTGTTGGAGGTGGCGCGTTCTATCGGAAAGTACCTGGATGATTATCGTATTGTTATTGACAAATCGACAGTCCCTGTGGGTACCGCAGATCGTGTACGCAAGACCATTGCCTCTGTATTAAAAGAACGAGGTATCCACTCTGATTTTGATGTTGTGTCTAATCCTGAGTTTCTGCGAGAAGGTGCGGCGATCAAAGATTTTATGAATTCTGATCGTATTATCGTTGGCGTGGACACGCCTCGTGCTTCTTCAGCGATGAAATTACTTTACAACCCTTTTGATCGTAACCATGATCGTTTAATTTTAATGGACATACGATCGGCAGAATTAACCAAATATGCAGCCAATGCTTTTTTAGCAACGAAAATCAGTTTTATTAATGAAGTCAGTAACTTAGCGGAACGTTTAGGTGCGGATGTTGATCAAATTCGTATTGGCATAGGATCTGATCCACGTATTGGTTATCATTTTATTAATCCTGGCTGTGGTTATGGTGGCTCATGTTTTCCTAAAGACGTCAGTGCGCTTGAAAAAATGGCTGAATTATTAAATTATGATATGCCTTTGATTAAAGCGGTAAGCCAAGTCAATCAGCGTCAAAAACATATCTTATTTGAAAAAATAAAATCTTATTTTAAAGATCAATTGAAAGGAAAAGTCATCGCTTTGTGGGGCTTGGCTTTCAAACCGAACACAGATGACATGCGTGAAGCGCCGAGCCGTTATTTAATTGAGAGTTTATGGAAAGAAGGCGCCAAAGTGCGGGCATATGATCCGGTTGCAATGACAGAAGCACGTCGTATTTACGGAGAGCGTCAAGATTTTGTTTTGTGCCAAAATGCAATACAGACGCTAGAAGGAGCCGATGCTTTAGCGATAGTGACGGAGTGGAATGTTTTTTCATCTCCTGATTTTGAAGTATTAAAACAAAGCTTAAGTCATCCCGTTATTTTTGACGGACGCAATCTTTACGATCCCGCTTTAATGAAGCAAAATGGGTTTTCTTATTTTGCAATTGGGCGGGGAGAGACGTGTCTGGTTTAAAACATCCACTTATTTCTCGTGCTATTTTCCCTGTTGCGGGGAAAGGCACGCGCTTTTTGCCTGCAACCAAAGCCACGCCCAAAGAAATGATGCCTATTGTAGATAAACCCTTGATTCAATATGCGGTTGAAGAAGCGGTAGGGGCGGGGGTATCTGAATTAATTTTTGTGACGAGCAGCACTAAGCGTGCGATAGAAGATCACTTTGATTCAAACTATGAATTGGAGTCATTTTTAAAAAAACAAAACAAGCATGAATTATTAGCCTTAGTACAGAATGTATTGCCGCAAGGAGCCAGTTGTACCTATGTGCGGCAGTCAGAATCCCTCGGTTTAGGGCATGCTGTGTTATGTGCACGCACGCAAATAGCCAATGAACCTTTCGCTTTATTGCTTGCTGATGACCTTATTCATCACGAAGCGGAAAGTTGTTTGCAGCAGATGGTATCGGCATATGAAGCGACGGGGTGCAGTATTATCGCGGTGCAAGAAATTTCCGTAAGTGAGAGTGAAAAATATGGCATGGTTGCGGTAGAGCCGCAAGCGAATTCTGTTTTTCGGATCACCTCTATTGTTGAAAAACCAAAACCGCAAGACGCGCCTTCTAATTTAGCGGTGGTAGGACGTTATATTTTAACGCCGAAAGTGATGGCGCATCTTGTGAGGGTGCAGCAAGATAAGCGGGGTGAAATTCAATTAACGGATGCGATTTCAAGTTTATTACAAGATGAGCCTGTCTACGCTTTGAAATTTAAAGGGGTAAGATATGATTGCGGAAATAAGCTCGGTTATCTTCAAGCGATAGTGTCGTATGCTTTAGCGCATACAGAAGTGGGTTCTGAATTTGAAAATTATTTGCAAGGGTCAGGGCGTGTCTCTAAAGATTTTTCTCGGCTACAAAAAAAGTAGGCTTGGCCAAATTTTTCGTCACATGTGAAAAAGCATGATGGCACGATTTTCGTCATTGCGAGAAAAATGCGTCCTGTGATTTTTAAAAAAAGTAAAAAGGCTCACACATTTTTCGAAGCAATCTAGAATCGGCTCTAGATTGCTTCGAAAAACACAGAAAAGATTTCCCTTTTTTTTGAAATAAGTGGTGTGTTTTTCTCGCAATGACAAAAATCCGGATAGGATGTTTTTTACGGACGACTATGCGACGAGACGTCGTACTTCAGGGAATTTTTTGCTTCTCGTTTGCCAGAGATCATATTGCATTTGGAGGTTAAGCCAAAACGTGGGTGAAGTATCCAATGCTTTTGCCAAACGTCTTGCCATATCGATGCTAACACCTGTTTTTCCATTAATAAGTTCTGATAAAGCTTGCCGTGTGATACCTAATCCTTCTGCTGCATCGGTAATCGATAAGCTAATCGGTGTTAGATACATCTCTTTGAGTAGCTCACCAGGATGGGGTGGATTGTAGATATTCATAAATTCTCAATGATAATCTTCATTAGAAAATGTTAATCAACAGTTGGCGGTTGATGTTTAATATAGGCCAGCAAGTAGCCTGGATCAAGCGCCGATAGGCGCGAAGATCCAGGAATATATTTTCAAAATTTTGCAGTTAATGTTGTAAAGCTGATCTTGCGCGACCTTGTTGTGGTGTTGTCTGGTTGCTACTGCTCGCTTGAGGAAAGAAACGAGCAACTCTGCTGGTGGAAGGAGGCGTAGGGGGGATGGGTTGTCCCGTAGAAACAAGATTCGTGTTTGCTGGGGTTCTTCTTGCAGTATCATCTTGAGAAAAAGAAGCAGAAGAACGGGATAATGAAGGAGGGGTAGGATAACTCAAGGGTTGTTGCGTAGAAACGAGATCGGTGTCGTCTGGCTGAGCAGCTCTTCTTGCTCGATGAGCGCGTGTTGCGGGTTCAAGTTCTCTTTGCCTTCTTCTTGGAGTTGAAGCAGGAGGTCGAAGATGAGAATTATGTTCTCTTCTTTTTTCATTAATATTAAGTTCAGCTGCTGTTGGAATTTGGTGACCGCTGATTATGGCGCGTGCGCCTTCAATAATCCAAGGTCCGCAATTGTAATTATCTTCTTGTGTTCGTCTGTCTAAGGACATGATGTTTTCAGATGTATTATCACATGTTCTATCAATCAGATGTTTAATTAAATCAGAAGGGGGAGTGCCCGCAGGATCAAAATAAAAAAGCCAAGGAAAGGATTGTTGTTCTTCGGGGGTTCTTGTAAGTAAAGGAGCGAAGATAATCAATATCACCCAATGTCCTAGCTGGGGGTTTTCGCCGATACATAAAGGGATAAGCAAGTAGTGAGGCATAGTTCGGCTTTGACGTAAATCAGTTAGTTTTTCTTGTACGATCCTGATCGTTGTTTCTAGCGAGTCTCTATTGGAAAGAGGAAGTGCGACTGTGAAAACAACCTCGGGTGGATTGAAGTAATGCTCCATCAACCTTCTTATTTTATCATCGTCATAAGGTGACAAATCTTCTTGTTCAAGGGGTTCGTTTTGCATAGCTTCGGGTGGCTGTACGGAGGCTTCGGGTGGCTGTACGGAGGCTTCGGGTGGCTGTACAGAGCCTTCGGGTGGCTGTACAGAGCCTTCTGCCAGTGATGCCCAATGTGCTAAATCTTGTTGGATACCTAACTGTGCTAAGTCTGCTGCTCGCATATTAAGAAAAAGTGTGCCAATGATCTTAAGATAAGAAGCGTGAGCTTCTTTTTTTCTGTCTTTCTCTTTAGGGCCAAGGTTTCTGGTTTTATTTCTAGAAATGTAGTGGAGGTGTGGGAAATCTAAATCACTCACAGGGCGTCCAGAGTGTTGTACATCCAAGCCCACTTTTACTAAGTCTTTTAACCCACCGAGGGAATGGAATTCATAAGTGGGGGCCAATAATCCAGCCTCTCGGAAAGTCTGTTCGTCTCGTTGGAACCTTTCATAAATTTTTTGAATCCATTCACCATAAGCTTGTTCGGGTTGTTTAATATGATCTTTGTCGGTGCGAGTACGTGTTTTTTGGGGGAAGGGGCCCAGTATGACAGGTGGGAGAATGTTGTGATATTCCGTGGGCCGATTTATGGCTTGACGTTGAGGCTGTAATTTTCTATTTATGCTTGGAAGCAAAGTAGAAAGTGCTTCCATGGCTTGTAATGAAAAAATATCGGGTGTGAATGGAATAATAATAGAATCAACTCCGCCAAGGATTGCTTTATTGCTTGCGCTTGAACTTGGATTTAAATCAAAAATAACAAGCTGGATATGGTTGAGTTCGGCAATTTTACGAAGGAGGTCGGTAACATATAGAAGGAAAGCAGCTTGCATAGGAACACCACCGATACCCATTCCTAATGTTTCTTCAATATCCCCTATTTTTAAGTGACCAGGAATATAAAATAAATTTGGATAGTCATGGACTTGTGTTATCTCCACATCAGAAGCGCGAGCCATAGTTAAAGCTGTTGCGTTTATAGTTTCACCCATCAGGGGGGAAAATATATCTGCTACCGTAATGTGTTTTCTTGCATCTCTTGATCGTGTGGCGCATTGTTCGTAAAAAGGGGAAGAGCCTGTTAGAGATTCAAAATTTTCAGCTTCGATTAATCCTGTTAAATTAGCTTGAGGATCCATGTCGACCATCAATACTCTTAAATTTAATCTTGAAGAACTAAGATAGCCAAAATTAAGAACTGCTGTTGTTTTTCCGACGCCGCCTTTGTTATTGTAAAGAGCGGCGAGTTCGGGTTTGGAAGAAGAAGTGCTTGCTACAGCCGTTGAAGAAGTTGTCTGGGAAGAGCTGGGATCTGTTTGTGGCATGTTCTTTCCTTGAATTTTAAATGTGACGCGTATTGAAACATAAAATTCAAGGGAAATAAATAAAATTTAGTAGAGCGTTATTTTATTGCTTTACGACAACAAATATAGCGCCACCTTGTCGTAATACATTTAATAAAAGTTGTCGTTTAGCGGTGGAGACTTCTTTTTTCAAATCTGTCATGTTTGAAATGGTTTTTCCATTCACGGAAATTAACACATCACCACGACGTAAACCGGCGCGCCAAAGGGCTGTGTCTTCTTGCGTTGAAATGATTTGTACGCCTTGTACATGACCTTGCGTCGGCGTAATTTCATCAAAGTTTCTAAATTCAGTGCCAAAGAGAAAAGGATCACGAGACGCAATTTTTTCAATGTATTTGTTAGGATCGATCGTGACTAAATTTATCGATTTCAAACGACCGTCGCGTAATAAACGTAAATTGATTTGACTGCCTAAACGTAATAAGCCAATGGCGTTGCGGACACTGCCTGAGTCTTCAATTTTTTTGCCGTTGACTTCAACAATAATGTCACCTGGTTTAATGCCTGCTTCATCAGCAGGAGAGCCTGTGACGACCAGCGTGATCACGGCGCCTTGCGTGTTAGAGACATGAAAAGCGCTGGCCAATTCTGGCGTGAGGTTTTGTACAAGGACACCCATCGTGCCACGTTTGACAGATCCATATTGGATAAGTTGCTCCATGACGCTGTGAGCCATGTTGCTGGGAATAGCAAAGCCAATCCCGATATTGCTGCCTTCCGGCCCTAAAATCGCGGTGTTAATGCCGATGAGTTCCCCTTTCATGTTGATGAGCGCACCACCGGAATTGCCTGGATTAATAGATGCGTCGGTTTGGATGAAGTTTTCATAGCCTTCAATCCCTAAATTATTTCGCTGTAAAGCGCTGATGATCCCTGAGGTGACCGTTTGTCCCAAACCAAAAGGGTTTCCGATCGCTGCAACGAAATCACCGACATGTAATAAATCTGAATTTCCTAGAGGGATTGCAGTGAGATTTTCAGGATCAATTTGAATGACAGCAACATCTGAATCTGGATCGGTGCCAATCAATTTTGCTTTGTAGCGGTGACCATCTGTCAGTGTGACACGGATGTTTTTCGCATGTGCAATGACGTGGGCATTTGTCAGGATATAACCTTTTTTGCTATCCACGATAACGCCTGAACCTAAATTTTCAAATTTTTGTGGGCCTATATCCATAGATGAATGTCCATTGTTTTGTGGACTTTCATCCGGCGCACCTTCTTGATCCACCGTATCTAGAGGGACATTGATGCTGCCTGTGACATAGATATTCACGACAGAAGGTAAAATGGTTTTTAATACAGGCGCGAGATTACCTTGGGTGGTTTGGGGTGAGGCACCCGCTGTCGCTATAAAAGGATATAAGAGTAGGGGGAATAATAAACTTAAAAAGCGTGGCATCGTTGATATTCCTTGAGTTTGTACGGGAAGTACTATAAAGAGATAAGGAATTTTCACATAACTTTAGCAAGAAGTCATGTAAATTAAGTTAATTATGCGTCCTGTCTGCTTATTTCTACGGTAAGAATAAAATAAAGAATTTTGGGTATAAGTACAGAACTTGCCGCCAAAAACAGACTGTACGCCGAGTTTGTTTAAACGAAGGCGGGCTAATTGATAAAGATCACAAAGATATTTTCCTTCTTTTTTTAAAGCGTGAAATGCGCTCTCATCTTCAGCCTGAGTACATAATGCGGTTTTGACATCTTCGCCTATTTCAAATGCGTCAGGGCCAATCGCAGGTCCAAGCCAGACTAATAAATTTTTGGGTGAGTCGGACAGTTGTTTCAGTGTTTTTTCAATGATATTGGCCGCAAGTCCTTTCCAGCCTGCATGGACAGCAGCGACCAGCGTTCCTTTCTTATTACAGATCAACAAAGGCAAACAGTCTGCGGTTAAGATACTGCAAATGACATTCGGTGTTTGTGTGGTGCTGGCATCGGCTTCAACTGGGTTTGTGAGTGGTTTTTCAAGGTGTAAGAGGTCGGTGCCGTGAACTTGCTTGAGCCAGCAGGGTTCGCCGGGAAGTTTCAATGTTTCTTTTAAAAAATTTTTATCTTTTTCAATGAGTTGTGGTGTGTCGTCTTCTGAAGAACGTGTGCTTGTGAAGGCTTTAATATGAGAGGGAGCAGGCCAGTCAGGGATTATAATTTTCATTTGCTTTTTTCATCTTTTAGTATTTCTAATAAATGCTGCATATCATCAGGCAAAGGTGCCGTCCATTCGCAATAGTGTTGACTCAAAGGGTGTGTTAACCCTAAATTTTTTGCATGTAAAGCTTGGCGTTTAAATTCAGAGAGGGCTGTGTATAGAGGGGTATTGAGTTTGCTGGATACAGTGTGATGTCCATAGATCGGATCACCTACGATAGGATGACGCAAGTGTGCCATGTGGACACGAATCTGGTGTGTTCGCCCGGTTTCTAATTGTAAAGCAAGATGTGTGTGGGCAGAGAAACGTTGGATAACGCGATAATGTGTAATAGCTTGCTTCCCGCCGCGTCGAACAGCGATACGCGTTCGGTCGTGTGGAGAACGGCCCAGTTGTGTTTCGATGCGTCCTCCGCTGATTAAAACGCCTTTGACGATGGCTTCATACTCACGTTTAATGCGGCGTGCTTGTAAATCTTTGATGAGTGTAAAATGTGTTTCTAGGGTTTTTGCAACGACCAGTAAACCAGACGTGTCTTTATCGAGACGATGAATAAGACCAGCGCGAGGCAGATGTTGCAAGCCAGGGCAATGATGCATGAGTGCATTTACCAGCGTTCCGTCATGATGTCCAGGTGCGGGGTGTGTGACGATACCTGCGGGTTTGTTGATAATCAGCAAAGCTTCATCTTCATAAATGAGTTGCACAGGAAGGGCTTGTGGAACCCATTTTTCTTTTTCAAGGTGAGGCGTGTGTAATAAAATAGTTTCGCCACCCAGCACTTTATCTTTTGCTTTGGCAGGTGATTGATTTAAAGTAATATGACCTGAGGCAAGCCAGGTTTTAAATCGTGTGCGAGAATACTGTGGTATGAGTTGCGTTAAGACGATATCAAGCCGTTGTCCTGCAAAATGACTTGGAATAATAAGGCTTAAATGAATGAAGGGTGATTTGGCGTTTTCGTTCAAAGCAGTTGACGTGTATGATAGGGTCTATCCCAAATTATGAGTTTTTAAAAAACAAGATGCAAGGTAAATTCCAGAATTATTTATTTTTATTTTTATTATTATTTCCTTTTCTGTTATCTGCGTGTAACACGATATCAGAAGATCGTTTGCTTGCCTTTAAAAATCAATCTTCTCGACAAATTTTTCAAAATGGCGAAGTGGAATTAGCAAAACGGAATTACTATGATGCTATCAGCCATTTTGAAGCGCTCGAAGTGTTATATCCTTATAGCCCTTATTCCGAGCAAGCCCAGCTCGATTTAATTTACGCCTATTATGAAAATGATGATTATCCTTCTGCGACGGCGACGGCAGAACGGTTTATCCGTCTTTATCCGCGTAGTCGTTCAGTAGATTATGCCTATTACATGAAAGGCATGGCCGAGTTTGAGCAAGACCGGGGTTGGCTGCAACGTGTTTTCGCCATTGATGTTGCACAGCGTGATCCGGGCATAAGCCGACAAGCGTTTGCTGATTTTGCTGAATTAATTAGATTATATCCGAAGAGTACTTATGCGCCTGATGCGCGCCAACACATGATTTATTTAAAAAATTTATTTGCGCGTCATGAATTGTGTGTTGCAGAATTTTATTTGCGATCAGAAGCGTATGTGGCCGCGGCTAACCGTGCCAACATGATCGTGCAACATTATCAAGGCGCCGCGGTCATGCCCAATGCTTTAGAAATACTGGTGAGAGCTTATCAAGGCTTGCATTTGTTAGAACCTGCACAGAAAGCGATAGAGGTTTTGCAGTATAACTACCCCAGCTGGCCGAGCTTGGCTGAGCTGAAGATGGCACAAACCCAACTTGTTAAGGGTGTTTCTAAAAGGTAGCTATTCACGACAATTGAAACCGGATCATTTTTCTATGAAAGGAAAGTTTATTACGTTAGAAGGAATTGAAGGCGTGGGCAAAAGTACGCATATCAATTTTATTCGAAACACCTTATCAGAAGCGGGTATTTTAAATTTGATTTCAACGCGTGAACCCGGCGGCACGCCGATTGCAGAAGCGATTCGTCAGGTTTGGTTGGCGCATTATGAAGAAGGCATGACAATCGAGGCGGATTTACTTTTATTATTTGCCTGCCGTGCGCAGCATGTGCAGCATTTAATAAAACCTAATTTAGAAAAAGGAGTTTGGGTTTTGTGTGATCGTTATGTTGATGCCTCGTATGCTTATCAAGGTGCAGGGCGAGGCGTAGCACTTGATTTAATTACGCAGCTTGATCATTGGATTTGTCAGCGTTGCGAGCCTGATTTAACGTTATTGTTTGATGCCCCTGTCTCTTTAGCCTTGTCGCGCATTAAAAATAGAAAAGCGGATCGCATTGAAGTTGAAAATGAAGATTTTTTCGAACGTGTAAGAGAACATTATTTAATGAGAGCAAGGCAATATTCAAAACGATACCGCCTCATCGACGCAAGTCAATCAATGGATGAGGTTCAAAAACAACTTCATGCTGTTTTGCTTGAATTTGTGGAATCACAGCCATGACCATATTTCCCGCCTGGTTACAGTCTAGTTGGGATTTTTTATTAGAACGAAAAAAAAATAAAACATTACCGCATGCTTTATTATTTACGGGCAATAAAGGTGTGGGAAAATATCAATTAAGTGTCGCATTCTCGCGTTATTTACTTTGTCACACAGAGCAAAGTTGCGGACAGTGTCATGGATGTGTTTTATTTTCTGCTGGACATCATCCTGATTTTTTTGTGCTTATGCCCGAAGAACACGGGCAAATTAAAATTGATCAAATCCGTCAAATAACAGAAAAATTAAATTACACAGCCCAGCAAGGATCTTATCGTATCGTTGTGATTAAAGAGGCGCACGCGATGAATACTGCGGCTGCCAATGCACTTTTGAAGACTTTAGAAGAGCCGGGTGAAAAAACATTATTAATGTTAACGACGGCCAGCGAAAGTTTTTTACCTCCCACGATACGAAGTCGCTGCCAAGTTTTGAAAATAAAAGCCGATCCTGTTATTGCAAAAACAGCGTTAATTTCACAAGGTCTTTCTGAAAACGAAAGTTTATATTTTCTTGATTTAAGTGACAATGCGCCTCTTGCCGCGCTTGAATTTTCAAAATCAAATTATTTAACTCGCCGTGAAATAATATTTAAAAAAATAGAAAAAGCGACGGTTGGGAAAGAGTCGGTTATTGCGCTTGCTCATGATTTATTAGAAGAACCTTTAGACGAAGTCTTATTGTTATTTCAGCTTGCTTTTATGGAATTAATAAAAGTAAAAACAAATTTTAAAACGGCCGAAGAGTTGAAAAACATAGCTGAGAAATTTTCCTTGAAGAAGCTGTTCTCTTGTTATAATTTTATTATTAATTTACGCTTAAAAATAAATTCAAATGTGAACTTGAATGCTCAATTGTTATTGGAAAATATTTTTTTAAAAATCAGGCAGGAGAGTGTGCATGTTGGTTGATTCTCACTGTCATCTTGATTGTTTAGATCTAACGCCTTACGATGGAAAATTAGCGTTGGCAATTCATGCGGCGCGTGAAAAATCAGTCAATTTTATTTTATGTGTTTGTGTGGACTTAGAAAATGCAAAAACAGTATTAGAAATAGCAAAGCAACACGAAACTGTCTGGGCGAGCTTTGGCATACACCCAAATGAAAAAATGGAAAAAGAAATAGAAAAAGAGATGATCATTGAATATGCGCAGGATAAAAAGATTGTTGCGATAGGTGAAACGGGATTAGATTATTATCGTTTAGAAGGAGAGGGAGATATAATGCAGGAGCGTTTTCGTCGACATATTCAAGCGGCGAGAGAATTAAAAAAACCTTTGATTATTCACACGCGTCAAGCGCAAGAAGACACGATTAAAATCATGAAAGAAGAAAAAGCCCAAGAAGTGGGGGGTGTCATGCATTGTTTTACAGAGAGTATGAGCATGGCTCAAGCGGCGATGGACATGGGTTTTTACATTTCATTTTCGGGCATTATCACTTTTAAAAATGCAGCAAGTTTAAGGGAGGTCGTGGCAGCCACTCCCTTGGAGCGTCTTCTAATTGAAACAGATGCACCTTATTTAGCGCCAGAGCCCTATCGTGGAAAATCCAATGAGCCGCAGTATGTTTATTATGTTGCAGAAGCCATTGCGAAAATTAAAAATATTTCTTTTGCAGAAGTTGAAAATCAAACGACGAAAAATTTCTTTTCTCTTTTTAAAGATTGTGGCTTGTAACGTAGATCAAAATTGAAATATCACCACACCCCAAGTGTATCCCGCGCCAAAGCCAACGAACATCACTTTGTCCCCGTGTTTTATTTTTTTTTCTTCTAACAGATGATTAAAAGCCAAAGGAATGGAAGCCGCAGAAGTATTGCCATGTTTATCCAGCGTCACAACTAATTTTTCTTTAGAAATATTTAATTTTTCAGCCACAGCATGAATAATACGAATATTGGCTTGGTGTGTGATGATCCAGTCGACGTCTTCAAAATTTAACTTTGATTTTTCAAGAGAGTCTAAAATTAATTGACTAAAATAATTAACTGATGTGCGAAAAACTTCACGGCCATTCATGTAGATATAATGATTCGTCTCATTACTTTTTTCATAACCCTGGCCTATTCCCCAGCATACATTCAAATGTGATTTCCCCGTGCCATCGGATCCCAATCCGCAATAAAGAATACCAGGGCTTTTAGCTTGCGGATTATTTTCAAGGACAAGGCCTGCAAACCCGTCGCCAAACAAAACACAGGTGGCGCGATCAGACCAATTTGTTATTTTTGACAAGGCATCGCAACCCATGACGAGGGCATAACGAATATTGGGATTACTCAACATAAAATAATAAGTTGTAACGAGGGCATAAACAAAACCACTGCAAGCTGCCTGTAAATCTAATGAAATACATTCTTTAATGCCTAGTAAGCCTTGTAAAATGCAAGCACTGCTGGGCATGATGGATTCTGGTGTGGAGGTGCCCAGGGCGATCATGTTAATGTCTTCGGCTGTGATATGAGCGCGTTCTAATGCTATTTTGGCGGCTTTGAGGGTGAGTGATGAAAAGGACTCTGTGTCACTTAAGATATGACGTTCTTGAATGCCGGTCATTTTGACGATCCAGGCATCGGATGTTTCTACCATTTTTTCTAAATCTGAATTTTTGAGAATTTTTTCAGGTAATGCTGCGCCACTGGATAGGATACGTATAGACACATCGAGCTCCCTTGAATTCAAAAAAGAAGTCATTGTATAAGGTTTGTGGTTACTAAAATAGTAGAAATATTCCAAAAGTTAGCTTAATTAAGCTAATATTGAGAAATTTATTTTAAAGGTACTTATTTTCTCGCATGCAATACATCCGTAATTTTTCCATTATTGCCCATATTGATCACGGGAAATCGACATTGGCTGACCGGTTTATTCAGCTTTGCGGAGGCTTGTCGCTCCGTGAAATGTCAGAGCAAGTGTTAGATTCTATGGATTTGGAGCGTGAACGAGGTATTACGATTAAAGCACAGAGCGTACAGTTAAAATATCAAGCGCAAGATGGAAATACATACGAACTAAACTTGATTGATACGCCTGGACATGTTGATTTCTCTTATGAAGTATCACGATCTTTGGCAGCGTGTGAAGGTGCATTATTAGTGGTAGATGCAGGACAAGGTGTTGAAGCGCAAACCTTAGCTGTGTGTTATATGGCAATTGAGCAAGGCTTAGAAGTTTTGCCTGTGTTAAATAAAATTGATTTACCTCAAGCTGAACCTGATCGCGTGATAAGAGAAATTGAAGAAATCATCGGTATTCCTGCAAAACAAGCCTTACGTATCAGTGCAAAGCTGGGTTTGGGTATTCAAGATATATTAGAAAAAATCATTGAAGTCATCCCCGCGCCAGAAGGGGATCCTAACGGTCCTTTACAAGCGTTGATCATTGATTCTTGGTTCGACAGTTATCTGGGTGTGGTTTCGCTTGTACGCGTCAAACAAGGATCTTTAAGCGTAGGTGATAAATTACAAGTGATGTCGACAAAGCGTCATTATGATGTATTAAAACTCGGTGTTTTTACGCCAAAACGTGTTGAGCTTTCGAGTTTACAATGTGGTGAAGTGGGGTTTGTTGTTGCGGGCATTCGAGAAATTGAAGGTGCGCCTGTCGGTGACACGATTACCTTGGCAAGAAAGCCAGCGTCACAGGCTTTGCCTGGATTTAAAAAGGCACAGCCACAAGTCTTTGCGGGTTTATTTCCTGTGAACGCCGATGATTATGAAGCTTTCCGTGATGCGTTAGCAAAATTACGTTTAAACGATGCTGCCTTATTTTATGAACCTGAAAACTCTGATGCCTTAGGATTTGGTTTTCGTTGTGGATTTCTTGGATTATTGCACATGGAAATTGTGCAAGAGCGTTTGGAGCGTGAATATCAACTCAATTTAATTACCACGGCGCCTACGGTTATTTATGAAATTGTAGTGATGGGAGGAGATATTTTGCATGTTGATAATCCCTCAAAATTACCCCCTATTAATAAAACTGAAGAAATGAGAGAACCTATCGTACAAGCCAATATACTTGTCCCTCAAGCTTATTTAGGGGCAGTGATCACATTGTGTGTGGAAAAAAGAGGTATTCAAACGAAAATGCTTTATATTGGTTCTCAGGTTTCTTTAAGTTATGAACTCCCGATGAGTGAAGTTGTATTAGATTTTTTTGATCGTTTAAAATCCGTTAGCCGTGGTTATGCTTCATTAGATTATTCTTTTATTCGATTCCAAGCAGCGGATCTTGTTAAATTAGATGTAGTGATTAATTCGAAAAAAGTAGATGCCTTGGCCACGATCGTACATCGTGATCAAGCTTATTATCGGGGTCGCATGTTAGTAGAAAAAATGAAAGAACTCATCCCAAGACAAATGTTTGATGTTGCCATTCAAGCAGCAATAGGTGCACACATTATTTCAAGACAAACAGTAAAAGCATTACGAAAAAATGTGTTAGCAAAATGTTACGGTGGTGATGTGACACGTAAAAAGAAGTTATTAGAAAAACAAAAAGAAGGTAAAAAGCGCATGAAACAGGTGGGTAATGTAGAAATTCCGCAAGAAGCTTTTCTTGCGATTTTAAAAGTAGATAAGTGAGGGTGATGATGATCTATTTTAACTTTGAAACGATTTTAACATTTTCAACGATACTAACCGGTATTATTTGGTTGATTGACAGTTTTTTCTTTGCAAAAAACCGTTTAGTAAAACAACATGTTTTATCCGAAGAAACATCGCGATGGAAGCAATTTGTATTGGTATATCTTGGAATGAAAATTCCAGAAGAAACAACAACGCCGGTTTTGATTGAATATGCGCGGTCTTTTTTCCCTATTTTATTGCTGGTGTTAATATTACGTACTTTTTTTTATGAACCGTATCGTATTCCTTCGGGCTCAGACAAACCCACCTTATTGATTGGCGATTTAATTTTAGTAGACAAGCATCTTTATGGCTGGCATTTACCTGTATCAAATCATGAAATATTTAAAAATAAAGAGCCTAAATTAGGTGATATTGTTATTTTTCGTTGGTCTGCAGTGGATCCCAGCAAAGATTTGATAAAACGTGTTGTAGGCTTGCCGGGCGACCACGTCAGTTATCTTAATAAAGTACTTTATATTAATGGCATGAAAGCCACGCAAGTTGATAAAGGCGAAGGCACGGATATAGAAGGGGGGCAATCAATCCCGGTTTTAATTAAGGAAGAAAATTTATTAGGTGTAACACATTTGATTTATCAAACGCAGGAAGTCCCTTCTCAAAATTTTGAAGTGATTGTGCCTGAAAAAAGTTATTTTGTGATGGGTGATAATCGTGATGCAAGTAATGACAGTCGTTATTGGGGATTTGTTTCTCAGGAAGATTTAAAAGGGAAGGCCATTTATGTTTGGTTAAGTTGGAATGGGTTTTCGCAGGGTTTACCAAAGATCATACGTTGGTATCGCACAGGAATGGAAATAAAATAAAATGAAAAATAAGTTTCAATCTCTCATGAAGCAATTACAATATCAATTCAAAGATGAAAATTTATTATTATCTGCGTTAAAACACCGTAGCATGCAAGAAGATAATAATGAGCGTTTAGAATTTTTAGGAGATGGTATTTTAAATTTTATTATAGGAGAAGCATTGTTTCATCGTTACCCGTATGAAAAAGAGGGTGAACTCAGTCGATTACGTTCTGTCTTGGTGCGAGAGGCGACATTGGCATCGCTTGCAAAAGAATTTAACTTGAGTGAATTTTTAATATTAGGGCCAGGCGAGCTAAAATCAGGAGGAGCGAAAAGAAATTCAATTTTAGCAGATGCGATGGAAGCCATCATAGGCGCATTATTTTTAGATTCGAATTTTGAAACTTGCCGTGAGTGTGTGTTGCGATGGTATGAAACGCGTTTAAGCTCAAGTGTTCTAGGTGATGCCAGCAAAGATTCAAAATCATTCTTGCAAGAATATTTACAATCTAGAAAAATGAGAATTCCAAAATATGAAATTATAGAAGTTGCAGGGCAACCGCATGCGCAACTATTTCAAGTAAAATGTGAAATCCCTGAATTGAATTTAAGTGCCAAGGGCGTTGCCACCTCTCGTCGCCAAGCAGAACAAGAAGCGGCAAAATTAATTTTGGAAAAAATCAAACAATAGACTTCTTTCGAAACCTGTGTATTTTGCTTTAGTTCAAGGCGCGTGGGTTTCGAGCAGCGGAGTTTATGCGTATAAATGAGCAGCGGAGAAACCCATGCAACACGGAAATAAAGTAAAAGACGCAGGTTTCGAAAGAAGTCTAGTGAAAAAATCAGATAAACACTGTGGTTTTATTGCGTTAGTGGGCAGACCCAACGTAGGAAAATCTACTTTATTAAATAGATTGGTCAAGCAAAAAATCAGCATTACTTCGAGGAAGCCTCAAACCACGCGTCATCGTATTGCGGGTATTTATGAAGAAGGACATTATCAATTTGTTTTTTTAGATACGCCGGGCTTACACCGTAAAAAATTTTCAGAGATGAACCGCATCATGAATAAAACGGCGATACGTGTATTATGCGAATCGGATGTTATTGTCTTTATGATAGAAGGAGAGCAATGGACAAAGGAAGATGAATGGATCAAAGAAAAATGGATTGAGACTGCCAAAACGCCCATTATTTTAGTTATAAACAAAGCGGATAAAATAAAAGAAAAAGAAAAATTATTACCGATTATTGAAAAACTTTCAAAATCTGCTTGTTTTAAAGCGATTGTGCCTTTATCTGCGAAAACGGGAGACAATCTTGAAGGTTTATTAAATGAGATAAAACGATTTTTACCTAAAAATTCTTTTTTCTATTCTGAAGGGCAAATTACGGATCGCAGTGAGCGGTTTTTATGTGCGGAATTAATTCGTGAAAAAGCGATGCGTTTAACGGGCAAAGAAGTACCGTATGCGATGACTGTTGAGATTGAAAGTTTCAAAATAAAAGACAAGGTGACACACATCCATGCTATTTTATGGGTTGAAAAAGAAAATCAAAAAGGCATCATCATTGGTGAGTCAGGAGAGCGACTTAAAAAAGTGGGTATGCAAGCGCGCTTAGAAATGGAAAAAATGTTAGGAAATAAGGTTTTTTTAAAATTGTGGTGTAAAGTAAAATCGTCCTGGTCTACTGACAAACGTGCGTTGCAATCCTTGGGGTATTTTGATTAGTTGCGTTTCTTAATAGGATTCAGCGATTTAGCTAGACGTCGTCTTTCTTTCGATTGCTTTTTAGAATAAATTTCTTTTCCAAAAAATTTAATATGTTTCTTAAGTCCGGCATGAGAAATTTGAGAGTAAATCTTAACGTCAAACAAATAAGGCAAAGGCAGTTCATCTAATTCGTGGTAAATTCTATTGAGCAATTGATCGTTGAGTTTTCCTGTTAGGGCGAGATCGATGTCAGAGTTTTTTCTATAATTTCCTATAGCCCTTGATCCAAAAAGTCGTACAGTTTTAATTTCTGGGTGTTGTTGAAAGACGGTGTTTATTTTCTCAAGTGTTTTTTTAGAAAGCCCAGATTTCATTCTTTATCCTTTTTTTTAAAAAAAAGATAAAATTGATCTAGTGTGTTGAGGTAATGCGTGAGGATAGCTTTAAATATTTTTTCAAATTTTTTCTTTTCATAAAGATGAGAGCTCATATTGCGATCCTCTGCCATATTAATCCATGTTTGGCCATCTGAAATGATATTTGCAGCAAAAGCTTGTTTGATTACTTCGCGAGGGGTGATGGGCGAGATTTTAATTCCACCATGTTCCATATAATCTTTTAAAGTTTTCCAAGCAAGTTCAAAGGTATATTCAAAGCGTTGAATCACCCCTTCTTTTTCAAGGTCTGAGAGTTTGTCTGGGTTTTTTTGTTTGAGAGGTTCATTTAACAGTAAAAAAGCTTTTTCAAAATTTTCAAATCGTTGTTGCCATCGGGTGGGTTTCATAATATAACCTTGCTGTTTTTATAACACTTCTAAGATCTTTTTGAAGAAAAAAATAATTCCAATCAATCTTCCACAATATCGCGCGATAAACCTTGTCTTTCGATAAGATGGCGGAGAATTTTTAAGGCTTCCACTTGGATTTGACGTACGCGTTCGCGTGTTAATCCAATCTCTTGTCCGACTTCTTCCAAGGTCGCACTTTCAAAGCCTCTTAATCCAAAACGACGTGCTAACACTTCTTGTTGCGTATGACTTAACTCATTCATCCAAATATTTAAACACGCACGTAAATTATCATCTAATAAAACATTGGCAGGATCCATGCTTGAAGCATCCGCCAAAATTTCTACGAGCGGCTTTTCTCCATGATTACTGATGGGTGCGTCGACAGAAGTGATTTTTTCATTCAGCGATAACATCTCTTCTACATTTTCAACAGGTCTATTCAATGAGCGTGCAATTTCTTCTGCTGTGGGTTCGTGATCTAATTCTTGTGCCAAGCGGCGTGCAGTACGTAAATAGACATTGAGTTCTTTCACAACATGGATAGGTAATCGAATCGTGCGCGTTTGATTCATCAAGGCACGTTCAATGGTTTGGCGAATCCACCATGTGGCATAGGTTGAAAATCGAAATCCACGTTCTGGATCAAATTTTTCAACAGCACGCATTAAACCTAAATTACCTTCTTCAATCAAATCCAGTAAAGCTAAACCCCGATTGATATAACGTCTTGCAATTTTTACAACGAGTCGTAAATTGCTTTCGATCATATGTCTCTTTGCTTCTTTATCACCGGCTTGGACTTTTCTGGCATAAAAAACTTCTTCTTCAGCATTAAGCAAAGGAGAATAACCTATTTCTCGTAAGTAAATATGCGTAGCATCGATTGTTTCATGGGAAACGTCTTTTAAATGCGGGGCTTCTGATTCTTCTGCAACGGCAGTTACTTTGGATATAAGATTTTCTTCAGATAATTCTTCTGTTTCAGGATCAAGAAAATTTTCAGCTTCCAAGAGAGGGTCATTATCTTCTTTAATGGTAACTTCAATTTCTTCTGAGATAATAATTTCTTCGGGGGAATTATTTTTTTTGCCAGGCATGATGTGCTCCTATGTTGAGTATCAACTGACGTCCCTGCAGGATAACGGGTATACTTGTGGTCATGGGTGTTGATTAATTTAAGATTTTTATTAAAGGGCACCCCTGAAAATTGCCTTTTTGTGTTAAGGCTTTGTTGCCCTCATTTTTTGAATGCTCATTTACTTTTATGTAAACTGCGCTTCAAAAAATGAGTGCGCCTCGTCTTAACGCAAAATTTCTAATTTTTAGGGGTGCCCTTAATGATGAAAAAGAAAATAAAGAAATAATAATAGAATTATGCAGATCCAGCCAATATATTCAATATATTTCGCTAAATATTGTTCAATTTTAGGGCCGCCGAAGCGAATCAGCGCAGCAACGAGAAAAAATCTTCCACCTCGTCCGATTAAAGAACCCAAAGTAAAAGGAAGTAAAGCCATGTGAATAGCGCCTGCGGCGATAGTAAATAACTTATAAGGGATGAAAGCAAAGCCGGCAAAAAACATGATCCAAAATCCCCATTCTGTAAACCATCTTTCTACGGTTTGATAAGCCGTTTGGTAACCAAAATAAGTAATGATTTGATAAACCAAAGAAAAAAAACAGACACCGAGAAAATAACCAAATAAACCACCTAGCACAGAGGTTACCGTCGTCACCGTTGCGTATTGCCAAGCTTTGTCGGGTTTTGCTAAAGCCATCGGTGCAAGCATCACGTCCGGTGGAATAGGGAAAAAAGAAGATTCTGCAAAACTTAATGTCCCTAAATAAAAGGGTGCATGAGGGTGTTTGGACCACACTATCATCTTGTTATAGAGTCTAGAAAATAATTTCATGATTTTTTAGCGTTTGAAGAAGGCAGATGTTTGATCCATTTCGAGATTTGATTAAATCCAGCATAGTGGGTGAGATCAAGTAACACAGGTGTGATAGACACTTGCTTATGATTAATGGCGTAGAAGTCAGTGCCAGGTCCTGCGTCTTCTTCGGTACCGGGTGGGCCGACCCAATAAACAACATGACCCCGTGGATCTTGCATTTTGATCGTGGGTTCTGCGCAATGGCGTGTCCCTAAGCGCGTAACTTCATAACTTCGAAGTTCTTCAAAAGGTAAATCAGGCACATTCACGCTTAAAATAGTTTTTGCCGGAAGAGAATCTTTTTTTAATTGTTGAACTAAGTCTTTGGCAACGCGTGCGGCTGTTTGATAGTGATCAAATGTTAAGTTGAAACTTGCAAGTGAGATGGCAATCGCAGGAAAACCCAAAAAACGTCCCTCCATCGCAGCAGCGACGGTGCCAGAATAAAAAATATCATCACCTAGGTTTGCGCCGGCATTGATACCTGAGATGACCATATCAGGCATTTCATGGAGTAAACCCGTTAAAGCCAAATGGACACAATCTGTTGGCGTACCTTCAATGGAATAAACATCGTTTGCAATCGCATGTGCGCGTATGGGACGATCTAGAGTGAGTGAATTGCTTGCGCCGCTTCGATTGCGATCCGGCGCCACTATGATAATTTCTGCAATTTCACTTAGCACCTCAGCCAATATTTTTAGCCCGGGTGCTTGTACGCCGTCATCATTGCTAATTAGAATTTTCATAAAAAAAAATTTAAATAAAAGGTTAAAAATTATAGCAGTGTTTGTTTAACGTAGCCATCAGGGAGTAAAAATGATGAAAAAAGAGCTGGAAGCGGCTTATTTTCCTTCAGGATTTTATCAATCTATCCCAGAGACTTTTCCCGATTTTCAAGCCTATCGTGAACATTGTAAGCAAGGTATTACGTTTGCAAAATCAAATTTAAATTCTCCTGATTTTGAGAAAGTAATTTCTGCAAATATGCCTTTTGAGCTTCTACCTCCATCTGAAAGCATCGTTAAGTCACGAAAAGGAATCATTTTATTGCATGGGCTTTATGACTCGCCTTGTATCATGCGAAGTTTAGGAGACTATTTTGTAAATCAAGGTTTTAAAGTCCGAGCGATATTATTACCAGGGCATGGTACGGTTCCAGGAGATTTATTAGAAATCACCTATCTTGATTGGCTGGCGCAAGCAAGCTATGGCGTGGAATCATTGAAGGGAGAAGTAGAGGAATTGTATTTAGGCGGATTTTCCACGGGAGGATTATTGTCTATTTATTTAGCGCTCATGACGCCCGAGTTATTGAAGGGATTGTTTTTATTTGCGCCTTCGCTGGAATTAACATCTTCGTTAAATTACATTGCACGTTTCAATAAACGACTTTCTATTTTTTTACCTGCCCCGCATTGGCTAACGATAGAAAAAGAATTGGATTATGCAAAATATCAATCTTTTTGTGTTAACTCATTGTTACAAGTTTATAAATTAAAAGAAAAAGTAAAAGAAATGTTTCAAACAAAAAAATTAATTTCTCCTTCTTTTTGGGTATTGACCGGACAAGACGAAGTGTTAAGTTCGCAAAAAATAGTAAAAGTATTTAATGAAAAAGCGACAAGTTCTTCAAAGTTAATTTATTACTCGCCAAAAGAAAAACAGTTTTCTGACAAACGGATTCAATGGCGAACAAGTCAAATAAAAAATAAAAATATCAAGAATTTTTCGCATGTCTCTTTGCCCGTAGCACCTGACCATTTTCATTATGGTGAGCAGGGAGACTATATTGAAACAATTGAAAATGAATTAAATAAAAAAACAAAACATTTTGGCTCATCAAGAAATATAAAACTTTCTAATCCCCTTGGGCCGACTAGATTGACGTATAATCCTGATTTCCCAAATCTTATGGAGGCAATGACTGAGTGGCTCGGTATTGCCGAACGCGCTTTAGCAGGCAATCTGAAATAAAAACCCCCTCGAAAAATGCTCATGTATTTTTGTAGACACTGCGCTTTTTCTCGAAATTTTTTATTTCACCTTGCCTCACTAGAAGCACGTTTACTTGAATTCGAGTACAGGTCATGGATGGTTATATTATTTGTTTTCTTCTAGTAATGCGTTAACTTTTGCTGCGCAGATGAAATCATTTTCAGATAAGCCACCGATGGCGTGCGTGTTATAGCGTACAAGGCAATGATTATAACTGACTTCAAGATCGGGATGATGATTTTCTTGATGTGCCATCCAAGCAACGGCGTTGACGAAAGCAATGGTTTGATAATAATTTCTAAATTTAAAATCACGATAAATTTGAAGATATTCTTCATTTGCTTGCCATTCAGAAATGTTTTTTAAAAGTTTTTTTACGTCTGTTGCTGTTAATTTGGCGACGCCTCCTTCGCAAGGTAGGCAGCGTTTTTGAGTTAGTTCCATAAAAGCCTCGTTAAGAATTCAAAGTAACACGCCCTTTTAAAGCATGAAGTAATGTACCGCTGTCCAGGAATTCTAAACTACCGCCTAAAGGAACACCATGGGCAAGGCGTGTGATTTTAGTTTTTCGAGGTTTTAATGCATTCATTAAGTAATGTGCCGTGGCTTCACCTTCGGCGGTAGGGTTGGTGGCGATGATGACTTCTTGAAAAGGTTTGTTTTCAAATAATTTTAATAATTGAGGTATGCCCAATTCTTCAGGGCCTATGCCATCAAGCGGAGAAAGATGTCCCATTAATACAAAATATAAACCTCGAAAATGACTCGTTTGTTCTATTGCAAGGATGTCGGCTGGGGATTCTACGATACATAAGTTTTGAATGTCACGCCGTGGATCATTGCAAATACCACAGCGTGGTGTTTCACAAAAAGTGCGGCATTGTTCGCAATGTGTGATTTGTGTCATGGCTAATTCTAAGGTTTTTGAAAGCTCTTTTGCGCTGTCTCTTGCGCGTTCAAGCAAATGAAAGGCCATGCGTTGGGCTGTTTTGGGGCCCACGCCCGGCAAACAACGTAAAGCTTGAATTAACTGATCTGTTAGTGGGCTAAAAAGAATTTTACTCATTTGGTCATCGCTCACTTGAATTCAATACCGCTACTGAGCGGTTACCTCATTTGTCTTTATCAGGACTAAAATCGGAAGTAAGAAGACGTAAATGATCTTGTGACGCTTTTTCAATTTTGCTGACAGCATCGTCAAAGGCAGCACAAATTAATTCTTCTAAAACAGGTTTGTTTGTCAGGAGACTGTCGTCGATTTCAACTTTTTTAGCTTTGTGGCGACCCGTTATTTCGATTTTTACACTGCCCGCGCCTGCAATGCCTGTAACGTTTAAATTTTCAATTTGCTTTTGAATTTCTTGTAACTTGCCTTGCATCGCTTGTGCTTGTTTCATTAAATTGGACATGTCAGCCATAAATATCTAACCCCCTAAAATGTTTCAATAGAATCTGTTTGAATTGTACCACTAAAAGTGGAAAGTAAGGACTGAAGTTTTTCATCTTTTTTAACAGTGTGAATCAGCGCTTCTTGTTTTGCTTTTTCAGTTTGGAGTTTTTTTTCGGCAGGTGTAACTAGATTTTTATTTCCTAGCTTGATGGTTAATTTAATGTTTTTTCCAAGATGCTCAGCCAGCGCTTTTTCAAGACGTGCTTGTGTCTCTGGGTTGAGTAAGGCTTGTTGTTGTGGTGAAAGCAGCAATGACACTTCATGATCTTGCATTTGATGTAATACACAGTGCTGCGCTAAAACATGTGCGAGCCCGGAGAGTTTGAGTTGCAAAATGAGTTTTTCCCATTCTGGGCTTTCTGATTTTTCAGGTGTTGTTGCGAGTGTGTCAGTTTGTAGGGATGTTGGATTTTCAAGAAAAACGGGTTTGAATGTGAAAAGTCGAATGATCAACATTTCAAAACCCTGTTTGGGGGTGGGCGCAAGCGCTAAATCACGGCGTCCTAATAAGGCAATTTGGTAAAGTAGTTGAATTTCTTCAGGAGAAAATTGCTGGGCGAATTGTTTTATTTTCTCAGGGTGTTTTGTGTAAAAATCAAAAGCTTGCGAGGGAAATAATTGTAAAAGTGCAATATGATGCAAGACACTGATAAGTGTGTCGCTGATTTGATAATAGTCGCAGTGATGGTTTGCTAATTGTTGTAAAGCAATTTGGATTTTAGACGCATCTTGATGCGCAATTGCCTCTAGAAAAATAAATAAATCATCGTGTTCGATGCTTCCCAATAGCGTTTTAATGTCTTCTTCTGTTAATTTCCCTTGGCCAAAAGCGATGGCTTGATCAAGCAAGCTCAAGGCGTCGCGCATACTGCCATCAGCCGTAAAAGCAAGGCGATTTAATGCGGCAAGCTCATAATTTATTTTTTCTGTTTTTAAGACCGTCTCAAGGTGGGCGCTGATTTGTGTTGGGGAAATATTCTTTAAATGAAACTGCAAACAGCGGGAGAGAATGGTTTTGGGTAAACGATCTGGATGCGTGGTCGCAAAAATGAATTTAACGTGAGCGGGGGGTTCTTCTAAAGTTTTTAAAAGCGCGTTAAAACTATGGTTTGAAAGCATGTGCACTTCATCGATTAAATAAATTTTGAAGCGTGCTTGAGCGGGTGAATAATGTAGGTTTTCAAGTAAGTCGCGCGTGTCTTCGACTTTTGTGCGTGAAGCTGCGTCGACTTCAATTAAATCGAGGCAATGTCCTTGATTGATGGCGTTGCAAATCGTGCATTGTTCGCAAGACTCTGCGGAAATGCCTCGTTCGCAGTTCATACATTTTGCTAAAAGCCGACCGCCAGTGGTTTTGCCTACGCCATGCTTGCCTGTGAAAAGATAAGCGTGATGTAAACGTTGGTGCGTGAGCGCATGCGTCAGTGTTTTCACCGTGGCTTCTTGACCTAACAGTTCTTTGAGCGTGCGAGGTCGCCATTTTCTTGCGAGTACTTGGTAGTGATTCGGCATGTTTGAAATACTCATTGCCTGTAACTACGCCACGTTTCGTTACAGGTTACATTTAGCTTTGAATATGCCTCATTTAGCTCGATCTCGGCACACACAGTGCTTGCTACCGTTGCTCCCTTCCGGGCCTGGCGGGGTTTACAAGATATGCTGCGAGGGAACCAAACGAGGCTGTGCAATCTTAACATAATTTGTTATATTGAAAACCTTTTTGATTAACAGCCGGAAATTTTTTTTGGCGGAGAAGGAGGGATTCGAACCCTCGGTACGTTTTCACGTACACACACTTTCCAGGCGTGCTCCTTCAGCCACTCGGACACTTCTCCAAAGCTTGAGAATTATATCGATTTTGTTCTAGTCCTGTCTATGTAATTAAAACTAAATATGTCGTTAAAACTAAAAAGGATATGCTTATGCCTAATGAAATGGATGAACTAAGAGAAGAATTACGTGAAGCTCATCAACACTTATTATGTCTTTGTGGTCCTGAACCGAAAATTTTACCCGATCTCCTCAAAAAAAATTTTGTAGAGCTACGCTACGATGTTGAAGATAAACGCTCTGTTTTTAACGAAAATGCTGAAATTAGTATTACCTTTCTTTATCAAATTCATTTCTTACTTAAGAAGAAAGAAGTAACAGATTTGATGTCTCGTGTGATTGTTCCCCTTACTCTGGATGAGGTTATTACGGAATTAAAAAAAATTAAAGAAAAATCCGAGAAATATATTTCATTGCTAGGAAAAATAGCGATACAAGACATACAGATCTTGGAGTTTCTTGAGGGTTACATAACAATTTTTGCAGAGAAAGACAGGTGGCTTAATTTATTGGAGCAGTACTGGCGTGTGCTAGCGTCTCTAGAAAAAAAAGAAAATTTTGAACAAGATCGTGAAGAGTTTTTCAAAACTCAACTGGAACTTCTGGTGAGGTTGTTGCGTATAGAAAGAGACCTCGAGCGTTGTGAGCTTCCAATTTATCAACCTTATCGTCGTGCTGCCAAATGTAATATTTCGTATCTCCAAAATAAATTTCTGGAAGATCTTAAAAGAGCCCTTAAAGAAGATAACGCTAAATTTCCTGAATACGGAAGTTTAAAGTTAGCTGAATTATATGAACCGGAGCAAATTTGTGAATTACTTCAATTAGCGTGTCAATTCATGGTAGAGCGTTACCCTCGGCTTGTTTTAGAGGGTGGAGAACAACGTGATTATTTGTATACCATACGGGGTTATTGTTATGGTGCGGACAGCCTTTCGGAAAATGATCAGCTGACAACCCTGAGAGCTTTATTTCGTTCTTATTACCAAATTTTCTCCTATATTATTTTGGGGACAAAGAATGAGTCAATTTTCAAAAGATCGATTCTTTTGGAGCCCGTTTTCGAAGATTTGCGTTTGAATAAAAATAAATTAAGTGCTTTGTTATTCACAGGCTTGTCCTTTGATTACCTCATCCAAGTTGGTGTTGGGGATAAAGCAGCAACATTTTTATCAAATTTTCTAAAATTTATAAAAGAAAAAAATGAGAATGAGACGAGGTGTGAGATCATCATAGGAATAAAGGATGTTTTTTTACGGTGTTTTAAAAATAACTTGGATCGGCGTTTTACAATGGAACAGCTCCGTCAGAGATGGCTTGATGTGACTAAGTCAGCATTTTATTTGACATTACTGAATGAGTTGGATGAGGAGCAAAAGCAAGATTTTAAAAAAGAATTACATGAAACATTGGATGTAGCGATCAATCAGATAATAAAAACATCAGCCTCGACCTATTGGGAGTCTTATTTTGGAAATGAAGAAAATGCTTTTATTGCTTGGAATGGAGCAGTGTATCCTTCGTTTGTTGAAGATGAGACTATCAAAACGATCGATAATTTTTTAGAAAAAAAATTCAGAAGATATACGGGCGAGCCGAGCTTTGAGCTTCTTCTTCAAGAGTTAAATGAATTGAATAAAACGGTTGAGGCAAATGGTTTAGCTTTAGATAAAGCTGAGGCTGCATATTTAAATTATTTCGCAGGGGTAAAGGTAGAAAATATTCAAAGCGAAGATCTAAGGCGAAGCTTTGTCTACGAAAGAGCAATCGCTGCAAGAAATTGGCTTGATGCAAAGAGGGTGTTTGATCGTTTCTACCAAATTGCCAGAGCCTATTCTCTTTTGTTAAACAAAAAAGAGTCTAAAGCCTACAAGGCATTTATGGCTGTTTTTAATCAGCATTTAGAGTTAGAGAGGCAGAACAAAAACAGGGTCCAAGCGTGTGCTTCACCCTCATCATCTCAATCAGCAGAAGAAAATTCGAATTTACCGACAGGGTTATCTGAGTTTGCCAGAAAAAATCAACTGGGTGAATTGTTGGTTTTGCCGGAACTTCAGTGTGATTTTGAAGATGCGCTAAAAGAATTCCAGCGTGGTTTATTTGTCGCATTAATCGAAAATAATCTTAACGAAGGGAACGTCTTAGGAGATGATGAGCAATTTTCTTTGCTTGATGCTAATGATGTGAAAGAAATAATTGTAAATTATGTTAAAAATAAAGTTGGCGTGGATAGTGAAAATTATTGGAAGTTATTAAGGTTATTAAAAGGAGAAAAAAAAGAGATCTTTGGAAGAATTCCTTCAGTCGATATTTCTGTTTTGTTAGAAAAAATAAAGAAGGAAGTGGCCCGGAATCAAAATTTATTTAAAGAAGAAAAGACATTATATGAGAGTTTGCAAAGACTCTTTCAAAGCGTTAATTTAAAATCAGGCAGCAAAATAGTATTTTTAAAATATCAAGAGTTGGAGCAATTAAAGATATTTTTTGATGTTTTTCCTGGAAAGAAATATAAAGAATTAGTGAAACTATTGGAGCAATGTTATGTTCGGAAATCACCTGATTCTGCTCGTCATTTTTATATTAAAATTTTAAAAAATTCAATATCGAATGATAAGGCGTTTAATATGGACCAGAAATTTTATGAAAAATATAAAAATGCCGTTCAGGGTATTGAGCAAGTTTCTGAAACTTGGAAAGCCGTTCTTTTAGAGACTACTTTGATCCAATTAAATGAAGATTTTGAGAGACTTGTAGAATGTTTTTATCAAAAAAAAGATACGGAGTTAAAGGAAGATATTCATGTTTTATTAGAGAAATTAATAAAAAATATTGAACGTATCGGAATTAATGCTGGGAGGTGTTATGTTGCTTTTTTGACAAATCTTATTACTTTTTTTAAGGGTGATGATTGGCAAGAAGAGAGTATTAAACTTCAGAATATGTTGGTGAGCGTCTTTCGTTTCTGGGGACATGATCATAATTTAAAGTTATCGACAGTAAATGAAACCATAGGAGCCTTGATAGGGCAATGCGATTCTTCTGATAAGCGTATAGTTTTATTGAGGGAGTCAATTAATCTTACGGAGGACGAGAGGATTAATATATCCTGTGAGACTTTATTGAATGCCTTAAGTGCTCCAGATGCGACAGACCTAAAGATATTTAACCAGGCGACGATCAATTTCCTATGTTTTTATGTTTCTCCGGAGCAGCAAGAAAAGATACTCGTGAGCATCATTGCTGCTCGACGAGAATATCAAAACACTCACCTTTTATATCCTGCTTTATTAAATCAAATCCAGGAAAGTCTTTTTTCCAATAGATCCTATGATTTATCAACATTAATTGATAATTACTTGGTTTCTTTGTTAGAACAAGATCGAGATTGGGAGCCTCTTGATTTACGGTTAGTATTAACTTATGCGACAGAAAAACAAAGAAAGACATTAGAGATTTATTTGATAAAAAGAATTAGAGAGATACCCGAAGAAAACACTCAAGAACGACGGCAATATATAGAAAAATATAATGTTATATATCCTAAAATAACTTCTGATTTTGCGAGGATGATAAATTCCTGTTCCGAATCTTTGAGTGGACTGGTTCAGCCATATGAAGAAAATGCTTGTCACGATCATGTGGTATATGCAAGATTGACTCAAGATTTAGAAGAAAATTATCCGATAAAAAAGCTTTATTGTATCGCTATAGGGAGTGATGCAGATCGGGAAGAATTGAAGAGAGAGGGTGAGAGGATAGAAAAAATAAAAAACAACGAGGGAATATTTCGAAAACGCTTGAAACAATATTCAAAACTTGATTTTGCAAGTTCGTCTTCTTCAAACTCATTGAGTGAGGGGGAAATTTTAGAGCTTTTAAGTGCATCATCGTCGGAGTCAGAAAACTTAAGAGACGAAGTGATCGAATGTTTTAAAGGATTGCTTGATCCTGAAAAATTTTCTAAGTTTTTTGTTTTTTTTGAAACTGATTCTTCTTCGCCGCCTTCTCTTTGTTCTGAGATTTCTTCGCTGATCCGGTATTGTTGTTTGGATGCGTTCAAGGCATGCTTTGAGAAGGATTTTACAGCTCCTTGTTTCGATATGGAAACGGCTCGCAGAATGGAAGCTTGTTTTTATGTGCTTTTTTCTGTTTTTGATCTAAAAGAAATAAAGGGTTTCTTAGAAAAACTTGAAAAAACTGACTTTCTTCAAAGAAACCTTCAAATAGTACAATGTTTATTTCAAGCAAGAAAAGAATATTCAGTGAAAACTAAAGAGAAGATGCGGGAGGTATGTCAGGGTTTTGCTGTCTTTAAGCAAGATCAAAAAATTGAAAAAATTGAATTTCGACCTTTGGGAGAGTATGCGATTTTTTTAGAAAAGTTTAACAAATTCAAAAAAGAAGAATCAATGCTTCAAACCATTTTCTTGCCTGAAAAAATTGAAAAATTTGAAGATCTTCGTTGTCTGTATAGGTGTTTACTTCCGTGTGTTTCGCTTTTAAATTCAAGTAAAACAAGCGTTAGTGTGGGTTTTTTTGCACAAAGATTACAGCAAATAAAACAGAAGATCATGTCTGACCCCGTGGCAGAGTTATTAAAAGAAATTTCTTTTTTTTGGGATGGTGTTTTAAAAAGTTATCCTATGTTTGAAGAGGCGGGTTTAAGATTGCCGAATGAAATAAAGGAGAAGAATGAAAAAGATGAGAGAGTTGATAAAAATATTTATTTATTAAATAATTCTGCCGTCGTTGTGCCTTCCGCTGGGCCTTCGCAGGCTCCTCGACAGGTCGTGAATAGGGCATACAGACTTAGACCGACACACACGTAGCGTATTTGTAATTGTATAATTATTTGGAGAAATCAATGCTTGAAAAACAAACTTTAGGATTTCAAACAGAAGTCAAAGAAATTTTAAATTTGATGATTCACTCGCTTTACAGTAATAAAGAAATTTTTTTACGTGAACTGATTTCTAATGCAGCAGATGCGGCGGATAAATTACGTTTTGAAGCGATTGCAGTCCCGAGTCTTTATGAAAACGATACTGAGCTTTCTGTGCAAGTGGATTTTGATCCCAAGGCACGGATCGTAACGGTGACAGATAATGGCATAGGTATGACGCGACAAGAGATGATTGATAATTTAGGGACGATCGCAAAATCAGGAACACGAGAGTTCCTGGCTTCTTTAAGTCAAAATGCCGCAAGAGATGCAAAATTGATTGGGCAATTTGGTGTGGGTTTTTATTCTAGTTTTATTGTTGCTGACAAAGTCACGGTTGTGTCGCGCAAGGCAGGTGTTGCACCTGAAGAAGCTGTGCGTTGGGAATCGCAAGGCATGGGTGAATTTTCAGTAGAAAATACGGTGAAGACGACGCGTGGTACGGAAATTATTCTGCACCTAAAAGAACAAGAATCAGAGTTTTTAGATGAATGGCGTTTGAAAACCATTATTCGGAAATACTCCGATCATATTCCTTTGCCGGTCATCATGAAGAAAAAAGAGAAAGACAAAGAAGAAAATGAAATTGTAAATAAAGCGACAGCCTTATGGAATCTGCCTAAAAATGAAATCAAAGAAGAAGATTACAATGAGTTTTATAAATATATTGCGCATGATTTCGAGGCGCCCTTGCTTGTGATGCATAACAAAGTAGAGGGGAATCAAGAATATACGAACTTATTGTATATTCCTGCGCGTGCGCCTTTTGATCTATATCAGCGTGAGCGTCATCACGGATTGAAATTGTATGTGAAGCGTGTTTTTATCATGGATGATGTTGAGCAATTTCTTCCTTTTTATTTGCGTTTTGTAAAAGGTGTTTTGGATTGTAATGATCTTCCTTTGAATGTATCGCGAGAAATTTTGCAACATAACAGACAAGTGGAGTCTATTAAAAGTGGTTTAACAAAACGGGTTTTAACAACATTAGAGAAGATAGCGCAAGAAGAAAAAGAGAAGTATGAAATATTCTGGGATCAATTTGGCAGTGTATTAAAAGAAGGCCCTGTAGAAGACACGCAAAACAGGGATTTGATTATAAAATTATTACGTTTTTCAAGTACGAATTCCGGAGATATAAAGCAGCGTGTTTCTTTAGATGAGTATATTTTAAGGATGAAACCACAACAAAAACATATTTTTTATATTACGGCTGATTCTTTTTCTGCTGCTGAGCATAGTCCACAACTGGAAATTTTTAAAAAGCAAGGAATTGAAGTGTTGCTTTTGCATGATCGTGTTGATGAATGGTTAACGATGCATGTGACTGAATATCAAGGTAAAACATGGCAATCTGTATCAAAAGGGAAATTAGATTTAGATGAAATTGGTGAAAGTAAAGAAGAAAAAGAAGAGCAGAAAAAAGGAGAAAAAGAATTTAAAGATTTGATTGCGAGTGTAAAGGAAGCCTTGGGCGAGAGGGTGCAAGAGGTGCGTATATCGCATCGTTTGACGACCTCACCTGCGTGTATTGTGATAGAAGATCATGAAATGGGATTACAAATGCAGCGTATTTTGCAAGCGGCGGGACAAGTCGTTTCGCAAGCCAAGCCCATTTTAGAATTAAATCCTAGCCATCCTTTGGTTATTCAATTGAACCAACAGCAAGCGGATAAAGAAAAGTTATCGAACTGGTCTTCGGTGTTATTAGGACAAGCTATTTTATCAGAAGGTGGGCATTTAGATGATCCTTCTCAATTTGTTCAACAGCTGAATAAACTTTTGATAAAGTAGCCTGTAATTCGCTGTGCGAAATTATAGGTAACAAAGTGCAGCGTGGTTACAGGAATAAGAATTCACGAGAACATATGCTTTTAAAACTTCTCTCCCCCCCTTAAATAGGGGAGAAGAGAATATTTTAAAATTCCAAAACTCGTTTTCACGTGAGACCAGGGTGTATCCCTGGTTGTCGTTACTGTGCAGCGGGTATGGAGGGTGCTGCTGCTGGTGCAGGTGCTGCGGGTGCAACAGGTGCTGCTATAACGGTGTTGTCTGCTGTGGGTGCTGACACATTGCTTTCTGTTGTGACAGGTGCTGCTGTCGTCATGTCACCTTCGGTTGTTGCTGCAATATTAGAAGAAGTTGAGGGTGTATTAGCAGTCACCGTTGCAGCTTCAGGTGTCGGTGTTGCATTTTCAAGAGGACTTGAAGAAGGCATCACAGAAGTAGATTCAGCTTGCGCTGTTGTTGTGGATGCTGCTTTTTCGGTATTGCCGCCTTTTTGGCAAGCAGTGAGTGCTATTGCGCAAAGTGCAATGGCAAGGATATTTTGCTTCATAAAACATTCCTTCAATTTTAGAAATTTTAAAACTCGAGTTCAGACATCGTAGTTACATTTTTCTAATGAACTATAATGCTGAAAAACCTATGGTTGTGGCATCATCTTCAAAAATAAAGAAAGGGCCTACGAAAACCATTCGGGAGTTTAGCAAACTTTATCACGCAAATAAATTGGAAGTGCTTTTTCTGCGGGAAGGGATAGCTTTTGAGCGTGATACCATTGGGTCAAGTAAGCCAGGGTGCTGGCTTCGGGGAGGGCTTGGGGGTCGCAATAGGATAAAAAAGGCTGTAAAAATGCGAGTTTTTCAGTCCAGCCTGTGCCGACGCCAATCCAAACATGGTTTTCAAGTTGAGCGAGCTGAGGATAAATCACAGCTTCAGGCGTGAGGGCTTCCATGATACCTTGGGGGTTCAATTTAAAAATACCCCAATAAATTTGATTCATGCGCGCATCCATGGCAACTGCAACGTGCTCTTGTTGGAAGTTTGTGTAAGCCGTCTGGGCTAAGGTTTGTAAAGTTGAAACAGGGACAACAGGGATATCATAGGCGCAAGCTAAACCTTGTGCTAAGGCTGCAGCAATACGTAAACCCGTGAAACTGCCTGGCCCGCGTCCAAAACCAATGACGTCGATGTGTGAAAGAGATAACTGTGCTTCACTTAAAAGAGAGTGGATTAGCTCTAAAATAGAATCGCTGGAATGTCCTTTTGTCGTCAGTGAAACTGTTTTTATTTTTGCTTGAATAGACAGTGCAACAGAGGAGGTGTGGGTTGAGGTATCAAACGCAAGAATATTCATAAATTAAATCTATTTAAATAGGAATATATGAATCAATTTGTTTTACAGCCTGCCTTTATTTTACATTTACGTCAATACCGCGATTCAAGCATGTTAGTAGATGCCTTTTCCCAAGAGCAAGGGCGAGTAAGTTTGATTGCTCAAGGTGTGCGAAGTGCAAAACATAAAACAGGGAGATTATTACAATTGTTTTCTCCTTTATTATTGTCTTGGCAAGGGCGTACAGAACTCATGAAATTGACGCACATCGAATCGGGGGGTGTACCCACCTTACTTTTTGGGAAGGCATTGTTAAGTGCTTTCTATTTAAATGAAGTATTGGTGCGACTATTGCAGCGCGGCGATAGTTTGCCGGGCTTGTATAAAACCTATGAGTTCACCTTGCAATCTCTATCTCAATCCGTCAATATTTCTTCGGTTTTACGTTTTTTTGAAAAAAATTTATTAATTGAATTAGGTTATGGTTTAACGCTGACGCATGATCTCCAAGGTGTCTTGGTAGATCCTGAAAAGAAATATTTATTTACGCCGGGCGTGGGATTTAAATGTTTAATTTCCGGTGTTGTTTCCCAGCCTTGTTTTTCTGGTGCAAGTTTATTGGCATTGCATCATGCCTGTTTTAAACATCAACATGAATTGCAAGAAGCAAAACAATTGATGCGATTGGCCTTGGCGCCATTGTTGGGAGAAAAACCGTTGAAAAGTCGAGAATGTTTCATATGAATCCTTATCCGATTTTGTTGGGCGTGAATATCGATCATGTTGCCACGCTGCGTCAGGCACGTAAGACGCGTTATCCGGAACCTTTGTTGGCTGCGATGGAAGCTGAAATGGCCGGAGCAGACAGTATTACGGTTCATTTACGTGAAGATCGTCGGCATATTCAAGAACGTGATGTGCTGATGTTGAATGAAGTGTTACAAACGCGCATGAATTTAGAAATGGCGGTGACAAAAGAGATGTTGGCTTTTGCAAAAAAAATAAAACCACACGCTTGTTGTTTGGTGCCTGAAAAACGAGAAGAATTAACAACAGAAGGGGGCTTGGATGTTGTTAAGCAAGAAGCGCGTATCAAAGAAGCTTGTGATAGTTTAGGTCAAGCAGGTATTCAGGTTTCTTTGTTTATTGACCCTTGCCGTCAGCAAATTGAAGCGGCATTACGCTGTCATGCGCCTTGGATTGAAATACACACAGGAGAGTATGCTGATGCTTCTTTGCATCAACAGTCGCATTTTTTGAAAATTATAAAAGAAGCGGTGTGTTTTGCGCATGAGGCAGGATTACAAGTGAATGCGGGGCATGGTTTACATTATCATAATGTGGAAGCTATTGCGGCGATACCTGAAATAATCGAATTGAATATTGGGCATGGCATTGTGGGCCGTGCATTATTTGTGGGAATAAAGCAAGCTGTTATTGAAATGAAACAATTAATGTTACAAGCAAGGAGGAAGATGCTTTGAGTTCACTTGCCCAGAAAATTCAACAATTGCAAGCAGCGTTTGAATCGGATTTCAAATCAAGTTTTGATTTTTCATCGCGGCAGGCTTTACATAAAAAATATGTAAAAGGGATATTAAAAGAATTATATGCTGAAATTAAAATAATAAAAGATCCTGAAGAAAAACGCCAAGCAGGTTTATTGATAAATCAATTTAAAAATTATCTTGAAACTCACTTTTCTTCATCGAATATTGAATCAGCAGAACAATCACCGCCGCCGGCTGTTTTTTTTGACCCCAGTGTTTATAAGACACAATTCACGCGAGGTCGTTCTCATCCTCTTGTGCAATTTGCTTTGAGTGTAGAAGAGATCTTTATAAACATGGGTTTTTCGCTTGTGGAAGGTCCTGAAATAGAGCACGAAGAAAATAATTTTGAAAAATTAAATATTCCTTTGCATCATCCAGCGCGAGACATGCAAGACACTTTTTATATTCACGGAGAAAATAAATTATTACGATCACATACTTCAAATGTACAAATTCGCACGATGCAAAAACAACCCCCCCCTTTAAAAATTATTTCTCTAGGAAATGTGTATCGTGTAGATGATATTGATGCGCAACATACACCGATGTTTTATCAATGCGAAGGCTTGGTTGTGGACAAAGGCATTACTTTTTCAGATTTAAAAGGTGTGCTCATTGAATTTATCACCTTGCTCTTTGGTAAAGAGACGCAGTTACGTTTTCGTCCTTCTTATTATCCTTACACCGAACCCAGTGCGGCGGTAGACATGTCTTGTCCTGTATGTAAAACCCAAGGTTGTCGTACTTGTAAAAATGCGGGGTGGATCACTATTTTAGGTTCTGGCATGGTGCACCCCAATGTTTTTTCTGGGGTGGGATATAATCCAAAAAATTATACGGGCTTTGCTTTTGGCTTGGGGATCAATCGTCTTGCGATGATTTATTATGATATGACTGAAATTCGTGGATTTTATGAAAACGATGTTTCTTTATGGACAAAATAAAATATGTTTACTTTTTCATTTCAACATTTTAATCAGTTAAGCGCCCAAAAAATTGAACTTCCTGAGTTATTAGAAATTTTAAATTTGCAAGGTTTGGAAGTTAAGAAAGTCATGCCGTTTGAAACAGATACGGCGATCACCATTGAAGTTAAAGCAAATCGATCTTTTTGTCTTTCTTATTTAGGTTTGTTGCGGGAGGTTGCTGCATTTAAGAAACATTCTGCGCCGGATTTATTTTCTGGATGGGTGGATATGCCGTCTCACGCTGATCAGTTCCCCTTAGCTATCGTTGTTAAGAGTAAGAAAGGATGTTCGCATTTTGCTGCTGTGATTCTTAAAGACATTAATAACAATGTAAAAACACCTGAAAACATTGTGCGTGTGTTGGCTGTCATGGGGGTTAACAGTGTGAATCCCGTGGTGGATTTATTGAATCTCATCATGTTTGAAACAGGACAGCCTTTGCATGCTTATGATCTTTCAAAAATTAAAAATCGTTTGACGATCCAAATTAATAAAACGCCCAAAAAAGCGCTGACTTTAAAAGGGGATGAGATTTTTTTGCAACGAGGTGAGATTACGATTGAAGATGAGCGTGATGTTCTTTCTGTTGCAGGCATCATCGGTACAAAAATAGCGAGTGTCACGGAAAAAACGACCTCTATTTTAATTGAGGCAGCCTGTTTTAATGAGGTGTTAATACGTTTGGCGGCGCGTAATTTAAAAATTTCAACACCTTCGGTATTGCGTTTTGAGCGGGGCATTGATGCGACGCAAATCACTTCTGTGCTTTGGAAATGTAAAAATGCGCTTATCGATGTGGTGGGCGGTGTGTTGCATACGACAATGTATTATTTTGGAAAAGATGAAAAAAAACAAAATAAGATTTTCTTGTCGTCACGGAGAGTAAATGAAATTCTGGGTGTAAATTTAACGACAAATGAAATTGCTTCATGCTTAAGTCAATATTATTTTTCTACAACCATCATGAAATCATTTGTAAGAGCTTCTGTTCCAGCTTACCGTCTTGATATTAAAAACGAAATTGATTTGATAGGTGAGGTTGCGCGTATTTATGGTTACCACCATATCCAACCCACTTTACCAAAACTACCTACTGTATACATAAAAAATAATTTTCGTGAAAAATATCTTCAAGTTCGATCTGTATTATTAGGGTTGGGGTTTGATGAAGTGATCGCTTATAGTTTTATTCCCCAGGCGTCATTACAGATTTTAGGAATTCAAAATGATGCTCTTTTTGGAAAAGAGATCGTGTTGCAAAATCCTTTATCTCAAGATTTTGCTTTAATGCGTCCTACTTTGCTTTTTTCTTTGATGCAGTCTATGGCTTATAACTACTCGATAGGAAATAAAAATTTAGGACTTTTTGAAATAAATAAAATTTATTTTTCAGATAGCACGCAAGAAACATGTTTTAAAGAACCCAGGGCATTAGGGCTTTTGTTCACGGGGGTACATATTGATCGTGGTTTTGGGTTGATGCAAGATATTGAGTATGGTTTTAATGATATTAATAATTTTTTGAATTTGATTTTAAGAGAAATGGATTTGAGTTTTACTTTAAAAAATGAAAGTTTTCCTTTTTTTATACCCCAGTCGAGTTTTGTTATCGAAGTGAAAAATAAAAAAGTGGGTTATGCAGGACAAGTCAATCCTGCGATCTGGGATAAAATTTTGAATGGTAAATTAATTTCGACGCCTTCGTTCTTTTTTGAACTACACTTAGATTGCTTGGAAAAGGATAAACGTGTTATTGCTTCGCGCTTACCCTATCCGGCAATCATTAGAGAATATAATTTTTGGTTAAATAAAAAAATGCCTGCGGCGTGTGTGGAAGAAGTGATAAAACAAACAAGCACGTTGATTCAAAGCATCGTAATCAAAGATGTGTACGAGGGGAAGGGTGTAAGCCCAGATAAAAAGGCGATCTTGTTTGTTGTTAAATATGTGCATCCTCATAAGACGTTGTTGGCCGAGGAAGTAGTGGCTATTGAGATGCATTTTTTGAAAAAATTAGATGAACAAGGTATTAAGTTAGGCCAATGATCTATCCCTGCTAATGATTTTTTGTGTAAAAGCAAAAAATTACAGTAAGGGAGTCAGGGATGAAACCGTCAGAAGATCCAAGTCGTTCTGGGAAAATAAAAAATTTTTTCTTGAGTATTTTGGATTTTCTAAAAACCCTTTTTTGTTGTTTTTGTTGTGAAAAAAAAAATAAAGTGCTGCCTGCGCCGACACAACAAACAAGAGTAATGAATTTATCGGCTTCAAGTTCTTCGCTATCAACTTCTTCTGATAAAGAAGAAGTTGTTTCAATTCCGTCTTTAAAACCAGACGCACGTCCACCCGTTGGACCTGCTGTGTTGGATTTACAGCGTTCCTCCTCGAGGTATCCCCGCGTGCTTCCGCGCCCTTCTTTCAGAAGGGCGACAGAACCTGTTGTTCGTTTTTATGGTGAGCAAACCGATGGAAGAAGGGTTGTTAGGTGGGGCATGACAAGACAACAGAGTGTTGAGATTGATGATGCCCGAGAGGTGTCTTCTGTATATTCTGCCGATTCTGCCGATTTTGCATTGTCATTGCCGGGCACGACAGGGACGCCCACGCGTTCAAGAAGGCCTTCTATCATGTCTGAACCTGTGCGTGTGCGAAGATACGGTAGCGGATTTCCTTGACAGTGTGGGAAGCTTATTCATAGAATTCACTTCTTTTTTTTGCAAAGGGGCTATAGCTCAGTTGGGTTTGACGCAAGCGGCGCGCGTCAAACGGGCGACCAGGATGTCGCCCAGGGTGCGTTTCTCATAAGAGCGATAGAGGGCCAAGGATGGCCCGGTGAGAGTTCGCAAAAGGGGGGGCT
>Ga0209343_10000752_pt1 | contig 44963 bp, 39 predicted proteins | sample RifCSPlowO2_02_FD_184026 | JGI IMG/M metagenome (GOLD analysis project Ga0209343, IMG submission 184026) | Groundwater microbial communities from Rifle, Colorado - Rifle CSP2_plank lowO2_0.2 (SPAdes) (version 2) | ecosystem: Environmental > Aquatic > Deep subsurface > Groundwater | place...
CAAAGAAGGCTTTGCCGATCAGCAAACCACGCTGAACTCCAGCCTGGATGGCTGGTACTGGGGCAACATCATCTTTGGTGGACTGATCGGCATGCTGGCCGTCGATCCCGCCACAGGTGCCATGTACAAGCTTCCAGAAAATACCGCGACGGACCTGGTGCCGGTAACCGCAGACGCAAAAACCGCCGACAGCCTGACGCTAATCACCGTCGATCAGGTGCCTGAGGCACTGCGCGATCAACTGGTGCAGATCAACTAAACCTGCCAGCCGGAGCCTGGCTCCGGCTACCGCCCAGTTTGCGCATCCCCCAGTCTTCGTTTCATTTCAAGTCGTAGCGGTTACGCGCCGCTCACAGTGCCCAATCCTTGACCACCATATGGGTCTTCACTTTCTGCATGCCGGGGAAGTTTTCGATCTCGCCGCGAATCTCGCTCAAGCGCTGCATCGACGCGGCTTCGATGGACACCAGCATATCGGTCTCGCCGCTGATGCCACTGCAGCGGCGCACCTCGGGGAACACGCGCATCAGCTCGACATAGTGTTCGCAGCGCCCGCCCTGGTAGAACAACTCCAGATAGGCCTTGATCGTCGCCTCGCCCGGCAGCGCCACCTGGGCGTGATAGCCGCCGATTACACCGCTGTGTTCCAGCTGACGAATGCGCTCGCTGACCGCCGAGCGCGACAGGTTGACCTCGCGGGCGATCTGGCTGACGGGTAAGCGCGCATCGGCGCGCAACAGGGCGAGTATCTGCTGATCGAACTTGTCCACGCGGGCTCTCGAAAAAGGCAATTTGACGGCCAGTTGCGCCAGATCGTCGGTAAAAACCGACACTTCGCCAGCAGCCTGCAACAGGTGGGCGATTTAACATGGCGAACGAAACCGCAGAGCATACAACATGAGCCGTCTAAATCAGGAATTGGGCCTGCTGCAAGAGATTGGCCTGTTGAGTACCTCGCTGCTGGGCACCGGGATTTTCGTGATCCCGGCACTGGCCGCCACCGCTGCCGGCGAAGCGTCGCTATGGGCCTGGATGCTGTTGATCGCCCTGGTGCTGCCGGTGGCCTTTACCTTTGCCCAGCTGGGCCGCCACTTCCCCCATGCCGGCGGCGCGCCGCATCTGATCGGCCGCGCCTTCGGCCCGCGCATGGAGCGTCTGAGTGCCCTGCTGTTTCTCGCCGTGCTGCCGGTAGGGCTGCCAGCAGCGCTGAATATCGCAAGCGGCTTCTGGCAGGCGCTGTTCGATCTCAGCCGCAGCCAGGCCCTGGCCATCCAGCTCGCCACCCTTGTCGCCATGCTGCTACTCGGTCAGCGCCCGGCCAAGGCCAGCGGGATGATTCAGGGCGCAATTGCCGTGGCGATTATCGCCACCATAGCCCTGATCTGGTGGGTCGGCGATCTGCCCGTCAGCAGCCAGCCGCTGCTACCGCCCATCCAGGGCTCCTGGCATCTGCTGCCCGCGGCGCTGGGGGTGATGTTCTGGTGCTTTGTCGGTATCGAGGCTTTTACCCATATGGGCGAGGAGTTCAAGAACCCCGAGCGCGACTTCCCCCTGGCCCTGCTGTTTGGCGTGCTGCTGGCCGGCCTGGTGTACTGGGCCTGCTCGGTGGCGGTGCTGAGTTTTCAGGCCTACGGCGATGTGACAACCGATGCCGCATCCCTGCCGCGCATGCTCGACCTGCTGCTGGGCGACCAGGCACGCTGGATCGCCGCCACCGTGGGCTACCTGGCCTGCTTCGCCTCGATGAACGTCTATATGCAGGGCTTCGCCCGGCTGATCTGGAGCCTGGCCGACGAAGGCAAACTGCCCACCAGCCTGGCCCTGCGCAATAAACACGGTGTGCCAGCCCGCGCACTCTTGCTGGTGATCCTCAGCTGCGCCCTGTGCGCCAGTCTGGCCAGCGTGCTCGAGCTGACGGTGGACGACCTGATCCGCTACGCTAACGGCAACTTCGTGGTCATCTACCTGCTGAGCATGGCCGCCGGTTGGGTGCTGCTGCGCGGTATCTGGCGCGCTCTGGCCGCATTCAGCTGCCTGCTGTGCAGCCTGGTGCTGCTGATGCTGGGCATGGATGCCGGCTATGCCCTGGGTTTGCTGGCGCTGCTGTGCGGCCTCGACTATCTGCGCAGCCCGCGTAAACAGACTCTAAAGGTGACCTAGGGCCGCACATCCTTCTATCCTTGCTCTGACTAACGAGAAAGGATGCCCCATGCCCCGCGTACTCAATGACCTGAAAATCATGCTGCTGGCCAATCTATGGGTAGTGCCGGTGGTGGCCGCGCTGGTGGGGGCGGTGTTCTACTTCGTCGCGCCACCACCGCCGATGAGCGCGGTCATGGCCACTGGTGCCGAAGGTGGAGCGTACCGCCTGTTCGCCGAGCGCCTGCGCGAAGAACTGGCCAAGCAGGGCTTCGAGCTGGAGCTGGTACCGAGCAGGGGCTCGCGGGATAACCTGGAGCGGCTGCTGGCCGCGGACGGCCCGGTCGAAATCGCCCTGGTGCAAAGCGGCATGGAGCGCCAGCTGGTCCAGGCCGACCGCCAGCGCCTGCAAAGCCTGGGGGCGATCTATCAGGAACCCTTGTGGCTGTTCTACCGCGCCGAACTCAGCCTGGACCGCATCGCCGACCTGCTGCCGTTGCGTCTGGCTCTCGGCAGCACCGGCAGCGGCACCCAGGCGGCCACCGCCGCCATTCTCGAAGCCAATGCGATAAACCCCGAGCGCTACCCCCTCAACTGGCAAGCCAGCGGCGGCGGCAAAGCAGTGACAGCCCTGATGGCCGGTGAGCTGGACGCCGCCTTCTTTGTCGGCCCGGCTGAGAGTGCCCAGGTGCAGCAGCTGGCCGCCAACCCGGCGCTGCGCCTGGCGACCTTCCGCCGCGCCGCTGCCTATGAGGCCCGCTTGCCGTTCTTCAATCGCCTCACGGTGGGTGAAGGCCTGCTCAACCTGGCGCAGAACAGCCCGCCCCAGGACACCCAGATCCTCTCTCCGGTGGCCACCCTGGTGATCAACCAGAATTTCCATCCGGGCCTGGTACCGCTGTTTCTCGATGCCAGCCGCGAAGTGATGAAGAACGGCACCCTGCTCGACAAGGCCGGGACCTTTCCCAGCGCCGAGCCCTTGACCTTCGAACTGTCCAGCGACGCCGAGCACTACTACAAGAACGGCCTGCCACTGCTGCAGCGCTATCTGCCGTTTCGCATCGCCTCCCTGGCCGACCGCTATATCATTCTGCTGATCCCCCTGCTGGTGGTGCTGATCCCCCTGTTCAAGGCGGTCGGCCCGCTGTACCGCTGGCGCATCCGCGCGCGCATCTACCGCTGGTACAAGCACCTGCGCGAGGTTGACCGACAGCTGGACGCCGGCACCCTGCCCGAACGCCTGGACGCCGAAGTGGAACGCCTGGAGCAGCTGGAAGACGAGCTGGCCAAGGTCGATGTGCCGCTGTCCTACTCCAACGAGCTGTATGAACTGCATGTGCACCTGCGCTATGTGATCGAACGCCTGCACGCCCTGCAACAGCGCCGGGCGACCCCGGACGAGTCAGTCGGGTAAACTGCGCGGCATTATCCGGTCGTTGTGCCGCCATAACGGCGGCGCAGCGCCCCTGTTCACCGCTCACGCTATTTGAAGAGAATCTGCATGCCGATCCGCCACTGCATCGTCCACCTGATCGACAAGAAGCCCGATGGCACGCCCGCCGTGCTGCATGCCCGGGACACCGAGCTGGGCGCGTCCCAGGCCATCGAGAATATGCTCGCCGACCTCAACGAGAGCTATAACGCCAAGCAGGGCAAGGCCTGGGGCTTTTTCCACGCCGAGTCCGGGGCCTACCCCTTCAGCGGCTGGCTGAAGCATTACCTCGACGGCGGCCAGGATTTCGCCGCATTCAGCCGTCAGGCGGTAGAGCAGCTGCAGAAGCTGATGGAGGAGTCCAACCTGTCCACCGGCGGCCATGTGCTGTTCGCCCATTACCAGCAGGGCATGACCGACTACCTGGTTATCGCCCTGCTGCACCACAGCGAAGGCGTGGCGGTGAACGAAGCGCTGGACGTGACCCCGGCCAAGCACCTGGACCTGGGCCAGCTACACCTGGCGGCGCGGATCAATATTTCCGAGTGGCAGAACAATGCCAACTCCAAGCAGTACATCTCCTTTATCAAGGGCAAGAACGGCAAGAAGGTCTCGGAATACTTCCGCGACTTTATCGGCTGCCAGGAAGGCGTCGACGGCCCGGGCGAGACCCGCACCCTGCTCAAGGCCTTCAGCGACTTCGTCGAAAGCGAAGACCTGCCAGAAGAACAGGCCCGCGAAAAGACCAAGACCCTGGTCGGTTATGCCAGCAGCCAGGCCAAGCTGGGTGAGCCCATGACCCTGACCGAACTCTCGGGGCTGATCGACGAAGAGCGACCCAAGGCCTTCTACGACCATATCCGCAACAAGGACTACGGCCTGTCGCCGGAGATCCCGGCGGACAAACGCACCCTCAGCCAGTTCCAGCGCTTTACCGGCCGTGCCGAAGGCCTCTCGATCAGTTTCGAGGCGCACCTGCTGGGCTCGAAGATCGAATATGACGAAAGCAGCGACACCCTGGTGATTCGCAATCTGCCGACGCAGTTGACCGATCAACTCAAGCGCCGCAAGGGCTGAGGCAACAGCCATGGCCCGTCTACCCGACACCCTGCTGGACGCCTGCCTGTGTGACCCGGCGGCCCCCTTCGGGCAGGACCCGGCGCGGGATTTCGGTCTGGACAAATGCCGCGCCCAGCAGGCCATGGCGGAGCTGCGGCCCTGGCTCAACCACCAGCAGCGCATGCTCTGGGCCAACCGCCGCGACGCCCTGCTGCTGATCCTGCAAGGCACCGACAGCTCGGGCAAGGACGGCATCATTCGCCGGGTGATCAGCAGCTTCGACCCGCAAGGGCTGCGCATCCACAGCTTTTTCCAACCCGACGCCTGCGAGCAGCGTCATGACTTTCTCTGGCGCTACCAGCGCCGCCTGCCACCCCCCGGCCTGCTCGGGGTGTTCAACCGTAGCTATTACGAAGGCCTGATCAGCGACCCCCTGGATGGGCTGTGCAGCGTCGCCGAACTGCCGGCGCGGCAACAGGCGATTGCCGCACTGGAAAGCCAGTGGCCTGAGCAGCGGCTGCATCCCTTGAAATGCTTCCTGCATATTTCCAGGACTGAGCAGTATCAGCGCCTGCGCGAACGGATCGAGAAACCCCACAAACGCTGGAAGCTGCATGCCAGTGACTTGCAGAGTTACCGCGAATACGACCTGCGCCAGCAGCGCTGGGCAGAGCAGCTAAGCGCCAGCCACAGCCCGGCAGCGCCCTGGTATGTGATCCCGGCGAACCATCGCTGGCTGCGCGACTGGCTGGTGGCGAGCCTGCTGGCCCGCGAACTGGAACGCCTGCAGCTGGACTGGCCGGACAGCCCGGCCCCGTTTAGCCTGGCGGAACTGCAACGCGCGCAGTTCGAGACGCCTCTGCCGTAGCCGCCCCGCCCGAGACCAAGGAATGTCCATGAAGAAAATCATCCTGCTGCTGGCCTGTCTGGCGCTCTATCAGAACTGGGACAAACTGCAGAACTGGCTGCAGCCGGCGCAGGCCAGCCAGCCGGGTGAGGTGGTGCTGTACGCCACCCAGTGGTGCGGTTATTGCGCCAAGGCCCGCGAGCAGCTGGCAGCAGACCGGGTGGCCTACCGCGAAGTCGATATCGAGAAGGACGCCGCCGGCCATGCGCGCTTCAAGGCCCTAGGCGGGCGCGGCGTGCCCCTGCTGAATATCAAGGGCACCCTCATTCACGGCTACAACCCGCAGGCCATGCGCGCGGCTTACTGAATCGCGGGCCTCCGCGCACAGGCAGTGACGACTGGACTAGAGTCATAGAGTAGGTTGCCCCAGCCGCCAGGAGCCGACAATGGCTTCCCTTCGCAGCTCGTCCTGCCCGCCTCCCTGCCCGCGCCCCAGGCGTGCACGTGCAGCGCTGTGCCTGGTCCTGCTGGCCGCCACACTGACCATGGCCACGGAGCAGCCGCCGCCGCAAGCGCTGCGCAGCGATAGCGGGCGCTTCGTGGCGGCCAATGCCGAGTTCACCCTGCTGCACGAGATGGGTCATCTGCTGATCGCCGAGCTGGATCTGCCGGTGCTCGGCCGCGAAGAGGATGCGGCCGATCAGCTTGGCTTTATCAGCCTGTTCCTCTCCTACGGCCGCCAACGCGACGCCGACTTCTATGCCAAGTTGCTGGATATCGCCGATTACTGGCGGCTGGAATGGCAACGGATAAAACCTGCGGAGGAAGAGGTGCACGCCTGGGCCAGCCATGGTCTCGACGCCCAGCGTTTCTACAACCTGGCGTGCCTGATCTACGGCAGCGATCCGGACCGCCTGGAGTGGATCCCCAAGGTCACCGAACTGCCAGTGGAACGCGCGCTCTACTGCGATCAGGAGTACGCCCAGGTGCGCAAGGCGCTGGCCTGGGTCGAACAACAGCACGGCCGTAAGCCGGGGGAGCCGGTCCACCATCGCATTCGGGTGATCTACGAGCCTCCCAGCCAGCAGTTGGACGACAGCCGGCACCTGCTCGCGCAGATCCACCGTTCGGGCGAAGTGGAGGCCATCGCCGCCCGCGCCAGTGAAACCTACCGCCTGCCTCGCGATCTGGTGCTGCGCCTGAGCAATTGCGGCGCAACGGACGCCTGGTACAGCCGTACCGGCGGCGAGCTGGTGCTGTGCTACGAACGCCTGAGCTATTTCCATGCGCTCGCCGCACAACTGCCACGCCTACGCCAGACCCCGGCTCCGGCGCTCTGCCAGGCCTGCCGCTAACGCGCCTCGATGCGAAAGCCCATGCGCGGGAAATGCACATGCAGGGTCCCGGCGCGAGGATCTTCGCGGCGCAGGATCAGCTCTTCAGCGCCGCTGAATACCAGCTCCCCTTCCACCGCATCGACGCCGTAATCGATGGCGGAAATTGCCACCTGCTGGCCGATGGCAAAACCATTGGGGTCAACCAGAGCCTGCTCCGGCAGGGCCGCAGGGCTGGCGTCACGGGCAATGGCAACAGCCTCTTCGCCACTCATATCGCTGAACGAACCGTGACCGAAATCCAGCACCCGGGCCAGCCAGGTGGCCACTGCCGGGTAGTCGTCGACCAGCCCTGCGGTTACCGGGGTGCCACGCAGGAACCAGAGTGGATGAGCCATGGCGATATCGGCAAGCGACGGTTCGCCAAACAGGAAATCTCCTGCCTCGCGCTCAAGCTGCTGCTGCAGCCGCGCCATCAGGGTCGGCCACTGGTGCTTGGCCACTTCCAATGGAATCCGTGTGGCCAGGCCGCCACTGAACAACGACGAACGATCGGCAACAAAGGTTTTGAGAAACTCCGGCGGCAGCTTGCCGAAGCGCGCCGCGATGGACTCCGGCTGGAACACCAGGCTTACCGCATGCAGAAATACCTGGGTATCGGCCCACAGGGCGAAGCTGGCAACGTTGAACTCCTGGCCTTCCGGGAACAGCGCCGGGGTGGATTTCTCCGCTTCCAGGCGGCGGGCGATCAGTGCGGTATCGCAATAGATGTCGGCCCCAACCTGCAACACCGGGGTCTTGCGGTAGCCGCCGGTCAGGGCGGTCAGGTCAGGCTTGGGCATGATCGGCGGGATCATCACCGAGCGCCACGACAGCTGCTTGAAGCCCAACATCAGGCGGGCCTTTTCGGCGAAGGGTGAAGTCGGGTAATGGTGCAGGATCAACTCGTGCATAACGGGCTCCGCCACTGTAGGTAAGCGCGCAGCTTAACCCTGCCAGCCCCGGCCAGCCTACCCGCTTAGCCTAATAGGCTGCCATCAGCCGCGCCGATAACCACGGCCGCCACCAGCGCTTCCTTGGCGGCTTTGGCCAGAGCCTTGATCGCCCGCTCGCGGCGCAGGGCATCGCCCTTGCTCGCGCAGGATTCGATGTAGACCAGAGCCTGCGCTGGGCTGGAATGGAAAAAACGCGCGCCCTTGCCGCTCTGGTGCTTGGCAAAGCGTTTGTGCGGATCGTCGCTGATGCCGCAGTACAACGCGCCGTTGGCCGCCCGTACCAGGTAGACAAACCAGGGTTTGGCGCAAGCCGCACTGGGTGTAGAAGAGGAGTCGGGCATCAGTAAGGTCGGCAGAGAGTAAACGGGGTCGCCGAGCTTAACGATTCTTCTGGAAAGCCGCCAAGCCCTTGGCCGCCTGCTGGCGAATGGCGTTCTGCACCGGCGGCAACCAGCCCAGCAGGCGGCCTTTGCTGCCCAGGGCCTGGGCGGCCCAGCGCCACAGGTCGAAACGGTCGTGGTGCTCGACTATCTTGCCGTCGCGAAACACGAAACTGGCCTCGATATGGTTGACCACCGTCTTGCCAGTCTGGCTGAACACATAGGTCGCGACCCAGCGCGCCCGGCCGGAGTACTCGTCCGCCGCCACGCCCTCGAAGGTCAGGGCAAAGTCCTGGGCCTTGGCGCAGAGCATGCGCCACATATCGCCTGCGTCCGTGCCGCGCAGGTCGGTAAATACCGGGTCGCTGAAATGCACGTCTTCGGCATAACAGCTGGCCATGGTCTCGGCATCCAGCTGCTGGAAGGCTTGATAGAAACGGGTGATCAGTTCGGCGTTGGCATGAGGCATGTCGGCAAGGGCTCCGGGTTGGGTCTGCGTTGAGTATTGCGGCAAAAGCTTCGGCGCGCGATTGGCACTAAAGACAACCTTGTGTCAATAATCGCCAAAATCATTATCCGGCCCGCTGCCATGCCGAAGATCGCCTTGTATGTCTGCCCGCAAACCCGCTGCTCCAGCCTGAGCATGGCCATGGACGCCTTTGCCCTGGCCAACAGCCTGTCCGGGCGCGCCGAATTCGAGCTGCAGCGCTTCAGCCTGGATGGCCAGGCGGTCGATCTCGGCTTCGCCCGAGTCCAGGTCGACGGTGACCTGAGCCTGGCCACCGCGGCCGACTGTCTGTTATTGCCGGCCACCGGCAGCGCCATCGACAGCACCCTGAGCGCCAATGCCGCGCTGCTGCCCTGGCTGGCCCAGCGCCCACCCAGCCAGCAACTCGCCAGCCTGTGCAGCAGCGCCTTTCTGCTCGCCGCCGCCGGCCTCCTCGATGGCCGCCGCGCCACCACCCACTGGGCCCTGGCCGGGCAATTCCGCCGGCGCTTCCCGCAAGTGGACCTGCAGATCGAGCAACTGCTCTGTCACGACGGCAACCTGCTCAGCTCGGGCGGAGCCCAGGCCGGGCTGGACCTGTGTCTGTACCTGATCGGCCAGCAGGCGGGGGCCGAACTGGCCCGGCAGGTGGCTAACGCCCTGGTATTCGACAGCCAGCGCGGCAGCCAGGCGCGCTATGCGCCACTGCTGCCCAGCCAGGCCGTCCAGGACAGCCAATTGGCCACCCTGCTGCAGTGGATGCAACGTCATCAGGGCGAAGCCATCGACCTCAAGCGCCTGGCCGACCAGGCCAGCTGCTCGCCGCGCACCCTGCTGCGCCGCTTCAAGGCCGGCACCGGGCTGACGCCCAACGACTACCTGCAGCGCCTGCGCATCAGCAGCGCGCAGCAGGCCCTGCTCAGCCCTGCCAATTCCCTGGAACAGATCGCCGCTCAAGTGGGCTACGCCGACCGCGCCACCTTTGCCAAGCTGTTCAAGCAGCTCTGCGGGGAAACACCCGGGACCTTTCGCCGGCGTATGCGTCAGGCACCGTAAGGCCCAACGCCCTGTGGGAACGGGTGGACGTGCAGTCCCATGCCCGCGATCCGCGCGCGGCCAGACACTTTCGTGGCCACGGGCTCCTACAAGGAATTGCTGCATGCAACAGGACGGGACAGTGCCCACAAAAAAGGGAGCCCGCAGGCTCCCTCTCTGGTTACGGCTACAACTCAGTGCAGGATCTGGCTGAGGAACAGCTTGGTGCGTTCGTTCTGCGGGTTGGTGAAGAAGGTATTCGGTTCGGCTTCTTCGATGATCTCGCCCTTGTCGAGGAAGATCACCCGGTTCGCCACGGTGCGGGCAAAGCCCATCTCGTGGGTTACGCAGAGCATGGTCATGCCGTCTTCGGCCAGGCTGACCATGGTGTCCAGCACTTCCTTGACCATTTCCGGATCGAGGGCCGAGGTCGGCTCGTCGAACAGCATGATCTTCGGCTTCATGCACAGCGCCCGGGCAATTGCCACGCGCTGCTGCTGGCCACCGGAAAGCTGCCCCGGGTACTTGTTGGCCTGTTCCGGAATGCGCACGCGCTCAAGGAAGTGCATGGCGATTTCCTCGGCCTTGCGCTTGGGCATCTTGCGCACCCACATCGGGGCCAGGGTGCAGTTCTGCAGCACGGTGAGGTGCGGGAACAGGTTGAAGTGCTGGAACACCATGCCGACTTCCCGGCGCACTATTTCGATGTGCTTGAGGTCGTGGGTCAGTTCGGTGCCATCGACCACGATGCGCCCCTGCTGGTGTTCTTCCAGACGGTTGATGCAGCGGATCGCGGTGGACTTGCCGGAACCCGACGGGCCGCAGAGGACGATACGCTCGCCCTGACTCACGCTCAGGTTGATGTCCTTGAGTACATGGAACTGGCCGTACCATTTGTGCACGCCTTGCATCAGGATCATCGGCTCGGCGCTGGTTTGCTTGATTGCTTCAGACATTGAAAAAACTCCTAACGCTTATGACCGGTGTCCAGCTTGCGCTCCAGGTGCACGGAGTAGCGGGACATGCCAAAACAGAAAATCCAGAAGATCAGCGCGGCGAACACATAGCCTTCGGTGGCCATACCCAGCCAGGCCGGGTCGGTGGTCGCCTGCTTGATGCTGTTGAGCAAGTCGAACAGGCCGATGATGATCACCAGGCTGGTGTCCTTGAACAGCGCGATAAAGGTGTTGACGATGCCGGGGATCACCAGCTTCATGGCTTGCGGCAGAATCACCAGGCCCATCATCCGCCAGTAGCCCAGCCCCATGGCCGCAGCGGCCTCGTACTGCCCTTTTGGGATGGCCTGCAGGCCGCCACGCACCACTTCGGCGATATAGGCCGACTGGAACAGGATCACCCCGATCAGGGCGCGGATCAGCTTGTCGAAACTCAGGCCTTCGGGGAGGAACAGCGGCAACATTACCGAGGACATGAACAGCACGGTGATCAGGGGGACACCACGCCAGAACTCGATAAAGGTCACGCAGATCACCCGGATCGCCGGCATGTCCGAACGCCGTCCTAGAGCCAGCAGGATACCCAGCGGCAAGGCCCCGGCTATACCCACGGCAGCGATCACCAGGGTCAGCATCAGGCCGCCCCACTGGCTGGTGGCAACAGTCGACAGACCGAAGAAGCCGCCGTGCAGCAGCCAGTAGGCCACGAGCGGATACACCACCAGGAAGCTCAATCCATAGAAGGCCTTGCGCGGCATCTGCGGAATAAACAGCGGCGCGGCACCGATGATCGCCAGCCACAGAGTAGTGTCCACCCTCCAGCGCAGCTCGGTCGGATAGAAGCCGTACATAAACTGGCCGAAACGCTGCTGAATGAACACCCAGCACGCGCCGCCGCTGGTGCAATCGGCGCGGGTGGTACCGGTCCAGTCGGCGTCGATAAATGCCCATTGAATCAGCGGCGGTACGATCAGCCACACCAGGTAGGCGGCGAACAGGGTCAGCAGGCTGTTGAACCAGCTGGAGAACAGGTTGGCGCGCAGCCAACCGACCACACCGACGCTGAGCGCGGGTGGCGGTAGATCAGGTTTAAAGGTATGGGTCTGCATGGCTGCTCCTTACCGCTCGATCAGCGCAATGCGCTTGTTGTACCAGTTCATCAGCATGGAAATGCTGATACTGATCGCCAGGTAAACGCTCATGGTGATGGCAATCACCTCAATCGCCTGTCCGGTCTGGTTAAGCACCGTGCCGGCAAACAGCGAGACCATGTCGGGGTAGCCGATACCGGCCGCCAACGAGGAGTTCTTCGCCAGGTTGAGGTACTGACTGGTCAACGGCGGAATGATCACCCGCAGCGCCTGGGGAATGATCACCAGTCGCAGGGTCTTGCCCGCTGGTATGCCCAGGGAGCGCGCCGCTTCGGTCTGGCCATGGCTGACGGCCATGATCCCGGAACGCACGTTCTCGGCGATAAAGGCCGCGGTGTAGATGGTCAGCGCCAGGGTCAGGGCCATCAGTTCGGGGATCAGCACCCAGCCACCACGGAAGTTGAAGCCGGTCAGCTCAGGCGTACTCCATTGCAGCGGATTGCCGGTCAGCAATATTGCCAGGCCGGGCACGATCAGTAACAGCGGTACCGCGCCCAGGGACACCGGGAAGTATTTGCCGGTGGCCTCGAAACGCGCCCGCGACCAGCGCACCAGCAGCACCACGCCGATCAGCGCAATCACCAGGGCGGCGAAAAAGGTGCCGAAGCTGTCCGACGGGCTGGGGGCCGGCATATACAAGCCGCGGCTATTAAGGAAGAAGGTTTCGCCTATGCCCATGCTCTGGCGCGGCCCGGGCAGCGAAAGCATCACCGCGAAGTACCAGAAGAAGATCTGCAGCAGCGGCGGAATGTTACGGAAGATTTCGATGTAGACGGTGGCCAGCTTGCTGATCAGCCAGTTGGGCGACAGCCGCGCGACACCGAGCAGAAAGCCCAGCAGGGTCGCCAGGACGATGCCGATAACCGAGACCAGCAGGGTATTGAGCAAGCCGACGAAGAATACCCGGCCGTAGGTGTGGCTTTCGTTGTAGTCGATCAGACTTTGCGCGATGCCGAAGCCTGCACTGTTATTGAGAAAGGAAAAGCCCGAGGTGATGCCGCGCTTCGCCAGGTTAGTCTGGGTGTTATCAAACAAAAACCAGCCGAGCGCGACAACGGCGATAACGGCAAGAATTTGAAATAGCCAAGCACGCGCTTTGGGGTCGGTCCAGACCGATCCACCGGGGCGCGGGACATTTGCAGTGGTTTGCATAGGAGCCCTCTTGGAACCCTTATGCCCGCATCGGCGGGCATGAGGTTCACATCAATCAGAACGATGCCAGCGGCCCAGGACGGGACGCTGGCAACAGACGGTCAGCGCACTGGCGGTGCGTATTGCAGACCACCCTTGTTCCACAGGGCGTTGAGGCCACGCTCGATCTTCAACTCGCTGCCGGCACCGACGTTACGCTCGAAGCTCTCACCGTAGTTGCCCACTTGTTTGACGATCTGTACGGCCCAGTCTTTCGGCAGTTTCAGATCTTTGCCGAATTCACCTTCAGCACCGAGCAGACGCGCTACATCGGGGTTTTTGGTGGAAGTCGACATTTCAACGACGTTAGCCGAAGTCACGCCCAACTCTTCGGCGTTAACCATCGCGTAAAGCGACCAGCGCACGATGTCGAACCACTCTTCGTCACCCTGGCGTACGGCTGGGCCCAGTGGCTCTTTCGAAATCACTTCCGGCAGTACCACGTAGGAATCCGGGTCGGCCAGCTTGATACGCTGTGCGTACAGCTGCGACTGGTCGGAAGTCAGCACGTCGCAACGGCCAGCTTCAACCGATTTGGCACTCTCGTCGGAGGTATCGTAAGTGATCGGGGTGTACTTCAGGCTGTTGGCGCGGAAGTAGTCGGAGAGGTTCAGCTCGGTGGTGGTACCGGCCTGGATGCACACGGTTGCGCCGTCGAGCTCCTTGGCGCTGGAAACACCGAGTTTCTTGTTAACCAGGAAGCCTTGACCGTCGTAGTAGTTGACGCCAGCAAAGTTCAGACCCAGGCCGGAATCGCGCGAGCTGGTCCAGGTGGTGTTACGCGAGAGGACGTCGACTTCGCCGGACTGCAGCGCGGTGAAGCGCTCCTTGGCGGTCAGCGGGCTGTACTTGACCTTGGTCGCGTCACCGAATACGGCGGCGGCTACGGCGCGACAGACGTCGACGTCCAGACCCAGATAATTGCCTTTCTCGTCAGCGTAGGAGAAGCCAGGTAGACCATCGCTGATACCGCACTGTACGAAACCTTTCTTCTGTACCGCGTCCAGGGTAGCGCCCGCTTGCGCGAAGCTGCTGACACCGAGAACGGCTGCGGTAGTCAGTACTGCCAAAGTGGATTTCACCATCTTCATTAAAACCTCCAGTTGCTTTTGTTGTGTTTGGAGTCTCGGTTCTACCGCCGTACCCTTATGGGGCTCGTTGAACCTGTCGGCAGCAACAGGATCAACCGGGGATCGGACCTTGATGCCAGTCTAGTAGCCGAATGCTCCAACGGCCATAACCTCGCATCCACCCATTATTTGAATGGGTCAGAGACAGATAGCAAGTGACATATCGCTCAGCCTGTAGCCCGTGGCGAACGTATTGGAAACCCATGCAAAGGCATTCCAGTCTGCTCCGCGCCCGATTGAGTAACTGTGTTACCACTACCGGACAACGTCATCAGTCCCTAAGGTTTATAGCAAGGCCCGTACCAGCGCCGCGCTTTGAGCACCATACGGACAGGTCAAGAGCAAAACTTGCAGCCTGGCGACAACTTCTTTCCAGATTAGTCACCCCCTAAAATTTAGCGCGCACTAATTCGGCGCGCACGCACCACGGCGGAACCACAGATGAGTGAACCCTTGATCCTTCAGCCCACACTTGCGGCCGATGCCTGCGTCATTTGGTTGCACGGCCTGGGGGCCGACCGTTACGACTTCATGCCGGTGGCCGAAGCCCTGCAGCAGCGTTTGCCCAGTACCCGCTTTGTCCTGCCGCAGGCCCCGACCCGGGCGGTGACCATCAATGGCGGCTACGCCATGCCCAGCTGGTACGACATTCTGGCCATGAGCCCGGCGCGGGCGATCAACCGCGACCAGCTGGAAGCCTCGGCACAGCAGGTGATCGAGCTGATCGAGGCGCAGCGCGACAGCGGCATCGATCCGGCGCGCATCGTCCTTGCCGGTTTCTCCCAGGGCGGCGCGGTGGTGCTGCACACCGCCTTCCTGCGCTGGCAGTTCGCCCTCGGCGGGGTGCTGGCGTTATCCACCTACGCGCCGACCTTCGGTGCCGAGGTGCAGCTGACGGATACAAAAAGACAACTGCCAACCCTCTGTTTGCATGGCACATTCGACGACATCGTGTTGCCGGCCATGGGCCGCGCCGCCCATGACTACCTGAGCGCCTCTGGCGTCAGCGTGCAATGGCGCGAATATCCGATGGGTCACGAAGTGATCAATGAGGAAATCCGCGACATCGCCGACTGGCTGGAGCAACGCCTGAACCGCTGACTGCCGGAGCGACAACAACAAATGCACGCCATCCCCGCAATCGAATCACTGCGCGATATCGAACAGATCGAACAGACCCCACTGGCCGCCCGCGACCTGCCGGCCAGCACCTTCGAGCTGATTCGCCGCAGTGCCGCCCGGCACGGGGATGCCCCCGCCCTGTCGTTTATCCTGCAGGGCAACGCCGATGAAGCGGCCTATCGCCTGAGCTATAACGAGCTGCTGGGCAAGATCACCCAGACCGCCAACGCCTTCCATCGCCTGGGCCTGCGCCCGGGCAAGGCGGTGTCCTTCCTGCTGCCCAACCTGCCGCAGACTCACTTCACCATCTGGGGCGGCGAAGCGGCCGGGATCGTCAACGCGATCAACCCGCTGCTCGAACCCGAGCACATCGCCGAACTGATCGAGGCTTCCGACTCCGAGCTGCTGGTGACCCTGGCACCCTTCCCCGGCACCGATCTGTGGGCCAAGGTCGCCGGGCTACGCGCGCGCCTGCCGCAGCTCAAGGCGATTATCTGCGTGGACATGGCCAAGCTGCTGCCCGAGCCGCAGCGCAGTGCCATGCAGGACCAGCGCGGCGCGCTGCCAGACGGCGTGCTGGACTTCGACGAGCTGATCGCCACCTGCCCGGCCGATCGCCTGGAAAGTGGCCGGGTAATCGCCGCCGAGGATATCGCCAGCTACTTCCACACCGGCGGCACCACCGGCACCCCGAAACTGGCCCCGCACAGCCACGGCAACGAAGTGGCCATGGCCTACAGCATGAACCTGGTGACCCGTTTCGCTCCGGGCGACGTGACCCTCTGCGGCCTGCCACTGTTCCACGTCAACGGGGTGATCGTCACCGGCCTGACCGCCTTCACCGGCGGGGCCGAGGTGCTGCTGGCCACTCCCCAGGGTTATCGCAACACGGCGCTGATCGGCAATTTCTGGAAGATCATCGAACGCCACCGGGTCAGTTTCTTCAGCGGCGTGCCGACCATCTACGCAGGCCTCCTGCAGGTGTCCAGCGAAGGCCATGACCTGTCCTCGCTGAAATACGCCCTTTGCGGTGCCGCACCGATGCCGGTGGAACTGATCCGCCAGTTCGAAGGCAAGACCGGCTTGACCCTGATCGAAGGCTACGGCCTTACCGAAGGCACCTGCGGCAGCTGCGCCAACCCGGTCGGCGGCGAGCGCCGTCCCGGCTCCATCGGCCTGCGCATGCCCTACTGCGAGGTCAGCATCAAGGTCCTCGACGACCAGGGCCAGTACCTGCGCGAAGCGGCGCGCAATGAAATCGGCAACCTGTGCATCCGCGGAGCCACGGTGTTCAAGGGTTATCTGCAAGCCGGCAAGAATGCCGGTATCTGGGTCGATGGCGACTGGTTCAACACTGGCGATCTGGGCCGTATGGACGCCGATGGCTATGTCTGGCTGACCGGGCGCAGCAAGGACCTGATCATCCGCGGCGGCCACAATATAGACCCGCAGCTGATCGAAGAAGCGCTGCACAAACACCCCGCAGTGGCCCTGGCCGCCGCCGTCGGCAAGCCCGACGAGAAGGCCGGTGAACTGCCGGTGGTCTATGTGCAGCTCAAGCCCGGTCTGCAGGCCAGCGAGGCCGAACTGCTGGCCCATGCCGCCGCGCATATCCCCGAGCGTGCAGCCATCCCCAAGGACGTGTGGATCATCGACGCCATTCCGCTGACCGCAGTGGGCAAGACCTTCAAACCGAGCCTGCGCTTCGATGCCATTCGCCGCACCTATGAACAGGCTCTGAGTGAACTGTCCGGCAACTTGCAAGTCGAAGTGCTCAGCGATGAGCGCCTCGGCCAGGTGGCCCATATCCACCTGGCCAGCAAGGATGCGGCGCTTGCACAGGCAGTGACTGAACGACTGGCGGGTTTCGCCATCCCCATCGAGTTGCATCACGGCCACTAACATGCACGCCGGCGCAGGGATTGCGCCGAAAGTGTGACCGAAGGTTCAGTTTAAATGCCGCCGGTCACTCAGACTGGATTTTGGGATTGTCAGGCCACTGGACTTAGGAATATGTTCGTCCCAGGTGTTCGCCCACAATGCAGGGAGCGTTAGCGATGCCAACCACAGCGTTCAATCAACCCGCGATGGCACTGCCATGAAAAAGGCCACCTGGCAGGCCGACCTGCACCAGCTGCGGCAACTGCGGCTGTTCCAGAATGTCGCGCTCGGCAGCGTCAATCTGCTGCTCAAGGAGTTTCACGCCTGCGATCTAGAAGCAGGAGAAGTGCTGCTCTCGCCCTTCAACCGCAATCAGTACCTCTACCTGTTGCTCAAGGGCCAACTCAAGGTCCACCTCGGCACCCTGGAAAGCCAGGCGGTAAGCACCCTGAAAACGGGCGACTGCGCCGGCGAAATCAGCTTTATCGACAACGACCACCCTTCCGCCTATGTCGTGGCGAGCGAACCGAGCCAGGTTCTGCGCCTGCACCGCGAGTCGCTGTTCCAGCTGTTCCAGCAATCCCCCGAACTGATGCAGAACATGCTGGAGCTGCTCTGCGAGCGAGTGCGCAAGGGCAACCGGATCATTATCAGCAGCGAACAGAACGCCAATATCGACGCCCTCACTGGTGCCTACAACCGACGCTGGCTGGAACAGATGTTCGAGCGGGAAAGCACCCGCAGCGCCTTCAATGGCAAGCCCCTGTGCATGCTGATGCTCGATGTCGACCACTTCAAGGCCTACAACGACCAGCACGGTCACCTCGCTGGCGACTATGCCCTGTCCCTGGTAGCCAATACCCTGCGCAACCAGCTGCGGCCCAAGGACAGCCTGACCCGCTTCGGCGGCGAAGAGTTCGTTATCCTGCTGCCGGACATCTCCGAAGAGGAAGCCCGCAGCATCGGCGAGCGGCTGCGCCTGGCACTGCAGAAGATCGGCTCGTTCCACTCCCCCGTAGGCGTCATACCGGGAGTAACCGTCTCCATCGGCCTGGCCAGGATGCGCCCCAAGGACAGCCTGCAAGGCCTGATCGCCCGCGCCGACAGCGCCCTGTATCGGGCCAAGCGGCAAGGTCGCAACTGCCTGTACGGCTAACAGCCAGCGCTCTGCTAGAGTCCGCGCATCACAACCACGCCCGGATGGCAGCCCATGCGCAAACTTCTCCTGAGCCTGCTGATTACCCTGTTGGTCGGCAGCGCCCTGATCTTCAGCCTGCCGTCCCTGCTCGACCGCCGGATGAACAGCGTCGAGACGCCCGCGCCCTACCCCGCCAGCGCCCCCGCCGAGCAGCTGCACCAGACCCTGTTTATCGCCGACCTGCATGACGACGCCCTGCTCTGGGAGCGCGACCTGCTCAGGCGTTATGACTTCGGCCACTCCGACCTGCCGCGCCTGCTCGAAGGCCGCGTCGGTCTGCAGGTTTTCTCCACCGTGACCAAGACCCCGCGCGGTCTCAACTACGAACGCAACAGCGCGGAAACCGACAATATCACTCTGTTGGCCATGGCTCAGCGCTGGCCGCGGGAAACCTGGAGCAGCCTGCTGCAGCGTGCCCTCTATCAGGCGCAGAAACTCGACGAAGCCAGCGCCAACAGCCAGGGCCGCCTGGTCATGATCAAAACCCGCGCCGACCTGGCCAACTTTATCCAGGCCTGGCAACAGAACCCGCAGCGCCTGGCTGCCATCCTCGCCACTGAGGGGTTGCAGCCCATCGAAGGCCAGCTGGAGAACCTCGACACCCTTTATGACGCCGGCTTCCGCATCGCCGGCCTGACCCATTTCTTCGATAACGAAGTGGGCGGCTCGGCCCACGGCCTGGAAAAAGGCGGTTTGACCGCGCTGGGCCGCCAGGTGGTCAAGCGCCTGGAGGAAAAGGCCATGCTGGTCGACCTGGCCCACGCCTCGCGGGCGCTGATCGACGATGTGCTGGCCATGGCCACCCGCCCCGTGCTGGTGTCCCACACCGGCGTCGAAGGCACCTGCCCGGGCACCCGCAACCTCAGCGACAAGCACCTGCAGGGCATCGCTGCCACTGGCGGGGTGATCGGCATCGGCTACTGGGAAACCGCGGTATGCGCCACCTCGGTCGACGCTATCGTCCAGGCGATCCGCTACACCGCCGACAAAGTCGGCGTCCAGCACGTGGCCCTGGGCTCGGATTTCAACGGCACCGTGCACACGCCCTTCGACGTCACCGGCCTGCCGCAGCTGACCCAGGGCCTGCTCGAAGCGGGGTTCAGCCACGAGGAGATCGCCGCGATCATGGGCGGCAATGTGCAGCGCCTGCTGCTGGCCAGCCTGCCGCAGCCTTGAAAGGCCGGGTGCAAGGGCGGCCGCCTGCGTCGAAAACCCGGTTTTATCCGCCCTCCACCCAGGAAAACCGCCGCGAAAACCCTGGAATGGCGGCGATCCGCGCGGCACTTCGCCGCGCCGGCTTCTTGCTTTACACTGGCAGCCGTTCACTCCTTAACCAATTGAAGAGATGACCGTGCTCAAAGCACTCAAGAAAATGTTCGGCAAAGCCGAGGGCCAGCAGCCCAGCCCAGCAAGCCAGCCTGCAACGCCTCGTGCTAACGATGCCCCCAGCGAAAACCGCAACCGCAACGCCACCCCGCGCAAGGCGGCCAGCGAACCCACTGCTTCCCCAGCCCCAGAGGCTCCCACGGCCAGCGCCGCCAAGCCCGAGCGTGCCCGCGCGGAGAACAAGCCACGCCGCGAACGTGCGGCTAAGCCGGTAGACACCTGGAAACTGGAAGACTTCCAGGTCGAGCCCGCCGAGGGCAAGACCCGCTTCCACGACTTCAAGCTGGCCCCCGAGTTGATGCACGCCATCCACGACCTGGGCTTCCCCTATTGCACGCCGATTCAGGCGCAGGTGCTGGGCTTCACCCTCAAGGGTCAGGACGCCATCGGCCGCGCCCAGACCGGCACCGGCAAGACTGCGGCCTTCCTGGTCTCGATCATCACCCAGCTGCTGCAGACCCCGCCGCCGAAAGAGCGTTATATGGGCGAGCCGCGGGCACTGATCATCGCGCCGACCCGCGAGCTGGTGGTGCAGATCGCCAAGGACGCCGCCGACCTGACCAAGTACACCGGCCTCAATGTCATGCAGTTTGTCGGCGGCATGGACTTCGACAAACAGCTCAAGCTGCTCGAATCGCGCTACTGCGACATCCTGGTGGCCACCCCGGGCCGCCTGCTGGACTTCAACCAGCGCGGCGAAGTGCACCTGGATATGGTCGAGGTGATGGTGCTGGATGAAGCCGACCGCATGCTCGATATGGGCTTTATCCCCCAGGTGCGCCAGATCATCCGCCAGACCCCGCCCAAGGGCGAGCGCCAGACCCTGCTGTTCTCCGCCACCTTCACCGACGACGTGATGAACCTGGCCAAGCAGTGGACCACGGAGCCTGCCATCGTCGAGATCGAACCGGAGAACGTCGCCAGCGACACGGTGGAACAGCATGTCTACGCCGTAGCCGGCAGCGACAAATACAAGCTGCTGTACAACTTGATCACGCAGAACGACTGGATCCGCGTGATGGTCTTCGCCAACCGCAAGGATGAAGTGCGGCGTATCGAAGAGCGCCTGACCCGCGACGGCATCAGCGCCGTGCAGATGTCCGGCGACGTGCCGCAGCACAAGCGCATCAAGGCGTTGGAAGGCTTCCGCGAAGGCAAGATCCGCGTCATGGTGGCCACCGACGTGGCCGGCCGCGGCATCCATGTCGACGCCATCAGCCATGTGATCAACTTCACCCTGCCGGAAACCCCGGACGACTATGTGCACCGCATCGGTCGTACCGGCCGCGCCGGCAGCAGCGGCACCTCGATCAGCTTCGCTGGCGAAGACGACGCCTACGCCCTGCCGGCCATCGAGGCCCTGATGGGCCGCAAGATCGCCTGCGAAATGCCGCCGGACGAACTGCTCAAGCCGGTACCGCGCAAGCATTGAGCCTGCGCTGAAAAACAAAAGGCGAAGCCCATGGGCTTCGCCTTTTTCGTTGGGGTTGCTACTTACAGAAAAGCCCGCCCGTAGGGTGGGCCGCGCGCACCAACGACGGCTGCTGCCTCCTGCGTAGGCCGAATATCCACGAAGGCTATTGCCAGGCTGGACATGGCGAAGCTTTGCCCGCCGCTGGCTGGCGATCCATGCCAAAGCAAGAGCATCGCCAGCAAGCTGGCTCCTACAGGCTTACCGCTTGATGGTCTTCAGCAGGTCGTCCGGGCTGATATAACCCACCGCGCCGCCCTTGCTCTGGGCGCTGCCGGGTTGCGGTTGGTGGAGGATATGGCCCTTCATCTTGCCGATGATGTGCATCTCGCACGGCTTGCAGTCGAACTTCAGGGTCAGCACTTCGTCCTGATGGATCAGCTGCATATCCGAGACTTTGGTGCGCACGCCGGTGACGCCCTTGGCCTGTTTCGGGCACAGGTTGAAGGAGAAACGCAGGCAGTGCTTGGTGATCATCACCGGCACGTCGCCGGCTTCTTCATGGGCCTCGTAAGCCGCATCGATCAGCTGCACGCCGTAACGCTTGTAGAAGGTGCGGGCCTTGTCGTTGTAGACGTTGGCGAGGAAGGTCAGGTGCGACTCCGGGTAGACCGGCGGCGGCACGCTGACCGCCTTGCGCCCGCCACGCGGGTGAGCGGCGACGCGGGCCTGGGTCAGGGCTTCGATGGCTTCGCGGCGCAGGGCCTTGAGTTGCGAGCCGGGGATAAAGGGCACGGACTCGCAGTCGATCTGCGCGCCGGCGCTGTAATAGATGGTGGTACCCAGTTTGCTCAAGCCATCGGCCAGCTGTTCGCGGGCCTGTTCAGCATCCTTGGCGGCGGCGAACGGGCCGGCCAGGCTGACGCTGGCGCTGATGCCGTCAGCGCTGGTGACGCTCACATCCAGCTGCTCACCGCGCAGGCTGAGCTGCCAGCTAACCGCAATGCGTCGCTCGGATGAGGTTTTCTGCAAGGCCTGCTGCCAGTTGTGGTCGAGGTTGCGATTGAGCGGATGCAACGGACGCACGCGCTGCATGGCCTCGGGCATCTCATTAGGCTCGACGCGGTAGCGGTAGCGCTTCTCGCCGTCTTCCTCGAACTCACCTTTGAGCTCGGCGATATTGGCGCGGAAACCCACCACCTCACGCTTGATCAGCACGTTGAGGCCATCGCCGTTGGACAGCGGCGTGTCGGTGACGGCGATCAGGTCGCGCTTGTTGACCTTCTCCACCACACCCACAGTCAGCCCGGTAAAGGTCGGCGAGTCGAACGCGCCGATGTCCACCTTGCGATCGGTGACGAAATAATCGGTGCTGCCACGGTGGAAGGTCTTGTCAGTATCCGGGGTGAAGAAGTGTTCGGTGCGCCCACTGGACGCGCGGGCCAGGTGCGGACGCTGTTCGAGAATCGCATCCAGCTCGCGGCGGTAGTGCGCGGTGATGTTCTTCACGTAGCTCATGTCCTTGTAGCGCCCCTCGATCTTGAACGAGCGCACGCCGGCATCCACCAGATAAATCAGGTTGTCGGTCTGGTTGTTGTCCTTCATCGACAGCAGGTGCTTGTCAAACGCCACCACGCGGCCCTGATCGTCCTTCAAGGTGTACGGCAGGCGGCAGGCCTGGGAGCAGTCGCCACGGTTGGCGCTGCGCCCGGTCTGCGCGTGGGAGATGTTGCACTGCCCGGAGAACGCCACACAGAGCGCGCCGTGGATAAAGAACTCGACCGCCGAATCGACATTGCGGCAGATGTTGCCGATCTCTTCCAGGTTCAGCTCGCGGGCCAGCACCAGCTGGGAGAAGCCGGCGTTATCGAGGAAGCGGGCTTTTTCCAGGGTGCGGATATCGCACTGGGTGCTGGCGTGGATCTCGATGGGCGGAATGTCCATCTCCATCACGCCCATGTCCTGCACGATCAGCGCATCGACGCCGGCCTCGTAAAGCTGCCAGATCATCTGCCGCGCCGGTTCCAGCTCATCCTCATGGAGGATGGTATTGAGGGTGACAAACACCCGCGCATGGAACAGGTGGGCAAACTGCACCAGCTCGGCAATCTCCGCCACGCTGTTGCTGGCGTTGTGCCGCGCCCCAAAGCCTGGCCCGCCGATATACACCGCATCGGCACCATGCAGGATGGCTTCCTTGGCAATCGCGGTATCGCGCGCCGGGCTCAGTAGTTCGAGGTGGTGCTTGGGCAGGGACATGGTTTGGGTATCGGGCAGTCAATCAGGCCGAGCATTTTACCCGGAATCGACCATTTGTCTGTGCCGGCCGACCACCTGTAGGCCGCGCAACCTGCCACGGCCCCAGGACACGGCTCATTTGCCGCGCACAGGGGCCAGCTTCGATGACAACTCCGCGACGTTCGCCCCCTGTGGCATAGCGTTGTTATCGACAACCCCGGTGGTATTACCCAGCAGGCTACTGGTGGCGGTTTGCAGATAGGCCTGCAGTTGCTGGCCGAGGCGCTGCTCCTGCGTCGGTGTCGTCAGGGGAAGCGCCTGGGCCTCCCGGCCAAGCCGATACTGGTAGCCACGTGCCGGCCCGCCCTTGGGCAGGACAAGGATGTGCTCGCCGCTGAGCATGGCCACGGTCTGGTCGCTACCGGAGGGTTTGATAATGGCAAAGCCGGGGTCGCTGGCGGGCAGGCTCAACAGATCACGCCCCCAGCACTGGTGGCGCACGGCACCGGGCAGGCGGCCCATGATGGTTGGCACTATATCGACCTGGCTGCCGACCCTGTCCTCGGTTGCGCCAAAGCTGTCCTGGATACCCGGCGCGATCAATAGCAGGGGCACATGGAAACGGTACAAGTCCATTTCCGTCAGTTGCTCATGGGCACCGAAGCCATGATCGCCCACCACCACGAACAGGGTGTTGTTGAAATAGGGCGCTTTGCGGGCTTTTTCAAAGAACTGGCCCAGGGCCCAGTCGGAATAACGCATGGCCGTCAGGTGCTGATCGAGCGAACCATGGCCCTGAACGCTGGCCACCGGCAGGGTATCCGGCAAGGCATAGGGCGTATGGTTGGAGAGCGTCTGCAACAGGGCGTAGAAGGGTTTCTCGGGGTCCTGTTTAAGCAGCTCTGCGGCGGCGCGGTCGAACATATCCTGGTCGGCTACGCCCCAGGTCGGATCGGACACCACCGGATCGACGAAATCATTGCGACCAATAAAACGGGTCATGCCCTGGTTGCTGAAAAAGCCGCGCTGGTTGTCCCAGGCAAAGTCGCCGTTGTAGACATACAGGTCGTCGTAGTTGCGGGCGCTGAGTAGCTGCGCCAGGCCGGAAAACTGATGCCCGCCCTCCGGCGTCTGCATCAGGTACTCGAAGCCCGGCAGGTTGGGAAAGCAGGCCATGCTGGCGAACATGCCCTGGTGGGTATGGGTGCCATTGGCGAAGAAACGACGAAACAGCAGCCCCTGCTCGGCCAGGCGGTCGAAGTTCGGCGTGATGCCGGCCTCACTGCCAAGCGCGCCGACGAAGTGACCGGCAAAGCTTTCCATCAGGATGACCACCACGTTGCGCACTGGCAGGCGGGTGTCCGCGGGGGCCAGAAAATCCCGGCGAACCGCTGCGGTGTCCTGATCGACCAGTTGCTCGTGGTCTGTCAGCAACAGCTCGCGGGTCAGGGCTGTGGCCTGCTCGGCGGGCATACTGGGCTTCCAGATATTACTGCTGGTGTCCGCGTAGCGGCTCTTGGCCGCGGCATACAGGCTGAGCACGCCATTGAGCCCCAGGTGGTTGGCAAACACCGAGTCCGTGGTAAAGGCATCGCCCCAGCGCAGGGGCGGCCCCTGCCGCAAGGTGCCGCGCGCCGCCACTACCGACAGCACCACGCACAGCAGCAGTACCAGCCCATGCTGGAGTAGCGTGGTTATGGGGCGCGACACGCGCACTGCGGGGCTGGCACCACGGCTGTAGCGGTCGAGCCGACCCAGCAGAACAACCAGGCCGACGCTCAGCACCGCCCAGGCCAGCAGCAGGCGCAGTACCGGAAAGCCATACCAGAGCATGCTCAGCACGGTTGCCGGGTCTTCTTGCAGGTACTGGAAGACCAGGGCGTTGAGGCGCTGGTGAAATTCCTGGTAGAAATTCAGCTCGATCAACCCGAGCAGTATCACCAGGCTGGCGCATGCCCCCAGCCACACGCGCTGCCAGCCGCGCCGCATCATGGCGTAAGGCCAGGCCAGCGCCAGGGTCAGCGGCGCGCAGATAAACACCACCAGGCGCAGGTCAAAGCGCACCCCATTGGCAAAGGCATGACCCAGGCTGAACAGACTCGTGTCGCCGATCAGTTCACGGTGGAACAGCAGTAACGCCAGGCGCAGCAAGGACAACAGCAGTAGCAGCAACAGGGCGCTGGTGAACACAAAGGTCAGATGTTCGCGCAACCCTATCCGGGCTGTGGCGTCTGGGGCGGGTGGACGTTGGGTCATGCAGGGGCAGCCTTATAAGGTTGGCGAAAACGACTTACAACAGGATCAGTGCCCAGGTCAGAGCGATCATCGCCAGCGCCACGAACTGCGCCGCGCTGCCCATGTCCTTGGCTTGTTTCGACAGTGGGTGCAGGCTCAGGGAAATACGGTCCACGGTAGCCTCGATGGCCGAATTGAGCAGTTCCACGACCAGTCCCAGAAGCGGCACGAGCATCAACAAGGCACGCTCGCTGCGGGTCACATCGAGCCAGCAGGCAAGTGGCAGCAGCAAGCCATTGAGCAGCAGCAGCTGACGAAACGCGGCCTCACCGCAATAGGCCGCCCGCAGCCCCGCCAGCGAATAGCCTGCGGCATGCAGAATACGCACAAGCCCGCGGCGGCCCTTGAGCGACTGGGCATCCTGATCCTTGTGCAAGGCGTGGTCACTCATGGTCGCAACACCCCAGCAGGGCCGTGCACGGCTGATTGATAAGCCTGCAGCAGCACCGCTAGGTCGGCCTCGGGCATTGCGCCGCGATGGCGGGCCAACTGGCGCAGGTCATGCCGCGCGGCATCTTTGCTACGCCAGCGACGGCGGCTTTTTTCCAGGTCGAGCAGGGCAATTTCGACCTGCACGTCGTCCTGCCGCCCGGTCTGGGCTTTGACAAAGATATGCTTGGCATAGCAACAGCCATGCTGCCAGCCCGCCTGGTGCAACCGCGCCAGGGTCGCCGCCAGTTGCTGCAGCAGCGCGTGCCTGAACTCGGCGCTCGGCGTGCTGGCGTAGCATTGTTCCAGGCTGACAAAGCCCGGCAGCGCCTCGGTCACCAGCAGCGCCTGCCAATGGCCCTGCTGCCGGCGGGCGGCGCAATAGACGAGCTTCGGTGTTTTGACCCCGATGCGGGCCAGGGCGCGGTAGGCCTGCAGCTCACGCAATATGGTCGGGCGGCCGAAGGGGTGCAGCAGCGAGCGATAGAGGTGTCCACTCTGGCGCTTGCAGTACAGCGGCGCATGGCTGGGCTCGCGCGGTTGCAGCAACTGCACTCCGCTTTCGCCACCACGCCGCTGGTTGGCCGGTTCCACCCAAGTGCCGGAGCTATGCCACCAGCGGTCGAAATGGGTCGCTGCCGGCAGGCTGGCGGTACGCGTGGAGAGCGTGTTCATGCGCGGGCCTCCTGTTTGCGCAGCACGTAGGTGCGCCACATGGCATAGCCGGGGAGAAAATCCTGATGGCCGATGACCTGAAAACCCGCCTGTTTGAATTCGGCCTCAATCACCGCCCGGTCCACCACAAAGCGATTCTGGTTCTGCGTCGCCCGGCCCTCGGCGGCGCGGCGGCGCTCCAGACGCCGGCGTTTCCAGGCCTTGTAGTTGCCATCGACCCAGAGCGAAAGAATGACCGTATCGCGACTGACACGATGGAACTCGCGCAGCATGGCCAGGCGATGCTCGGCGGATTCGATGTGATGCAGCAGGCGGATAGAGAAGATGCAGTCCACCGCATTGGCGCTCAGATCGATGGCAAACGCCGAAGTCTGAAAGGTATTGACCCGCGCCACCACCTCAGCCGGTTGCGCGGCACGGGCGGTGGCGAGCATAGCGGCGGAGTTGTCGGCGGCCAGAATCACCCGATTCGGCTGCTCGGCCAAAAGTGGCCAGAAGCGCCCGGCACCACAGGGCAGATCCAGCACCAGGTTGGGCTCATCGGCCATTTTCAAGGCCTGCCGCGCCACCTGTACATCACGCCAATGGGACAAACTGCGGGCCAGTCCATCCCGATGCTTGTGCAGGTATTCCCAGGCATGGCCCTGATCGTACTTGCGGGAAAACTCGAGTTCGATGGGGCAGGGCTTGAGCATGGCGAGGCGTCCGGTAGAGGGTACGCTAGCCAGACTAAAGAGCGGGGCATCAACAGCCCGTCAAAGGGATGTGAAAAACTCGTTAAGCCGGCTTGATAAATGACAGCCTGAAACAGCTGCCACCGCCCGCCGAGCTATGCAACGAAATCGTCCAACCCTGCTTGGCACAGATGCGTTTGACCAGCGACAGGCCCAACCCCAACCCTTCGCCACGGGCCTGGGTGCCCCGCACGAATGGCTGGAAGATCCGTTCCCGCTGCTCAAGCGCTATGCCCGGGCCGCTGTCCTCGACGCGAAAACCACCGGTTTCCAGCACCAGACGGACCGTGCCCTGCTCGGTGTAATGCAATGCATTGCGCAACAGGTTGGCCATCACGGCACGTAGAAAGGTGACGTTGTACAGACCGCTATCGCTCCCCTCCTCCACGCACTGGAAATCCAGGCCCTTGTCCTTGCACAGCCGCCCCCAACGATCCGCCTGCTCGGCAGCCACCTCGGCCAGGCTGCTATTGGCGACCAAAGCACTCTCGTTGACCTTATCCCGGGCAAGTTGCAGAAAGGTCTGCACCAGCTCGCGCATTTCCTCGCAGGCCCGGCCGATGCGCTCAACCTGCTCGCGCTCGCGGGGCGACAAAGCGGCTTCGGCCAGCAGTTCACAGGAGCTGGCGATAACCATCAGCGGGGTGCGCAGCTCATGGCTGACATCGCTGGTAAACAGCCGCTCGCGCTCCAGCGACTGACGCACCTGGCCCAGGGTGCTGTCGAAAGCCGCCGCCAATTGGCCAATCTCGTCATCGGGGTAGTCCGGGGCCAGAGGCGGGGCCAGAGCATGCAATTGATCGCGATGGCGCACCTGTTGGGCCAGGCGGCTGACCGGGGCCATGACCTTGCGCGCCATCACCAGGCCGAGCGCCCAGGCCCCGATCACGGTCAGCAGAAAACCCGCCAACACTACATTGAACAACGCCTGTTCACGGGCCTCGAATTCATGTTGCGCCTGCACCAGCAGATAGGTCTGGTTGTTGAGCTCTTGCACGTAGACATAGAACGCCTGATCACCATCCACGACTTCGTTGAAGCCTTCGTCCAGGCCCGAGAACTGCGGAGGTATGGCGTATTCGGGCAGGCTGGAGGCAAAGAATCGGGTGGCCGCATCCAGGCGTGGGGTACGCCCCTGGCGGAGATCCTCGTGCAGCACGGTGTTGATTTCACGCTGCATCTCCTCGGAAACTAGATTTTCCTCAATCAGGTGCACCACCGCCACGATGCTCAGGGAAAACACCCCGCTGACCAGGATGGTCATCAGGACAAAGGCGATCAGAATACGCCGGGCAAAGGGCTGTTTAGACGGCATTGGCAGACTCCGCCAGGCGATAGCCGACGCCATGCAGGGTATGCAGCAGCGGTGTGGCGAAGGGTTTATCCAGCACCTGACGCAGTTGATGGATATGGCTGCGCAGGCTGTCGCTGTCCGGGCAGTCATCGCCCCAGAGCGCTTCTTCCAGCGCTTCGCGGCGGACTACGGCGGGGCTCTTCTGCATCAGCACAGCCAAGAGTTTCAGCCCGATGGGGTTGAGCTTGAGCGGCTGGCCGGCGCGACTGACGTGCAGGGTATCGAGGTCATAAAGTAGATCGCCCACTTGCAGCTGGCGCTTACGGCTGCCCTGGCTGCGCCGCAGGATGGCTTGGATACGCGCCACCAGTTCGGAGAGGGCAAAGGGCTTGATCAGATAATCGTCAGCACCGGCCTGCAGGCCTTGCAGGCGGTCATCCAGGGCATCGCGGGCGGTCAGCATGAGTATCGGCACGTCATTCTGGCCATCTTCGCGCAGACGCTTGCACAGCTGATAACCGTCAATGCCGGGCAGCATGATGTCCAGCACGATCAGGTCATAGTGACCGGTACTGGCCAGGTGCAAACCGCTCAAACCATCCTGGGCACAGTCAGCGGTAAACCCCTTGAGCTGCAGGTAGTCGAGGATGTTGGCCAGGATGTCGCGGTTGTCTTCGATGACTAGGATGCGCACAGCTCTATCTCTTCTCTGGTTTTGACACTTTCTTCACATCGCGTTGACGCGCGGCTCACAGGCCCTACAACAGACTTCGGCACGTTCATCCAGCAAGGATCATACGATGCCTCAACTCCATTACGCCCAACTTCGTTACCTGTCCATCATTGTGCTGACATGGCTAGCGGTGTTCTTCCTGACGCGCAGCTTCTTGCTGGTCACTTCCCTGGCGGACACCCATGTCGGCCTGTTGCAACTGGTCGGCGTTTACGGCATTGGCCTGGCCTACGATTTGGGCTTTCTGCTTTATGCGATCCTGCCACTGACACTCTATCTGCTCTTGTGTCCAACCAGTCTATGGCGGCGGGGCTGGCACCAGCGGCTGTTACGTGGACTTGTGGGTATAAGCTTGTTCGCAATGTTGTTTACCGCGGTAGCCGAATGGTTGTTCTGGGATGAGTTCGGCGTGCGCTTCAACTTTATTGCCGTGGATTACCTGGTTTATTCGCAAGAGGTAATCAACAACATTCTCGAGTCCTACCCGATCTACCCCCTGATTGCGCTGCTCGCGGTTATCGCCACAGCCATCAGCGTTGCACTGCATAAATACCTGGAGGCGGCATTTAATGCGCCTCCCCTGCCCCGAGTTCGCGCTTACACAAGCCTGGCGATAGTGCTTTTGCTGGCCGGGCTGGATGGTCTTGCGATTGGTCAGGATACGCCCCGCGGCTTGGGCGGCAACACCTACCTGCGGGAGTTGGCCAGTAACGGGCCCTTTCAGTTCTTCGCCGCCTTCCGCAATAACGAACTGGACTACAAGCAGTTCTTTGCCACCTTGCCCAAGGCCGAGGTGGCCAGCCTGCTGCGCCAGGAACTCAGTGAACCGAATGCGCAGTTTATTGGCAGCGACCCGCTGGATATTCGCCGACGCATCGACAACCCCGGCCAGCCCAGGCGCTTGAATGTGGTGCTGGTGACCATCGAGAGCCTGAGTGCCAAGTACCTCGGCAGTTTCGGCGATAGCCGTGGCCTGACCCCCAACCTTGATCGGCTACGCCCCCAGAGTCTGGCGTTCAGCAACTTCTACGCCACTGGCACGCGCACCGACCGCGGCCTGGAGGCCATCACCCTGTCGATTCCGCCAACCCCTGGGCGCTCCATCGTCAAGCGCATTGGCCGGGAGTCCGGTTACGGCAGCCTGGGCCAGCAGTTCAGCGCGCAGGGCTATGACAGCGTGTTTATCTACGGCGGGCGGGGCTACTTCGACAACATGAATGCCTTCTTCGGCGGCAACGGTTACCGCATCGTCGACCAGAGCAGCGTAGCCGAGGCGGATATACATTTTCAGAACGCCTGGGGCATGTCCGATGAAGACGTCTACCAGCAGACCCTGAAAGTGGCCGATGCCGACCATGCCGCCGGCACGCCATTCTTCCTGCAGTTGATGACCACCTCCAACCATCGCCCCTATACCTATCCCGAGGGCCGTATTGATATTCCCTCCGGTGACGGCCGCGAAGGCGCGGTGAAATACACCGACTATGCGATTGGCCAGTTCCTCGCCCAGGCGCGCAACAAACCCTGGTTCAAGGACACGGTGTTTGTCTTCGTCGCCGACCACACCGCAGGTAGCGCCGGCAAGGAAGACCTGCCGGTGGCCAACTACCACATCCCACTGTTTATCTATGGCCCGGCGCATATCCAGCCCGACGAACTCAGCGTATTGGCCAGCCAGATCGATCTCGCGCCGACGCTGCTGGGTTTGCTCAATATCGACTATGTGTCGACCTTCTTCGGCCGCAACCTGCTGCGTGAAGACCATGCTCCAGGCCGCGCGCTGGTGGGCAACTATCAGCACCTGGGGCTGTTCGATGGCGACAGCCTGGCGATTCTCAGCCCACGCAAAAACATGCGCCGCCACGACGACGCTCTGGGCCTCAGCCATGAGTCATCCGCCGACAGCAACGATGCCCTGCTGCGCCGCGACATCGCCTATTACCAGGGGGCCAGCCATGCCTTCAAGAAACAGCTGATTACCTGGCACCCGGATGCCTCCTCGCCAGAGGGGCCGCGCCTGAGCAAACGCTAATCCACCACCTGTCCCGGCACTGCATGACAGTGCCTTATTGGAGCCTTGTCATGACGGTTATCGCGCCGCCGGTCTCGCGGTTTTTTGATTTTCGCCTGGGCCTGGGTATACCGCTGGCCCTGATGGTTCTGCTGTTGACTCTTGAACCCAGCGGGCTGGATTTCGCCCTGGCGCGGCTGTTCTATGAGCCGGGCCAGGGGTTTATCGGCCGGCATAGTTTCTGGCTGGAAGACATCCTGCATGACCGCGCCAAACAATTGGTAATCCTGTTCGGGGTGTTGGCCATCCTCGGCTTCGGCCTTAGCCTGCTGCCCCCGTGGCGTGCATGGCGGCGACCGATGGGCTTTCTGGTGTTGGCCCTGGGGTTGTCGACCAGCATCGTCCCCCCCTTGAAAAACCTCACCGCCGTGCATTGCCCCTGGAGCCTCAGCGAGTTTGGTGGCAGCGAAACCTTTACGCCGCTGCTGAGCCCACGCGCGCCCACCGACAACCCCGGACGTTGCTGGCCGGGTGGTCATGCCTCATCAGGCTTCTCGTTGCTGGCGCTGTTCTTTGCCTTGCGCGACCGCCGCCCACGCGCGGCGCGGGTAGCGCTGGTACTGGCCTTGGGCCTAGGGGCGGTGTTTTCCCTCGGACGCATGATGCAGGGCGCGCACTTTCTCTCACACAACCTGTGGACATTACTGTTCGACTGGCTGATCTGCCTGCTTTGTTATCGCGGGCTGCTCTACCGCGCGCCCGCGCCGCAGCCCGCCAGGCAGATCGAGGCAAAATTGCTGGGAGGCGTGGAGTGATGCGTAGCTTACTGTTGGTTGGTCGTCTGCTGCTGGCCACGCTGGTATTGGCAGTTGCACTGCTGGCATTGCCCATAAGCATGGCCTGGAGCGCGGTGCAGGCAGGCCCGGGGATTGATTCCGTAGCGCGTCCGCAGACCTGGGCTCAACCGCTAGACCAGGGCCTGAATCTGTATCGCATGCAGCCAGATCTGTACCGCAGCGCCCTGCCCACCGCTACGGAGCTGCCACTTATCAAGGCGCTGGGGATTGTTACGGTGATCAATTTCTACCAGCGCGAGGATAGTGCCTGGCTGCACGACCCGCAGATACGTCAGATCCATCTACCTTTGCGCACCGACCGGATCGACGACAGCGATGTACTTGAGGTGCTGCGCAACATCCGCCAGGCCCAGGTCCGTGGTCCGGTGCTGATTCACTGCAAGCATGGACAGAACCGCACTGGGCTGATCGCTGCACTGTACCGCGTGGTTTACCAAGGCTGGAGCAAGCAGCAGGCCCTGGCGGAAATGCGCGGCGGCGGTTTTGGCGGCGAGCAGCGCCTGGGCGATGCCGAGCGCTACATGGTTAATGTCGATATCACCGAGCTGCAAACAGCGCTAAGCCAGGGTGCCTGCAGCACCAGCCCCTGGAGCCTGTGCATGGTAATGAACTGGTTTACTGAGAGGCTCAAGGGGTGAACGATCAGTCGATAGGCAGCAAAGGCCGCGCACGCCCTGGCGGCTGGCGCTGCGTGGCAGTCATCGTCAGCGTGTTGCTGCTCGGCGGCTGCCAAAGTACTCGGGAATGGATGCAGGCCGAAGGCTACCCACCAGTTTTTATTGATGGTTTCGAGGCGGGCTGTAGCAGCGGCCGGCAAGCGGCGGGAGCACTCGATAGCTTTCGCAAGGATGTGCCGCGCTACCTGCAACAACCCGAGTATGCACAAGGCTGGGACGACGGATTCCGCCAATGCCAAGCCGCCCTGGAAAGTGCCATTGAATTGAAGCTACGAAACAACGATAAGCGCGATAGCGACTGGCGCGAGCATGTTGATCAGGCGATGGCTAAAGCGCTGCGGCGCAGCTGAAGCAGGGTACGGATTGGTAGCCCCAGCCCTGAAAGCTTCGGCTCGGTTAGCCACGCAGCGGCCAACGTCACGCCACTAGAGATCGCCTGCTGTCAGAGCCCAACCGTTACCTCGCGCAGCACATCCCCATCGCGAATCACAAAAATCGCGCTCAAGCCTTGGGCCCTGGCCAGCTGCGCACCACGCTGCACACCCAGCACCATCAGCGCGGTGGCCCAGGCATCGGCGTACATGCAACTGGTGCAAAGCACCGATACCGAAGCGAGCACCGAACTCAGCGGCGCGCCGGTGTGGGGATCCATGGTGTGCGAGAACACCAGGCCCTCGCGCTCACGCCAGTGTCGGTAATCGCCCGAGGTCGCAATAGCGGTGTTGCTCAGCTCCAGTGAACCGAGCACCTCACGGCGTCCCTTGACGGGTTTCTCCAAGGCAATACGCCAATCACTGCCGTCACCTTTCACGCCCTTGGCCCGCATCTCCCCGTCAATGCCCACCAGGTATGACTCCAGGCCATTGCGGTCGAGGCAACGGGCTAACTGGTCGACGGCAAAGCCCTTGGCGATGCCATTGAGATCCAGGGTAACCGGCGCATGCTTGCGTACCCGGCAATTGCCCGGATCGATTTCCAGCACTGCGCGCGCACTGGGCTGTTTGCCGGGCAAGGCGGCGGCCGGCTGCTGGGGGCCAAAGCCGCAGGCATTGACCAGCGCACCAACGCCAATTTCAAACGCACCAGCCGAGTCTTCGCTGATACGCAGCGCGCTGATCAGCACCCACAACAACTCCTCGGGCACGCTCAGCCACTCGCCGCAGACGGCCCCATTGAGCTGCATCAGGTCAGACTCGGGCTTCCAGGTCGACATCTGCTGGTCGACCTGGTCCACCGCCAATTGCAGCTGCCCAGTCAAGGCGGCCAGGTCGAGGTCGCTGGCGCTATACAGCACCGCACTGAAGCGCGTGCCCATGGTCGCACCGCTAAGGCTGAAGCGCTGCAGCGCCTGGGGCTCAGTAGACATCTTCACGATAACGTCCTTGCAGCCTGAGCTGCTCGATAGTGGAACCCAGCTGCAGCAGCAGCGGCTCTATGACCGCGCGGACCCCGGCGGCCATCTCCCGTGACCCGCAGACCAGCACCTGCGCGCCCTGTTGCAACAGCCTCGTCAGTTCACCGGCGTCCTGTCGCAGGCGATCCTGCACATACATGGGCTCGGCAGACTCGGAGAACGCCAGCCCCAGCTTGGTCAGGCGATGGTCAGCCAGGTACTCGCTTAACTCCGCTTCATAGAGGAAGTCCGACTGGGCATTGCGACCACCCCAGTACAGGTGCAGCGCACGCTGTTTGGCATTCTTGCGCACGAAACCAATCAAGGGGGCCAGCCCTGCTCCCACCCCGACCAGAATCAGCGGGTGCTGCCCAGCTGTCGGACGAAAATCGGCATGGGGCTGGATAAAGCCTTCGATACATTCCCCCACCTGCAGCTGATGCAGGCGCGTTGAGCAGAGCCCGCCGGCCTGTTTGCGCACGCAGATTTCCAGGGCAGCGTCTTCATCACCACTGGCAATCGAGTAATAGCGCGCGGGCAAGCCACTGCCCGGGCTGACGGCCAACAGATCGCCCGGCGCAAAACGGCTGCGGCGCGAGCGCAACCAGCCGCGCGACGGCCGCGGCATAACGGCAAAGCGCAGGATGGCAGCCGGTGACTCGCTGTTCTCGCCGTAGACCTTGCGGCTCAGCAGTTGCAGGGTTTGCGGGTTTTCATGGGCCACTTCCTGGCGAAAGCGCAGGCGAATAGCCAGTTGCTGGCCGAGCTTTTCCGCCCACTGATTGAGCGCATCCAGCGAATTACGGTCGATGCAGTGCAGGGGCAACAACGCCGGCAAACCCTGTTGCTGCAGGCCTTGCTCAACTTCACAGGCGTAACCGCAGAAGGACTGGAAGCGGGAGTCACCAAAGCCCAGCAGTGCAACCTGCAGCCCGCTGCCCAGTTGGCTCTGCTGCAAACGCGGGAGAAACTCGCGGGCCGAATCCGGTGCCTGGCCATCACCGTAGGTCGAAGTAAGCAGCAGCATCTGCCGGGCCTGGGGGTAACGCGGCTGCAGCTGATTCATGCTGGCGCAATGCACCTGCAGGCCCTGCGCGCGCATTTGCTCATAGAGCTGCCGCGCATAGCCCCAGGTGGCCCCACCCTGACTGCCAACCAGAATAATGATGTCCGCCCGGTTGGCCGGCGTATTGCCGCGCAGCGTGGCCGCCTGGCGCTTGCGCCGCCACCAGGCCAGTACACCGGTAGCGCCGAGAAACACCACACACAGGCTGGCTGCGCTCAGGATCAAGGCCCAGAGAGGCGAGTGCGCGCCGGTATGCAACTCGTAGAAGGTTTCATAGAGGCGCGCGGCGAATCCGTGGGGCTGGTAACTGATCCACTGCCCCGTGCTGGCATTGACCAAGCCTGCACCTGAGGTCGTGCGCAACAAGAAGTAGTTGGCCTGCTCGGGGTCGCTGGGAAACTCCAGCTCGCGCAGGTCCTGCAGCGCGATATTGCGCAGTGCGGACAGGCTGCCCAGCGCGGCTGCCGGCGCACTATAGCTGGCCTCTGGATAGGTCGGCTCGGCACCTTCACCGTCACCCAGCAGCCCCTGGCTGTTGGCAAAAAGATAAAGCCCGCTTATGGCCACAATCGCCAGCACAGGCAAGGCCCAGCGCGACACCACCGTATGCCAATGGGCAAGCCCCTGGCCGGCGGGAATCGGCAGCAAGAGCTGAGACCAGCCCCCCAGCCGACGCGCCAGCAGCCAGCTGCCCGTTGCCACCAGCAACAGCAAGGCCAGGGCCGAGAAACCGCTCAACCAGCGGCCAAAATCACCCAGGAACAACTCACGGTGCAGCTTACGCATCCAGCTGAGGACCGGCGAAGGCTGGTAAGGCGCGATAACCGCGCCCGTAGCCGGATCAACCAGCACGACGTCGCTCGCACCGTTATTGTTGAACGCGACCCGCAACTCGCCACTGGGTGCGCGTTCGATACGCTCGACACCCGGCACCTGTTCGGCGACAAGCCCTGCCACCGCAGCCACGCTCTGCCCGTTGCCAGGTGCCGCGCGCAGATGATCGACAAGTGTGCTGCCGGATAAAACCAGGCCCGTGGCGGCGGACAGCATAAGCAGGATGCCCAGGGCCAGACTGAGCACAACATGAGTGCGTTGCAGCATGTGCGTGCTCCGGGATCAGAACTGGTAACGGAAACTGTCGACATATCCTGTCGAACTGCCGCGGGCTTCAGTAGCCTGGCCGGTCAGCGGCACAGTGATTTCGGCACGGTTGTCACGCTTATCCTCGACGGCCGTATCGATACGAACTTGATAGCCGGCATCAATCAGCGCGTCCTCCAGTTCCACCACCACCTCCAGCGTCTCACCGCTGCCGACACTGGCCCCCGTGAGCCCGTCGTACTCGGCCGCCTTGTTGCCCGCCCGCGCCCAGTCACGCAGATGCTTGTAGTACTTGGCTTTCTTGCCAGCCACCCAGAGTGTGCGTTGATAGCTACCTTCGGCATCGGTGACATATATCGCCAGGTAAGCCTCGTTACCGCGGTACTCCTTGAGGGTGGTCTGCAGGGTGATTTCACGGGCCTGTGCCAAGGCGGGAAAAGCGGCCACACCAGCAAGGGCCAGGGCGAAAGCTGTGTTGTTCATGATCAATCTCTCCAGTAGGAATGACGCAACCCTAGCGCCCTCGCCTGAAGCCAAGCTGAAGCCAATAAAACGCCTGCTTAAGGCCCCCTTAAGCTTGTTCTGAGCGCCGCCATTGCAGCTGCGGAGGCCTCGCCTGGCATGGCTCAAAGCCCATTCAGCAGCCATTTATCCAGCGGTGCCTGGAGAACACCTTCAGCGGGCCTGCTGCCTCTCGATGGGCAGCGGCCCGAGAGGCGCGCACCGGCAGGCAATGCCACGTAGAATCACCGCCCTGGCATGTTTTGAGGTGATACCGCGGTGGACTTACAACAGGGCTTTCTGCTGACCCGGCACTGGCGTGATACGCCGGCAGGGACGCAGGTGGAGTTCTGGCTGGCCACCGATAACGGCCCACGTCTACTGCGCCTGCCCTATCAGCCCTCGGTGGCCTTTATTCCGGCAGAGCAGCGCGAGCAAGCCGAAGCGCTATTAAGCAAAGAGCGCGGCGTCGAGCTGCGCCCGCTGGGCCTCAAGGATTTTCACCAGCGCCCGGTGCTGGGCCTGTATTGCCAGCAGCATCGCCAGCTGATGGATATCGACAAGCTGCTGCGCCGTGCCGGGGTTGAGGTATTCGAGGCCGATGTACGCCCGCCGGAGCGCTACCTGATGGAGCGCTTTATCACCGCGCCACTGCTGTTTTCGGGCACGCCCGACCCGAACGGCAATGGCCTGCTGCTGGATGCGCAGATCAAGCCCTGCAGCGACTACCGACCACGCCTCAAGCTGGCCTCGCTGGATATCGAAACCAATGCCTTCGGCGAGCTGTACTCGATTGCCATCGAAGGCTGCGGCCAGCGCAATGTGTATATGCTCGGCCGCACGCCCGAGCAGCCGCCGGCCGTGGATTTTCAGCTGGAATATTGCGCCAGCCGGGGCCAGCTGCTCGAACGCCTGAACGGCTGGATGGCGCAGCACGATCCCGACGCCATCATCGGCTGGAACCTGGTGCAGTTCGACCTGCGCGTGCTGCACCAGCACGCGCGCAGCCTGGCCATCCCTCTGCGCCTGGGCCGCGATGGCAGCGAGATGCAGTGGCGCGAGCATGGCAGCCGCAACGGCCACTTTTTCGCCGACGCCGCCGGCCGTTTGATCATCGACGGCATCGAGGCGCTGCGTTCGGCGACATGGAGCTTCCCCTCGTTCAGCCTGGAAAACGTCGCGCAAACCCTGCTCGGCGAAGGCAAGGATATCTCCACGCCTTACCAGCGCATGGACGAAATCGACCGCATGTTCCGCGAGGACAAACCGGCTCTGGCGCGCTACAACCTGCGCGACTGTGAGCTGGTCACGCGGATCTTCGCCAAGACCGCGATCCTCGACTTCCTGCTGGAGCGCGCCACCGTCACCGGCCTGCCCGCCGACCGTAACGGCGGCTCGGTGGCGGCCTTCGAGCACCTGTATATGCCGCTGATGCACCGCCGCGGTTTTGTCGCGCCGAACCTGGGCGACAACCCGCCGCAAGCCAGCCCCGGCGGCTTCGTCATGGAGTCGCAGCCGGGGCTGTACGAGTCGGTACTGGTGCTCGACTACAAGAGCCTCTATCCGTCGATTATCCGCAGCTTTCTGATTGACCCGGTGGGGCTGATCGAAGGCCTGAGCCAACCGGACGATGCGCATTCGGTGCCGGGCTTTCGCGGCGCGCGCTTCTCCCGCAATCAGCATTGTCTGCCGAGCATCGTCGAACGCGTATGGCAGGGCCGCGAGGCCGCCAAGCGCGAGCACAACGCGCCGCTGTCGCAGGCGCTGAAGATCATCATGAACGCCTTCTATGGGGTGCTCGGTTCCAGCGGTTGCCGCTTTTTCGACACGCGCCTGGCCTCCTCCATCACCCTGCGCGGCCACGAGATCATGGCCCGCACCCGCGCGCTGATCGAGGCCGAGGGCTATGCGGTGATCTATGGCGACACCGACTCCACCTTCGTCTGGCTCAAGCGCCCGCACGCCCAGGAGGACGCCGCGCAGATCGGTCGCGCCCTGGTGGCCAAGGTCAATGCCTGGTGGCGCGAGCATCTGCACCATGAGTACGGCCTGCAAAGCGCTCTGGAACTGCAGTTCGAAACCCACTACAGCCGCTTTCTGATGCCGACCATCCGCGGTGCAGAGGAAGGCAGCAAGAAGCGCTATGCCGGGATGGTGACGCACGCCGACGGCAGTCATGAAATGGTCTACAAGGGCCTGGAAACCGTGCGCAGCGACTGGTCGCCGCTGGCCCAGCAGTTCCAGCGCGAGCTGTACGAACGGATCTTCCTCAACCAGCCATACCAGGCTTATGTGCGCGACTATGTCGAGCGCACCCTGAATGGCAAGCTGGATGAGCTGCTGATCTACCGCAAACGCCTGCGCCGCAAGCTGACCGACTATGAGCGCAACGTGCCGCCCCATGTGCGCGCCGCGCGCCTGGCCGATGAATACAACACCCTGCACGGCCGCCCGCTGCAGTACCAGAATGGCGGCTGGATCAGCTATGTGATCACCACCGCCGGCCCGCAACCGCTGGAAGCGCGCAGCGCCGCCATCGACTACGACCACTACCTGACCCGCCAGCTGCAGCCGGTGGCCGATGCCATATTGCCCTTTGTCGACGACGACTTCGCCACCCTGATCGGCGGGCAGCTGGGGCTGTTCTAAAGACGTTTGCGCGATACGGGCCAAATGGTGGATGAAAAGAGCGTCATCCACCCTACGGCTCTATGTCTCGCGGGCCTCCACCTCCATCGCGCCGACAAGCGCAGCGCAACCGGGATGACGCGCCTCCCAGGCGTAACCCGGCAGTACCTGCTTGCGCTCATATTTGGCCGTTATAAGCCTGTGCTGAATAGGTCTATCCAGAGGGCCAATCTCGGCTAACGTCATCTATGTAAGCTGATCGCACAGAGTTCCCTGTGGCGGCCATCTGTTTCCCTCTGTCGCGATAAGCCCTGCCCTCAAGTTGTTCCAGCCGGACAAGAGGAAACCATGATGAACACTTTTAAACCCGTCGCTGTAGCCCTGGCATTGCTCGGCGGCTTATGCCTGGCCTCCACCACCCTCGCGGAGGATTCAGGATTTATTGCGGCTACCCCGTCAGACCTGCAATGGACCCCTGCGCCGTCAGTAGGCCCCGGCGCGATGATCGCCGTGATCGAAGGCGACCTGAAAGCCGCCGAGCCCTTTACCTTCCGCCTTAAGGTGCCGGCAAACTCGAATATCGGCGTGCACACCCATCCGCTCGCCGAGCGCGTGACCGTTATCTCGGGCACTTTCTATTTCGCCACCGGCGACAAGTCCGACCCGGCCATGGTCAAGGCTTACCAACCGGGCGATACCCTGATCATTCCCGCGGGGATGCCGATGTTCGCCACCACCCGGGATCAGGAAGTCATCGTTCAGGTACATGGCGTCGGCCCCTGGGGCCTCAGCTACCTCGACCCGGCGGACGACCCGAGAAATCACTAGTCCGGACTATGCCGGCTGAATAGCCTCACGCAGCGCCGGGGGCAACAACCCGGCGCTATGGGCTGGCAGAGAAAGGCGCAGCTAACCCTGTGCGCTAGCCACGGTTGCAGGTATCGCCTTGGGCTTACGAAATACCAGCACATTGCCCAGCATCACCAGTACCAGACCGAACAGCGCCGGGGCCGTCCATTGATAGCCCTCGGCAAACACCGAGATATTCAGCGCCACCACCGGGAACAGTACGGTGCAGTAGGCTGCACGTTCCGGGCCCATGCGCCCGACCAGGGTCAGGTAGGCGGTAAAGCCGATTACCGAGCCGGGAATCGCCAGGTACAGCAGAGTGCCGACGTAACGGGTATTCCACTCGAAGCCGAACGGCGTGCCACTGACCAGACAGATCGCCACCAGCATCAGCGCGCCATAGAGCATGCCCCAGGCGTTGGTGGTCAGCGGCTTGAGGCCGGCCTTCTGCTGCAGGCTAGAGAGCAGATTGCCGGCAGAAAAACACAGGGTGCCGATCAGCGCCAGGCCGATGCCCAGGAGGGTTTCATGGCTGGCCTCCTGTCCGGCCAGTTCCGGCCAGAACAGCAACGCCAGGCCGCCCAAGCCCAGCGCACCACCGGCCAGCACATTGGCAGCGATCTTCTGCTTGAAGAACAGCCGCGCGTTGATCGCATTCCACAGCGTCGCGGTGGAGAAGATCACCGCCACCAGGCCGCTGGGGATCCACTGGCTGGCGGTGTAGAAGCACATAAAGTTGATACAGAACAGGCACAGCCCCTGCGCCAGGCAGATCAGTTGGCCGCGCTTATCGAGTTTCTGCAGGCGGCCGCTGAGCAGCAGGATGGCGAACAACACGGCGGAGGCCAGGGCGAAGCGGTAGGCGATGGAGGCGGCAATCGCCACTTCGCCCAGTTGTAGCTTGAGGGCGATCCAGGTGGTGCCCCAGATCAGTACGGTCAACAGATAGAGCGACAGGTTCATCAACAGACTCCCGATAACAAGCCTGAAGTCTGCGCGCCTTAGGCCGCCACCACTTGCATAAAGTTGCGCTTTTTCTGGACGCGAGTTGCAGTGACGGACGTATTGGCTGGGCGCTATGGCCAACGCGGGCAGCGACTGCTACAACCCTAGGCAATCCACTCCAGAATCACACGGAAACCACCATGACCCAGCCGCTGCTCCCCCTCAGCGAACAAGACGCTAGCTATCTCTCTTCGGCCAGCGTCAGTGCGGCCCTGGCCGAGGTGTCGATCAAAACGCTCAACAGCCGTTGCTTCTGCATCAGCCTGGATCAGACGGCGCTGCGCGATGCCCTGGAGTCAAACCTGGGCCAGCCCGGGCTGTTCGAACTGGTGCGCGAGCGCTGCCCCTACCTGTTTGCCGCCCACCCGGTATTCGTCGCCAGGGCCCAGCTCGAACGCATGGCCGAGGTGATTCGCGCCATCGAGTCGGTGGTAGCCCTGCCGGCCTATCGCGAGCGGGTATTGGCCCGTTCGCCGGCCATTGCCCGGTTTGAGCCTGGGGCCAAGGGGGTGTTTTTCGGTTATGACTTCCATATCGCCGAAGACGGCATCGGCCTGATCGAGATCAACAGCAATGCCGGCGGGGCCATGCTTAACGCCGTGCTGGCGCGGGCGCAGCGGGCGTGCTGCCCGGCCATCGAGCAACTGCTGCCGCCGGCGCTGCGGGCCGAAAGCCTGGAGGCCAATATCATTGCCATGTTCCAGCAGGAATGGGCCCTGGCGGGTCATACCCGGCCGCTGCGCAGCATCGCCATAGTCGACGAGAGGCCCGAGCAGCAGTATCTGTACCCGGAGTTTTTGCTGTTCCAACAGCTGTTCCAACGCCACGGCCTGCAGGCGGTAATCGCCGACCCCAGCGAGCTAAGCCTGCGTGACGGCCAGCTCTGGCATGGCGAACTGGCCATCGACCTGGTCTATAACCGCCTGACCGATTTCGCCCTGGACGATGCGGCCCATGCCCAGCTGCGCCAGGCCTATCTTGAGCGCGCCACCCTGCTCACCCCGCACCCGCAGGCCCATGCCCTGTATGCCGACAAACGCAACCTGGCGCTGCTGAGCGATGCCGAGCAACTGCAGGCCCTCGGCGTGCCCGAGGATATTCAGGCACTGCTGCTGGCGGCCATTCCGCATACCGAAGTAGTCGAGCCAGCCAATGCCGAACGCCTGTGGCGCACGCGCAAGCAGCTGTTCTTCAAACCCTGCGCCGGTTACGGCAGCCGCGCCGCCTACCGCGGCGACAAACTGACCCAGCGCGTATGGCAGGAAATCCTCGCCGGCGATTACGTGGCCCAGGCCCTGGTGCTGCCGGGGCAACGCGCCATGTCACCGGAAACCCCGGCACTGAAGTTCGACCTGCGCGCCTATGCCTACGACAGCCAGGTGCAGTGGCTGGCCGCGCGTCTGTACCAGGGCCAGACCACCAATTTCCGTACCCCAGGCGGCGGCTTTGCCCCCGTATATCCGGGGCCTGAGGGTGGTTGTGGGGCCAGCTGCGACTGATCAGCCCGCGGGTTTCTGCTCGGCATGCCTGGGCAGGCCAATGGAAATCAGCGCGGCGAGCAGGACAAAGGCCGACGACACCCACAGGCAGGCTTGCAGGCCATAGGCCTGATACACCCAGCCCGACAGCAGCGTACCGATCAGCCGACCAAGGGCGTTGGACATGTAGTAGAAGCCGACATCCAGCGATACGCCGTCTTCCTTGGCGTAGCTGACGATCAGGTAGCTGTGCAGCGAGGAGTTCACCGCAAACAGCGCGCCAAACGCCATCAGCCCGCCGAGCAATACCCAGTGCGCCGATAGATCAGTGCTCAAACCCAGGGCAATGGCTGCGGGCAACCCGGCCAGCACGGCAGCCCAGGCGAATGCCGCGCGACCATCCGGCAACTGGCCGCTGGCCTTGCCGGTGATGGTCGGGGCGAAGGACTGCACAATGCCGTAGCCAATCACCCAGGCAGCGAGAAAGCCGCCGACCATCCAGAAATCCCAGCCAAACACGCTGGACAGGTACACCGGCAGCGCCACCACAAACCACACATCGCGGGCACCGAAGAGAAACAGCCGCGCCGCCGACAGAATATTGATCGCCCGGCTCTTGGACAGAATGTCGCGAAACTTCGGTTTGGCCTTCGCCTTGCCCAGATCCTTTTTCAACAGCAGCAGGCTGGCCAGCCAGATCAGCGCCAGCACAACCGCCATGGCCAGTACCGCGCCGGTGAAACCGAGCAACGCCAGCAACGCGCCGCCCATAAAGAAGCCCACTCCCTTGAGCGCGTTTTTCGAGCCGGTAAGAATCGCCACCCACTTGTACAGCCTGCCCTGCTGGCTGTCCGGCACCAGCAACTTGATCGAGCTTTTGGCGCTCATCTTGTTCAGGTCTTTGGCAATACCGGACAGCGCCTGCGCCCCCATCACCCAGGGAATGGTCAGCCAGGCCGCTGGTACGGTGAGCATCAGCAAGGCCGCCACCTGCAGGCCCAGGCCGATATTCATGGTGCGATTAAGCCCCAGCCGCGCGCCCAGATAGCCGCCGACCAGATTGGTCACCACGCCGAAAATCTCATAGAACAGAAACAGCGCGGCGATCTGCAGCGGCGTGTAACCCAGGCTGTGAAAATGCAACACCACCAGCATGCGCAACGCGCCGTCGGTGAGGGTAAATGCCCAGTAGTTGCCGGTCACCAGCAGGTATTGGCGCACGTCGGGGGCTAGGCAGGATAAGGCGTGCATCGGAGAAATCCTGTTGTACCGCATGGAGTAAGTGATGGATTTCGCAACAGGCTTTTGTAGGAGCGGGCTTGCCCGCGATGGCAACACCGACGATCCATCGCGGCCAATAACTAGGCGTTCCCGCCGCTCCTACAGAGCGTAGGGTGGATGGCGCTTTATCCATCCACCAGATAACCAAGGTGGATGAAAAAGGCGTCATCCACCCTACGGATCAATCGGCCAACCCCACCATCCGCGCCAATTCCACCGCGCGGTTGGCGTAGCCCCATTCGTTGTCGTACCAGGCGTAGAGCTTCACCTGGGTGCCGTTGACCACCATGGTCGACAGCGCATCGATAATCGAGGAGCGCGGATCGGTGCGGTAGTCGATGGACACCAGCGGCCGCTCCTCGTAACCGAGGATGTCCTTCAGCGGGCCATCGGCGGCGGCTTTAAGCAGAGCGTTGACCTCTTCCACCGTGGTGGCGCGCTCGACCTCGAATACACAGTCGGTCAGCGAGGCGTTGGCCAGGGGTACGCGCACGGCATGGCCATTCAACTTGCCGCGCAGCTCGGGGAAGATCTCGGCAATCGCCGTGGCCGAACCGGTGCTGGTGGGGATCAGGCTCATGCCG
>Ga0209343_10000754_pt1 | contig 44910 bp, 44 predicted proteins | sample RifCSPlowO2_02_FD_184026 | JGI IMG/M metagenome (GOLD analysis project Ga0209343, IMG submission 184026) | Groundwater microbial communities from Rifle, Colorado - Rifle CSP2_plank lowO2_0.2 (SPAdes) (version 2) | ecosystem: Environmental > Aquatic > Deep subsurface > Groundwater | place...
GAAAAACTTGTTCCCGTTTTGTCTGAGCGAAGCGAAGTTACAAAACGCAATCCCGCCTTCCAAAAGTTTAAAATATGTGGCGGGAAAATTGTCAGCGGTGCGGCTCCGCCGCACGAATCAAAACCGCAAAAGAACCCGTAGAAAAACACTCGCCTTGCCGAAGCCTCGGCGAAGCGCAGGTCGGCTCGCCGCTCAGAAATCTGAGCGAGCCTCGCTCAAATAAGATTTGAGCGGGAACCATATTTTGTAGAAGCAGAAAAGAAAAATTTTTCAAATACTCCCAAGAGGCGGCACTTGCCGCCTCTTGACTTTTATGGCGTAGTATGCTAACATTGAACATTATCGGAATCATAGACCGATAGTCGTTGCCTGCACGTTGCGGCGACGAAACCTGAACCTTGAGAGGAGGCAAAACGCCATGCAGTTTCCGATGAGAGACACAATGACGGCAGACCATGTCGTCGCCAACAACGCGGCGCAGCAGAAACTGGTTCGTGGGAAGTATTATCGCTTCGACCCCCCAGTCAAGGCGACGGCAGTTCCCACCGGAGGCCCCAACACCTGTGCACTGAAGGAGTGCGAGTTCGACCGCGGCTGGTACATCGGCCTCACAGACGGAAACCACGTCTTCCATGGCAAGCCGGTGAACGATCAGCGGGTCATTCTGACGCCGCAGGGCTACGAGGACGCGCCGAATCTGGACGAAATCAAGGAAGCGCTCCGCGACAGCTACTTCCACGCTCTGTTCATCGGCGGAAGCCAAGCGGTCCTCGACGCCGACCAGAGTCATCGCTGACTCATAACCGCGGCGGTACGAAGATGGCAACCGCACAATCACGGGCGTGGCACGATAAGTGTCCCGCCCGCTTTCTTTTTTAATTTTTGAATTAAGAATTTTCATAAAAGAATTTGCCACCAAAGAAAAACTTGTTCCCGTTTTGTCTGAGCGAAGCGAAGTTACAAAACGCAATCCCGCCTTCCAAAAGTTTAAAATATGTGGCGGGAAAATTGTCAGCGGTGCGGCGGAGCCGAGATTTCGGAATTTCGCGAGGGGACTCCCTCGCCGCCGCAGGCGGCGAAATGCGTTCGGACTAATTCAAGAATACTGCATTTGAACGAAGTGAAAATGCAGTAAATTATCTTTTCGGTTTGGGCAATTTTGAAAAGAGAGGTCGGTACATATCTTCCTGAATGTCGATATGCAATTCCTTGCGGTGAATTTTATCACAAAATTCAATCGGTGCCTTTTCAATAATTGCCAAAGGTTGCTGTTCGTTTCCTTCGCCCATGACGCAAGTTGCGGCTGTTGCGAGACTATCGGCAACATCGGTGCGAGAAAATTTGAATTTTCTCCCGAAAATATCCGGCGTTCCGCGATAGTCTTTCACACCACGAAAACCAGCATATCCGAGAGCGAAGCCGGTCACGCCGACGCGAAGCGGTATTATACGGCTGTCGGTAATCAGAACGCCGAGATGTTTCACGTCATAATGCTCTCGCAATTTATTGCGCAGAAAGCGAGAAGTTTTAAAACTGTCTTTTGGCAGAAGAATGAGCTTGCCGTTTGCGTTTGACTCGTCAATTCCAGCAGAAGCCATGACCATTCCATCCTTAACTGTGAGCCAAACGTATTTAGTGGGAATGGCAAACTCGCTTTCTGCGCGGATCAGTTTCTCTTTCATCTGCGCATTTTCTGCGATAGCCGTTCGTCTTTCCGCAAGGGCGACGATTTTGGAAGTAATGACAACTACGGATTTTTCTGGAAGCTTTTTGAAGTAGTCCGTAATGAAAGCAAACAAATCGTCACCCTCTTGAAAAACATGCGTTTTAATTGGTCGGATGATCATAGTTGTTGATGGTTAATCTGATAGTGAAGCAAGAGCGTGCCGGCGCGATTGAGCCGTTTTACAGACAGCAAACTAACTCGTGTTGTTACAGTGCCGCCGACAAACATCTCCTTTCCGTGACCGAAGATGAGCGGCTCAACAGTAATAAAAATCTCGTCCAGAAGTCCACTTTCCAACATGAAGCGGTATACCGTTCCACCACCGAGTACGGCCACTGTCTTATATTTTGCAAGCAAGGAGGCTAGATCAACGTTCGCTGGATTAACGAATGTTACACTTCCCCTGCGCGCCATCGCTTTCAAGCGGTTTGAGAGAACAAACGTATTTCGTTTGCGTAATCGCTTCGCGGCCGCTGCGTAGGTATTACGGCCGACAACAACGGCATCCGCGCGCGAAAGTGAACGTTCCAAAAATCGCCAATCTTCCTTACTCGTCCATCGCGGCAAAGTCTTTTCTGACAGTGAAATGCGTCCATCAATGCTTGCGGCAACGAACGCGATAAAACGCGTTTTACGTTGTAGAAGATGTTGGGGGCGCATTTTGTTAACGGCGAAGAATGGGAGCGAGATATTTCTGATCAATGTAAAAGCCGATGTTTAGAAGATGTTTTTTTTCTAAGAAACCAAGAAGGTTATTTACGAGAATAAACGATCCGCTGATGCCAAGCGCAAAGAGCAGCCGTTCTGTGATAACGACGGGAATAAGGGAATTCCAAACCGGGGCCGGAAGCGCAAAAACCCAAATCCACAACGCGCCTCCAACCGCGTGCGCGGTGAATGTGGCCCCGAGCGCGCGGACAAGGAGAAACCGGTCGCGGAAGAAATGCGCGGCAATGGGGATAAGCCAGAAAATCGAGAAGTACCAGACCGTCCGACCGATTGGATGCGCGATGAATGCCGCGATGGCGAGCACGGGTATGATGATATTTACTTTTCCTTTCTTTGCGAAATAAAGCACGGCAAAAAGCAGGGGGAAGAAGCGAATAACCGTTCCTGCGTCTTCAATTTGCGCTCCGTGAACCAAAAAATTAAAAAACTGCATAAGAAAGACGGCTATTGCGCCTGGAATACTTCCGATAAACGAGCCTGCGACAGGCGCAAACGCGTCATAGATGGTAAACTTGACCTTCGATCCCGCCAGTTGCGCTACTGGAATCTGTAAAGCGATAAATCCAAGAATCACAAAAATGGTTATAAAGAGCACATTTTTCTTTGTTATGAATTGATGAAAGTATTTCATAATGATTAGATTAGATAGGTTAGTGGTGGCAAAATAATGCTGACTAGAAAAGTATCCTAATCAAATATAGCCGGACCAAGTTTTTATTTTATAATTGTGGCGCATATCCTTGATGCTTATCAAAATCATTATACCACAGGAACTTAGGAAAGAGAAAAGCCGAAGCGAAAATGCTTCGGCTTGAGGATGTGGGGTCATCTCCTTGGTATTGGATTTTGGGGGCAAAAACGAATTCACGATTTCGCATTTTGGGGGAAAGAAAATTTTTAATCTTGCAATTCCCTGTAGCTTGCTACAGGGTTACCTTATAGTTCCCTCCCCCTTGATGGGGGAGGGTTAGGGTGGGGGTGATAGAATGTTGTTTTCACCCTCCCCTGAAACATCCATTAAGGATGTTTCAGTCCCCTCCCGTCAAGGGAGGGGAGATTTTAGGATACCCCGCAGCTTGCTGCGGGGAGGTTCATTTAAAAACAACGCGGATTTTCACCGCGTTGTTTTGTTTGTATGTGTTAATAATTACTATTGCGGCAGCATTGTTGTCATATCCGCCTTAGCGCAAGTACTGCAATGGATTCACTGGCCGGCCATTTACATAGATCGTAAGGTGCAGGTGTGGCCCGGTAGAACGCCCAGTTGATCCCACAGATGCGATGGTTTGCCCTTTTGTCACTTGCTGACCGGCCTTGACCAGCACTTTTGAGGCGTGCGCGTAACGCGTCTTCATGCCATTGCCATGATTCACCAGTACCATATTACCCCAACCGCCGCGGCCCCACCCTGCCGCTTCAACTACGCCGTCCTCTATCGCATAGATTGGGGCACCGGTCTTATCGCCAATGTCAAGTCCAGCATGACGCCAGGTGAAATACTGAGTAATTCGCTTTGAAATAATCGGCCAAAGCAGTTTTCCTCCTAGCGTTGCAACACGCGATGGAGGCGTGATCACCTCGCGCCGCGGCAAAACTGGCAGTGGCGCGCTATATGGACGGCCGCCTGGAATCACTAATTTCATACCGGGAGTAAGCGCTGCTGTCGCATCCGCAAGCTGATTGAGTTCAACAACTTCATCAAGTGCTGTGCTGTATCGCTTTGAAATTGCGCCAAGCGTTTCTCCCTTGCGTACAATATGTGAGACTCCGGAGATCGGAAGAATTGCCAGCTTTTGTCCAGGCCTGATCGTACTGTAGAGGGTGAGTTTATTTTCCCAAAGAACAGTTGCGACCGAAAGGCCAAACTGCTCGGCAATAGCCCATAGTGTGTCGCCCTCCCGCACCTCATACTCAACAATATCTGTACGCGTGGGAAGAATGCGCGTGCCGGGCAATTCTTTACGCAAAAGCGCGCCATCGTCAAGACTGAGTGGTAAATCTTCCTCTATTTTCTCCATTTTCAAAGGGGGCTGATCCTGGAAAAACGCCTCCAAATAACTTTCAAGTTCTTCCGCTGGAAGCGTATCGTCTATCAAGCTTTCTCCTTCATCTTCATCTGGCACAAGCATGCGCAAGGGTATTTCTTCACTGCGATTTCCTACTGAGGCATCCGCAACTCTAAATGAAGGGAAGGCGGCAACTGCTACGATAAGTACAACCAGGGCGTGTATAAAATAACGATGTCCAAATAGATATATAAGGCGTCCCTTAATTGGCGCGATGAATTGAAAAAATCGTGCTTTAAGTTTGCGCGCGCGTAGATAGAAAAACAGCACAACCGGCAATGTATAATGTAAACCCCTGCGCAAAATTCTTCCGCCAGCACGGCCAAATATATTTATCCATTTGCCAAGGATTACAAAAAAGGCCAATAATTTGATGCAGAATCGGATGGTTAGGCGAAATAAAGATGCTTTCATGACAGGCTATAAGATACCATAAATAAGCTAAAATGTCAAGGGTAGATACCCACACCTTGTGGACATGCTATCCTTGATCAATATATAAGATTCTGGTATCATAATTCAACTTCATAACCCCGATGCCTTTTGTGGATCGGGGCTCCGACCAAAGCGTCGGAGTTCATAATTCCTTAAGTATTCACTATGTTTCTTTTCATACTCGGCTCTGCGAGCCTTGCAATTATTTGGGGACTGGTTCTGGCTTCGCGCATCATGAAACTCTCGGGAGGAGAAGGCAAGATGATCGGCATTGCGCGAGCGATTCAAGAAGGCGCCAAGGCCTATTTAATAAGACAATATAAAGCTGTGGCGCCTATCGGGCTGGCGCTGTTTTTAATTCTGGGATTTGGACTGAATTTCAAAATCGCGCTGGGATTTTTGGTCGGCGCCGTATTTTCCGCGCTGGCGGGAATTATCGGTATGCTTATATCCGTGCGCGCCAATGTCCGCACAACGCAGGCGGCAAAAACCGGACTGAAGGAGGCCATGAATGTCGCGGTTCAGGGTGGTACTGTTACCGGACTTTTGGTTGTTGGCCTTGCACTTCTCGCCGTGGCTGGTTATTACTACCTCACCCGCGATCTGAACGCGCTGGTGGGGCTTGGCTTTGGCGGTTCGCTTATCTCAGTATTTGCGCGGCTTGGCGGCGGCATCTACACTAAGGCGGCGGATGTAGGCGCTGATCTTGTTGGAAAATTAGAAGCTGGCATTCCCGAAGATGATCCGCGCAATCCCGCGGTCATTGCGGACAACGTCGGGGATAATGTTGGCGACTGCGCCGGCATGGCTGCTGATCTTTTTGAAACCTATGCCGTTACCGCGGTGGCGGCAATGCTTTTGGGGTCGCTCACTTTTGGTGCTTCAGCCGTAATGCTCCCCTTGATAATGGGCGGACTGGCAATAATCGCTTCCATTGCCGGGACTTTGTTTATCCGCCTTTCCGGAAATAAAATTATGAGCGCGCTGTATAAAGGACTGGCGGTTGCCGGTATTCTTGCGGCGCTGTCATTTTATTTTGTTATTCCGCGCGTTGCGCCAACCGGAGCAAATGCGACCAATCTATTTTTAAGCGCGCTTGTCGGTTTGGTTGTTACAGCGCTGATGATCTGGATTACCGATTACTACACCGGAACAAATCATAAGCCAGTGCAATCTATTGCCAAAGCCTCGGAAACCGGACATGGAACCAACATAATTCAGGGCTTGGCGATTTCCATGAAATCAACCGCGCTTCCGGTACTTGTGATTGCCGCAGGCATGCTTGGCGCCTATGAACTGGCCGGTCTTTACGGCGTGGCAATCGCGGCTATGTCCATGCTCTCGCTTACCGGTATTATTGTAACAATTGACGCCTTTGGCCCGATTACCGACAATGCCGGCGGCATTGCGGAAATGGCAGAACTTCCTTCTGAGGTACGCGCGGTGACAGATCCGCTTGATGCCGTTGGCAACACAACAAAAGCAGTCACCAAAGCCTACGCGATTGCCTCTGCCGGTCTTGCCGCGCTGGTGCTTTTTGCCGCCTACACAGAAGAGTTTGCCGCTCGGGGAGTACGCATTGTATTTGAACTTGGAGATCCGAAGGTTTTAGTAGGACTCTTTATTGGCGGGCTTTTACCTTATTGGTTTGGCGCGCTGGGGATGGAGGCAGTGGGTAAAGCAGCCGGAGCAGTGGTTAATGAAGTGCGCCGACAATTCAAAGAAATCAAAGGCATTATGACCGGGGAAGGCAAACCGAATTATAGCGCGGCAGTTGATATTGTTACGCGCGCGGCTATTGCGCACATGATTGTTCCGGCGCTTATTCCGGTTGTCGCGCCAATTGCGGTGGGATTTTTACTGGGACCAAAAGCGCTCGGCGGATTGCTCGTTGGATCTATCATTACCGGGTTATTTGTGGCGATCTCCATGACCACCGGCGGCGCGGCCTGGGATAATGCCAAAAAATACATTGAAGCCGGACATCATGGCGGCAAAGGTGGAGATGCGCATAAAGCCGCGGTTACCGGCGACACGGTCGGCGATCCGTATAAAGATACTGCTGGCCCAGCGATCAATCCGATGATTAAAATAATGAACATTGTCGCACTTCTTATTGTCGGGTTTCTTATAAGATAGTTGACATTTTTTCTCTAAAGAGTAAGGTGAGACAAGGAGGAAGACCATGAAAATGGCCATTGCTCTTTTTGTATGTTTGCTGGGATGCAGAACTGCCGCCACGCCCAAGCCATCCTCTTCTGCCGTCGTGTACGCGTCAGGTCCACTTTTCACCCTGATGGGTTCACGAGCCTTTGTGGTGGAAGAATACCACCGCTCCTCACTGGCCTTAACAATGCTGGAGAGAAATAATCGGCTCGGTCAGCGGAAAACCCCCATGAAGTGCGCAGGATATTTGTGGCATTCATTTACATCAATTTCCTACGACTCAGTGGCGGTTATCCGGGTATGCGACGGAATATCGTTTGGACAAAACCGGGAAATCCGCTTTGCAATCGGGGAGTACCTCACGCTGAGTACGAAGTTTGAAAAGATGCTCAAGCACGCACAAGAGATCAGCCGCCCGATTGAACACGCGGCGTTCTACATCAATGTGAGACGGACGGATGATGCCTCCCCATGGTCAATAACGCTCGTCGCTCTTCTGTTTGACGACAATATGCACGAAACCGACATGGAGCGAATGGACGGCAGCTTTTCCGCAGGCAATACTCTGCAAGTTCTATATGACATCTTTGATATCTGGGAGCCCTATTCGGCTCCAGGAGAACGACATTCTACGCCACCAAGGTAATTCTTGGCGGCGTGTTTTTAATGCAGACCCTTGTCATACTTAGGAAATTATGATAAACTTTTACCACTATGAAACACACCCTCAAATCCTTACCCAAAAGTGCTGTAGAGATTACCATTGAACTTGCGCCGGAGGACATGCAATCGTATTTGCAGAAAGCGGCCGCGCAAATGAGCAGTGAGTCCTCTATTCCGGGATTTCGTCCGGGTAAAGCGCCCTATGAACAAGTCGTGGCCCGCTTTGGAGCACAGCGTGTTTGGGAAGAAGCCGCGCAACTTGCGGTGCCGCGCTCCTTTACTGAGACGGTAAAAAAAGAAAATCTGGAAACTATTGGCTCTCCGGAAATTGCAGTCATTAAACTCGCCGCGGATAACCCATTTATTTTTAAAGCCACTATTGCGCTTTTGCCAGAGGTAACCCTGGGTGATTATTCATCAATAAAATTGGAAAGAAAAACTACAACAGTTGAAGCTGCAAAAGTAGATAAAGTCCTTAAAGATTTGCGCAAAATGCAAACCAAAGAAGTGGTGGCAAGCCGCCCCGCCTTGGCGGAGGACAAAGTTGTATTGGATATGGCGATGTCGCTGGACAGCGTGCCACTTGATGGCGGAGTGACCAAAGATCACGCGGTTTATATGGATGAGGAATATTATGTGCCGGGCCTTAAAGAACAACTGGTTGGACTGAAAAAAGGCGACACTAAGGAATTTCAACTTAAATTCCCTAAAGAACATTATCAGAAAATGATTGCGGGCAAGGATGTGGATTTTAAAATTGAAATCAAAGATGTGTTTGAACTGACGCGGCCGGAACTTACGGATGAATTTGCGCAAGAGCTTGGTCAAAAAACCATTGCTGATCTTAAAACCATTATTCACGGTAATTTAGAGCACGAGGCCAAGCAAAAAGACGAGGAGCGCGGCGAAATTGAGCTTTTGGAAAAGGCCATTGAAAAAACTAAATTTTCCGATGTGCCGGATATTTTAGTAAATGAAGAAACACACAAAATGCTGGCTGAGCTGGAAGACGGTATTGCGCGGCAAGGTCTGGAATTCAACGACTACTTGCAAAAAATTGGCAAAACACGCGATCAACTGCGGCTGGACTTTGCGCCGCAAGCGATAAAGCGAGTTAAAACAGCGCTCTTAATGCGCAAATTGGCGCACACCCAAAACATCTCCGCAACCGAAGAAGAAATTGACGCGGAAGTCGCGCGTGTTTTGGAATTATACAAAGACGCGCCAGAACAGCATGAACAAATCCGCTCTGTCGGCGCTCGACAATATCTAACCAACATACTTATGAATCGAAAAGTGATTAACTGGCTAAAACAGGTAGCCGCAGGTCTTTAGCCTGCGCAATCATCGAAACAACTCATACACGAACAGCACCACCTCAATCAAAATCAACGCCACAATTATAATTTCAAGGCGCTCTGATCGTCTAGTTTGCAAAATGGACAAGAGCGCTTTTGAATTATCTTGAATGGAATCCAACTTAAACTCCACAGCCCGAAAACGATCATCCAGTTCGTACATTTTGCGCATGTGCCCAAACAGCGTTTCCAATTCCGGCGAATCCCAAGTAATATCCGGCTTGTCCAACAGAGAAAGACGCGAAAGAATCTGCTGTAAAATCAAATTGGTCGTACCCAGAATCTTAATCAGATCACTACCGCGCACGCGCAGTTTGCTTTCGCGTTCCAAATTCAAATTAATGCGCTCAAATTTATGCAGTACGGTTTCCACCACATTTTCAATGTGCTCTACTGATACTGATTGAGCCAGCACTGTGGCAATCAAAATCAATTTATCCAAAGAAAATTCCTTAATACGCACCTCGTCAAAAGTTACCGCGTCAGTTTCATTGCCAATGGCCACACTGTAATCTTCGCGAATCAGTTTTGGAATTACCGCGTGCGCGTATTTACGGAAACTGCCTGCTACTTTCTTTTCGTTTTTGACATTGAAAAAGACCAAAGCGCCAAATGAAAACGCAAAAATATACGATTCTCCACCCGGTTGTAATACTACCAAATTGCGCTCTTTCTCCGCCACCGGAAACGGCGGCTTTTTCAACATCCGCGTCAAATCCATCCCCCTGCCAATTGCAAAGGCATTGATTGAATATGTTTGTGGCATATTGCTTTTACTTAACACACTAATTATACCGCTTCCCCCTATTCATGTCGAAGTATTGACAAAACACGCTTTTTTTGTTTTAATCAATCTAGTTCTTCAAAAATGCCCTGGACGGGCTGCTTGCATGGTGCAAGATGGCCGGCCTTGGCACTTCCGCTCGTGGGACAAGGGCCTATGAGCTAGGAGGTTCGGCATGATGACAACGAAATACAAGAGGTGTGAGGAGTGTCTTCAGGATAAAACCGTGGGCCCGATGCTCTGGCGCGAGTCCATGTATATTCTGCTCTACGTGCTGTTCGTCGTCCTCCTGGGCTCCACGTTCTACTGGTTAGTAGTCGATTTCCAGGCGCATCACTACTGGTCCGTGGCCTTTCTGACGGTGGTCGTATTCCTGGTCCTCATCCTCATCTTCCTGATTATGACGACTGGGCTGTGGCTGTTCGTCGGGCGCAACATCATCGGTCGAATCCTCTATCTCTTTCTCGGCCAAGACGGGACCGAGCACATCCACACGGCTCTGCCCTATCCGCAGCCCGCGGTCTACATCCAAGTCCGCCACGGCGGCTGGTTTCGCAAGCCGGGCAAGGTCGTGGGCATGGCGCCCGCCTGCTTCTGGACCGTGTCACACGCCTGGAACGGACTGGAGGTCGTGTGGATTCGCGATAAGTGGGGACATGGGCTTGCGCTTCCGGTCCTGCGGCTACTGCCGATCGTGGCGCGTTTCTCAAGCGTGGCCGACTTTGAAAGCATGGTGCTGGGACTTGACCACTTGGGCGTCGGCGTCTACGAGACGATTGACTGGCTCAAGGAGTCGCGTGATCGCACCAAGTCCAAGATCGGGCAGGAAGCGCGCGAGCGGCTCGAGCAGATCAGCGCCTTTGCCCCGCCAAGCCTGCGCGAGCGTTGGCTCCAAGGGCTGCGCGTCCGCCGCGCCGCTGCGCAGACTCATCCACAGGACGCATAGTTCACTAAAAACAAATCATCCTTCCACGTTCCTTCCGTGCGCCGGGCACGTTTCAATCCCGGCTTTTTCTTTTCTCCACCCATTAAAAACAAACGACTCAAGTATTTGCGATCGCAAAATATTGAGCCGTTATCATTTTATTACTAAACATCCGCCATGGCAGGCGGATTTCTTGTTTATTATTTTGTTAAAATGCTAGGCGGGAAATGAATTCATTAAATATGTTCTCGCGCGATGAGTTCTGGAATTCCCTTAAAATCATGGATATTTTTAGTAATAAGCGGTGCATGCATCTCAAGCGCAGTTGCCGCAATGAGAAGATCTGGGAGTTTTGTTGCCCTTGTTCTCCCAAGTTCGGCGGCACGGCGCGCAATCAACAAGTCAATATCAAAAGTCACCATAATATCAAGAAGATCACTAATAATTTTGAGATCATTATCTCCCAATCCCGGATATCGAAGGGCTTCCGCAACAGTGATCACTGATACACAAAGCTCCATCTCTGGAGGAACCCTTTTAAGAATGCCCTCCTTAAGATGGAGCAAAAGAATATTAGTATCAAGTAAAATACGCATATCATCTTACGCATCCCATTCTGACCGAATCCTTTTTTGCCATGCCACTACATCATCCATAACTTTATGCTTAAGAGCCCCGGCAGTGCGTTGAAGCACTTGGGCGCGTTTATTTTGCGTATCTCCTTCAAGTAGGACAAGATGCCCGCGAATATCCGCGAGCTGATGCTCTATTTTCTTTAATTGTGTGTTAAGTTGCTGGGCGGTGGTGGTAGCCATAATGATAATTCTACTTTATCTAATTCTGCTTCCTTTGTCAAATCCATCCCCCTGCCAATCGCGAAGGCATTAATAGTATACGTCTGCGGCATAGTTAAGTTTGTCATTGCGAGGCCAAAGGCCGCGGCAATCTCCTCTTAGTATTCCCCGAGCTTAGTCGAGGGGCTACACCATTATATCACAATCGCTTCCACAATTGTTGCCAAGCAACCCTAAGCAGAAAACCTCAAGATGCATCATCACCTACAAGGATTGCGGGCAGTGTGGCCATATCATTGGTGATTGGGATCGCTTCTGCCTGAAGTGCGGCAAGCCCCGCGAAACTGCTCAAAAGAAACTGCTCGCACTTCTACCATAACCATCCTTCCGTGCGCCGGGCACGTTCCCCCCGGCCCTTTCTTTTTATCCACCCATTAAAAACAAACGACTCAAGTATTTGCGATCGCAAAATATTGAGCCGTTATCATTTTATTACAAAAAATCCGCCATGGCAGGCGGATTTTTTGCTTGCAAATTATAATGGTCATCTATACCGGCACTGGCTCACCAATCGTCTTAAGCGTAAGCTGAACACTGGGATTGTCTGATGGAAGTATCTTAATGCGTTTTCCATATTGTGCGTGCAACATAGTAAGAAACTCATCTGCCCATGAAGGTGTTAAAACCAATACTTTCCCAAAATCTAATTCAATAAGCTCTCCCTCCTTAAGATCGCGCAATACATTTGCTTGCAATGCCAAAGCGGCCTCCCGTCCGGCAGGTCTTGAAAGTAAAGATTCCCCAAATTTACTGATATCAACTCGCATAGATTATTTTAATGCACTTCATTGGCGGTATTACTGCTTCTTTTGCCTTGGCCCATTCAAATGCGTTCATAGTATTGGTATTATAGCATGTTTCATAAACCCCTCTAGCTCTTCCTTATCTCCGACGCTGCGGTACGGAGTCCGACTGGAACGTCGGACCTAAGGGGAGGAAAATGGAGAAAGCTCTCCCCAATTTTTGCCTGTTTTGAGTTCTACAAGGATTGGGACTTTGAAAGTGTGCACGGTTTCCATGATGGATTTAATTTTTGGTGCAATTTCTGTCACTTGATCTTCTTTAATTTCAAAGACCAATTCATCATGCACTTGGAGAAGCATGCGTGCATTAGTATGTAGTATGTAGGAAGTAGCACGTAGTTCTTGATGAATTTTAATCATGGCCATTTTCATCAAATCTGCTGCGGTGCCTTGAACCGGCATATTAATGGCCATGCGCTCGGCCGCGGCGCGGACTTGTTGCACACCGGAATTTATTTCCGGAAGATATCGCCGGCGGCCAAAAAGCGTTTCTACATATCCTTTGGTGCGGGCTTTCTCTTTTAACCCTTCCAAATAATCGCGCAAGCCATTAAACACTTCAAAATAACGCGCGATAAATTGTTCGGCTTCATAGCGCGGCATACCGGTTGATTGCGCAAGCGCAGTGGCACCCATGCCATAAATAATTCCAAAATTAATGGCTTTGGCATTGCGCCGCATCTCCTTGGTTACTTTATCCTCAGCTACACCAAACATCAATGAGGCGGTATGGGCATGAAAATCATGTCCACTTTTAAATGCCTTAATAAGTTCAGGATCGCCGGAAAGCGAAGCCGCTACGCGCAATTCAATTTGCGAATAATCCGCAGACAAAAGCACATATCCTTTTTCAGCCACAAAGGCTTTGCGAATCAGGCGTCCGGTTTCAGTGCGAATCGGAATATTTTGCAAATTAGGACTTGATGAGGAGAGTCGACCCGTAGCAGTTACAGCTTGATTAAAAGTAGTGTGCACCCGGCCGTCTTTTTTATCAACTAATTCTATAAGAGCGTCAGTATAGGTGGATTGCAATTTGGCAATCTCGCGATAATCAAAAATTAAATCCACAATGGGGTGTAGTCCGCGCAATTTTTCAAGCTCGCCCGCGGCAGTGGAGGCAACTTTGCCTTTGGCGGTTTTTTTAATGCGACCAGTTTCCGGAGCTAGTTTCATTTTTTCAAACAGCACCTCGCGTAACTGCATTGGTGAGGCAATATTAAATTCCTCGCCCGCGAGTTTGTGGATTTTTTTCTGAAATCCGTCTAACTCTTTGGCAAATTGCACAGATAATTTTTTTAAATAGGGCGTATCCACTTTAATGCCAATCCCCTCCATTTTCGCAAGCACTGGAATAAGCGGCATTTCAATACTTTCAAATACTGGCGTGAGATTCTCTTTTGCCAGCTCCCCTTGAAGTTTTTGTGCAAGCAATACCACTGCTTGACCATTCAGCTCCATATTGTGCTCACGCAAAACACTTTCAAAGTCATGCATGCCTCTTCCCGGATGCAAAAGATAAGAGGCAATCATGGTGTCAAAAAATGGAGGAGGTAGTGCGTAGGGGGTAGTATGTAGTATTGATTTTAGATCGTGGCCGATGATGGTGTTGCCTTCACGAACATAAAGGGGTGACATCCCACCCTCACCCTTCCCTCTCCCTGATGGAGAGGATGACTGAAGGTCAGGTGAGGGGTTACCCAACAACGATCCTTGTGCTTTTTGCGCAGGCTGAAGACCTGCGGCTACATCTTTTTTTTCCAATCGCGCCAACAAATTCCTGAATTCAAATTTTTCAAAAATCTCTTTCAACTTATTCTTATCTGGTTCGCTTAGTTTACAATCTTTGAGCGATACTGAAAGCGGCACATCTTTTACCAATTCCACCAGCTTCTTGCCAAGCATTGCGTCTTCTCGATATTGTTTTAACAGCTCCAACACTTTGGGCCGTATTGTTTTAGCGCGTACACTTTCTTTATCAATTTCTTTGTATAGTTTTTCTACTGAGCTAAACTCCTTCAATAATTCCACAGCAGTTTTTTCGCCAATACCGCGCACACCCGGAATATTGTCAGATGGGTCGCCGCGCAAGGCCTTGTAATCCACCATTTGCTCCGGCGTGAGTCCATAGCGCTCTTGCACTGCTTGTGCATCATAGATAAATGTATCGGAAAATCCTTTGCGAAAACTGTAAATTTTGGTATTCTCATCCACAAGTTGCAATGTGTCCATGTCTCCAGTTACAATAATCGTTTCGATTTGTGATTTGGTGCTTGGGATTTGGGATTTTCGCGACAAAGTCGCGATTACATCATCAGCTTCAAATCCCTCTTTCTCCACTACCGGAATATCAAACGCGCGCACCACTTCTTTAACCAGTGGCAGTTGATCATATAATTCTTGCGGCTGTTTTATACGTTGCGCTTTATATTCTTTGTATAACTTGTGCCGAAAAGTCGGCGCGGCTAAATCAAAAGTTACCGCCGCGTATTCCGGCTTGAGCTCCTTCAATGCCTTCATCAAAACTGTTGTAAATCCATATACGGCATTGACTATTTTACCGTCTTTGGTGGAAAGCGGCGGAAGCGCATGAAATGCCCGGTGCACCAGGGCATTGCCGTCAATTATCATAAAGCGTTCTTTGGACATAGTATGCTTATCTTATCACAAAATTAAAAGACCGGCCCGTGCGCTTGCGCGTCGGTGCCGGCGGAAACTCTCAGACCAAGACCAGCTTGGCCTGGAATTCACTCGTACTGATGTACTTGGAAGGTGCTCCCTACCAACTCACGGGCAGGGCTTGTCGCCGTCGCTGGCGACTAGAGCGGAGCCGAAGCCGAGACGAGCGCGGCGCCTGCCTTGCCGAAGAGCTCCGGCAGATCAGCCGTCGGAACCTGCCAGGTCCCGGGTTCCAGCGTCTTGGCCCCGACGCCCACCTCGATGATCGCGACCTCGTGGCTCGCGAAGCAGCGGAAGACGATGCTGTTGACATCGCCCTCGCGCGCGACGCTCGTGATCTGACTGCTTCCGATGCTCGACAGGTTGAGCGTGTCGCTGCACTGCCGATCGCCTTCGAGCGTCGAGCAGAGCACCGCGCGGTTGTTCTGGATCCGCGGCGGTAGCGACATGATCGCCGAGACGCCGGGTAGCGCGTTGCTCATGTTCCAGGCGACCCGCCCGGCCGTGCCCGTCTTGGCGGTTGCGAATGGCAGGAACCACAGGCAGTTGCTCCTTGCCTCGCGAGCCACGTAGCCACGGGGCTTGGGCAGGAACACCACCTCGGTGAAGTCCAGGTCCTGCGTCGTGAGGTCGATCGGCTCCGCCGTCGGGCTCGAGTAGAGGTAGTAGCCGATCACGCCCGTGGGCTTGCTGCACACGAGCACGTTCTTGTCCTCGCGCACGAACAGCCCCTTCAGGCCCTTGACGATGCTCGCGCGCGCGGGGTTGTTCTGGATGCCCGGAGTGCCGGAGAGCAACTGCACGCCCTCCACCTCGGTGAACGTGTCGACGGCGTGGTCCTTGCCGTACTCGTACACGCCGAGCGCGCGCTTCTCGCCGATCCGCTGGCCCGCCTCCGTCGTGAAGAGGGCGATGTTCTGGCCGTCGGGCGCCACGCAGACCCCGCGAATCTGCTCGATCCGCAGGTTCGGGTCGATCGCCGCAAGCACGGCGAACTTGTCGGGGTGAAACTCTGTCCGCTTGACCGTGTTCAAGGTCTTTTCTCCTGTTGTTCTGGCTCTTCCCCTGGACCAAGACCTTCTGCTTTGAGCCATAGCAGTGTCTTGTGGTAGCGAGTTTTCTAGGGTCTACCTAGGCCTCGCTTCCGATTTGCCCGGAAAGTTCGGGCGCTTTTCCCACTTTCGTGGGTTATGCTCCATCCTGTGGAGCCCAGAAGAATGTACCTCTTCTGTTATAGGTTCAGGCGCTCATGCAGTGCCAGGTACATGGCTTACTCCACATGAGCTTTATTCCGACATGTTGCCGGTTTCCTCCTTTTCTTCCGTGCAGTGACGAAAGCTGGCAATAGTATAATGGAGGGCCAAAAATCTGTCAAGTCTTGCCCTTGCGAGGTCTTTTCTTTTTTCCTCCATTGGCCAAAGTAAGCTTTTCTGCAAGATCATGTAGTTTTGGCCAGTCTTCTTTTCGATTCACAGTTTTAATCATAACCATTTCTTTCCAAATTTTGAAGGCTTCTGCTTTTTTACCTTCCAAAGGGTAATCCAAAAAATGCCACACCAGCTTCATCAACTCATCCATACGAAAAACCTTTAAGTTTACTAATTCTCCGGAAGTATATGTGAAACCGTTCATAGTATATGTTCGCGCAGGACTATGGTATATCTCTCCACAACCAAAAAATTCTTTAATTTTTTCAAGTAAAGGCAGATCTTTTACATTAAGCTTGATGGCAAAATAGGGATAAACCCTTCCTCCATTTTTTGTATAGGTGAAGGTTCCCTCACCATCGATTAAACCACTAATATAGTGTGGATTGATCATATTCGCTTATTAGTGAGGCGGATCATTTTTAGCAAATTATCACACTTCCTGATTCAGAACCGCGCGCTTTCATTCACGCCACGCGGAGCGTGGCGAATCCTTGCAAAATCCTTTCTGGCGGAGGGGGTGGGAGTCGAACCCACATGCCCTTGCGAGCGCCGGTTTTCGAAATCCCGCACGAGAGAGCGGAGGGTGCAGGATTCGAACCTGCAAGGGCTTGCGCCCGCTGGTTTTCGAGACCAGTGCCTTAGCCGTTCGGCACAACCCTCCGCTCTCCATACGGGACACCGCCGGTTCCCATGCCCCGCATCGAGCTCTGCTCTGGTGCGGGGTTAGCCATTCGGAGCACCCCTCCATTATTATATAAGCGATTTCGATAAGAACGGTTTAATATCTTCTGGACGGAGCAATCGCACATCATTGGCAACTTTCGTCAAGCCAAAGGATTGTCCTTTTGCAATCCCGACATACTGAACCTTTTTACCAAATGATTTTACTTCTTCAACCGCCGCCACTAAGTCCGTGTCCGAGCTGAGTAAATACGCAATGTCATATTTATTTTCGCGAGCAAAACGGATCATCTCTACGGCAAGCCGTACATCAACGCCTTTTTCATGGAATGTTTTATCCGGATGTTGAATAAGTTGTCCCAGTGTTATGAATATTTTTTGTTGTTGTAATTTTGCAATTAGTTTTTGTTGATTCGCATACATTTTTTCAGCTTTCTCGTTATTACGTTGACGACGTATTGCGCCAACATAGTAGTGTGCTTCCATTAGGGTATCAGGTTGTACAATCCATTCCGCAAGCCCGCGAAAATTGAAATTAAGCAAGCTGTACTTTCCGTTGACTTGTTCCGATAAATCTCTTAATCGGAAGTAAAAATTGCTTCCATCAATAAATACGAATGCTTTTGTCATACTATAATCAAAACTGCCGTCCCCCGCCGAAGCGAGAGAAGGCAGTGGGATTAACAATCCTAGTATATCACGTCCTTATCTGTTGTCAAGAGGGGTTGCGAAAGCGTTGATTTTGAAAGTTCCATTCCCAAAGCATACACGATCCAGAACAAAATAGCAAGATCGTTTTTGAAGTATGGAACGTCAACGAGGCCGTGGATCAATACGACGACCATACTGGTCATGACCGCGATGGTATACGGTTCATAACCCACCCTACCCTCCCTTATCTCCGACGCCCTGCTGGGTCGGAGTCCGACTGAAGCGTCGGACCTAAGGGAGGGGAATGTTGTGCGAAAGAAAATTATGATAAGCCACACAAAGGCGAAGAGGCCCAGTAGTCCGGTTTCTGACCAGAAATTGAGCACGATATTGTGTGGATATTCAAAAATCTCAAGGTAGGTTGCTTTGTGGTATGGCGCAAGCGTTTCTTTATAGCCCGCTAGGCCAGCGCCAAGGATTGGGCGACCTGCACCGAGTGGCGTGGAGGTGTCTTTAAGCATTTGCCAAGTTTCCGTCCACTGCGTGCGCCGCACATGGCCGGACCAGTCGCGCAATAATAGCTCGTCCTTTATACTTGGCATAACCCGCAGTAAAAGTATAGTCAGTCCGGCGATCGCAAGTATGTAGTATGTAGTATGTAGTATGTAGAATTTCGTTGCGGTCAATTTACTACGATCGTAGGTTTTTGACCGCACGAACCAAAGTGCATATATTAATAAAAGTCCGGCCGCAATCCCCACCATCGCGCCGGTGGATTTTGCAAAGACAATCGCAACAATTGTCGCAATTGTGACTAACAACCAATAACCAATAACAAATAACTGCCGCGCATTCGCGCGAGATTCTTCGCTACGCTCAGAATGACGAAATTTAGTGAGAAGTTGTGCAATAAACAATGGCACAAGCGGAGCAAGGAAAAGCGCAAGCGCGTTGGGGTAGGGGAAAATGCTGGTCACGCGCAACTCTGTATCCCAGGGTGGTGGAATTCCAAAGCCCGTGAAGCGTTGGTAAATGGCGTAGAGGGAGAGTGCTAGAGCAGTAAGGGAAAGGGCGGCTATGATTTGCGTAACGTGTAACGTGTAACGTGTAACGTGGTTTCGAATAAGATCGCGGAGCACAAAGAAAAATAATATTGGTTCTACAAAATATGCTTTCCAAATCCCGGAAGCGGCACGCAAGTCCGGAGAAACAAACATAGAAAGAGTGGAGGCAAGGAGAAAAAGTAACAGCGGAATGTAAAATGATAACCCTACCCTGCCTCCCCTTAAGTTAAGGGGAGGTGAGGAGGGGTTATGAATTCGCGAATTTCGTTTGACGAACCAGACAGCAAAAATTATGAGAATCATTCCCTCCAGTACAGTCATCGGAATCGGGCCAACGCGGAAGCGAATTAGATAAGACGGAAGTGCGGCAATTACAAAAAGTACAGCCCAGTTTAGGCGTTTCCACGCAAGAACTGTAAATAGTATGTAGAACGTAGTAAGTAGTATGTAGTAGTAATTCATAACCCACCCTGCCCTCCCTTATCTTAAGGGAGGGAACGTATTGAAAGGATTTCTCGAATCATTTCTTTTTTAATACCGCCCAACGCAAACAGCGCTATGCCATAGATTAATGTGCCGCCAAATAAAAGTACAAGGAAATGATAGGTGGAGAAAATGTAAAGGGTATAGCCCATGATGGCGGAAGCCAAAATACTTCGCCAGAGCACAAAGTTATTAGGTTTTAATTTAGTCACGCGGGAGACCACCATAAAGGTGATGAGCATAATCAAAAACTCTGTTCCCACTGTTGTCCAAGCCGCGCCAAACATTCCATAATGCGGAATAACCAGCGCGTAGGCCGTGAGGCCAAGCACGGCAGTTGCGGCATATCCCAAAATCATCGGTTTTTGCTTGTTCAATACTACAATTACATGTCCAAACAGCGTGGAAAAAAATATCGCCACCATGCCCAGCATTAAAATTCCCAGCACTGTACCGGAAGCGGCAAAATTAGCACCGGCAACAAAAGCCATAAGTTTTGTGCCAAGCATTAGCGCGCCAACCATCAAGGGAAAAGCGATAATTGTGTAGGCATCAAAGGCACCTTGGTATATTCTTGTAAATCTTTCGCGATTGCCAGCCACCCATGCGGCAGTAAGTGGTGGGAGAACAAGTCCGATAAACATGGTCGCTACAGCGGTAAATTGATCAATGACCCGATAGGCCGCGCCGTAAAATCCCACCTCAGCTTGCGGCCGCAAAACCGAGAGGATTATAGTGTCAGCTTTAAGATAAATTAAATTGAAAATTATTGACACGCCAATAGGCCAGGAAGTCCGAATAATTTTTTTCCATATTTCGCGGTCAAAGGCAAAGCGCAGTTTGATAAATTTGGAAGCCGCCTTACGAGTGGCAATATATTGTGCAATACTGCCGGCCACAACCGCGGCCATAAACCAAAGCAGTCCCGCACTAAAATAGGCAGCCAATGTTACGCCGGCCAGAAGCACCACGCGGCCAATCAACTCTGCCACAACTACATAACCCATGCGCAATTCTTTTTGAAAAATCGGCGTGAGCGTTTGCCCCATGATCACGGCTAGAAAGGAAAAACTTGTCAGGAGAATTCCCTGTTTTACTTCAGGTGGATAAGGAAAGAAGAGCGCGACAAGTGGCGCAAGACCGAGAAAGACGATTGCTGACACGAAACGGAGGGTCATTAAGTTGGACATCAGGCGGGATGCATCGTTCATAACCCCTCCTGCACCTCCCCTTATCTTAAGGGGAGGGTTTGAATTGTCTCCCCCTCTTAAGGTAAGAGGGGGTTGGGGGGAGTTATGTATTTCACTCAACATCCGATTAGCCGTGAGGGTCAGTCCAAAATCAACCGTGATGCCGAAGAATTGCAAAAAAGCAATGATAATGGAGTAGCCGCCAAAGCCATCCGGCCCTAAGGCGCGGGTCATTATTGCCACTACAATCAGCGCGAGCGCAATGGATATAACGCGGCCAATAAGTTGAACAAAAGTATTTCTGGCCACCGCGCGAGTAAGCGACATAGTTTATATAGTGTACTTCCCTCAGGTTTATTTGACAAACTCAATGTTGTGTGATACTATAAATAACTAACTTTTGATATTTTTATATGGCACGCAATGCTGAAGCACGGAAACCTGTTCCGGAATCGGAAAAACCCTATGCGGTTACTCCTGATACTGCAGGCGGAAAAACCGTCTCTGGAGAGATAGGTGCAGAATCTAAAAAACCCAAACTAACCATTATTGAAGGAGGCAAAGGAAAAGGAGAAGTTGTGGAGACAGAAGCAGAGCGTGAATTTTTCAAAAATGGAGAACGCATGGAAAAAGAATCAGCTGCTGCTCAACAATTAGAAGCAAACCGGCAAGAATTAAAAAATGAAAAAGCAAGTATTTTTAACCGCATGAGACGGAGTATGGATTCGCTTAAAGGATTATTTAATTCTTTGGCTGAGGCAAAAGTCGTAGCGCCGGAAACCGCAAAAAAATTAACAGAGCAAGCTGATGAAATAGAGGATCTGACTGAGTTTGCAACTGAGATAAGCGAAGAGCAAGGACAAGTAGAAGGGGCAATGGTTGCAATTGGAAGCGACAAAGATTTTGATGCTTTGATCAGCGCGCGCGTACAAGAGATGCAAGCCGAAAATTTTACGCAAAAGCAGCGCGAGCGAGCGGAAGAGATGCTTAATGTTTTACGCCAAACAGTGGCGGAGCGTCGTCTGGAACGCGAGAAGGCGAAAACTGAAGCCGAAGCCAAGGCACAATTTGAGAAGCAAACAGAAGAAATTTTGGAAGGGACTGAGTTAGAGATTCCCGGTCAAAAAGATGTTATTAAGAAATGGCTTGAGGGCCATTCTCAAGATTTAATGGATGCGGCAATTGACGCAGCAGAAGGACGAGAAAGATTAAAAGAGATACCGCGCATAGAAGATGATTCGGAAATGAATGCTTGGCTTATGCCTGATTACGATGTGCCATCTGACGCGTCAGATGAGGAAAAAGAACAAGCCGCTGCTAAGTTCGAAGCTCGTCAAGCGCGCCGCCAAGACGCGATTGCGAAAGGAGAATTATTTGCAACACCACAGGCCAAAGCAGAAGCAGAAGCCAGAAAAAAGACGCCGGAAGAGCGGTTGAAAAATAATGAAGCAGATCTTAAAAAAGCGGAAACAAAAAGAAATCAATTGATCCAGGATGTGGAAACATTATTTGAAGCAAAGTTTAAAATTAAGAATTTTGACATGGAAGAAGTGGCGAGTGATCAGTCCGCCAGAGATAAGTTGATCAAACAGCTTAGTAAGGAGTTGCGCGGTTTTGGCAAGCGGGCAGAACGTGCGAGTTTACGAGAATGGATGAAGGATTGGGTTGAAAACGAAAAAGAGATTAGAGCTCTTCAAGGCGCAATTCAGCTTGGAAGCGAAAATATCAGTAATCCTGAAGGTGCGGAAATTCGTGCCTTGCGCCGTGGTCTGGAAGCCACGATACGCTCAGCTACACCTGAAAGGAAAGAAAGAATTGCCGGCATGGTAAAAGCGGCATAAAATTCAATAAAAAAGCGGCCTGAAAAGGCCGCTTTTAGTATGGTTTGGGTGGCCTTGACAATGGGAAATAGGCATGATATACTAGGGCGTTGACAATTAAAAAGCGGGGAGGAACCCCGTTTTTGCATATTCACTCCTGGATACTCGCGCTCACGACAAGCATGGAGGTTAATTTCTAGGGTAGCTTGGTCTCCGACTCGGCTTCCCCTAATACTAATCTTCTTGAGCGCGAATACTTGGGAGTGATTTTAATTTTGCACAACGATTGGCGGCGCGGTATCGGGCGTAAGCGGCACTTCTTCCGGCAACGGCTCTGGCGCAGTAAGTTTTTCAACGCCGAGCAAGCAGACTTCCTGCCATGGCCGATAGCGGCTAAAAAATTCTTTTTCTTTTACCGTGCCGTCAGCGTAAGTAACAATGTAGGTGAAGCGCGCGTCTGAGCCAATATGCGCTTTTTCCGTGCATTTGGTTTTTCCCGGTGGAAGCTCGGTAGTTTCAATAATTTTTTTCTCCGGAGGTTTTTTAATGTTGGAAATTTCCGGTTCCGTTGTTTTCGCAATACGGCCATCCTTGGTTCCCCAAAGATCAAAGGTCAGTGTTGATCCGCTGACATGAGTGGTAAGTAAAAGCCAATTGCCGGTGTCATTGATAAACTTAAAATCCGGAGCCGGATCATAAATTGTGGCATCCATGCCAACAGGCGGTTCGTAGTAGGAAACCCGGTAAGAGTGATTGGCGCGCGCAGTTACCGGAAGTCCGGCATTTAGCACCACACGAAACATGGTTGTTCCAATCTGGCAAAGCCCGCCGCCGATCTCTGGCGTAGTGCGTCCTTCGGACGCTTTGATAACCAGTTCTGGCAAATAGCCGTTTTCTTCAGTAAAAGGGCGCAGATGTTCAAGCAAAGAAAATTCTTCGCCTGGCGCGATAAGCGTGCCGTCCAAAATTGCCGCTCCGCGTTTGATATTTTTAACGCGGTTTACCGGACTACCTTTAAAGCTCGTTGTGCCGCGTCCGACCAGTTCTTTAATTCCAAAATCCGCCGCGCCTTTTTGAGGGGTAACGCGTGGAGCCAACTCTTTAACCGCAAGGGCAATGGGTTTTTGCGCAAGAATCGCGCTTGCGATTGCTGCGGCATTTTCTTCGCGCGGCAATTCTATGCCGGGCGTGCCAAGATCAAATTCTATAACTTTTTTACCATCCTCGCTTAGTTCAAAGATCGCATTTATCGGTTTTCGCTCCACTTCTTTTACGATTGTATCAAGCCAGGTCGCGATTTTTACTTCATCAAGCGCTACAGCGATTTTGTCCCCATCTTTTTTTGCAGTTAACCAGTCCGCAAGAGTTTCATAGGAAATCATCCATTTTTTATCTTGCAGTGTTACCTCAGGCGCGCCGTGCTTAAAAAGCGTCTCTGCCTCATCTACCTGCTTTAGAAGATCATCAGTCATTATTTCCGCAGATATAGGTTGCAGAGCAAGCTCAAGAGGAGCAAGGGTGAGCGTGCTGGCATATTCTGTGAGTTTTTTCGCTACGCTTTCCATGTCAATCATGTTTCCTGACACATCCGGCGTGATTGTAACTGTGGCTTTACCATCTTGAAAGGTAACTGCAAAGGCGGCGTTTTTAGGGTCGCTTTCAATGCTGGCAAACGCCTCATGCAGGGTTTTGCTCAGCACTTCTTCATTGAGATCAACAACTGGCGCGATCGTAATTCCTGAGACGCGCGCGGTCAGTCGTTCATTAAAACGTTTAAGTGATGAGCCGGAATTTCCGATTGTCTGTGCTTGACTGATAGTTGCATCTACATCAAAGGAAACAATATCCGCAAGCGGCACAGCGGCCCGCGTAGAGTCCGCAATAAAAGTAAGCGGAGTATTGCTGAATTCTTCAAATCGCGCTTGCAACTCTTTACGCGCACTCGCAGTACTTTGCCCACCGATCTCAACAGCGGCAACGCGGACATGCGGATAAATTTCCCCGCGCGTGGCAAAGGCGTCAAATAGCGGTGCGCCAATAATAAGTACACCAAAAACGGCCGCTACGAAAAGCCGCCGTTTTTTTGGTTGTGGTGCTCCCGGCGCGGGGATAAACCCGTTCATACTTCAGTATTCAAAATTTCGTTCAAAATTGATTTGGCCAGTTTTTCCCGTGCTTCTTCTTCCGAGGCGCTTTGGGAAATCATGAGAAAGAGCGCCGCGCCTTCCTTGGCTTCTTTGGGGAGCTCTTCTTTTGGCATAACTAACTCCTGTCCGCCTTCAATACGCAGAATCGCAGAACTTCCCTCAAATCGATCCAATATGGCCTTCATAACTAATCTTCCTCCACCTTCAACTTTATATTTCCACCCTTGGTTTTGGGAAGTTTTATAGAAAGTATGCCGCCGCGAAATATTGCTTCAGCTTTTGTGACATTTATCTCTGCAGGTAAAATTATCGTGCGGCTAAATGCACCCCAATGGCATTCTTGGCATAAGTAGTTTCGCTTTTCAGTCTCTTCATCATACCGTTTGCCTTTGATGGTAAGCATATCATGGGTGAGCGAAAGCGAAAGATTTTCAGGTTTTACCCCCGCGATCGCGGTTTTTACAAAAATCGCTTTGTCAGTTTCATACACATCAACCGCAAGTTCACCCTCATCGCTACGGGTGAGCCAAGGGATTTCACTATGGCTTTCGGGACGGAGAAATTCTAAAGAGTAGTCAGGCATATTTGATATAGTGTAGCGCAGCACGATAGAAAAGGCAAATTATTCTTGCAAATGGGAAAGATAATCTTCTACATCATCAAAGCCAGCATCTTTGGCTTCAACTGCCCACTTTGCTCGGGCTTGTGCTTTGGGAGTTTTGGCATCCTGTTGACGGACACGATTTTGATAGGTTTGCGCCAGCGCCGCAATGCCTTCTTTGTGAAAAAGTTCTCGGATTCTTGTATAATATTCCCTGCGCAATTCAGGATCATTAGTAGCTCTGTCTACTATATAATTAATAGCTTCTCGTTCACCATCTCCGCGATTAAAAATACGCCAGGCCGCTTTTATCGCAAGATCCATCATTTTATTCGCCTGTTCAAGATCGCGATTGTCCGGAGGTTCTTGCTCGAGTTCGATTTTAATAAGTCCAGATTCTCGTCTTTCCGGCATAGGATTGACTGAATTCAAAAAATAGTTTATCCTTAGATTAATCTTATACGATTATGGCGCCATCGTCTAGTCTGGTCTAGGACACAAGCTTTTCAAGCTTGGTACCCGGGTTCGAATCCCGGTGGCGCTATTTGTGAAATTATGCGTATTACAAAGTACGGACACTCATGCCTTTATATTGAGGAAGGCGAAGCGCGGATTTTGATTGATCCGGGAAATTATGTGTTTAAGGATTCCTTGGTCAAGCCGGAAGATTTGCCGGAGTGTAATGTACTACTTTTGACGCACGAACATCCAGACCATACCTATCCCGAAGCGCTTAAAATTATTCTCAAAAATAAGCATTCCGAAAACGGCGCGATCGCGCCAATCTCGGAATTGGTTATTTTGACAAACACAGCAGTGCGGAAAGTGTTGGAACAAAATGGAATCACTGGCAGTGCAGTGTTAGGCCGCGGAGAAGAGCGCATAGTACACGGAGTGACCATTCGCGGCATTGCCTGCGATCACGGCCATATTGCTGATCACATTCCACACTGTGAAAATGTAGGATTTTTTATTGGTGAACGGTTACTGCATCCAGGGGATTGCGTCGCGCCTTCGGAAGAAGTGCATGCCGAAATTCTTGCGGTGCCGGTGGTTGCCCCATGGATGGCAGTGCGGGAGGGATTGGAATTTGTGAAAAAATTAAAGCCGAAATTTGCAATTCCGATCCACGATGCCATCCTTCGTTGGCCTGAGATGCCGTGGTATATGATTTTCCAAACCGGCCTCAAAGACACCGGCATTGAATTCGTCCCGCTCAAAATTGGAGAGGCAAGGGAGTTTTGATTATGCGAATTTTAGGAATTGAAACATCGTGTGATGAAACTGCGGCGGCCGTAGTTGAAGTTCACAGACAACAGTTCACAGTTCACAGTAACATTGTGGCATCGCAGATTAAGATCCATGCCAAGACCGGCGGGGTGGTGCCAGAGGTGGCCGCAAGAGCGCATGTGGAGAAGATTATTCCAGTGGTAGAGCAAGCTTTGAAAGGGGTTCATCCCCTCCTCAATCCTCCCCCATCAAGGGGGAGGAAGAAAAAAGAAGTTCCCCTCCCTCGGTGGGAGGGGCTAGGGGAGGGGGAGATTGATGCTATCGCGGTAACGGCTGGGCCGGGACTGGCGACTTCACTCCTTGTCGGTGTGGAAGTGGCGCGTACGTTTTCGTATCTTTGGCGCAAGCCGGTGGTGGCAGTAAATCATCTTGCAGGGCATGTGTATGCGAATTGGCTTCCCTCACCTGGCCTACGGCCACCCTCTCCCACATGGGGAGAGGGAAAACCGCCACAATTTTCCTCTCCCTCTGGGAGAGGGCAGGGTGAGGGTGTACAATTTCCACTCCTGTGTTTGATTGTGAGTGGTGGCCACACTGAACTGGTGCTTATGAAAAAGCACTTGGATTTCAAGATTATTGGCGCAACGCGCGATGATGCGGCAGGAGAAGCGTTTGATAAAGTGGCCAAGATGTTGGGGTTGGGCTATCCGGGAGGACCAGCCATTTCAAGATTGGCCGAGAAATTCCACCCAAGGCAACCACCCTCACCCCAACCCTCTCCCATCAAGGGAGAGGGAATAAAAGAAAATCCCCCTCCCCTTGTGGGAGGGGTTAGGGGAGGGGGCATTCACTTCCCTCGCCCCATGATTGATTCGCCGGACTTTGATTTTTCATTTTCCGGACTCAAAACCGCGGTTTTGTATTATGTCAGAGATTTTCTTGCGAAAAATAAAGTGGGTAAAAATTCTGCGGCCGCATCAAATCTCCCGCAGGATGCTTTAGTACGTATTTGTGCTTCATTTGAACAAGCCGTGGTGGATGTGCTGGTAGCCAAAACTGTGCGCGCGGCGAAAAAGTACAAGGTGAAAACAGTTCTTCTTGGTGGTGGGGTGGCGGCAAACAAACGCCTGCGCGAGCAATTGGCCAATACGATTAAATCCGAACTACCTACTACGTCCTACATACTACCATCTCTTGCCTACACAACAGATAACGCCGCCATGATTGCCGCGGCTGGGTATTTCATGGCCCGCGCCAAACAATTCACTCCCTGGCAAAAACTTGATGTTGATCCTAATTGGGAACTTGGACAAAAATTCAGACCACTCTCGCGATAAATAATAAATCAAAAATTCCTGATTCATATTGTATAGCGCTTTAACGCAAAACAGCCCTTGTGGGCTGCTTAGTGACTCCTCGTAGGAGTGTGATTCCTCGAATTGATAACCACTGTAAGCATACCACATTCATATAGTTTGTCAATGTAGGGTGTGGATAGATGTGGTTGACTTACCAAGGTGTTTTTCTTATGTGGAGTCATCATAATTGTAGTCGCCGCTCTTTAGGTGGCGCAATTGAACGCAGGCTAAAGACCTGCGGCTACATTTTTGCATAAAAAGAAGAACGCCAGAGGTCGGGGAGACATGGCGTTGCTTGCGGTGGGTGTGAAGAGCGGGTGCGTGGTGGAAGGTGGGAAGGTGCGGCTAGGCGAAGCGCGGGTCGTGGCCGTTGCTGGCTTCGTCGCGCGCGGAATCGCCGCGGTTGTAGCCCATTGTGAATACCCTGTGGAAGGGCTGGGGTTGACACATTTTAAGGGATATGGCATACTAGCAGGTGCAAGATACAGACGGTAAGGAGGCTGAATTTTAAGCTTAAATATGCGAAAAGTTCTGAAATTAACTTGTCCTAGCGGGTAGCCGTCTTTTTTCGGTGTAATTTACGGGTCCCGCGTACGCGGGATCTTTTATTTTCGCTTCAGAGATGAGGTTGACCATCTGATCTGTGGTGCGAACTGGAGAACTTTGACAATTTAATTAGTAGAGAGTAATCGCATCAAAACGAGTTGCTAGTTTCGACTAGTCAACTATTATCAAAAGAATCTAAATTTGTGCTTCAGTGTCAAGGGCGTATGGTGGATGCCTTGGGATGGAGAGGCGATGAAGGACGTAGCAGCCTGCGATAAGCGTCGGGGAGCTGGCAAGCAAGCTTTGATCCGGCGATGTCCGAATGGGGCAACCCTATGCAGTGTTGAACTGCATAATCTCCCACAGCAATGTGGGCGAAGTAAACCTGGTGAAGTGAAACATCTCAGTAACCAGAGGAAAAGAAAATAAAGACCACGAAAATTGAAACACGAAAAGACACGAAATTATTTCGTGAGTTTCGTGCCCGATTTTTTGTGGATATTCCCCTAGTAGTGGCGAGCGAACGGGGAAAAGCCTAGATCTTCTACTTTTAAGTAGCGAGGCGAGTGTTGCATCGAAAGGTGTGACGCTACGTGCGTTGCGGAAGGCTCAAGGGCTACATAAGTAGAAGAAGTTGTAAGTTTGTCATGATCGCTGCCTTGAAAGGCGAGGTAGGGTGTACAAAGCATAGCTTCCCTAGTAGAATCCGCTGGAATGCGGAACCAAAGAGGGTGACAGTCCCGTACGCGAAAGGGGTTATCGCCTTACTATGACTATACTTGAGTACCGCGGGACACGTGAAATCCCGTGGGAAACCGGCGCGACTATGCGCCAAGGCTAAATACTCCTCCATCACCGATAGTGAACAAGTACCATGAGGGAAAGGTGAAAAGTAGGCCGGTGAGGCCGATGAAATAAAACCTGAAACCATACGCTTACAAGGAATCAACGCCGATGCGTAGCATCGGGAATGACGAAACCAGAATGACGAATGACGAATTAAATTTCGACATTCGGATTTCGAAATTCGGATTTCCGCTGCTACGTAGCGGTTATGGTGTTCCTATTGAAGAATGAGCCAACGAGTTTGTTGCGCGTTGCAAAGTCTAAGTCCTACGGGACGAAGGCGCAGGGAAACCAAGTCTGAAAGGGCGACCCCGCTGATTTTTTGGCGCTGATTTCGCTGATTTGTATCAGCGTTATCTGCGTCGATAAATCTGCGGACAAGCAGCGTGCACAAGACCCGAAACCCAGTGAGCTAACCATGGACAGGGTGAAGTTTGTCGAAAGACAGATGGAGGCCCGAACCCGTAAGCTGTGCAACACTTTGGGATGATCTGTGGTTAGAGGTGAAATGCCAATCGAACTGGGTAATAGCTGGTTCTCCCCGAAATATACTGTGGTATAGCCTCAAGGATTGTCTGCGGAGGTAGAGCACTGAATCGATCGTGGCGGAGCAATCCGTCGCATCGAATCAAACTCCGAATGCCGTATGATGTACCTTGGGAGTCAGAGCATGGGGGCTAAGCTCCATCGCTCAAAAGGGATACAGCCCTGATCTTCGTCTAAGGTCCCAAAATCGTGCCGACGTGAAGTCGGCATCCCGTATCCCGCAAGGGCATCGGGACCGCTCAGTGTGAAAGGAAGTGGTGCGGCTCAAACAACCAGGAGGTTGGCTTAGAAGCAGCCACCCTTTAAAGAAAGCGTAACAGCTCACTGGTCGAGCCGTGCCGCGCCGAAAATGTACCGGGGCTTAAGCGGCGTACCGAAGACAAGAGTCGATGCTTCGCATCGGGAAATGTCTAATTCACCTAATTCACCTAATTCACCTAATAAAATCCAAAAGTACCAATACCTAATAACCAAACTTGGAAATTAAACATTGGGCATTGGAAATTTTATTAGAAATTAGGTCAATTAGAAATTAGAAATTCCGACGCGGAGCGTCGGCGGTAGGGGAGCATTCTTGCTGCGTTGAAGTGGTAGGCGTGAGCCGCCATGGAGCGGCAAGAAGAGAGAATGTTGGCATAAGTAGCACAAATGAAGGTGAGAACCCTTCACACCGTAAGGGGAAGGTTTCCTGGGCAACGCAAATCGTCCCAGGGTTAGTCGGTCCTAAGGCGAGGCCGAAAGGCGTAGTCGATGGACAGCAGGTTAATATTCCTGCACTGCCGAAAGAGTCATTTCAAGGTGCGCGTTCTCGGAGTTCCCGCGTGTTTTTGGATACGCACGTCCCTGCAAAGGGTAATGTGAAGCCGCAAGGTGGATCAGATGAGAGTAAAGAGTACGCCTAGAAAAGCTTTGAAGCCCTGTCTTTTGGCAACCGTACCGTAAACCGACACAGGTCCCCGGGCACAATTGTGCCAAGGTGAACGAGAGAACCCTCGTTTAGGAACTCGGCAAAAAAGTGGCCGTAACTTAGGGATAAGGCCTGCCCCGCGCAAGCGGGGCTGCAACAAGCGTCTCTCAAGTGACTGTTTACCAAAAACATAGGTCCCTGCGAAGTCGTAAGACAATGTATAGGGGCTGATGCCTGGCCAGTGTCAGAACGTTAAGGAGAGAAGTCATGTGCGCCGCAAGGCGCGCGGCAGCTTTGAACCGAAGCGCTGATGAACGCCGGCGATAACTATAATCGTCCTAAGGTGGAATTGCTGCCTTAGTGGGGTGAAAGACCCCCTTCGAACTTCGCAATGCCTGCGAAGATGTAGAAGAAAATCTGACTATATCGGTGAACATCTCGATAAGCATCGAGACAATACCGAGGCAACCTTAACACGAAAGTGTTGAGAGAGTCCGTAGAGACTATATGCCAGACTCCCGTATCAAATACGTGGAGAAGATAGAGTCCGATCTGCATGGCGACATGCAGAGCATGGCAGAAATGACCATGCCCATCCTTAATAGGATGAGTAACACGATAAGCGAAATCCCTTGTCGGGTGAACAATGTTTCCGGTCGGGAACACTCGCCCGAATGCTGTGGCGACATGGCATTAGTACGCCGACTCATAACGGTGGATATCCTATGATACAATAGGACAATACCGTGGGAAGTCGTCCCGCCTAGGCGGACTGACCCCGTAACGACTGATCCGAAAGGAGAGGGTTGTCCCGATATCTATCGGGATGGCCAACACGTCGGCTCTGGCTGAAAAAGCATTCCATGGAGATTATATCTCCTAATGATTGTAGCCAGATGAAAGTATAGTCTAAACATCATGGTAACATGATGAAGTAAATGGAGTTCCGACCTGCACGAATGGCATAACAACTTGAGAACTGTCTTAACGAGGGACTCGGCGAAATTGCAAGACTCGTGAAGATGCGAGTTACCCGCGGCTAGACGAAAAGACCCCGTGAAGCTTTACTGTAGCTTGGTCTTGGGGTAGGGCATGGAATGTTTAGCGTAGGTGGGAGTCCCGCGCAAGCGGGACGACAATGAAACACCACCCTTTCTATATTTTACTCCTTACCTTTGCGCCTGAATCGACGCAGAGGAACAGGGCCTGGTAGGCAGTTTATCTGGGGCGGATGCCTCAACAAGGATTCAATTCCGTTACGCCTCCGATGGACATCGGAGGACGAATCCTTAGGGGCGGTTCTGCAGTAATGCAGAACGCAATATTGAGTCCCGATGCCCGTAAAGGGATCGGGATCCCGACTTCGCCAAAGGCGAACGTCGGGACTATATGCTGGAACATCCGGAGTATGTCCGATTACCGCACTTAAAAGTGTGGTGAAAATATCGGACTGCGGACAATCAGCAGGGAAGCCGTTTGCTCAGATTTTTGGACTTATTTCAAATAAAAAAAGAAGAACCCACCTGCGTCTTCGACACAGGTGAGTTGGCAGAGCGATCGCGGTTGCGCTCAGCGAAAGTACATTGAGTAGCACCCGCGGGCGATGGCGGAGAACATCACCATCAAGCACGTTCCGAAAAAACCGTAGATCAGCAAACCGTAGAGTAGGTGCGTGTTGCGAGCCTTCTGCGACATGGGAACCTCCTTGGTGAGCAATATAGCACAAAGTATAAAGTAAGTCAAGTCCAAAAATCTGGGCAAATTGGCCCCTCAACGACTACACGCTCGACTCCTCCGAAGTCCTTCGGAGGAGATGATATAGTCTGAACTCTATGGCGACATAGAGAGTTCGAATAATTCGAACACCAAATCTATGCATAGTAATGCAATAGCAACATATAAGAATAAACTCAAGTTGACTTCGCGTCAGCAAGAGATTCTTGTAGGAACACTTCTTGGAGATGGACATTTAGAAACGCAGGATCATGGGCGAACCTATCGGCTAAAGATTGAGCACACACTCAAGCAGAAAGAATATGTGGATTGGATCCACAACGAATTTCGGGAGTGGGTGTTGACTTTACCAAAGGTTCGCGAACGATTTGTGCGACTTCGAAGCGTCTCGGGAATATATCCAAAGTATTACTTCAATACATTAAGCTCAGGTTCATTCCGATTCTGTGCTCAGCAATTCTACCGCAAAGGAAACAAGGTAGTGCCACAATTGATCCATAGATGGCTTACACCACTTGTGCTCGCAGTATGGTATATGGATGACGGATCAATTAAATCGAAGCATCATCGCACTGTATTTCTGAATACGCAAGGATTCGATCTGCAGAGTATGGAACGACTTCAGAGTGCACTACTTAAAAAGTTTGGAATTAAAACCAATACACGAAAGGATCGAGATGGGATGCAATTGTATGTGATAGGAGAAACCATCGAACGATTTCTTACTCTCATCGAACCATTCGTGATTCCTTCAATGCGGTATAAGTTGCCCAAGGTTTGGCTAACACAATTGCCTAAAAGGTAACGGAGGCGTTTACAAAGGTAGGCTTAGCTCGGATGGAAATCGAGCATGACGTGCAAACGCAAAAGCCTGCTTGACTGCGAGTCATACAAGACGAGCAGATACGAAAGTAGAAGTTAGTGATCCGACGCTCGGTCATAGGACCGGCGAAGCTCAACGGATAAAAGCTACTCCGGGGATAACAGGCTGATCTTGCCCAAGCGCCCATAGCGACGGCAAGGTTTGGCACCTTAACATATCGGGGTGCATACAAAGTGATTTGTTTCCAGTCTTTTCGTCAAAACCATTTAGTTTAGATAGAGACAATAAAATCGGCTTATAACGGTGGACCCGTCAGTAGCGCGCCCGCGCTACCCGGCGATACCGTGGGAAGTCAGCACTGCAAAGCAGTGAATATCTAATTAACCTAATTAACCTAATTCCTAAAATTTAGAAATTAGAACAATTAGAAATTAGTAATTTAGCGCATAGCGCTCATGACCCCGTAACGACTGACCCGAAAGGGAAGACTTGGCGCGCCAGAAAGTGGCGCCCGGGTAAAACGCCGACTCTTGCTATAATCAAACTGAGATTATGTCCCGCGTCCGCGGGACTACGATCCGGAGCAAGATGAAGATATAGTCTGCACCACGCGAAATCGTGGATTAATGTACGATGTCGGCTCATCGCATCCTGGGGCTGGAGAAAACATAACCTTCTCTCTCCGACGGAAACGTCGGAGTAATAAACGAGCTCAAAACGGTGAAGGCCTTCATAATTTGAATTATATCGACTTGTGTAAATCGCAGGTCCCAGGTATAATTTGAATGTATGAAGGTTAACCCCGTGGGAAAGCGATTGTCTGAAGTCGAGCGAGCATATATTGCTGGTTTTCTTGATGCCGACGGCGCCATAATGGCGACGATCGAACGGCACAAGGAGAAAAAATTTGGTTTCCGTATTCGGGTTGTTTTAAAAGCAACCCAAGCCAATCCCAAAATTCTGCATTGGTTGCAAAATAAATGCCATTGCGGACTAGTGCGTAAAAATCGCACTACGTATGATTGGCTTTTACGGAAGCAAAGTGAAATTAAGGAACTGTTGACTATATTGAAACCTTATTTCAAGATTAAGAATCAGCAAACCACAAAAGCATTACGATTGCTAAGTGGCACGATCAATTCTCCTAAGGAATTGATGGTGGCGGCTCGTTTGGCGGATACATTGGCGCGATTGAATGTGCGATCAAAAAATCGCCGCATCAATCATGCGACAATGATCAAAGACAAGCGCTCCCGTAACGACTGATCTCCGATGCAAGATCGTAGTGAGATAGATGGCTTTGGATATTATTATGAATTATGCCACTATCATACGGTTCGCACCTACGGTTCAATCGGTGACGATTGCAACTATGGTGATGGTATAGTCTGGTACTCCGCGTAAGCGGAGATAACAAGAAATGAGGTCCCAAGGGTTTGGCTGTTCGCCAATTAAAGCGGTACGCGAGCTGGGTTCAGAACGTCCTCCCAATCTGGGAGCATGGCGTTTGGCGGCAGTAATGCCGTTCTAGCACCAACTGTATCGGTGAAGCCCTCCTTGAATTTCGAACTGTTCAAGAGGGTAATACCGAGGCAACCTGCGAAAGCAGAGAGTCCGTAGAGACTACACGTTGGCTCCCGATGTATAATCGGGATGAAGATATAGTCCATGCCATTAGAAATAATGAATATACATGCGTGAGACAGTTCGGTCTCCTATCTGTCGCGGGCGCAAAGACTTGAGAGGGCTCTTTCCTAGTACGAGAGGACCGGAAAGAACGAACCTCCTGTGTATGAGTTGTTCTACCAAGGGCATTGCTCAGTAGCAGCGTTCGGCACGGATAAGCGCTGAAAGCATCTAAGCGCGAAGCCGTCCTCAAGATTAGGTCTTATTTGACTCCTTAGAGATTATGAGGTTGATAGGGCGCAGGTGAAAGATCCGTAAGGATTTGAGCCGAGCGTTACTAATCGGTCAAAAACACTGAAGCACAAATTTGGATTTCTTTGGATGCGGTTACTCTCAAAAAATAAAACAAGTTCACTTTTTTGGTGGCTTAGCGGTGTGGAACCACCTCTTCCCATTCCGAACAGAGAAGTTAAACACACCAGCGCTGATGATACTTGGACCCAATCCGGTCCTGGGAAAGTAGGCCGCCGCCAGTAAAGTGGACTTGTTTTTGTTTAATACAATTAAAAGATCGGCGTGTCAGCTACGGCACGCCGATTTGTTGTCCCCCTTGTTGTTAGTGGCTTCATTTGGAAACTGGAGTGTATCCGTCTGGCGGCGTTGCTCCGCTGTGATAGTGATCCGCGGCTTCACGCACCCAGGGCTTTCGCTCTGCCGAGGGCGGAATTCCATCCCACGGTCGCGGTGCCTCACCTTCGAAGGCGATTTTTTTTGCACAGATCCGTGTCGCAAGCTCAAGTGCCGGAGCAAGCTTGATCCGATGTCCGCGGAGCCAAAGGTAGTAGGTCAGCACCGCAAGATGAACATCTCCTGCGCCAGTTGTGTTGCATATGGTATCAACCGGAAACGCTGACTGTCTGAGGATGTCGTTTTGCTGACTGTCGTAGATTACGCTCCCTTTATCACCGCATGTCACACACACGAGTTTTGCTTCCACTTTTTTCATGATCGTAATGAGTTCGTGCTTATCTTCTGGAATTGCCCAGTCATTTCCTCCCAGACGCAGAAGGCGCGCGAACTCAAATTGATTGAGGTGGAACAGATCTGCCTTTTTTGCAAGCTCCAGGCACGACCTGCGGCCGGTCTCGGTATCGAAGCAGTTGACATGCGGCGAGAGCACTCTTGCTTCTGGGACATGCTCGGCATCGCAAAGCGCGTTGATCAGGTTAAGCTCATATTCCAAAAATCCGCTGCAGATGAGCACTCGCGGGCTCGCGTGAGTTGTAAGGTAGGCGAGGATTTCTGGACTGACTTCGTAGGGCGGTTTTTTTGCGAATGCAATGGTCTCGCCCGTGGGAGCTCTAAGGAAAAGACTTTGAGCGCTTCCTCCAGTACGCCGAACTAGGAGCAGATCGCGAAATCCGCGGCGCTCAAGACTCGTCACGAGCGCATCACCTCCGCCGCCCTTTCCAATCGCACCGATAATGCCGATATCCTGGACTCCGAGCTCGCGAATGGTATTCGCGATGTTGGCAGAGCTGCCTGCGGCGATTCCCTCGGAAACTCGATGACCAAGCGGAATTGTTTGGCTGTATCCGGTAATCAGCGTCACCACGTCCGCGGCCTTGCCACCCATGGGTGCGTCATAGATGGTGAGCTCTTTAACTGTGTGTTTCTGCCCAGGCACGATGAGGAAACCGTCCGTATTTTTGACAAGTTCCTCAAACAGCTTAGCGGAGATTGACGCGGTAGTCTCGATGTTGAGCGATGGAGCAACGACAACGGTTCGCGTTGCAGCCTTGTTTGACCAGCTTACAGTTTCAGTTGTTGGAATAGTCAAGGTACGCCCCCTTGCAAATAGTTCATTTAGAGCATCTGTATCTTAACAAAGGGTGCAGTTAAGTCAATAAACAAGTTATGCACTGTGCGAGGAAATAAATTGCATGAGTTGTGCGTACGCATTTTCATGTTTTGGAAAATCACACGCCAGCGGCGCCATGTAGTCAAAAAAATCTTTAGTGGGAAGAAGTAAATTTGTATCGTACATATTAGGATCAAGCGGACGATGTTTTTTATCCGCAATAATTGCAAGCGGCACATTATCAACGGCCAGATCCAGAGTTTGAGCAGAAGGGCGAGTAATGCAGGGCATGCGTCCGATCTCACCGCGTTCAAGAAGTTCAACTGCTTTTTTGCCAAGTGCGATGGCAAGATCGCGATCAAGCGGAATTGGTTTTCCGGTTTCTACATAATTTCCCGGATAAAGCGCTTTTGCTTCAATCCCCAGTTCCGCCTTTAGTTTGTCGCGAAGCGTCAGACAAATATAACTTTGACGCACATGGTCGTGCTGTTCTCCTAGTTGTGTTTCACTGATTCCATGCAATGGTTCATCAAAATGTGCTTCTTGCGATACTACGACAGTTGCGAAATTTCCATTTTTTTTGTAACGTTCAGAAAGCAGTTCCAGCGTTTGTTTCCAAGAAATTTTCCACTCTGGTGGAAGAACTAGGTCCGCACCGCCAAGTGCTCCAGCGGCTGTTAGCCAGCCGGCTTTGAAACCCATGGCCTCAATAATATAAATGCGCGAGAGCGCGTAAGCGGCATCACGTTTAATTTCCTGCGCAAAAGTGGCAAGATAGTATGCTGCAGAAGGAAATCCGGGAGTAAAGTAAGTTCCGGGCAAATCATTATCCACGGTTTTGGGAATGCCAACAATTGAGATACCTTCTAAGGCAAGTTTTGCCGCGGCGCCAAGCGTATCATCGCCCCCAATTGCCACGACCGCGTCGACGCCAAGCGTTTTGAGAGCTTCTTTTACTTGAGTTATACCATCTGAAGTTGCATACGGATTTGCGCGTGAGGAACGCAAAATTGTCCCGCCATTTTCTTTCAGCGATTCAATATCCATGGCGGTAAGATCAATATGCCCGCCGCCGCGCAAAAGCGAGGCCCAGCCGTAAAGTCCTCCGAGTACACGCCAGCCTTTTTTGCGCGCCTCAGTAATAACGCCGTAAAGCGTGGAATTAAGCGCTGGCGCAAGCCCGCCGCCGGTAAATACTAAAAGGGTTTTCATAATGAAGTTATACCCTAATATATATAAGCTGTCCAGAGTGTCATGTGCATTATTGACACTAAAATACGCATATTATCTATAATTTAAGGCAGTTTTTGACTTATCCACATATTGTGCAGAGAAAAAGTTGACAGCTAGACGTGTAACTTGTAACCTGTAGCGTATAGCGCAAGATTGGAATAAATGGTTCTTGAGTTACACGTTATACGTTACACGCTACACGCATATGGATGTAGTTCAAATTCTCAAAAAATTAGGTTTTGATGAAAAAGAGATCCGCGTGTATTTGATTTTGCTTAGTCTTGGCCCTGCGTCAGTACGTAAAATAGCGCAATCAGCCGGAATAAACCGCGGCACGACTTATGATATTTTAAAACACCTGATGAAACAAGGTCTTGTGGTTTACTATCATAAAGAAAAGAAACAATATTTTGTGGCGGAAGATCCAATGAAACTTGAGCGCCATTTGGATGGACGGCTTGAAGAAATGAGTCGGTTGCGCGAAAAAATTCAAAGTATTATCCCGGAGCTTCAATCCATGTATAATCGCGGCGGCGATAAGCCAGTTGCACGGTATTACGAGGGACTTTCCGGAGTAAAAAATATTCTGCAAGATGTGCTGGCAACACTTGGCGGCGAGCGGCAAAAGGAATACTATGTTTACTCTTCTTCAAATTTACGAGACGTATTGCATAAAAGTTTTCCGCAATTCACCAAGGAACGAATTAAACGAGGTATTGAGGTAAAAGTTATTGCACTTGGAGAAGGAGGAAAAGAAGATATGCTTTCGCAACGCAAATGGCTGACTAAAGACGCGGGATCGCCGGCCTATACTTTAATTTACGGCACGAAGACCGCGCACATCGCGATTGACCGCGCGTCGATGCCGCTTGGCGTTGTAGTTGAGGATCATAATATCGCACGCACCCAGCAGTTGATTTTTGAAAAGCTATGGTCAACCCTTTAAAAAATATCGGCATTGTCATCCTTGCCGCCGGCAAGGGCAAGCGCATGCACGCCAACACGCAGCAGCCCAAAGTGCTGACTCCGCTGTTAGGCCGTCCGCTCCTTACCCATCTTTTGGAAAACATCAAAGGGAGTGTGGTACAATCAAAGCCGATAATCGTTATCGCGCCGGATCTTTATATTATTCGGGACCGCATTGGCGCAGGGTGCGATTATGCTATACAAGAATCGCAGCTTGGGACCGGTCATGCGGTGCTGGCGGCTAAAGAAAAACTCATGCGCTATGATCATGTGCTCGTGCTCTATGGCGATCATCCGTTGGTTTCCGCGCGCACCATTGACGCGCTGGTTGCGCATCACTTGTCCGCGCGCGCCGATATCACCCTTACCACTTTACGGCTCTCGCATTTTGAAGATTGGTTTACGTTTTTTGAAGCGTACGGCCGTATCGTGCGCAATGGGCACGGCCGCATTGCGCACATTGTGGAAAGCCGCGACGCAAGTGCGCAGGAGCGTGCCATTACCACGGTTAACCCCGGCTACTATCTGTTCAAGACCGCCTGGCTATGGGCTACTCTTCCGCAACTCAAGCGCACTAATGCGCAAGGAGAATACTATCTGACCGATGTGGTGGCCCTTGCGCTTGCGGAGGGAAAAACCGTGGAGGAGGTCCTGCTGGATGATCCTCAAGAAGGGCTGGGTATCAACACGCTGGAACAACTTCAGTTTGTGGAAAAGATTTTACAGCAACGGTTAGATGGGACTGCGCGCTTCCACACCATGCCCTTGCCTCTTTAATCTATCTTGTAATTGTCGCAGGATGAATTAAGGAGGTGTACAACATGAGAGTAGTGCTTGGTCATGAACCAATGCATAGTACGTTCAGTTCCTTGCTCAATAACCAGCCAGTCTTGCTTGAAGACGCAGAGATACTTGACTGCCCAGTGTGTCCTCAAGTATTCCGACGCAACTGTTTGATGAAGGTAGCCCGAATACACGTGCAAATGCACAGGTGGCCGCTGAGTACGGAAATTCGCTTCTGGGTCTGCACGAGTATGCACCCGGAAGTCGCGGTGGAGTGCGGATTCGTAGTTCCGGTAAGTTTTAGCGATGAAGAACGCGCAGAGCTTGCCGCGCAACGAGTCGCATATCTTAAAGAGTGGAAGAAGCGCCACTAGAGCTATGAGAGTCGGCTCATTGAAAGAAAGGTGAAACCTATGGAACCCAAGGTCGTTACGATCGGCGGCGGAACTGGTCATTACGAGTTTCTCCGCGCATTGCGTCGGCTCGAACTTGAGCCGACAGCGCTCGTTTCCATGGCGGACGACGGCGAGAGCTCTGGCGAGATGCGCGACAAGTACGGAGCGCTTCCGCCGGGAGATCTGCTGCAGTGTCTTACGGCGCTCACGACTCTGCCGCGCGAAGTGGTGCGTCACATCCTGCGCACGCGCATGACGCGCGGGGCACTTGGAGGACACAATATCGGGAATCTGGTGCTCACCTTCGCCGCTTCGCACGGCGGCAGTTTCTTGGATGCCGTGGCCGAGCTTGAAGACATTCTCAAGGTGCGCGGCCATGTGCTTCCCATCACGGTCGGCCAAGTGCGGCTTCACGGCGTCTCGGAGCGCGGCGTGGAAGTCCATGGAGAAGCAAGATTTGACCAGCTTGGAAAATTGCTTCGGCCCGGTGACCGCATCACAAGAGTCTGGCTTGATCCGAATGAGCCAGCAGTGGAGGAAGCGCTTGAGGTAATCAGGAGAGCGCAGTTCCTCTTCCTCATGCCCGGCGATCTGTGGTCTTCCATCGCTCCGGTACTGCTGGTTCAGGGAGTATACGAAGCGATCGCGGCCTCGCGCGCGCAGATCATCTACACTTGCAATCTGGTGACCACGCGCGGACAGACGGACAACTTCACCGTCGTGGACTTCGTGACAACTCTTGATCACCTTTTGCCGCGCCCGGTTGATACCGTGCTTTACCACAGCCACGGGATTGACGCGGATCGCTCAGTCCGGTATGCGGCAAAGGATCAGGCCTATTCGGTCGAGTTCGGTGATCTTTCACGGCTTTCAGGCAGGAAGCTTTTGGGAAGCGATTACCTTGCCCCGGGAGAACTCGTACGGCACAATCATGCGCAACTCGCGCTCGTGCTCGGGATTCTCTTGGGCAAGTTGCCGCCGCACTCGATGCAGGGAGCATGGCAGAGTGCGGTAGGATAGGAGAAGTTCTTCAGTGCAGTATCGGCGTGAGATGGTACAATACCGTCACACGCCGTATTTTAATTTTCAAAATAGTATGATACGCTAGCGATATTATGTCCCGTTTTATAGCCGATTTACATACTCATTCCAAATACGCGCGGGCGTGTTCGCCGCAACTCACGCTGGAGAATATGGACGCCTGGGCGCGCGTCAAAGGCGTGGATATTTTATCCACCGGAGATTTTACTCACCCAAAATGGTTTGAGGAGATAAAAGCGAAATTAGTGCCTGCGCGGGAAATATTCGGAAGCCGAGCTTCCGTAAACACGGAAGCTCGGCTTCCCGCTATGTATGATGGTTTGTATGTATTGCGTCCCGGGCTCACACCCACCGTACCACCCCAGATTTCACTGCCCCAAAAACCCACGCTTTTTATGCTCGGCACTGAATTGGCTTGCATCTATTCGCAAGGCGCGAAAAAAATGCGGCGGGTGCATCATTTAATTTATGCTCCAACCATCGAAGTGGCCGCGCAAATAAATGCCGCTTTGACTGCGCGCGGATGCAAACTGGGATCTGATGGTCGGGCCATTATTGGCATGAATTCTAAAGAGCTTTTGAAAATTATTTTGGAAATTGATCCGCGCAATGTGTTAATTCCGGCGCATGCCTGGACGCCGTGGTTTGCGATTTTTGGATCCAATTCCGGATTCAACTCCATTGCAGAATGTTTTGAAGAATTAACCCCGCATATTTTTGCCATTGAAACCGGATTGTCCAGCGATCCGCTGATGAATTGGCGCGTAAAAGAACTGGATCAAGTGGCGCTGGTCTCCAGTGCCGATGCGCACTCTTTGCCGAATTTAGGAAGGGAAGCAACGGTGTTTGAAGGAAATATGGGTGACTTGTCATACGATTCCATAATGCAAGCTATACGAGAAGCCGCACCAGCCAGATTAGCTAATAGCAAATTGCTAATAGCTAATAGCAGATTTAAAATGCTCGGCACCATTGAATTCATCCCTGATGAAGGCCGGTACCACTATGACGGTCATCGCGCGTGCAAAGTGTGTTTGCATCCGCGGGAAACCAAAAAACTCGGTGGAATTTGCCCAAAATGCAAAAAAGCCATGACGATTGGCGTACTTTCGCGCGTGGAAGAGTTAGCAAATCAGCCCGAAGGCCGCAGGCCAGAATATTGTCCGCAGTTTTGGTCCCTTGTGGAGTTGGATAAAATTATTGCGGAAGCCAATGGAGTAAAAGGGCGCAGCTCCAAAAGCGTGGAAAAAGTGTATTGGGATTTAGTGGCCAAGGCCGGGACTGAAGCCAACATTTTGCTCAATATGTCTTATGATGAACTGGCCGCGATTTCCCCGCATCAGCGGTTTGTAGAAGCCATCCGCCGCGTGCGCGAAGGCCGCGTTAAGATCAATCCGCCGGGCTATGATGGCGAGTATGGAGTAGTCAACATTTTCAATGCCGAAGAAAAACTAGAAGCCAAAAAACAGAGCCGTTTGCTCTGATTGACATAAAAAGACGGTTTGAATATAATGTAGATATATGCCAGCTATAGACATGACAGAAATTTATAAAAAATATCGCGGGCTTTGGGTTGCGATGACCAAAGATCGTCAGGTGGTTGCCTCAGGAGAAGATGGGAAAAAAGTATTTGAGGAAGCGCGCGCCAAAGGGGTGGAAGTGCCGCTTCTTTATCACGTACCCAAGAGTCAGGACTTCTATATCGGCGGCGCATATCTATGAAATTTCGCTATGAGCGTGTAGCCGTGGCGCCTTGTCCCGCATTTCCGGATGGTAAAACTGCCCTGCGTCCGCTCATCGCGCTCACTATTGAACATCAAGGCATCAAAGCAGAATACGCTGCGCTTGTTGATTCGGGCGCAGATTTTTGTATTTTTCATAGTTTAGTTGGAGATATTTTGGGGATTGATGTGGAAAGTGGGAAGGAGGCAAAGTTTGGAGGTGTTGGCGGCGCTGGCATGCATGCGTATTTTCATACGATCAAAGTTCAGGTAGGAGATTACTCGTATGATTTGTACTGTGGATTTTCTCGCGATATTCCGGCTGATGGCTATGGTATTCTTGGACAAGTTGGCTTTTTTGATCATTTCAAAGTGATTTTTGATAATCAGGCAGAAGAAATAGAGGTAATGCCAAAATAATTTTAAGATTTTTAGCGCAGAAGAAAAATTAGAAGCCAAAAAACAGAGTTTGTTTTGAAATTTGACATAGCAGTGATTTGCTGGTATAGTAATAATACTATGCAATCTGAGGAAATTTTAACTTACACTGCGATTTTTGAGAAAGCACCAGAAGGCGGCTATGTTGTTTCTGTGCCAGTACTTCCTGGTTGCATGACGCAAGGTGAAACATTCGAAGAGGCCAAAGCAAATATTCAAGATGCTATTGTGGGGTATATTGAAGTGCTGAAGGAAGATGGCGATGAAGTCCCGATAGAAAGCGCCGAACATATTGCCGCAACTATTCAAGTGCCAGTAGCAGTATAAGATTTATTTTGTGCTGATCGTTTACCGCAACTCAAACCGCAAGAATTAATCCGAGCATTTTAAAAGCTCTGATTTTTGCAACGCCGGCAAACTGGAAGTCATGTGATTATGCGGCATCCTGAAACAAAGCGCATTGCCTCAATCCCATTTCACGCGCGTGACATTAAACGTGGATTATTATTTGGTATTTTGAAACAAGCAGGTGTTTCCAAAGAACAATTACTGGAAGTTTTATAGCCAACTATTGACAAAATCGTAAATTTGTAGTATCATATTTTGTTGTTCTTTAAATAGTTGAAAGCGGCGTTTTGTGGCTTAAATTAGGCCAAAGAATGCCGTTTTCAACCAATCCAAAACATATTAAGGCAGTCAGATGACTGTCTGGAAAGGACAACCATGTTTAGTGCGTGGAAAGGCTCTGATGGGCAGATTCACCTTGGGGATTTCCCCAAGAGCATCAGAACGGTTCCGCCTTCGGAAGGGGTTCGCTTGGCCCGCGAACTTCTGGGTGCGTACATGCAGTGGCAAGCAGACTCTGACTCTGCCACGACAACAGCTGCGATCGCGGCTGAACACGAGCTAAAAGTGAACCTCAAGACCGACTGCGTGCGCGCAGTCGGTCAGGCGAACCTTCCCAGCAAGTCAGGAGAGGAGTGGGATCTGGATCCCGAATCTCCGCTGCCGGAGGGAGTCTCGATCGTGGCCCCCGCAGACGAGCAGTCCCCCTACTGCTTGAGCATGGACTTGTCCAAGCAGGCGGAAGAGGGGCAGTGGTCAGCAGGACCTCTGCCAGATTTCGAGGTCATCTGCAGGTGCAGGGCGCGCAAGAGCGGCAAAGAGGCAATCTCTTTGCATCGCGTGCGCGTGCAACCCAAGGTGCAGCTCGATTTCAAGATGTTCAGTAAGCGGGTAATGGGGATCATGAACCGAGTCGGCGGGCTGCCCCCTCTTCCCGGGCTTGACCTTCAGCAGCGGCTCAACGTCTTCGCGGAGCTGACGCGCTCCGCCAAAACGCTCGAGGAATTGTGCGACGCCGCCACCGACGCCCTGCTCGAACCCATCGCGTGCGGCCTCATGGCGGACTACGACTCCGCGACGATCTTTGTCTCGGCTGGCTCGACCCCGGGTCGCCAGGGCCACGAGCGAGTCTACGTCGCCCTCCGGAGTATCCTGCGCGAGGTCGCGACGGCCCTCGCACAGCCGATCCCGGAGCTTCCGGACTTGGACAAGCCGGTGGACAGCACCAGCACGGTCGTCGCCAACGGAGGACTGGCTCG
>Ga0209343_10000755_pt1 | contig 44886 bp, 47 predicted proteins | sample RifCSPlowO2_02_FD_184026 | JGI IMG/M metagenome (GOLD analysis project Ga0209343, IMG submission 184026) | Groundwater microbial communities from Rifle, Colorado - Rifle CSP2_plank lowO2_0.2 (SPAdes) (version 2) | ecosystem: Environmental > Aquatic > Deep subsurface > Groundwater | place...
CACCAGGCGGCTTTTCAACTCAGTGTTTCAAGAGGTCACTGCCGGGATGGCTGTGGCGCTTAGCCGCACTGCCCCACATAGCCGCAGGCGGTGCAAAAATCGCAGCCGTCTTTGTGGATCACGGTGGGGTTGCCGCACTCGGGGCAGGTTTTGCCGGCCATGGTGTGGCTTGCTGCTTTGTCTTGCGGTGCGTCCAACACCCCCATATCGCGCAGGGGGTAACCCTCTTCGTTTAACACACCCAGCATGGCGTAGCGGTGGATGATCAGACGCGCCATGTAGGCCACGGTAGACGGCCAAGTTTGCTGGCGGCGTTCACCGTGTGGCAGGCCGGGCACAAAAGCCATGAAATGGCCCAGCGGCTCCGCGTAGTTGAGCAGCTTGCGCAGTTTCATACCAATCCACGCGGGGTCGATCACACGCATGTCCAGCGACAACAGACGGGCCAGGCCATCCAATGCGCGGGGGTAGTTGCCGGAGAAGCCCACGGCGCAAGGGCGTGTCACCATATTGCCATCCACACCCGGCAAGGTGACTTCCTTGAGTGTCAGGGTGAAGGCTTCGCCCGTGGCGGCGTTGTCAATGTCCACCGACCAGGCCAAGGTGCCCGAAGGGCCGGTTTGTGGTTCGGCACGGCTGAACATGGCGTTGAGCACGGGGGTATTTTGCGGATTGTCCGCACCCGCAAAGGCGTTGAGCTGTTCGCAGCGCCAGCGGATGACCGCTGCCGTGGCCGCCACCACACCGGGGAACAGGCGTTTGTGGCCATGGGGCGGGAAGGGCATCTCGAAGGCGTGTTCCTCGGCCACGGTGGACAGTGCATCCAGCTTGAGGCGCAACCAGGCGGGGTCGTTGGTCCGCAGGTCCATGGAGAGGGTTTTTGCCAAAGCGCCCAAGCCGCGTGGCTCGTCCGTGCCATTGACCCACACTTCAAAAGGTTTGGGTTGCTGGCCTTCGCCCGGGGCCAATTCACCCACAAACAGTGCAAAGTCGCCAAAGGTATGGCGCACCATGAAGGTCCAGGCCGGGTTGCCGCCGGGCAACTCAGGGCGGTTGGGCCAGCGCAGGGACGACAGCACGGGTGCGGGCAGCTTGTCCAGCGCCAGGCGCTGGTTGGCATCGGCAATTTGCAGGGGCGCTGCGGCGGGTGCAGCGCCCACACTCAGGACCGAGCCCAGCACCGAATTGGGCCGGTAGGTCGCCAGCCCTTTGAGGCCGGAGCTCCACGCATCCATGTACAGATTTTGGAAATCCGCATAGGGGTAGTCGGCCGGCACATTGACGGTTTTGGAGATGGCGGTGTCAATAAAAGGCGCCACCGCAGCCACCATGGAGGAGTGGTCCTGTGCGCTGAGTTCCAGTGCCGTGACAAACGCAGGCGTCAAGGCCGCGTCTTTGCCCTTCAGGTGGCGGTACAGGCGCCAGGCGTGGTCTTCGACCGCGTATTCTTTGAAGCTGCCGTCGGGCATGCGCTTCTTGCGGGTATAGGTCCAGCTGAACGCTGGCTCAATGCCGTTGCTGGCGTTGTCCGCAAATGCCAGGCTGATGGTGCCGGTGGGTGCAATCGACAGCAGATGCGAGTTGCGCAAGCCATGGGTACGAACACGTTCCTTGAGCGCCGCGGGCAGGCGGGACGCAAAACTGGGTCCGCTCAGGTACAGGTCGGCATTGAACAGGGGGAAGGCCCCGCGCTCTTGGGCCAGCTCGACCGAGGCGTCGTAGGCGGTGTCGCGCATCAGGCGCGAAATGTGTTCGGCGATGGTCCGGGCTGCTGGGGTGTTGTAAGGCACGTTGAGCATGACCAATGCGTCACCCAAGCCGGTAAAGCCCAAGCCGACACGGCGCTTGCTGCGTGCTTCTTCTTGCTGTTGCGGCAGTGGCCAGACGGTGGCGTCCAGCACGTTGTCCAGCATGCGTGTGGCCACGCGGGCCAGCTCGGCAAAGCCGGCATCGTCAAAGTGTGCTTTATCGGTGAAGGGCTTGCGCACAAACCGGGTCAGGTCGATGGAGCCCAGGCAGCAGCAGCCATAGGGTGGAAGGGGCTGCTCGGCACAGGGGTTGGTGCTGGCAATGGTTTCGCAATAGGCCAGGTTGTTGTCGCGGTTGATCTGGTCCAAAAACAGCACGCCAGGTTCGGCATGGTCGTAGGTGGAACGCATGATCTGGTCCCACAACTCCGTGGCCCGTATGCTGCGGTACACCCATTGCGCGCTGCTTGATTCACCGGGAACGGTTTCCTTTTGGTAGGCTCCCGCGGCGACTTGGCCTTGTCCGGGGCGCGCGTGGTGCACCAGATCCACCATGGCATCACTCTGGACGGCCTGCATGAACGCATCGGTAATGCCCACCGAAATATTGAAGTTCTTGAGGTCGCCGGCATCTTTGGCGTGGATAAATTCTTCGATGTCGGGGTGGTCACAGCGCAGCACACCCATCTGTGCGCCACGGCGTGCGCCGGCAGACTCTACCGTCTCGCAAGAACGGTCAAACACCCGCATATAGCTGACAGGCCCGGAGGCACTGCTTTGGGTGCTGCCCACCCAGGCCCCGCGGGGGCGGATGCGGGAAAAATCATAGCCCACACCGCCACCACGGCGCATGGTTTCGGCCGCTTGGGTGAGTGCTGTGTAAATGCCGGGGTGCCCATCTTCCTCTTGGGCAATGGAGTCGCCTACGGGTTGTACAAAACAGTTGATGAGTGTGGCCGCCAGATCGGTGCCTGCCGCCGACTGGATGCGCCCAGCGGGCAAAAATCCCCCTTGCAAGGCGTCCAGAAACCGGGCTTCCCATTGCTCCCGCTCGGCCGGTACTTCCTGCTCTGCCAGGGCGCGCGCCACGCGTTGGTTGACGTCCAGAATATTTTTCTCATCCGCCTTGGCGTATTTTTCCAATAACACTTCTTCGCTGATGGCCTGGGCGGGTAATTGCATGGTGGTGGAGGGGGGGGCAGATTTGAGAATTTTGGGCATTGAAATGAACTCTTTGAAATTTGACGCGCAGCGACGCGCATCGTAGAACCAGGTACCCGCCTATCTCTTGACCTCACTCAACCTTCCGGCAATCTTGAGATAGGGTTTACCTATCGATGGGAAGTGTTGGTTTGGAGTAAGCCCAATGGTGCAAACCGGGTAGGAGCGGCTTCGGCCAGTTTATGCAGCGATCTGTCCCCGCAAGGGATTTTGATGGCAGAACAAGGGATCAACGGGGCCGCCATTGTAGTGCAGCAAGCGGTCCTTTAGCCTGCGCGTCCATCCAACCGCGGTCGGCCAAACCAGTTGCCATAGCGCAAACCCCAGCCGCAGCCAGCGACCGTCCACGCGGCAATGGCCGTGAGCAGGAGGATGGAAAAGGCGTCTGACCACAGGGCGGACAGCACCCGTAGCAGCACTGCCAACTGGAGTGTCCAATACAGACCCCAAGCTGCGTTGTCTGCGGCAACCGGCCGCCCGCTGTGGCCGCTGCTGACGCGAGACGCCATGGCGAACATGGTGGCGCCGAGGTATCCCATGGTCATGGCGTGCAAGGGGGCGAGACCCAAAGAGGTCTGGTTTTGGCTCAAGGCCATCAAGGCATGCGAGACCGCCTGCAGCGCCAGCGCAATACCCAGCCAGAGGAAGCCGCCATGCAGCATGGCCAACAAACGTATCTTGAGGCTTTGGACCAAACCCCACCGTACGGCAAGCCACAGCATCAGGATGGCTGCGGGCGTTTCGACGGTGATTTGTAGCCAGCGCAAGCCTACGGAGTCTGGCCGTAGCCAAAATTCCACGCAGGCCATGACACCTTCGAACCAGAGCACACCCACCATGCACCACAGCAGCCAAAGCGGTCGCCAAGCGTCCAGGACGGGAACGGCGCTGGCGCTGAAAAAGGGAATCATGCGGTGGGACACGGCAGCGAAGACCGTGGCCACAAACATCCAAAGTGCCCCCTGGGTTGCGGTATGCACCAGGATTGGTTCATTCAGGGCCAAACCGCCCACGGCAACCCACATGGCAATTGCGCCAGCCGTGCTGGCCACGACGACTACGGTGGCGTGAACTTTGTCTTCGGCTTGGCTTGTGTACCAAAGGGTGGCAAATTGAAGGGTTACCGAGGACCAAGCCAAGGCGACCAGAACCATACCCAGGCCAACTAGAGTTGCCGAAACATGAAAGCCCACGATACATAGGGCCCAGCCGATCAGCGTGGTCGTTATATAGCGCAGCAATTTGGTGGCAGAAACTGCGGGCATGGCCAGCCATTTGGGGCCGGCCGTGAACAAAAATCCGGCAAAAAACAAGGGCATGAACCCCAAGGTCATCAACAGGGCATGTGCGGTAGCAGGAGCCAGCATCCACGGAACTGCCACACCCAGATGGCGTGCAAACAACATGGTGCACCACCAAATGGCGCTCATTCCCAGCATCACGGAACCCGCAAAAAAAGCCAAACGGTGGGGGGCCGCCAGGAGCCACTTCGGTCGCCAGGTGGTGTCCATTGGCGGGCGAGTTTGCGCAGCTTTCAAGCTGCCTTGGTGGGGTGGAGGGTTCAGAGGTTTGAGTGCCATGGCGCAAGGTTAACCGGTTGACAGCGACGAAAGTCTGCTGGTGCATGGCTTTCAACCTCTCTCTGGATGAGTCGCAACAAAACGCGCCCAGGTGTGTAGGGGTAAACCCAGTATTGGACGCATGGGCGGGGGGCCAAGGCGCGGGGCGATGCCGAATGGTTGAATTTTTGGGCCTACTGCGGGTAAACTGCAACGATGAAAAAGCTTGTCGATGGTCTGGCTCGTATGAGTGGTCTGCGTGACCGCGATGAACTGGATTTTGCGTTTATCCGGCTGGTTGCGGATTGCGCTTCAGACAGCGTTGATTCCACTTGGCTTGTGCGGGTCGTGGGCGACGGTGAAGACCGGCGTTGCTTGACGCGGGCGCGCCTGGATGCGCAGCATACCCAGCCTTTGCGTGACGCAGCTTGGACGAATTGGGATGCGCTTCCCAAGCTGGTTGATTTTCCTGGGCGACAAGAGGCCTATGAACGTGGCAAGGTCGTTCATGTGGGGAGTGGACCCCATACAACGATATTTCCCATTGGTGGTGGTCAGGGTGTATGGGCTATATTGGAAATCGAATCAAAACTGGCTATTTCGGCGCAGACAGAAGCGGTCATAGAGGGCATAGTTTTAACCTATCAAAACCTTCATGGTCTTTTGGACTATGGAGAAAAGGATGCACTGACAGAATTGCTCAACCGCAAGACCTTTGATGGTGCCTTTTTTAAGGCTACGGCTGAGCAAGATACTTTTGTGGCGGATGAGGAGCATCCTGATCGTCGCATGGCGGGACCGAACGGCAGTTACTGGCTTGCCATGCTTGATATTGACCATTTCAAACGGGTCAATGACAACTTTGGTCACCTTATTGGAGACGAGGTGCTGTTGCTGATGGCGCGGCTCATGAGGAGTAATTTCCGCTTTCATGACCAGTTGTACCGTTTTGGCGGAGAAGAGTTTGTTATTTTGATGCGGTGCGATAACGCGGGAGATGCAAAAAACGCTTTGGAGCGCTTGCGTAGCAGTGTGCAAGCGCATGTTTTCCCCCAAGTAGGAACCATCACCATCAGTATCGGTTTTTCTGTGTTGAGGGAAAACGATACCCCGGGTGGTGCATTTGGTCGCGCCGACAAGGCTGTTTATTATGCAAAAGAGCATGGCCGCAACCAGGTGTGCAGTTTCCAAGAACTGGTGCTGGCAGGTGAACTGGTGGAGCAGGCCTCTGAAGCGATGGATGTTGACCTTTTTTGAGTTTTTTCGATAGAAATCTAACCATGAATATTTCCAGTTTCGATGATTTGCTGATGGCAGCAAGGCAGCAAGAAGAGCCACAGCGTTTGCTTTTTGTATTTGCAGGGGCAGAACTACCTGCCGACAGTACGGCGGCCCAACGCGAGCGTTTTCAGGCCGGGCAGGGCGGTGCGCTGGTCCCACTCATGTGTGTCGACAAAACCCCCGAAGAATTGCCCTGCTTTGCAGACTTGGTGCGGGAATCCAGCCAGTTTGGACAAGAATGGAGCATCGTTTTTGCCGCAGCAATGTCCGGTAGCGCCGGGGTTGCACCCAGCAGTGAGGCCGCTGAAAAGCCTTTGCAACGAATGGTCGAAGCGATTAAGGCGGGAACGCTGGGAACGTATATTCCATTTGATCGCCAGGGGCAACCGGTGATGCTCGGCTAGAGACGCCTGCCTGAGGCGTGTATCCCACCCATTCTCTTGCGGGGAAAGCGCGGCATATTGCCGCTTGGGCCCTGTGTTTGGGCTATGTTATTTGTGAGTCACCATGAAAGCACTGTTTGTCCTTTTGCTGCTATTGGGTTTGTGCCAGTCTGGCCAGACCCAAAACCTGGAGCGAGGAAAGGAAATCAATGGCACCTGCGCAGGTTGCCATGGCGAGTTTGGGCAGGGCGGAAAGCGTGGCGAATACCCCCGTATCGCGGGGCAGCGCCAAGCCCACATCATGGACCAGTTACGGGCATTTCGAATGCGTACCCGTGTCAACCTTCCGATGTTTCCCTACACACAGGAGCGAGAGCTGTCCGATGCCGACATCGTGGATGTGTCGGCCTATCTGGCCTCGATTGAACTGCCTACGCAGTGGCCTGAGTTCAAGGACAGCGACGATGCCTTGACACGTTTGACTGCCGTGGACAAGGTGATGATTATTCCGCGTGCACCCGGCAACGTTGACAATGGTCGCGTGATTTTCCAAAAGGAATGCGTCACCTGCCATGCCCGCGATGGCATGGGGCGTGGCAAATTTCCGAGATTGGTGGGTCAATACAGCAGTTACCTTCGGAAACAAATGGATGCCTTTGTTCGTGGTGAACGGGCGCACGATGAAGAGGAAACGGGCGGTATTCTTAATCAACTCAAAGAGCAGGATTTGCAGGACTTGCTTGCCTATTTGACTTTGATTCAGGTGGTTCAGCCTTGATTTTCGCGATCATATCTTTCCCGATGGAGCACAGCCGATGAAGCCTCACATACATTTCTGGCCATCCATTCGGGTGTGGCTGGCTTTATGGTTGGCGTTGCAGGTGACATGGGCTTTCTCACAGCCCGCGACTATGGATGTAAACGAGTTGCCGATTCATGACGCAGCACGCATGGGTACACAGCAAGAGTTTGAGAAACTGCTGAAGGCTGCACCACAAAACCGTGACGCACGCACCAGCTTGGGATCGACCCCCTTGCATTTTGCAGCGATGAATCCAGACACCGGGCCACTCAAGGTGCTGGTGGCCGCAGGCGCTAACCCTAATGCGCGAGACAGTGAAGGCCGCACACCTTTGCATATGGCCGCTTTTACCATACACACGGCCCATGCCAAATTGCTGTTGCAAGCCGGAGCGGACCCTCTGTTGAAGACCGAAGCAGGGCGTGATGTCCTGAGCTTGGCGCGCAAGGTCCGTGCGGATGAGGTGGCTGGTGAAATATCGCTCTGGATTCTCAAAGGCTGCAAACCGGGGCGGGCGTGTTAATGCCGTGCCAGCGGTTTTTGCGAATTTTCGCGCTGCTCTGGACACTTGTAGGTACCAGCTTGTTTACGCCACTTTCGGTGGCCGCCGATGCGTCTGTGTTGCCAGAGATCGTGGTGTACGCACCCAGTCCCTGCCTAGCCTGTATCGATTGGGCGGATTATTTGCGCCGATATGGGTTTGTGGTCACGATCGAAGAAAAACTACAGCGCGATATGCCGCGGATCAAGCGCTGGCTCAATGTCCCGTCCCAGCTCGAATCGGTGCACACGGCGCGGGTCGCCGGCTACTTTATTGAAGGGCATGTGCCAGTGGAAGACATCGTGCTTTTGCTGAAGGAGAAGCCCAAGGCGCGGGGGCTGGCAGTGCCAGGCCTGCCGGGTGGTGCGCCTGGGCGGGAAAGCTACAACCCGGTGTGCGACACGGCGTGTACCATTCTGGATAACGCGGGTCAGGAGCGGGATATTAAGCGCGAAGCGTTCAACACGCTATTGATTGGACCGGATGGTCGCAGCAGCGTTTATGCCCGGCATTAAGCGGTAGGCTTATTGCGCGGACACCCCTAAACTCTCCGCGTACAGGCCCAGCCCCCATTGCAGGTCTTCGTCGCGTGGCTGTGGATTGTCATGCTGGCGCACCGACTGCACGATGAGTCCGTCCCCACGGAGACGGTACTGTGCTTCCATCCGCATTTGTTCGACGGGGTCCGCGTCAAGCCACACATGGCAAATGCTGTGTGGTAAAGCTGCCTGTAGCGGTGTGTTGCCCCGGGTAAGGGCTGAAATCTGCAGGGCTGCTGCGGAGCCAAGTCGGGTGGCGATGTGTGCCGTTTTGGGGTAGTGACCGAAGAGGGGGGAGACAGCGTCTAGCAAATCTCCAGCCAGATACACGCGGTCATCGGCTAGTGCGCGCAGTTGAACGGGGTCAACACCCGCCCATCGGCTTGGTTTTCCTTGTGTGTTAAGGCCAAGCAGTCCTGCTTGCTCTACCAGGGTGCTCGCACGCATGGGCGGAAGCAAAATGGCGTGGTCAAAGTGCATCTCACCGTCTTCGGTGCTGAGCCTGCGCCCAAAGGGGTCAATTGAGCGAAGGTTCGTATGGGGCCTGTACACAATCTGGTCAGCGTAGCGATCTGCAAACAGCCGTGTGAAGCGGGATATACCGCCACCGGCATCAATCACCGTCAGCTTGCCGGGAATACGTTGTGTCTTGAGTAGCCAGGCAATCAGTAAGGCGCGCTCGTAGGGGGCAGGCGGGCAGCGAATGGGAGGTGGCGGTATGGTCATCACCAGATCACCGCCGCGAAATCCGTCAAGTCTGCGCTTGAGTAGGTCCAATTCGTTGCTTAAAAAACCGGCAGGGAAGTGTTCCTGGGCTTGGTTGGTGGCACGGGCATCATCGCCAAACCATGCGGCGTAATCGTAGTCAACGCCTGCGGCCAGGATCAACCAGTCATAGGCGAAACGCCCTTCCGTTGTATGCACTTGTCGCTGAAGTCGGTCGATCGCCAATACTTCGGCCGGCACAAAGCGATAACCCAGCGAGTGTGCTAACTTCGCCAGATCGATCCGTGGCATTCGCTCCGGCGTACGGCCGACCAGCCAGGGATTGCTCAATGGCAGTGAGCGCAGCATGGGGGTGCGGTCAATCACCAAAACATCCAATTCGGGCGCGCTGCGGCGCAATTCGCGTGCCGCACTTAGCCCAGCCCAGCCTCCGCCAATCACCACCACCCGCAAGGCTCCACGGGGAAGTGTTGAGGGTCCGCTGTCAATGCCCGCGGCCAATGCGGTCCAGGCCAGCCCGGCGCCTCCCAGCGATGCCAGGAGTGTTCGGCGTTTCATTTGCCGTCCGCTTTCAGCCAGTGTTCTATGCGGGTGGCTACGTCTTTCACAGCAGTGCCGTAAGCAATCTTGCTGAGCAATTGACCGTCAGGACCCAGCAGGAACATGCCGGCCGAATGGTCTATGGTGTAGATGTTGGCGCCGGCGCCGGGCTCTTGCACTTTGGCAAATTGCACTTTGAAGTTGTTAGCCGCCCAGCGTACCAATTCGGGACTTCCGGTCAAACCCAAAATTCGCTCGTCAAAGTTGCGGGTATAGGCTGCAAGAACCACCGTGGTGTCACGTTGGGGGTCTACCGTGATGAATATGGGCTGCAGGTGCTTGGCCCGTGGTCCCAGTGCAGCAAGTACCTGCTGCATCTCGACCATGGTGGTCGGGCAAACATCGGGACAGGAGGTAAATCCAAAAGCGACAAGTTGAAAGCGGTCACGAAAATCTTCAGACGTTACTGCACGGCCGTGGCTGCCCAGCAGCAAATAACGTGGTGCTGCACGTTCCTGTTCGATCGGCTCGTCGGTATTTGCAAGCGCAACGTCCGCAGCAGCAGTCGTTTGTGAGATGGCTGGGCTTGCCAATGTCGCCAGCACGGGCAGGATCAGAGCCACCAGCGTGCGTTTTTGTACTCGGATACACATGGCTATTGGGTACCTGACGAGGATGCCGAGGAATTTGGCGTGATGACCGGGGGGAGGGTCGCTTGCAGCCGCTGGGCAAGAGTGTCAAGCCGAGTCGAGAGGGCTGCGCTTTCTGGACAAGCCTCTGCGCTACGGGTTTGCGCAAGATAGCTTTGTTTTGTGCCCTCATCGAAGACGGTGCCAAATCGTGCGGTTTTGGGCGCATGCGCCAGCATCAACGCTTTGGCGCGCTGCGCAGCCGTTAGATCCTGGCAGGCCAGCGCTTGGCCATTGATTTGTGACAAGTCGCTGATGGCTTGTAGGCCAGCGTCCGCTTGGGCATGGACCGCAGCCAGTAAAGCGTGGCCCATTCCCAACGCAATGAGAAAACGTGTACGGTGTTTCATGGTCATGATTCCTTGGTGGGGATTGTTTATTGCATCCGTGGTCGGGTGTCTTGCAGTACACGGTGTGGGGCGCTGAAAGGCGCCAGTCGTTCCAAAAAATCCAGCAGCTCAAAAGCCGGACTATTGCGAAAAAATCCAGCCATAGGTGTTTCCATCCAGATGCGGTCAGCGTACAACAGAATTTCGTGCGGTGTGTCGCCGATTTTGTTATGGTCCCGGTCAAAGCCCTGGTAATCATCCCATTGGTTGCCAATCCACTGGTTGGCGCTGCCCGCACCCGGCGCGCTGATGGCTACGGTGGTCAGGTTATTGGCAAATCTGTTATCGGTGAAATAGTAGCCACCCGCCTCCCCATAGAAAAACATACCGATGATGTTGTGGGCAAAATGGTTCCCGCGCACCGTCAATTGACCTTCTCCGGCCACTGCCGTGCTGACTTTCAACCCGACAGAGCAATGCAGGATCTGGTTGTATTCAATCAAGCTGTCATCGCTTTCGCGGATCACAATGCCTGCACCGCCGTCGGCGATCGCATGGGCGACGTGGTTTTGTCGCAGTGTCAGATGGGGGGAGTACAGCACCACAATACCGGTGCCCGTGTGGGTTAGGCGGTTGCCCTCGGCTTGAAGATGGGGCGAGAAGATGACGTGCATCCCGTAGCGGCCATCAGTGAATTGGTTGCGCAACAATTGGTTGTTGGGTGAGTTGATGAGGGTCAGGTCGCGACCGCGTGTGAATTGGTTGTTCTCGACTCTGTTGTTGCTGCTGTTCCACAGCCGCAGCGCGTCCCCACGCAAACCGGTTGACAGCGGTTTGCCTGTGACACGGTTGCCTTTGACCAAAGATTGGCGCACGCTTTTAAGATGAATACCAAACAACACGTCTTCAAGTTTGTTGTCCTCAATGCGAAGGCCATCACCCTGTAACTCCAACCCAGCGTCGATGCGGTCCTGAGAGTCACCACTGCCCCGTACATGCAGGCCACGTAGCGTTACGGCGTTGGCCTTGATACTCAGCACCGTGCTGTGACCGTCGCCTTGGATCAGGGCCTGTGGGTCACCCTCTAGAGTCAGTGGGCGATTGATGGTGGCGGGCCCCAGGTAGATACCCGGTGCCAGGCGAAGGGTGCCACCTGTGGGGGTGGCGTCGATCAAGGGCTGTAAGTTATGCGGTGCGGCAAGTGCCAAAGGCATCCACAAAGTCAGCAGACAGCTCCACGCGACACTGCCTAAGGTTCGCATCAAGAGCTTGCGGGAATGGTGGCAGGGCCGTGTTTTCCAGCGTTGGCGCGCATCAGTAGTACGAAGATGATGGCGCCGCCATTCATCAGCAGTGCATACACCACACTTGGAACACTCATGGTCGGTGATTTCAGCAATTCAATGCAAACGTAAATACCCAATGCCGAATTCTGAAGACCGCATTCGGTCACCACGGAGATACGATCATTTCGTGTCAGGCGAGCCTGCCAACTCAGTAGCCAAGCGCCTGACAGGATTAGCAGATTGAGCAGCAAACCGGCCAGCCCAATGGTTCCCAGATGGCTCACCAGTACCTGACGCTGGTCCCAGAAGGTGCTTAAAACGATGAGAACAAACAAGCCTGTGGAGATGCGCCCAGCCACAGGCTCCAAACGTTTCACGCGTTGGGTTTGCCATGCCCGTAAAGCCATGCCAGCCAATACAGGCACCGTGGTCAGCAGAAATATTTTGCGAACCATTCCGCCCAAGGGAAACTCGACACTCAGTCCGGTTGCCATGAATATGTGCATGGCGGCGTTCACCACCAAAGGCAGTGACAGCATGGCCACAACGCTGGTCACGGCAGTTAATGAAATGGACAAGGCCACGTCGCCATGCGCCAGCCGGGTCAGTAGCCCAGAACTGACCCCCCCGGGGCACGCAGCCAGCACCATCAAGCCCACCGCCATGACCGGATCAAGATGGGTGGCCCAAGCTACCAGAAGGCCCAGGAGAGGGACCATCAGCAATTGGCCAATCAACCCTGCGACCAGCGCGCGTGGCCGCAGCATGACTTTCTTAAAGTCGTCTGTACACAGGGTCAACCCCAAATAGAACATGATGAAGGCCAATGCCAGCGGTAGCAAAAAGGTGATGACTGAAATGTTCATAGAAATACCCCCACAGATAACAAAGCTCCAAGGATCAGTCCAATCTTGGCGGTGGCTGCCAGCTGAGTGTTGAGCGCGGCACCGGTGGAAGCCTGGCGCAGTTGTTGTGCCAAGCGCAAGCAGTAAGGAAGGGCAGACAGCGTCACCAGTACGCCCATGCGGCCCCGCGAGGCCAACAAGAGAATCAGGCCAAATGGCAGCAGCAGCATGGCAGCGTAAAGATGGCACGCGCGCGCCCTGCCCAGCCGCGCGGCCAGTGTCCGTCGACCGCTGCGCACATCCGCTTCGAGGTCCCGGTAGTTGTTGACCAATAGGACGGCGGCCGCTGGTAGGCCGACCACCGTGCCGCACAGCCAGGCATCCAGCGAAGGCGTTCCGCTTTGAAGCCAGTGACTTCCCGCCACCGCAACCCAGCCAAAGAACATCAGCACCACTGCCTCGCCCAGCGCGGTGTGGGAGATGGGGCGGGGTCCACCGGAGTAGGCCCAGCCCGCCAAAACGGACGTTGCGCCAGCCAGAAAAATCGGCCATCCCCCGTGCGCCACCAGGTAAAAACCAATGGCTACTGCCAAGCCGAAGCTCACATAGGTGGCGCGGTGCATGCTGTTGCTGCTCACCCAGCCTGCAGCAGTCACGCGCAGCGGGCCAATGCGGTCAGGACGGTCGGTTCCGCGTTCAAAGTCAACCACATCATTGTGCAGGTTGGTCCCGATTTGAATCAACAGGGCGCAGACCAGTGCAGCGACCAATGCCGGCCAGTGCTTGGCGCTGGCGTCCGCCCATGCCAGTGCGGTGCCTAGTACAACCGGAGTGATAGCAATACTCAAAGTGCGCGGTCGAATGGCCGTCCACCAAATGAGCACCATACTGGCAGGCCTGCTCAACAGCATGGAGCTGGGATCAGTTTGCATGTTGGCGTGTACCGAAGTGCAGGCAGGCGATACCAAACGAAAGGTTTTCCCAACGCACATCGGTAAACCCCGCTTGCTGCATCAGATCTGCAAAGCCTTGCTGATCCGGGAAACGCCGAATCGATTCAATAAGGTACTGGTAGGCCTGCGGTTCACCGGCCACAGCAGCACCCAGCCGAGGGATCACAAAAAAAGAGTACAGGTCATACAGTGGTGCAAGCCATGCGACCGGGCGGGAAAACTCCAGGCAGACAAAACGCCCTCCTGGTTTGAGTACCCGCAGGATCTCGCTCAAGGCCTGTGTCAGGTGGGTCGTGTTGCGCAGCCCAAAGGAAACCGTTAACAAATCAACACTGCCATCAGGCAGTGGCAGTTGCTCTGCTTCGCCAGCCAACCACTGCAGTCCCCCGCTGCCAGGGCGCTGGCGCCCGACTTGCATCATGGCCAAGCTGGGGTCGCAGACCACCACATGCCTATTGCGACCCAATAGCAAACGGGCAACGTCACCGGTTCCTCCCGCCAGGTCAAGTACCCAGCCTTTGGCAGTGGACACGCGTCGGGACAGCGTGCGCTTCCACAGCCGGTGGATACCCATGCTCATCAGATCGTTCATCAAGTCATAGCGCGGTGCCACGGCGTCAAAGACCAGTCGAATGCGTGCCCGGCGCTGCTCGCTGGTGACAGACTGGTTGCCAAAACTGTGGCTGATATCGGGGGTGTCGTTCATGGGATCAACGCAGTGCCCGTTCCACGGAGATATCTAACTGCTCGCGCGTCATGGCCCCCATCCGGCTGGCGACCACGGCGCCCTGACGGTTAATAACGACCGTGAATGGGAGTCCGGCTTTGTCATTGTTCAGAGAGCGCATTAAATCTATGCCACTTTGGCGCGTCAAATACACCGGGTAATTGACGTCATAAGCGCGGGCAAAATCGCGCACCGGTTCAGCGGCGCTTTCGATATTGATGCCAATGACATCCACCCCCGTCTTACGCTGCTGCAATGCAACCAGCTCAGGAATTTCAACACGGCAGGGGGCGCACCAGCGCGCCCAAAAATTGACAACCATCGGGCGTCCGCGATGGGAGGAAAATTGCACCGGTCGATTGTCCAAATCGTACAGTGTGGCGGCAAAGAGTGCTTCGGTATTGATGCGACTGGCCTCATCCAAAATCAAACCTGTGCGGGTGTTCGCTTTTTCCTGTGCCACGCTTGCCGCGCTGGCAAATACCAGAAGCAGCGACAGTATGGAACGCCTGAAGTAAAGCATTAGGGCAAATCTCCACGTCGAAATAGCAGGAAGCCGGTGAACGCCGCCCCAATGCCCAATAGAGCAGGGTAGGCAAGCGCAAATACCTTGTATCCCAGAGCTCCAAACAAATCCAAAATTACATAGGCTGAAGGTCCCAGTACGATCAGTTGCGGGTCGAACATGGCAAGTGCCGCGGTGCGAAAGACCTGCAGTGGATTGGCCAGGGCCAGGGTGACTGCCAATTCAGGCGAAATTTTGCCCTGGATCATGACGCCCAACAAGATCAGGTCTAGAAATAAGAGAAAGGTTAACCAGACCAAAAAGGCGGCGCCCTGGGCCATGTCGGTGCTACGCGCAAGCGCTGAAATCAACATGCCAATGCCCAAAAAACAGGCGGCCATTACCGCAAGTAAGGCGGTGTAATAGCAAAAAATACCCCAAGGTACATCGATGCCCTGCACTAGTGCGATGACCACGGCAAGACCCATAGCCCCAAACACAGGCAGGAATATCACCAGATAGCGTCCCAGAATTTTTCCCCAAAACCATGCGGCCAAAGAAATCGGCAGAGACAGCAGGTATTCGTACACACCGGCCTCTCGGTCACCTGCGACCGAACGTACGGTGGTGATCAACACAAAAATCGGAAGTATGGCCATGGTGAGCTGAATGTAGGTCACCAATAACCGCGATAGGCCGATGAACCCCAGCACACGTGATTCGGTCAGTCCAAACAGGAAGAGCAGTGCAACGATGCCGCCAAATACCAGTGAGTAAATGAGGAACCATCGCGCATGCAAGGATTCAACGATGTCGAGTTTGGCAGTCAGCCAGAGTTGTTTCATGGGGAGTGAATGGGATTATTGGGGGGCGTTTGCAGTACGCGAACGTGAGTCGGCCGATTCAGACAGACAATCAGCAGGCAGCATGCCCGACGTTTTCTGGCACATACTTTCAAAACCAATTGAATCTGTGAGCGGCTCGCCAAAAGCGGCATAGTTGTAACCCATGGGCGAGGTTTTTCCACTGAGGTAGTGGGCGCTTCGTGCATTCAACCACCTTTTCCCCTTGCCACTGAAATCTGCAACCCAAAAACGCGTGGCGGCGTCGGTGAGCCAGGGGTACTCTTTCAGCTTTTCAGAGCGCCAAGTTGTGGCGCAGCCAATGTCGTCGAACTTGAAGGCCAGATTGTTGGAGCCGCCACGAATCTGAGATGTAAATCGCCGGTCAGAAATAGCCATTTTGCAGCGGGTACAGACATCGCGGTCCCACTTGATGGGTGCCATTCCGTCAGGCCAATGGCCTTCTTCAGCGCAAGCTGACAGCAAGGCAGCCAGCGGTGTAAGCGCAAAGCCATAGGCTATGAGGTTGCGTCGTTTCATGGATCAATCTCCGACAGGGAGACTTCAGTGACGACGGCAACATAACGCGACACCATGCCTAGAAAACGCAAGCGGTCGGGCCCTGCCACTTGGCCTTCCCATTGGGTCTCCTCGGCATCAAGTGCCCGAAAGTTCCACTGCCCGAGTGCCTTGGCCAGCGCGGGCTCAGGTTGCCGCGACACCACGCGACCCAGCAGCATGCCGGTCAGAGAGGTGTCATTGGTCATTCGTTCATCAAGGACTACCTTGCCCAAATCGAGTTCAACCACCCGATTGACCAGTGCAGATACCTCATTGATACGGTGGCTTGATATCAGCATCGTCGTACTCTCAGCGCGTTCGGCCAACAATTCAAAGAAAATCTTGCGCGCTTGCGGGTCAAGGTTGGCAGCAGGCTCGTCCATCACCAGGACCTTGGCATCGCGTCCCAAGGCTATGGCGATCAGAAGTTTTTGCTTCATGCCTCCAGAAAGCTTGTTGAAGGGGCGTGACAAGATATCGGCAACATCCAGGCCCAAACGGCTGGCGACCTCATGTACGCGGGTGGGCAGGGTGTTGCACAACGCGGCTGCAAAATTGATCAATTGGCCCACCGGCATTTTGAGCGGTGGTGGCAGCTGTGGAACGAAACCAATCAAACCCAGAACGTCTGTGCGTTCCTGGCGTGGGTTGCGTCCCTGAATGAGAATCTCACCGTCGTGTGTGTATTCACCAAGCAGGCATCGGATGAGCGTGGTTTTGCCCGCACCGTTGGAACCAATCAAGGCGACGCGCTCGCCCAAGCCCACCTCCAGATCAATACCATCGAGGATACGGGCGCGTCGGAAGGATTTGGTGACGTGTTTGAAGCTGATCACGGTGTATTTCAGTGTGGAAAGTGCCGTCAGTGCCCAGTGGAGGCAGCCGGTTTAGAGTAACTTGGAGAGGCCTTTGACGTCGAATTTAAGTGAACCTGTCGGGCAGGTGTCAACGCAAGCGCCACAGCGCGTGCAATCGGGCCCAAGCGAAATTTCAGTGTCCACGGCACGGCCTTTGATCACGGTATCCAGTACGTGTGGAACCAGGCACACCTTGCGGCAGTCACCTTCATGGAAACAGCCCTCCAAGGTGTATTTGATGCGCACCGGAGAAACAATGCCAACAACCCCATAGGTCAGGCCGATGGGGCAGGCATAGCGGCACCACGCGCGTCGAGAGATGGCAACCTCAAACAACAATAATGCGAGCACCCATAACATGGCTAGTCCAGGTCCATAGATGATGGCTCGGGACAGTATTCCGGTAGGGGAGATCGCTTCAAATACGGTATAGCCTGTACCCAATGCGGCGATGGCAAAGACCACCCAAAAATAGGACCGTAAACTGCGACTCATGGTCTGGTCAGACACCAGTTTCTTACTTGCCATCCATAGGTGCAGCTTCTCTGCCCATTCGGCCAGAAAGTGGTATGGGCAAACCCATGAGCAAAATGCCCGACCACCCATGAGCATCCAAAATGCCATGATGGTGAGCGTGCCGATGACCAAATTCACAATGATGTGTTTGTGCGCCAGCATGACCTGAAGCGCAGAGTTAAGGTCAATCAGGTGAAATCCGACAAAGCGTGAGGCCGTCAACGCACCTTCAAGTATCTGAATATCAAAACCAAACGACACCGCGAACAGTAGGTTTGCGGCTATTAACACTGCCCAACGCCGATTGCGCCATGTGTTGCTGCGTGGCTTTTCGTGGGCCAGCAGAATTGCCGCTCGAACTTCGACCTTGTTGGCCATGCGTTTGAGCTCGTGAATTTGCTGCGCGCGTTCGGTAATGGCCGTCGGTTTGCGTGGTTCGCGGCCAAACATGATCGCGATTTGATCGAAAAAACGTTGCCAGCGGATGTCTTTCATGCTTTCCATACCTCCCGGGCTTCAATCACAATGCTGGCGGCCTCCGTTGGGCAAACCATTTCGCAGACACCGCACCCGACGCAGGGTTCATGCACCACGGGTTGACGCTGGGTTTTTCCATCTACTGTAGTCAGGGTTTCTATGGAAATTGCGCCGCCAATCGGGCATTCACTGACACACAAATTGCATTCTTTGACGTCGTACGGATGGTCCGCTACGGGAATAGGTTTCCAGCGGTCAACGTCCATGTAACGCATGCGACCCTTGAAGTCGGCACCGCGTGCTTGCCCTTTGAACCCTTTGCCCTGTGTCGCGAGACAGGCTTCCGGCCGCGCCAGCCGCGCCACTCCCATGCGCTCCTTCAAATTGAGCGTAGGCTCCGCATCCTTTTCCTTGGCTTTGAGAATGGGTTTTCCGACCAAGGGCGCACCTACTCGCATCGGCAAGAAAGCAGGTTTGATGTAGGCCAGTGACCCGGTTGGGCATGCCAAAATGCATTGCACTGCATCACAAGAGAAATCGCAGGCTTGCTGACGCGGGTCGATGTACGGTACGCCGACACCAAAGCCATCGACTAAATCAGCCAGCTTGATTGCCTGCACAGGGCAAACTTGTACGCATTGACCGCATTTGATGCAGGAACCAAGAAGATCTTTTTCGTCCAGCGCGCCAGGTGGGCGCAGGCGTTTTTTTTGCGCGTAGGCGAGTGGTAGATAGCCTGACAGAGCTGCGCCAAGTACACCTCCTGAGAGCAGTGCCGTGCGTAGCCAGCGGCGCCTGTCTTGGCGCGTGGTCCGTGGCTTGGTATTGCGTTGTGGCTTGGCGTCAGGAAGGTTGTCTGTCATCCGCGCACCTGTTTGGGTTTTACAAAGCGAGGCTGTTCGTCTTTCAGTGTGAGCTCCGGCGAGGAAAACGGTGCCAGCCGCTCAAGAAAGTCCAATAGTTCGAGTACCGGTGCGGTTTTGAAAAAACGCGCTGCTGGAAGTTCGATCCAAATTTGGTCAGCATAGGCATACAACTCATAAGGCGTGTCGCCTTGCCCATCATGGTTGCGATCAAAACCAAGGTAGTCGTCCCAAAAATTCCCACGCCATTCGTTTAACCCGGCCTTGCCCCGCCCGGCTTGCACCACGTTGGTGAGGTTGCCCTCAAAAACATTGTCTGTGACGATATTGCCACCGAGTTCACTGGTGAGTTGCATGGCAATGCCGTTGAAAGCAAATCGGTTGTTCCGAATCCATATCTTGCTGTCGGGTTGAAAGGGAGACAAGTCTGAGCCAATGCCCACAGCACAGTAAACGATCTCATTGCCTTCGATGACCGTGTTGCTGGCCTCCTTAAAGCCAATGGCCATGCCGGTAGCACCTGTGGCGTGCGAGATCAGGTTGTTGCGAAGGATGCCACCTTCGGTATACATGAAATACACCCCCACAGCGTTGTCATAGAAGCGGTTGTACTCAACGGTATTGTTCTTGGCAAACATGAAATGAATCGAATAGCGGCTTCGCATACCCAAATTCCGACGGTATGTGTTGTCATTCGAATACCAGGCCACCATATCGCGCGAATCCACAATCTCATTGCCTTCGATCAGATTGCGATGGCTGTACCACAGCCGGAGCCCATCCCCGCGTATCCCTACTTCAATGGGTTTGGACCGCACCTTGTTGTTTTTGACCGTGTTGTCATTGGACTGCTTGAGGTCGATGCCGAAAAGACAGTTGTCGATGACCAATTGTTCAATGTTGTTATTGTGGCCGCGCACATCCAAACAGGAGTCATCTGTGTCGTGGGAGTCACCTGAGCCGGTAAGGTGCAGGCCGCGCAATGTGGCATTGTTGGTCACCAGTGAAAACACGGTACCTTTGTCCCCTGAATCAATGGTGACTCGCCCGCCGCCTTCAATTGTCAATGGCTTGGTGAGCTCTACAGGCCCGGCGTAAATGCCGGGGGGGGGGCGCAATACCGAACCCGCTGGCGCTGCATCGACCAGAGCTTGGAAAGGACGCAGCCCGTGCACGCGCTTATTCCGCTCGTACAGGGGGAAGGTCGGTTTGGGCCGATCTACATTGACACGCGGTGCGGTTGATAGATCGGCGTTGGCGCCAAAGGTTTCGGCCTTGTCGGATTCGTTGCCGATCTCAGTTGGGCCCGCAATCAGGAGCGTGGAAGCTAGCAGTAAGGCTGGCAATAACGGGAACCAACGACGAGATATCATCCTGGCGTTTTCTCCGTGCCATCACGCATTTGGCGTCGACGCAGCAGTAGCGCCAGCGTCAGACAAACAAACACAACAACCAACAAACCGTAGCCCCAATAAGGGTAGGAGTAGGTGGAAAACTGCGCCACTTTACCTTCGCCAAATACCGTAGGCATGAAGGGTTTGACGGTGAACGCGCCCCAGGGATGCATGTTGTGACCAAAGAACCAAAGCCAACCGGCATATTCAATGAGGAAGTACAGCGGCAACAAACCAGGCACCAAGGGCAACAATAACGAAAACTTGGGAAAACGGGCTACACCCGCGACCACAATCACCATCGCGGCCATCAACCCGGCCATCATGATCTTGCTGTACAGGGCGACGTTATCGCCCCAAATTTGAATACGGGCGGGTTCGTTGAAAAAGGTCGCGGCTTCTGCCATGTAATTTTTGACGTGGTTGTCCAAATGGCCTAGCGCGAATTGATCGACGAATACCCAAGCGGCAACAGCCACAAATCCACCAGAAAGCACCAAAAGGCGGCGCTTTCCCTCTGGGGTAATGAAGCCTAGAAGCATCACAGCGAAAAAACCGAAAAAGAACTTGGCCAGAGGCTTCTCTACAGGCGCGCCGGTGGCTATTGGGAACATACCGACGTAATGATTGATGGTGTTCATCTCGTGAACACAATCCAATCCAGCGGCGTTTTTGTTGACGTCTTTTTTTGCATCCAGAATGGGGTTGTAGCGCTCCGAATCTGGACCCATGTCAGCTTGCATGGTTTCCTGACCCATGCGTGTGCTCGCTCCCACGGCACTGCATCCATTTTGTACTCCGTCAAAATGGAAGTGAATGCGAATGCCGTCAGGAAAGGCGTCTTTCGGGTAGTTGGGTGCCGTCAGCGAGACCCACCATATAGGCGCAAAAAAAGCACCAATCATGGCGGCCAAGGCAACCAGGGTGAGTGCATTGATCAGGCGATTTTGTTGGGTCTGCGCTTGCATTTTTGCGACCTATTTCTTTTTCGAGGGCTTGGTGGCCGCACTTGCCTTGCACATGGAACCAGGCATACTCAAACTAGCCTGGTAGGCCGAGATGGCAACCAGTTGAGAGTTGTCGTATTTTTTGATGATAGCGACCATATCTGGGTTGGCATTGCGACGCTTGCCATCACGGATTTCGGTCATTTGCCGCAACAAATACTTGTAATGCTGTCCCGCCAATACGGGATAGAACTTTTCCTTGACGCCTTCACCATTGGCCTTGTGGCATTCAATACACTCTTTTTCGTACATCGCCTTGCCGTCCACAATTTGCTTTTCGGCATCCGGGCCTTCATATTTTCCGTGGTCCACAGGAATGCATAGGCTTTCAATATAAGACGCTACATGGGCGAGTTCCTGCGCATCGGTCAGTTCCTTGGCGAACGGGTACATCGTGGGATTGTCCCGCAAGCCAGCACGGATGTCGGCCATTTGTTTGATCAATACGGTGGTGTGTTGACCGGCAAGCTGCGGGAATGTTCCGTCAGGGCGACCGGCTCCCGAGGGCAGATGGCAGGCTCCGCATACTTCGTAACCCTCTTTCCCTTCTTTGGGATTTCCTTTGAGCTTGAGTGCCTCAATTTTTTCGCCTTCTTGGGCGTTCCATTTGTAGTCTTTGGACTCAATACCCGCCTGTACGGCTGCAGGCGGACCGCCTGCAAAACAGATGGCGGGAGCCAGGGCCAAAGACAGGGCTAGCACAAGTATGTTTTTCATTTCGAATACTCCAGATACGGTTGATTGCTATGTCAAATCACTTGAGTTTGGAGAGGTATTGGGCCAGTTCCTTGATTTCGGTGGCCGATACCAAGTGCATTACACCTTTCATGGCTGCACTACTGCCATTGGCACGTGCACCGCTTTGAATATCAAGCATTTGTTGTTCAAGGTAAGCGGCGTTTTGGCCTGCAATTTTGGGGTAGGCTGCAGTTAGAGGCTTCTTGCCTTCTTTGCCGTGACAGGCGATACAGGTTTTCTCTGCGTAGAGTGTTGCCCCATCGGCCTTTGCTACGTTGGAAGTCAGTGCGACCAACGCGGCTACGAAAAACATTTTTGTATTCATGGTTTTACCTATTTAAAAGACTTCGGGGGATCGAACTGGTCGATCCCCCGATTTCAGGCTCGCTCAAGAGCGCTTATTTGACTTTCTTGGCACCGTTTTGCTCCAAGAATGTTTTGGCCCGCAGACCCAGGTCAGCGGTCTTGACTTGGTATTGCCAGACTTGTTCAGCCCACAGGTTGGCGTTTTCCCAGTCTTTCTTGGCTGCAGCTGCTTCGTGCTTGGCCTTGATGTCCTTGGTCTTTCCAAGTTGGTCAAAGGCATCTTCTACCATCGCCACGACCTCTGGGAAATCCTTGTAATTGACGCTGGTAATGTATGCCACCACCGAATCAATAATGGCTTGGGTGTCAGCAACTTTCTTTACGGTAGCCTTGTAGTCGGCTTCGGTGTAGTTTTGCGCTGCCAGGCCGGTCTTGGTAGGTTTCCATCCCTTTGGCTTGACCAGCAAGTAACCTTGCATCTCAAGGTGCAACGCAGAACAGAATTCTGTGCAGTAGTAAGGATAGACACCTTCTTTGTCGGCCTTGAATTTGACGGCAACTGTTTTTCCGGGCTCAACCGATGCATGCACATTGAAGGTAGATACGGTGAAGCCGTGGGTTTCATCCTGCGCGCGCTCTAGGTTGGTCAGGTTGATTGTGACTTCATCGCCGACTTCGACCTCAATAGTTTCAGGCGTGATATGTGAGCGAATCAGCGTACCAAATACTTCGACTTTGTTGCCCTTCTTCACAATACGCTCTTCACCTGCTTTGGCTGCTCCAGGATGTGGCTTATCGGTACGGCTGTCAGTGCCGACCTTATAGCGCACCGCTGGTTTAAGCTTCTTGGCATCGATTGCCACAGCGTAGTGCGGCTCACCCAATGGCAGAGGCATGTCGTACAGCAACTGCATCTTGTCGCCACTGATGTCAATCAGTTGATGGCTTTGCGGATGCAAGGGACCCACAGGAACAAATCGATCAATCGCCAGCTTATTCAGCGCCACCAAGTATTTGCCTGCAGGCTTGCTGGAGTCACCTTCCATCGTCATCAAGTGGCCGATGTTGTAGTGCACGCTGACTTTGTCAAGGACCTTGCCTTCGCAGTAATCCCACTTGGCAACTTGTGAATCCACATACAAGGACGTGTAGGCCGTGCAGGCTTTGCTGTCGTACTGTGTGTGCAGTGGTCCTAGGCCCAAAGACACTTGGGTTTGTAGTGCATCCTTCATTGCAATCACAGGAATGCCATACGCGTCCTTGGATTCGAACTTGCCAGACTTGATGGCAGCCTGAATCTTCTCAAAGCTGTAGACTGACACGTGGGTGTCAAGTTTTCCCGCGATGATGATCTTTGTTCCGTCCGGGGATACGTCAACACCGTGTGGTGACTTGGGCTCAGGAATCAGGAAAAGCACCCCTTCTTTGATGGCAGTTTCCATCATCAGGACGTTATGGCCGTTGATCTTCTTGGCTTTGCCTGCTGCCACCAATTCGGCTGCTTTTTTCCAATTGATAACATGCAAATAGTCGGTGTCTTTGGCTGAGCACCCGGCCTCATAGGGTGGACGGCCCTTTTCAATACCACCTACATAGCGCTCGGAGCAGAAGGAGTTGGTGAATGACCAGCCCTCGGATGCACCCTTACCTGCGTCTGAAAGGTCTTGTGAGTACGGAGGAAGCTCAAGCGAAAATGATTTTTCGGGTTGGATCCGGCCTTCTTTGCGGTCAAACTTCCAGTAAGTGATGCCACCGCGGTACTTCTCGTTGAACTCCTCCAGGGGATAGAACTTCTTGTTCTCTAGTGGAGATGCGTATTGAGCCGCCTCAATCACATATTCAGAGTTGGTGGTCACAAAGGCGCCACCGTGCTCAGATTTGAAAATGGGGTTGACAACAATTTGTTTGGTTTCAAAGTCGCGCAAATCAATCACAGCCAGCCGTGGGTTGGCTTTGTCATTGATGAACAGGAACTGACCATCGTATTCGCCATTGGTTTCGGAGATGGCGGGATGGTGGGTGTCACCCCAGGTGATATCTTTGCCATCAATGCGACCCTGCTTGAGTACCGCTTTTGAGCTTTCGTCGAAGCCATAACCTTGCCATGGTTCGGGTGTAAACACGCCGATGTATTTCAAAATGCGCATGGAAGGGATTGCGTAGACAATCACCTGGCCTGATTGCCCGCCGGAACTGAACGCGACAAAATCATCTCGCTTTCCGGTGGGAACATAAGTCTTTGCTGCAGCCAGCAAATCTTGCTGGCTCAGCCCGCGCTGTTTTAAAACATCCTGCAGCGAGTCAGCCGACCAGGCGGCCGTGGTGGCCAAACCCATGCCTGCCGCCATCAGCGAGACAGCCAGTTTGCTCAATCTCTTCATTCGCATCTCTCCTAGTTGGTTACGTTAATACCAATTTCATTCATTCCACCAGCGTGGAACTAAGAACTGGTTTCCAGTGAGGTGGATAACGCGTTTGATTCTAAGAATGCAGTTTGAAGTGCAACTTAATTCAAATTAACTTCTAGGGAGCGATGTAGATTCTGTTGATTTGAATCAAGGAGATTGTGAATATTTGTGACTGCTTCGAATTTCAATAAATGCGCGGCAGGATTTTTTGGCGGAGCAGGTAGTACGTACGCCCTAGGTTGTCTAGGGTCTTGCTTTGGGCTGACCCAGCGTAGCTTTTGCCCGCGCGTCCGCAATCTCGGTTTTGACTTGCGACGCATCGCTTGAGCTGGGGTCCAGTACCGTGAGTACTTTTTCCCAGTAAGAGATAGCCAGTGGGTAGTCGGTGCGCCGATAGGCGGCCGAAGCTGCCATCATCAATGCCATGGGATGCTGTGGGTTCAGTGCGAGCGCTTTGGTTACCAGCACCAGCGGACGTCCCTCCAGGTTGTTGCCGGCACGCATGGCCAATAGATCGGCATATTGGGTGAGTAAATTGGCATCGCTGTCGATCAATTTGCCCGCTTTCACATAGGCTTGTTCGGCCTCCGCTAGACGACCTTGTACTTTGTATGCCCGAGCCAGTCGCGCCCAGCCAGTGAGGTCTTCGGGATTGGTTTTGAGGCGCTCTGCCAGGCGTTCAACCATTTGGTTGATCTTTTCTTGGGTCATGGGCTCCGTCGTAGCGGGATCGACAGGCGGCAGCTTGGTCGCATCATTTACGGCACCTGTCCCATTTTGGGTTCCTTGGGGTGCAGTCTTATTCGATGTGGACATTCCCATCTTGGTGCGTGCTTCAGCAATATCGGCTTCAATTTGTTGTGCATCGGGTGAGCCGGGTTCCAAAACTGCGAGTAAATTTTCCCATTGCTTCACTGCCATTGGAAAATCGGAGCGCCGATAAGCCGCTATTCCAGAAATCATTAGCCCATTGGGGTGCTTAGGGTCCAGAAGCAGGGCTTGGTTGACCAGTTGCATTGGCTTTCCTTCCACGCTGCCAGTACGGCTGGCGAGCAGATCGGCATACTCCACCAAAAGGTCTGCATCGGTGTTAATGAAATCACCTGATTTTTCAAAGGCCTGTTGCGCCTCCTCCAAACGTCCCATGACCTTGTAAGACCGCGCCAACATGGCCCATCCTTTGGGATTGTCTGGATTGGCCTTGAGCCGTGCCGCCAGGGTTTCGACCATCTGGACGATTTTTTCATTGCTGGCAGTTTGTGTTGCAGCAGGGTCAATTGCCGAAGGGGTACCCAGCCACCAGTACATGCCCGCAGTGCCCAATGGCACCAACAGTGCAATCACAACAGCGGTACGCTGGGCCGTTAACAAGATGGGTCCCTGGACCTGTAGAGTCGGGGTGGTCTCTTGGGTGTCGTCCAACAGACGCAACTGCAGTTCGTCTCGCGTCGTCTCATAGTCCTGTGGACTGATGGCCCCGCGCGTCAGGTCGCGCTCCAACGCTTGCAATTGGTCACGGTAAATGGCCGCATTCAACCGCTGACTGGATACCGCCGTCCGTGTTGTGGGAAGCAATAGTGCACGTACCAGCCAGGCTACCACCAACAGCGTCAGTATCGCTGTGGCAACTATAAAACCGCTCATGAAGGAAGTTCCGTATCTTGGAGAAGTGCCTGCGCCTTTTCACGCTGGGCTGGGTCGAGTGCGGGAGCTGCTGCGCTGCTTTGGCTGCGTCGCACCATACGTGCCAGCCCTACCAATGCACCGATCAGCAAAAGAAAAGGCCCAAACCAAAGCACCCAGGTAATGGGTTTCACGGGCGGGCGGTAGCGTACGAAGTCACCATAGCGGCTAACCATGAAGTCCATGATTTCGGCGTCGGTTTTTCCCGCTTTGATCAGTGTGCGAATCTCACGGCGCAGGTCTAAAGCCAAATCCGCCCGAGAGCCCGCCAAAGACTCGTTTTGGCAGACCAAGCACCGCAGTTCCTCAGAAATTGCCATCAAGCGCTGTTCCAGCACCGGATCTTCAGCCAGCGGTGTCGCCTCGCCCGCATAAGACGCCGTGCTGGAAATGATCAGCACCAAGAGAATCCCCAACCAGTACTTCAAATTCACTTTTGCAACTCCCGCACCAATGGGATGATTTTGTCGCGCAGGGCCTCTTCGGTTACCGGTCCGATCTGTTTGTAGCGAATTACCCCCGCTTTATCGATCAAAAAGGACTCAGGCACGCCATAGACACCATAGTCGATGCCAATGCGCCCGTCCTTGTCCGTCACGGTGATGTCATAGGGATTGCCAAAACGGGCAAGCCATTTCAATCCATCAGTCTCTTTGTCCTTGTAGTCCAGCCCAACGATGGGCAAGGTCTTGGTTTTCGCAAACTCCATTAGCACGGGGTGCTCTTGTCGGCAGGCGACACACCACGATGCCCAGGTGTTGAGCAACCAAACCTGACCCAACATGTCTTTGGCGGAGAAAGGCTGGTCAGCTGCCTGCAGCCGGGTTGTTGTAAAAGCAGGAGCCGCCTTGTTGATCAAGGGGGACGGCACTTCGCGGGGGTCGCGGGTCAAACCGATGGCCAGAAAGACCACCAATACCAGGAAAATTCCCAGAGGAATCATTGCCTTTTTCATACCAGTGCCCCATTCTTGACTGGCGTGGCCGCAAAGGATGCGGCTTTCTTGCGGTAGCGCCTGTCCAAAGCGGCCATTGCACCACCCAATGCCATCAACAGGCAACCACCCCAGATCCAGGTAATAAATGGTTTGTGGTAGACCCGCATGGCCCAGGCGGGGTTTTTGCCATCTTCGAGTCGCTCACCCAAGGAAACGTACACGTCACGGACCAGGCTGGTGTCAATGGCAGCTTCTGTCATTGGCATGGTCGAAGAAAAATAAATCCGCTTTTCAGGATGCAATGTTCTGAGAACGCGGTCTTCACGAATCAACTCCACATCACCCACGTCGGCGTGGTAGTTCGGGCCCGCTTCGGTACGAATGCCCGTCAAGCGAAAGGTATAACCACCAACCGATACGGTGTCGCCGATGACCATGCGCACGTCTTTTTCGGTTTCATATCCCTTGACCATGGTGATGCCCACGACACACACCGCAATGCCAACGTGGGCTAAGTGCATGCCCCAATAGGATATGGGTGTGGATTTCCAGTTCACGGTGTTCCTGAGCTGCTGATAAATCTGCAGCAAAGACGCCAACACAATCCAGAAGGCCAAAGTCAGGCCTAGCGCTGCCAGCGCCGACCAGGCGCCAGCCAACAGCGGTGCGGTGCTGCCTAGCACCACGGACGCAATGCCTACGGGGCTCAGTCTTTTCGCCAGTTCGGTGGCACTGTCGCTCTTCCATCGGGCAAAGGAGCCGACCACCATGAACAGCAGCACCGGGACCATGATGGGTGCAAACACGGAGTTGAAGTAGGGGGGGCCCACTGACAGCTTGCCCAGATTCAGTGCATCTACGATGAGCGGGTACAAGGTGCCCAGCAACACACTGGCAGCGGCGGTGGTCAGCAGTACGTTGTTGACCAGTAGAAATGTTTCGCGCGACACCAAGGCAAATGAACCACCCGACCGCACTTTGCTGGCACGCATAGCGAAAAGCGTCAACGAGCCACCCACGACAACAGATAAGAACAGCAGAATGAATACACCCCGTTTGGGATCGCTTGCGAAGGCATGTACGGAGGTCAATACCCCTGAACGTACAAGAAAGGTTCCCAGCAAGCTGAGAGAAAATGCGGTAATCGCCAGCACGATGGTCCAGTTCCGAAACAAACCACGCTTTTCCGTCACCGCCAGCGAATGCATCAACGCGGTGCCCACCAGCCAGGGCAGGAATGAGGCGTTCTCCACCGGGTCCCAAAACCACCAGCCACCCCAACCCAGTTCGTAGTAGGCCCACCAGGATCCGAGCGCAATCCCCAAGGTCAGGAAGATCCATGCGGCAGTCGCCCACGGCCTGGACCAGCGTGCCCAAGCGGCATCCAGGCGGCCATTGAGCAAAGCGGCAATGGAAAAAGCAAAAGGAACGGCAAAACCCACATAACCCATGTACAGCATGGGGGGGTGGAATACCAGCCCGGGGTCTTGCAACAGGGGATTCAGGTCGCGCCCATCGGTGGGCACATCACTCAGGCGCAGGAACGGATTGGACGTGATCAGCATGAATAGCAAAAAACCTACGGCAACCAGCCCCAATAGCCCCAATACGCGTGACACCATGGCGTCGGGCAACTGGCGCGAAAAGATGGATACCGCCAGCATCCAGGAGGTCAGCATGAAATGCCACAACAACAAGGACCCTTCGTGCCCACCCCACACCCCCGCCACACGGTACAGACCCGGCAACTTGGAGTTGGAGTGCTGCGCTACATAGGAAACTGAAAAGTCGTTGGTATAGAAGGCATAGGTGAGGCACCCAAAAGAGAACGCAGTCAGTAGCCAAAGGGCTTGTGCGCCAGGTCGTGCCAGCGCCATCCAGTCATCGCGCCCCTGCTGGCCGCCAATAACACCCAAAAGTCCCAGTGCCAGTGCCACAAACAGGGCCAGGATCAACGCAAAATGGCCAATTTCAGGAATCATAATTTTTATGCAGTTGGGATAGCGCCGTGTAGCCGCGCGTATCGATAGTCAGTCACACCGAAACTTCATTTGAGTGTTTTGATGGTTTTTTGAGCCTCATCCACCGCATGTTGTGCTTCGGGAGGCATGTAATTTTCATCGTGTTTGGCCAGAACCTCAGTTGCGGAAAACTTGCCGTCGTCCCCCAATTTTCCTTGGGCAACCACGCCTTTGCCTTCACGAAACAGGTCGGGCAGGATGCCGGTGTAGGACACGCTGACTTCCTTGGCAGTATCGGTCACCACGAATGCAACAGTCAGGTTGTCACGTTTGACCGAGCCTTCTTTGACCATGCCACCAACGCGGAAGGTGCGATTCTTGGGAGCTTCACCCGACGCGATCTGGCTGGGAGTGAAGAAAAATACCAAGTTGCTTTCGAAGGCGTTGAGCACCAAGTAGGCTGCGAGCCCAAGTGCAGCCAAGCCCCCACCAATCAGGGCGGCGCGTTTGTGACGAGGTTTCATGAAGTTGTGCTTTCTGAACACAGTTCGTTGCGGAGATCGCGTAATAGTTCCGTCCGTCGGTTGCGAATTACGACCATTTCAATCAGCATGACCGCTGCGGTCAGCCCAAAGCTGCCCCACACGTAAAGGGCATAGCCGCCCATGGCAAAGAACTCGGAAACACTATTCCACTGCATGTTTGACCCACTCCGTATGACGTTCACGCTCCAGGATGATGCTGCGCACCCGTGCCAGCGCTGCTGCAATGCTGTACATCCAAAAAGCGACCACCATCACCAGCATTCCCGTCAGCATGGTGCTGGCCATGGATGGGGCGCTGGTCAGTGAAACCGATGCCCCCTGGTGCAGGGTATTCCACCACTTGACTGAAAAATAGATGATGGGCACGTTCACGACGCCTACCAACGCAAGCACGGCGCACGCCTTGTCGGCGCGGCGCGGGTCATCAATACTTGACTGCAGCGCGAGAAAACCCAAATAAAGAAACAGCAAGATCAGCTCAGAGGTCAGTCGTGCATCCCAGACCCACCAAGCGCCCCACATCGGCTTGCCCCACAAGGCGCCGGTGACCAGTGACAAAAAGGCAAAAAGCGCGCCCGTGGGCGCCAAGGCGGAGGCCATCATGCCGGACAGGCGTGTATTGAAAGCCAGCCCCAAGCCAGCCCAGGCCGCCATGACAATGTAGATGAACATGGACATCTGCGATGCAGGGACATGCACAAAAATGATTCGGTAGCCCTGGCCCTGCTGGGCATCCGTGGGGGCCACAAAAAAAGAAATCCACAAGCCAACCGCCATCAAGACGGCGGCCAGCGCCGCAAACCAGGGCCACATGCGGCCCGCCAGAAAATAGAAATTTTGAGGCGAAGAAAATTTAAACCAGTGAATTACGCGAGTTTTCATTCCAGGGAAATTCTTAAGGCGGCCGTCGTGGCCAGGGGTGCAAAAAATAGGGAGAGCACCAATAACGCAGCTAATAGCGAAAGATGGCCGCCAGCTCCCAGGCCGGCGGCGTCAGCTTCTACCGCGCCAGCACCAAATATCAGGACTGGAATATACAGCGGCAAGATCAAAAGCGACAACAAAACCCCTGCCCCTCGCACGCCCAAGGTCAGGGCGGCACCGATGCTGCCGACCAGGCTCAGGGTAGGGGTGCCCAACAGCAGGGACAGCATCAGAATGCCCAGTGCCCGACTGTCCAGCCCAAATTGCAGGCCCAGCACAGGAGCCATCAGCACCAAGGGCAGTCCTGACAATAGAAAATGGGATAGCGCTTTTGCAGCCACCAGCAAACCCAGCGGGGTGGGGGACAGCGCCATTTGCTCCAGGGAGCCATCAGCGTAGTCTGTGGCAAATAGGCGTTGCAAGGAGAGCATGGCAGCCAGCAGTGCGCTGACCCACAGAACGCCTGGGGCCATGCGCAGCAAGAGTGCCGATTCTGGCCCCACACCCAATGGAAACAGGCTGGCGATCACCACAAAAAATACCAGAGGTGTCAAAACCTCTCCTTTTTGGCGCATGGCCAGGGACACCTCGCGCCGCAATACGGCCAGCATGACCGACGCCAAGCCCTGTGGTTTGAGTGGCAAAGCCCTCATGCACGTAGTTCCAGCAATTGGGCTGGCACGGACCCGATGTCCACCTGCTGGTGGCTTGTCAGAACGGCCACGCCTCCTTGGGATAAATGCCCAGCAATCAAGTCGGCGAGCATGGTCACCCCGGCTTCGTCCATCGCCACAAAGGGTTCGTCCAGCACCCACAGTCGGGCTTGGCTCAGCGCGAGTCGGGCAAGGGCGACGCGGCGTTTTTGCCCCTGGGAAAGATGTCGGGCCAACTGTTGGCCGCGCCCACCCACGCCAAACCGGGCCAGCACTTCTTGCGTTTGTACGGGGCTGGGGGCAACGCCACCCAATGCCGCACTAAAGCTCAGATTCTCGTTGACGGTCATGGATTCTTGCAGGGCGTTGAGATGGCCGAGGTAACACAAGTCTTGCCGGTAGGATTCACGCTGGGAATGGATCGGGATGCCGTTCCAGTAAATATTGCCGGACTCTATGGGAGCCAAACCGCAGACCATGCGCAAGAGGCTGGTTTTTCCCACACCATTGGCTCCCGCCACATAAAGCCAACGCCCCGATGTCAAAGTGCAGTCAATGTTTTGAAAGAGCTGTCGTCCGCCTTTGCTACAGCCGAGCTTGGAGAAGGATAGTTCGGATGCGGTTTTCAATTCGTGAATTCACAGACGCAAAGACCAGGATTTTACGGTAAGAACTATTCTGGACCCCGTGAATTGGCGCGGCCCGGCGACGCTTTTTGACTTCGGTCAGGTATTGCTGATCTATCCACGATTCGTGCACTGTTGTTGTGGATAGTTAATCTAAGTCAAGGACGAAGGCCGGGGGGCACAAAGACAATCATTCCGCTCGAATCGAATTGTTGCAGCCGTCGTCGAGCCCAGATTGCCACCCCTGTGGTGGGTTGGCTGCAAGGTACCATGGAGTAAGAATTATGAAGTTCCCCCGTCTTTCTAGCATTGCCGCAGCGGTGATGCTGACAGGCCTTGCAATTCCTGCAGTGGCGCAGGAGAAAAAAGTCGAAGCCCCATTGATGACGGCCTCCGAAAAGGAAGCTGCCAAAAAGATTTACTTTGAACGTTGCGCAGGTTGCCATGGCGTGTTGCGCAAGGGTGCGACCGGCAAGAACCTCGAACCCCATTGGACCAAGACGGCCAAGGATGGCACCAAGACTGAGGGTGGCACGCTGACCCTGGGCCAATCCCGTCTTGAAAAAATCATTGGCTACGGCACCGACGGTGGCATGGTGAATTTTGACGACATCCTGACCAAGGAAGAGTTGTCCCTGATGGCGAAATACATCCAGAACACACCGGATGTGCCCCCAGAGTACAGCTTCAAAGACACCATGGACTCCTGGAAAGTCATCGTGCCTGTCAAGGAACGTCCCACCAAGCAAATGAACAAGTTCAATCTGAAGAACATGTTCTCAGTGACTTTGCGTGATACAGGTGAAGTTGCCTTGATTGACGGCGATACCAAGGAAATCCGCAGCATCGTGAAAACCGGCTATGCCGTGCACATTTCCCGTCTGTCGAAGTCAGGTCGCTATGTGTATGTGATTGGCCGTGATGGACGCTTATCGCTGATCGATCTGTGGATGGAAAAACCAGGTGTTGTTGCGGAGGTCAAGATTGGCTTTGATGCCCGTTCCGTGGATACCTCGAAGTTCAAGGGCTTTGAAGATACGTACGCGATTGCCGGATCCTACTGGCCGCCTCAATACGTGATCATGGATGGTGACACCTTGAAGCCACGCAAGGTAGTGAGCACCCGCGGCATGACCGTAGATGGCGAGTACCACCCCGAGCCCCGCGTGGCCTCGATTGTGGCCTCGGAGATCAAGCCGGAATGGGTGGTCAATATCAAGGAGACCGGACAGATCCTGTTGGTGGACTATTCCGACATTGAGAACTTGAAGACCACTACGATTGCTTCAGCGAAATTCCTGCACGACGGCGGTTTTGATGCGTCCAAGCGTTATTTCCTTGTAGCGGCCAATGCTTCCAACAAGATTGCGGCAGTGGACTTGAAGACGGGCAAATTGGCGGCGTTGGTTGACGTGGCCAAGATTCCCCATCCAGGGCGTGGTGCCAACTTCGTGCACCCGAAATTTGGACCTGTCTGGGCGACCGGTCACCTGGGTGCAGACGTCGTTACCTTGATCAGTACGGCTTCGGATGATCCCAAGTTCGCCAAATACAAAGAATTCAACTGGAAAGTCGTGCAGGAAGTTAAACACGTTCCCGGCAACTTGTTTGTGAAGACCCATCCGAAGTCCACCCACCTGTGGGCTGATTCGGCACAAAACTCGGACAAGGAAACGGCGGAGTCGGTGACCGTTTGGAACATGTCGGACTTGTCCAAGCCCTTCAAGACCATCAACGTGGCCAAGGACTCTGGATTGCCCGCCACCAAAGCAACCCGCCGTGCAGTGCACCCCGAGTACAGCGCCGATGGTACGGAAGTCTGGATTTCCCTGTGGGGCGGCAAGACAGACCAGTCGGCCATTGTGGTGTACGACGACAAGACCTTGACCCTGAAGAAAGTGATTACCGATCCCAAGATGATCACACCCACGGGCAAGTTCAATGTGTACAACACGCAGCATGACATCTACTAATCAACAATGCATGTTGTGATGTAGCGATAGAGGGGCGAAAGCCCCTTTATCCATTGCGTTCCCATTGGTTTTTATGTGAAGTTTGGAGAGTTTAAATGGCGTCAAAATTTGGTGACCTGTGGGCAACCCTGAAAAGACCAAGTGCGAAGTTTTCGTTGCTTACCTTGCTGGTCGTCGGTTTTTTTTCCGGGATTTTCTTTTGGGGTGGATTCAACACCGCCATGGAGGCTACCAACACGATGGAGTTTTGTATTTCCTGCCATGAAATGCGGGACAACGTGTACCAGGAATACAAGCAGACGATCCACTACAAAAATCGTACGGGAGTGCGTGCCGTTTGCTCGGATTGCCATGTACCCAAGGATTGGTCGCATAAGATGATTCGTAAGATTCAGGCCAGCGCCGAGGTGTGGGGCAAGTTGATGGGAACCATTGACACCAAAGAGAAGTTCGAGGCGAACCGTTTGCGTTTGGCCGAGCATGAATGGGCGCGGATGAAAGCCTCTGATTCGCGGGAGTGCCGCAACTGCCATAGCTTCGACGGCATGGACGTCGAAAAGCAAAAACTGCGCGGCGCCAAAATGCACAAGATTGCCCAGGATGAAAAGCAGACGTGCATTGATTGCCACAAAGGCATTGCACACCACAAACCCAAGGGCATGAAAGAAGATGAAGACGAGTAATCAGCAAACCGATTGACGACTTGATTGATGCCGATCCGCTTTAGAACCTTAGAAAGGAATATTTCAAATGAAAAAAACGACTGTTTCCATGCTTGTGCTGGGTACCCTGTTGACCGTGGGTTCGCAGATTGCATTTGCCGCTCCCGATTGGAGCAAGGTGCCCAAACGTGACATCAATGTGTTCCACCCCGGAGTGACTCCCATCGAATGGGTGGGTAAGAAGTCCGACCACAGCGGAACTGCAGGTTTAAAAAAAGGCGAAACCTGCGTGGGTTGCCATGAAGAAAAGGGCACGCTGAATTTCAACTTCAAACGCCTGGAAGACAAGGAATTGGAGCCCAAGGGCGCTCCTAAAACGATGATGTACCCGGTGGGCGTTCAGGCCGCCTACGATGCCAGCAACCTCTACATTCGTTTGACGTTCAAAGCGCCTTCGGGCGGTGCAGACAAAGGTGACAAGGACAACGAAGTCAAGGCCGCAGTGATGTTCCCGGATGCCAAGGTGCCACAGGCTTCCCAGGTCGGCTGCTGGGCCTCTTGCCACATTGACGCACGCACGATGCCCGGTGCGGATGACAAGAAAACCAAGTACGCCAAGGACGGCGCTTACGAACTGATGCAGTGGAAGAGCGTCAAGGGTGCCAAGGTGGTTGATGGTACGGTGAGCACTGAGCGCAAGATGGACGGCGGTGCTTTGGGTGCCAAGGCCGAGGGTGCAAAAAGTGGCGACACCTATACCGTGACTTTTACGCGCAAGAGCCCTGGCGAAGGCAAGACCATTCCCTTCGGTCTCGCGATCCATGGAGATCACGCGACCGGACGTTTCCACCATGTCTCTTTGGGGTACACCATTGGATTGGGTGCAGAGGGTGATGTGAAGGCGACCAAACAGTAAAACGGCAAGTTCCGGAGTCAGGATGTACTCTGGCACATTGCATCTGAAACGGGTGTTGGCTCACGCTGCACTCGTTTTCTTTTGGGTACAGCCATTGTCTGTATTTGCGCAACAGACGGTGGAGGTGATCATTCAGGGCTACCAATTTCAACCGAAGGTGGCTCAGATCCAGGTGGGCGACACCGTGAAGTGGGTGAACCGCGAAAAGCGGACCAGCCATTCCGTTGTTTTACCGAGTGATCAAGGGGGAGAATCCGAGCGATTTTTCCCCGATGAAAGTTGGCAGCGCCGCTTTGATACACCGGGCCGCTACGCCTACCACTGTGGCCCCCATCCTGAGATGGCAGGTGAGGTGATGGTGAGTGCCCCCTAGTTGCCTTCTGCCTCCTTCTCTCATAGTGCATGTAGTGGTGCGCAGAAATAATTTCTTGGAGTTGTTAATGTCAAGCCGTGCTCGTCGATACAGTTCTTTTTCAGCGTATGGCTTGGGGAGCTGTCTGTGTGGGATGTCCATGGCATGGTCTGCGCTGGCTGCTGCACCCCTGAGGCCAATGGGTGCAGGAGAGCAGGCGGTGCAGTCGTCGCCAGCGCCGGTGGGTAAATGGGATGCGTCCGATATTCGTGCCTCATGGCAGGTGTGGACGCCGGGTGTTGCTGGTTCGTCTACTGCGTGTCCCACAAAGCTCGTTCCTGGCCGGCGCACCGTGGCGATAGACGCTGGTGCTGCCAGCGTGCGTATTGCGGGGGGCGGCACCGCGACGCGGCATCTTGCACTGCGTGAAGAGCTGTTGCCGGAGGTGCACTACCTGCCTGACGGGCGTTACGCGTTGATGGCCACCCGCACGGGATGGGTCTTGCGTCTGGACTTGGAGCTGGCACAACTGGTGGCGGAAGTCCGTGTGGGTTTGCTCACCAATGGAACAGCGTTGTCAGCACCCCGTGCGGGGCACCCGGGCTTGTTGGCGATTGCCAATGGGGATCCACACACCTTGGCCGTGTTGGACGAACAACTTCAACTCATCAAACTGCTGCCAGTCATCGACAAGGCTGGCGGCACCTCCTCCGGGGCCGCTGCCATTCAGACCGCGGCGGCCCGCGGAAGTTTTGTTGCAACCTTGGCGCTTGTGCCCGAGTTGTGGGAGATCAGTTACCAACCCACGGCGCCGGAAATAGGCTTGGGCCTGGTGCACGATTTTCAGTACCGCGAGGGGCAGTTCGTGCCAGGTTACCTGAATCCACAGCGCAGTATGTTGCCTACTCCAGCACGGGAATTCTTCCTTGCGGGTTCGGGCCATGAGGTGATTACGGCCCATGGCGGAGCCGATTCTCAGCACTCTGGCGCCGGTGCGCGGATGCGCATAACGCATCTGGACACACGCGGCAAAGTGGCGGAACTCACTTTGCCGGGCTGGCCTGCTTTGGACCGTTCCCTGTCTTGGAATAGCAAGGGCCAGGAACGTTTGGCCGTGCCCAATACGAGCCTGGGTTTGGTCAGTATCGTGGACCCCAAACTGTGGGCGCTGTTGGGGCACTTGCGCACCGACGGGCCTGTGCGGTTCGTGTCCACGACGCCGGAGTCACCCTGGTTATGGATTGATTCCGGGGCACTACCTGGCGCGCCCTTGAGCACGCTGAAGGTCGATAAAACCTCGTTGGACGTGGTGGAGGAAGTGGCTGATGGCGCGGGCAGCGCAGCCATCGGAAAATTGGCAGGCAAGGCCGATGCATGTGCCTTGTGATGCGCGTGTTGTGGCTATGCGAAAGTTCTGTAGAAATCAAGCACTGGCTTGCACAGACTTCGGTGGCGTGAACCATTGCAGCCTTTGGTTGAGTGCAACGACTTGCCCCACGATGATCAACGACGGGGATTTCAGGGCTGCGGCGCGCGCCAAGTCTGGCAGGGTTTCCAGTGTGCCGGCGATCACCTGTTGCCGTTGGGTTGTGCCCCGCTCCACAATGGCTGCAGGCGTGGTGCCGGGCATGCCATGCAAAACCAGTTGCTTGGCAATTTCCGCCAGTGCGCCCAGCCCCATGTAAATCACCACGGTCTGACTGGGGCGTGCCAGTGCAGGCCAGTCCAGGTCCAGCGTGCCGTCCTTAAGGTGTCCTGTTGTGAATACACAAGACTGGGCATAGTCTCGGTGGGTCAGGGGAATGCCTGCGTAGCAGGAAACACCACTGGCGGCGGTAATGCCCGGGACCACTTCAAACGCCACGCCTTGGTCCACCAACACTTCCAGCTCTTCACCGCCGCGTCCAAATACAAAGGGATCGCCGCCTTTGAGCCGTACGACTTTTTTCCCTTGTTGGGCCAGTTTGACCAATAACACATTGATCTCGTCCTGCGGCAAAGTATGGCGGTTCATTTCTTTGCCGACATAGATTTTTTCGGCAGCGTCATGGATGAGGCGGACCACCCCTTCACTTACCAGATTGTCGTAGACCACCACGTCGGCTTGTTGCAGCAAACGGGCTGCTTTGAGAGTCAATAACTCAGGGTCTCCAGGCCCCGCCCCAACCAAGTACACGATGCCTACTGGGGTGGCGTTGTTTGGGTTTTCGCTTGGTTGTTGTTCTTCTGCCAGTAGATTGCTCACGGAGTTTTCCATTACGTTTTCACCTGTCTTGCCAACGTTCCATCGCAGCTCGCCCTAACGTGAAACCAAGTTCCCGGGCCGTTGCGCGTGTCTGTTGTTCACTCGCCAAATTATGCTGTGTTCTGGAATGGACGAACACCGAATGCGATGAAATTCTTGATGCGTATCAAGTCCATTATCGAAACTTTTGCATTACCTGGTAATTCGCCCAAATCGTGGCCTTGCAGCGGGATAATTTGACTCGGTATCCAAATGGCGAGATCTCTACCGTGTCAGCAAAACTGTCAGTGACCCAACAATTTAATCCTGGTGTGCGTATGGGTGTGGCAGCGCTTGGTTGCTTATGTTCGTTTGCGGTTTTTGCAGCGGAGCCAGCCGCAGAGTTCACCACTGCCATTGGTGCGGAACGGCGCATGGAGTTGGTCACCCTGGTTCGCCAGGACTGCGGGTCCTGCCATGGCTTGACGCTCAACGGCGGGCTTGGACCGGCCTTGCTGCCGGACGCTTTGCAAGACAAGCCTGCGGAATACCTGAAGTTTGTCATCCTGCGGGGGCGACCCGGCACGGCCATGCCACCTTGGCAGCGATTCTTGACTGACGCAGAGGCGCAATGGATTGTTTCTAATTTGCAGAAAGGTTTCCCCAGTGGTCGCTAAAAAATTGCAAGCGGTATGGCTTGCCTTGGCCTTGTTCACCGTGTCTGGCTGTGCGGGACCTGCGTTGCGGGGGACGGGGGATTTGGGAGTCATCATTGAACGCGCCACCGGGAGCGTGCAGATCGTGGACTCCAGCAAACGGGTCGCCATTGCCAGTGTGCAGGGTCTGGGTGACCTGTCCCATGCCTCGCTGGTGTATTCGCGGGATGGCCGTTATGCCTATGTGTTCGGGCGTGACGGTGGCTTGAGCAAAGTGGACCTGTTGCGGGGCGTGATTGAGCGCCGCGTGATGCAGGCGGGCAACAGCATCGGTGGCGCCATTTCCCAGGATGGCACCCTGGTTGCGGCGCAGAACTATGTACCCGGTGGAGTGAAGGTGTTTTCCGCAGACACACTGGAGTTGCTGGCGGATGTGCCCTCCACCTTTGGGGATGCGGAGCAACGTTCCAAAGTGGTGGGCTTGGCGGACGCCCCGGGCAACCGTTTTGTCTGGAGCCTGTTTGACGCAGGAGAGATCTGGGTGGGGGATTTTTCTGAACCCACCAAACCACGTATCGAGAAATTCAAAAATATTGGCAGCCAACCTTACGACGGTTTGATTACGCCCAATGGCCGCTTCTATCTGGCAGGCCTGTTCGGTGAAGATGGAATGGCTTTGCTGGATCTGTGGCACCCTGAGCGGGGCGCACGCCGCATTCTGAACGGTTATGGCAAGGGTCAGGAAAAACTGCCGGTGTACAAAATGCCGCATTTGCGTGGTTGGGCAGTGGCTGGTCGCTACGCCTATGTGCCCGCCATTGGCCGCCACGAGGTCTTGGTTTTGGACATGGAAAGCTGGCTTGAAGTGGCGCGTGTCAAAGTGGCAGGGCAACCGGTATTTGTGATTGCCCGGCCGGATGGCCGCCAGGTGTGGGTGAACTTTGCGTTCCCGGACAATGCCAACGTCGATGTGATCGATGTCGAGCAAGGCAGCGTGGTGAAGCAGTTGACGCCAGGTAAGGCGGTCTTGCACATGGAGTTCACGCCGCGGGGGGAATCGGTCTGGGTTTCCGCGCGGGATGACAACCGGGTGGTGGTGTACGACACCCAGAGTTTTGCGCAACGGGGTGTGTTATCGGCGGAATCGCCCAGCGGCATCTTTTTTACCACCCGTGCGGCGCGCATCGGGTTCTGAGGCCAGCATGGAACCAATGCGCGAATCAAAGCAGGTGCCCTTGGCAGCCCTGGAGACCGTGGAGTTCGCGCTGCTGAATGACTTTCAGCGGGATTTTCCTTTGGTGGCGCGTCCCTTTGCCGAACTGGCCCAGCGTTTGGGTGTCGATGAGGACACAGTGATTGCCACTTTGCAGACCCTGCGCCAAAAGGGGGTGGTCAGTCGCATCGGCGCAGTGTTCCGGCCGAACGTGGTGGGTGTCAGCGCTTTGGCGGCCTTGTCCGTGCCCGCCGCACGTTTGGAAGAGGTTGCAGCCTATGTGAGTGCGCTGCCCGAAGTCAACCACAACTACGAGCGTGAGCACCGTTTTAATCTGTGGTTTGTGGTGACCGCCGCGTCTGCGGCCCATTTGGAAAAGGTATTTCAACAAATTGGGGCCTGCTGTGGATGCGGCCCTGCGCTGGTGCTGCCCCTGCTGGAGCAGTTTCACATCGATTTGGGGTTTGGTTTGGCGCCTACAAACTCGCCCTATTTCCAGTACGAGTCACCCAACCGACACAACGTGGCAGCGATTGAAATGACGGTGGCGGAGCGTTCTTTCATGGCTGCTCTGCAGGCGGGTTTACCGCTGGTGTCGCGGCCATTTGCAGCACTGGGCTGGGCCGAGGAAGATGCCATAGCGCTGCTCACGCGGTGGACCGCATTGGGTGTCATTCGGCGCTTTGGCGTGGTGGTTCGCCACCATGAATTGGGCTTTATGGCCAACGCCATGGTGGTGTGGGATGTGCCGGATGATGTGGTCAGTGCGATTGGCCGGGGCATCGCCGATTCCAACCGGGTCAGTCTGTGTTACCGCCGGCCGAGGGCGCTACCAGACTGGTCGTACAACCTGTTTTGCATGATCCATGGCAAAGACCGCCAAGAAGTCGAACAGCGCATTGCGGCCTTGGTGCAGGCTTGCGGATTGCAGTCGTACCCCCATGACATTTTGTTCAGTCGCCGTCGCTTCAAACAATGTGGTGCGCGTTATGTCACCGATGGGAATCACGCAGCCTTGCCGGAGTTAAGCAGTGGAACAAATTGACCGCGACATCATCAATGGCCTGCATGGCGGACTTGCGATCTGCGAGCGACCGTACCTGGAGGCTGCGCAGCGCCTCGGACTGAGCGAGGATGAGCTGCTCACGCGCTTGGGTGCACTGCTGGCACAAGGCACGCTGACGCGCATTGGGCCGCTGTACCAAATTGAACGCATGGGCGGCGCCTTTACCCTGGCGGCGCTGCACGCCAACGCCGAAGACTATGAGCGGGTTGCGCAGTGTGTGAATGCCTTGCCCCAGGTGGCCCACAACTATGCACGTGAGCACGAACTCAATATGTGGTTCGTGATCGCCACAGAGACTCCTGGTGAAATTGAAAACGTCATTGCCCAGATTGAGCGTGCGACGGGCTGCAGTGTCTTCAACTTTCCCAAGTCACGCGAATACTTTGTGGAGTTAAGGCTGAAAGCATGAGCACCCCACCTAGCACTCCCCCGCTGCAATCGGTGGACGAAATCGACCGGGCCATCATTGTGGCCACGCAAAGCGGCCTGCCTCTGGTGGCGCGCCCCTACCACGCCATTGCCGAGAGCCTGCAACTCGACCCAGAAGAGGTCATGGCGCGCATGCGTCGGCTGCAGGCGGTGGGCGTCATTCGCCGTTTGGGCGTGGTGCCAAACCACTACGCCCTGGGGTACCGCGCCAATGGGATGTCGGTCTGGGATGTGCCTGACGCACAAGTTGATGCCTTGGGGGCCGCCGTGGGCGCCTTTGACTTTGTCAGCCACTGTTATTGCCGCCCCCGGCGCTTGCCGCAGTGGCCGTACAACCTCTTCGCCATGGTGCATGGCAAGAGCCGCGAGGAGGTGGAACAACAAGTGGCACACATTGCAGACTACCTGGGCGACCGGGTGCGCAGCCATTCCATTTTGTACAGCACCCGTATTTTGAAAAAAACCGGACTGCGTCTGGCGGGTCAGAAGACCCCCGAATAGAGGAAACCATGTTTCGAATTACCCAATACATGCGAGAAATCGCCAACCCCACCCCCGTGGGCTCCAAGCGCAACCCACCCGGTCCGGTGGTGATCTGGAACCTGATTCGTCGCTGCAACCTGACCTGCAAACACTGCTATTCGATATCGGCAGACAAGGACTTTGCGGGTGAATTGAGCACCGCCGAGGTCTATGGCGTCATGGACGATTTGCGCGGCTTTCGGGTGCCTGTGCTGATTCTGTCGGGAGGCGAACCTTTGTTGCGCGACGACATTTTCGATATCTCCCGGCGTGCCAAGGAGATGGGTTTTTACGTGGGCTTGTCGAGCAACGGCACGCTGATCGACGAATCCAATATCGAGCGTATTGCCGCCATTGGTTTTGACTACGTAGGCGTCAGCCTGGATGGCATCCGGGAGACCCATGACGTGTTTCGCCGCAAGGAAGGCGCGTTTGACGCATCGCTGCACGGTGTCCGGCTCTGCCGCGATGCCGGCATCAAAATTGGAGTGCGCTTTACCCTGACGCAAGACAATGCGCACGATTTGCCGGCCTTGCTGCAGTTGGTGGACGACGAGGGCATTGACAAGTTTTACCTGTCCCACCTCAACTACGCGGGGCGCGGCAATACCAACCGGGGGCGCGACGCCTTCCTGAACACCACCCGCAAGGCCATGGACTTGCTGTTCGACACCTGCTGGAGCCACATCGAAAGCGGCGTTGACAAGGAGTTTGTGACCGGCAACAACGATGCCGATGGCGTGTATTTGCTGCACTGGGTGCGTCGCCATTTTCCGGAAAAAGAAGCGGCATTGCGCGCCAAGCTGGCGCAGTGGGGTGGCAACTCGTCGGGCGTGAATGTGGCCAATATCGACAACCTGGGCAATGTACACCCCGATACCTTTTGGTGGCACCACAACCTGGGGAACGTGCGCGAGCGGGCGTTTTCCGACATTTGGCGTGATACCTCGGACCCACTGATGGCCGGGCTCAAGGCCGTGCCGCGCACCATCAAGGGCCGCTGCGGTGACTGCAGCTATTTCGACGTCTGCGGCGGCAACACGCGGGTGCGTGCCTTGCAACTGACCGGAGACGCGTGGCAGGAAGACCCGGCGTGTTATTTGTCCGACGAAGAGATCGGCCTGGTGGGTGCCGCGCGCGAGCGCGTCCCGATGAAGCCCTATATCGGAGTGCGCCAAGCGAGGGAAGCCCAATGAAGGCAGCGTTGATTTCCAGAGTTTTCTTGGGGCTGGTGGTGGGGGTGATGGTCGCGCCAGCGAGTCGGGCCGATACGGACACGCAGCAGGTCTACCAGACCCACTGTGCCTCCTGCCATGGCGCCGATCGATTGGGCGGGGCCGGGCCGGCTTTGTTGCCCGGCAACCTGGAGCGCTTGCGCCGTCCAGACGCGCTCAAAACCATTGCGCAAGGGCGCCAGGCGACGCAGATGCCCGCCTTTGGCACCCTCTTGTCATCGCAAGAAATATCGGCGCTTGCCGAGATGATTTATACGCCGCTGGCCAAAACACCGACTTGGGGCATGGACGAAATACGGGCTTCCCGGATTGAACATGTCAAAGCCGCCAGCTTGCCGAATAAGCCGGTGTTCAAGGCGGACCCGCTCAATTTGTTCGTGGTGGTCGAAATTGGCGACCACCACGCGACTATTTTGGATGGGGATAAGTTCGAGGCCATTGCCCGCTTTCCCACCCGTTATGCGCTGCATGGCGGCCCGAAGTTCTCGCCCGATGGTCGTTACGTTTATTTTGCGTCGCGGGATGGATGGATCGCCAAATACGACATCTGGAACCTGACCTTGGTGGCGGAAATCCGTGCCGGCATCAACGCGCGCAATCTGGCGGTGTCCAGTGATGGTCGCTTTGCCATGGTGGCCAACAATTTCCCCCATACGTTGGTTGCACTCGACACCCGCGATCTGTCGCCCATTCGCGTCATAGATGTCAAAGACGACAGCGGCAAGTCCTCACGCGTGTCGGCCGTCTATGACGCCGGACCCCGCAAGAGTTTTGTTGCGGCCTTGAAGGATATTCCGGAAGTGTGGGAGTTGAGCTACGCAGAGATCAGCCCCCAGGGCTCGGAGTTTGCTGCGCCGCGCCGCATCAAGCTGGATGACTATCTGGACGACTTTTTCTTCGATCCTTCCTATGAACATGTGTTTGGTTCATCCCGTGGTGGGCAGGGCAGGGTGGTCAACCTCAACAGCGGTGCAAAAGTCGCGGCGGTGGACCTGCCGGGATTGCCGCACCTGGGCTCAGGCATCACTTGGAATTACCAAGGCATGCCCGTGATGGCGACCCCCAACCTGAAGGACGGTGTGGTGTCGGTGATTGACATGGGTTCCTGGAAAATCATCAAACAGGTTCCCACCTTGGGGCCGGGTTTCTTTATGCGCAGCCATGAGAACACGCCTTATGCCTGGGTGGACGTGTTCAATGGCCAGAAGAACCGCGATGTGATCCAGATTCTGGACAAAAAGACGCTGGAAATTGTCAAAGAGTTAAAACCGGTTCCAGGCAAGGTGGCCGCGCATACCGAGTTCACCCGCGATGGCAAATATGCCTTGGTCAGTGTGTGGGAGAACGATGGTGAGCTGGTGGTCTACAACGCCAGCACGCTGGAGGTGGTCAAGCGGATCAAGATGAACAAACCTTCCGGAAAGTACAATGTGTTCAACAAGATCACCCGTTCGGAGGGGACCAGCCACTGAGAGAAACTCAGCCATTCGGGGGCGTTGTTTTGCTATGAAAAAAGTAGCTGCTTGCGCTTATTCTGCGGGGGCTGCAGCCACTTTTTGCTTAAATTATTGTAACTACTCAGCACCCCCAGCCCAATAAGCGAGAATGAAGGCAATGCAAAGCCTGCCCGACCTCAGCCAACTCAGCCACGCGCAAAAAGACGAGT
>Ga0209343_10000756_pt1 | contig 44853 bp, 46 predicted proteins | sample RifCSPlowO2_02_FD_184026 | JGI IMG/M metagenome (GOLD analysis project Ga0209343, IMG submission 184026) | Groundwater microbial communities from Rifle, Colorado - Rifle CSP2_plank lowO2_0.2 (SPAdes) (version 2) | ecosystem: Environmental > Aquatic > Deep subsurface > Groundwater | place...
ATGAATATTAAAACTTTATACGAACAACTTAGGGACGGAAAAATTATCAGCGACATAGAACTCCAACGAGAGATTGTTTATGATACCGAAAAACAAATGCTAGTTATAGACAGTATCGTTAACGGGATTCCGTTGCCTGCTTTTTATTTTTGGAAAAACGACGATGGAATTTTGGAAGTATTGGACGGCAAACAAAGAATAGAAGCCATTAAAAAATTTATTGAAAACGATATTCAATATCAAGACAAATTATGGAAACAAACGGACAAGAAAGTTCAAGACATAATCAATAATGCCGAACTTTCTATCATTGTTTGCGGAGGCAAAGAACAATTAAAGAGAGAAATATTTAGAAGAATCAACACTTTAGGCGTGCCACTTTCTCCGTACGAAGTTTTAAACGGCCTTTTTCATGGCGAGTATTTAAGAGGTTTGACTATTTATGTCGGGCAAGACAGAGACGCGCTAAAAGTTTTGAGTTCCAATAGTCGGGGCAAAAATCAATACCGAATTCTGCAATTATTGATGAAATTGAAGAATTTGCCAAAAGACGCGCAGAGCATAAACGAGTATGTGAACGCAAATCAGAAAAAATCTTTTGCCGACGACCAAAGAGAAATTGGCAAATATATTAAATTCGTGCGGGAAATTTTTGATGATTACGGCCAGTTAGATATTTATTTTAATTTGGCGAGAAAATATTTTAAGGACGCGGTTATATGGAAGCAAAACAAGGATGAAATTAATTCTCGCATCAAAAGATATTTAAAGAGCGACGACGCAAAATTGACTGATAAAGCAAAAGAAATAGAAGATATTATTCAAGCCATTGTTAATAATATCAGCGTTGACGATAAAAGATTATTTTCGAGCGACGACAAAAAAGAATTTTTAAGAAAGAAGAAGCCGAATAAAGAGAATAAATATCAATGTGCGGACTGCAAAAAGTATTTTTATGCCGAGGAATTAACAATGGATCATGTAGACCCGTGGAGTAAGGGCGGTAGAACCGAACTTTCAAACGCTGAATTACGATGCCGTCCTTGCAATATTAAAAAGGGGAACAGAAGTTAGAATTTGTCTATAGCCAAAAAGGTAGTTTATTTTAGCATAAAATTTGCTGTGTATAACTTATTAACATTGCTCTTGACAAATAATTTTACATCGTCTATACTAGAATTAGGTCGCAATAAATAACTATTTAATCATTAAAACTATGGCTATGAAAAAATTTAGTCCGACAAGGACGATTACAAAAGCGAATATAGAAAAAGTCCCGTCAGATAAGCCGGGCGTGTATCGCATTAAAGACACAAAAGACAATATTCTTTATGTCGGAATGGCAAAAGGCACTCGTCTTGACGATCGTATAGCGGAGCATAAGGGCGAGTTTGCCGGTAGTACAAGATTTCAATATCGGACAACGCCAAACAAGGAAGCCGCGGAGCGTCTTGAACGAAGGGAGATACGCGAAATCAAACCGCCAAGAAATCAAGATAAATAGTTAGTTTATGGCGGTTAAAACAAAAACTATAGCGAGCATTGATGAAATCAAAACTCTTTATAACCGAGCCGAAGGACACAATTTGTATCATGATGAAGAGAACGAAGAGACAAGGCATCTTGAAGCATTTTTGTTGCAAGCGGCTTTATTGGAGGGCGTGTTAACAAGATTGGGATTAAATATCCTCGAGCAAAAAGAGGAATTGTCCGCGTTAAAAAGTAAAAGAAAAAATCGTTATGGAATTGACAATGCCATAAATGATTTATATTTACTCGGAGAAATAACAACAAAAGAGTTTTCCGATTTGGAAAAATTCAAAAATAAAAGAAACGAATATATTCATAATTTATTGTCGCAAGATATTAGCAACATAGAAAAAGGAACAAAAGAAATATATGAAGGCAATAAATTATTACTTGGCGATTTAATAAATAAATTTGAGAGAAGGCTCAAAAAAATTAAAAAATAAATATGCTTGGTAAATTTATTTTAGAACAACGCAAAAAGCACAATCTAACGCAAGATTTTTTGGCGTCTAAGATCGGCGTTTCTCGTCCGACTTATGTTCAGATAGAACAAGGCGAACGAGATTTGACTATCACCGAAGCAAGGAAGTTGTCGGATATTTTTGGTATTGTTTTTGATGATTTTGTTCAAGGCAAAGATACCTCTGCTATGGTAGAAGTTAAAAAGAGTGTTAAGAAAATAAAAGAAGATAAGCAAGAAATGAGAATAAGCGTTCCTCAAAAAAATCTTGAGAAATTCAAAGAGGTTTTACTTTATGTTTTATCAAAAGTAGGCGGTAAGCCGAATGTTGGCGAAGCCGTAGTTTATAAATTGCTTTATTTTATTGATTTTGATTTTTACGAAAAATTTGAGGAACAGCTTATCGGCGCGACATACATTAAAAATCATTATGGGCCTACGCCGGTTGAGTTTAAGGCCATTGTTGATGACATGATCAAAAACGGCGAAGTTGTAAAAGTAGAAGGAAAATATTTTAATTACCCGCAAAGAAAATACTTGCCAATTCGCGAACCGGATTTGACAAAATTAAAAGACGCGCGCGAATTGCATCATATTGACGAAGTAATAGCAAGATTGGGCGATAAAAACGCCACAGAATTAAGCGAATACTCTCACGAGGACACCCCTTGGCTCGTCGCGAAAGAAAACCAGCCGCTTGATTACGAGGCCGTATTCTACCGCACTCCTAAAACTTCCGTGAGAAATTATGACGAGCAAAATTAATTATGGCGAAACGCCGGAATTTCAAAAAGATTTCAAAAAACTACTCAAAAAATTCAAATCGCTTGAAAGCGATTTAAAGCTTGCGAAAGTAGCGGCTATTGAGTTTTATCATATCCAAAAGATAAATAATTCAAGCGTTTTCCCGATACAAGGTTTTTGCACGGAAGAAATTTATGTTTGCAAAATTAAAAAATTCGCCTGCAAAGCGTTAAAGGGGCGAGGTTCAAAAAGCGGAATACGAGTTATTTACGCTTTTCATTGCCAAAGTTGTAAAATTGATTTTATCGAGATATATTTTAAGGGCGAAAAAGAAAACGAAGACCGCGAAAGAATAAAGGATTATTTGAAAAATTTTGAGCGGCGCGCCAGCTAACGCCGGCACAAATTCCGTCGGCGTCCAAAGCGAGGGCGCGGCGGAAGGGGGGTGTGGGGGGGGAATTCCGCTTCGCCCGAGCCGAAGTCCGCCAGCAGGCGGAGCGTCAGTTTCGTTCAAAGAAGGTTCGCGCATTTTCAAACAAAGGGCGCAGCGTAATAAATTTTTCCTTTGGAAAAATTTAAACGCTGCTGGAACGTTTAAATTTTGCCGCGGCAAAATTTATTACGTTCCGCCCCGCCATAAATATGTATTATGTCTATATTCTACAGGGTTTGAAAGATAACAGTTTATATGTCGGGCATACTTCTAATTTAAAAAAGAGGTTTGACGAACATAATTCCGGAAAAAGTTTAGCGACAAAATCATTCATGCCATACAAACTTATTTTTTACGAAGCATTTATAAACAGAATTGACGCGAAAAATAGGGAAGAATATTTAAAAAACGGTTGGGGATGGAGAAGCGTTAAAAAGATTTTGAATAATTATTTTAATTAAGCTATATGATTTTTTTATATATTTTGCTTTTTATATTTTCCTGCCTGGTATTATTTTGGTCAGGGGCAAAGCTGGTTGGTTATTTGACGCGTATGGCTGAATATCTGCATTGGCGGGAATTTGTGGTGGCGTTTTTTATTATGGCCGCCACTTGTTCTATTCCTAATCTTTTTGTCGGCATAAATTCTGCCTTGAACGGTATTCCCCAGCTATCTTTTGGCGATATTGTCGGAGGGAATGTTGTTAACCTTACATTAGTTGTCGGTCTGGCGGTTTTAGCCAGCGGAGCAAATATGTCAGCCGGGAGCAAGATGGTTCAAAGCAGCGTTATTTTCGTCGCTATTATTGCTATTTTGCCTTTGCTCTTAATGGCAGACGGGGTATTGGGCCGGGCTGATGGCTTAATTTTAATCCTTCCTTTTTTTCTTTATGTTTTTTGGCTTTTTTCAAAAGAGGAAAGATTTAAAAAAGTTTACGGCAATAAAATTTACGAAACCCGCGAGTTTAAAGAGGGTTTTTTTGGTTTTTTGAAAAATTTTGGAAAAATAATTTTTGCTCTGCTCTTGCTTTTAGCTGCTTCAGTCGGAATTGTTAAGAGCGCGATAATGTTTTCTGTTTTTTTTAATGCGCCGTTGGCGCTTATCGGAATTCTTGTTATCGGGCTGGGCGACACAGTTCCGGAAATGTATTTCAGCATTGTTTCTGCCAAAAGAAAACAAAACTGGCTCGTCCTGGGTGATTTAATTGGATCTGTGATTTACACTTCAACATTCGTTCTCGGGATAGTAGCCCTAATCCATCCCATTGTATCGTCAAATCAAAATTCTTTTTTTATAGCCAGAATTTTCTTGATGATTTCAGCTGTTTTATTTTTACTTTTTACAAGAACAGAAAAGAAAATTACCATAAAAGAAGCCCTGTTTTTGATTTTTATTTATATTTTATTTCTGTTCGCTGAAATTTTTTTCAGATAGAGGAATAATGACGGGAGCATCTCCCGTCATTATTGGAAATTGTTCACGGGAAATTGCCATTGATTTTTTATGGGTTTTAATATAGGATAAATAATATTCAAATGGAGATATTAATAATTTTTCTTTTAGCTTTGGTGGCGATAGGAATCGGGGGATTGTTTTTTTTATTGCTGGCTAAAAAATCTGATAACAAAGGGGAGTCATTTTTGATGCTTCAACAGCAGTTGAATACCATAAACAATGTTTTAGACAGTAAACTCTCAGACTCAACAAAAGCTATTCAGGCGCAATTTGGACAGACAGCGAAAATAGTCCGGGATGTCACCGAAAGAGTGGCGCGGCTTGACGAGACGAATAAACAAGTGGTGGGATTTGCAGATCAGCTCCGCAGTTTGCAAGATATTCTTAAAAATCCGAAACAAAGAGGAGTTCTGGGCGAATATTATCTTGAGACAGTGCTTAAAAATGTTTTGCCGCCCGGTTCTTATCAGATGCAATATCCTTTTAAGGATGGGAATATAGTTGACGCCGCGGTTTTTATTGAAAAAAGAGTTATTCCCATTGATTCAAAATTCAGTTTGGAAAATTATAACAGGATGGTAGAAGAACATAATTCGGTTGAAAAGAAGAGATACGAATTAGCTTTTGTGGCTGATTTGAAAATCCGCATTGAAGAAACGGCTAAATATGTAAGGCCTGAAGAGAATACAATGGATTTCGCTTTTATGTTTATACCGTCAGAAGCTGTTTATTACGATTTGATTATCAATAAAGTTGGGGCCATAACAGGAGAAACGGATAATTTAATTTATTACGCTGGCAAGAAAAAAGTTGTTGTTGTTTCGCCGACTTCTTTCTTGGCCTATTTACAAACTGTCTTACAGGGACTGAGAAACCAGAAGATTTCCGAACAGGCGAAGGAAATAATAAGACAAGTTGAACGGCTCGGCAAGCATATGGTTGTTTGCAGCGAATATATGAAACGGCTTGGAAGCCATCTGGGCGAGACAGTCGGAAGCTACAATAAAGCGAGCAAAGAATTTATTAAAATTGATAAAGATGTGGTTAAAATTTCAGGCGGGGATTCAAAAATAAATATAAAAGGAATTGAACCGCCAGCAACCGAATCAAATTAAGAATTATGAATTACGAATTACGAATTTCTCCTCCACCTTTCCTCCCATCCGCAGAAGGGGATGATTGAAGAGAGGGTAGCTATTTATATTCAAATATTATGTTGGCAGTGATAAAAACAGGGGGCAAGCAGTATCTTGTCAAACCCGGGGATAAAATAGAAATAGAGAAAATTGGAAAAGATGAAGGCGAAGAAATAATCTTTGGAGAAGTTTTGCTGTTTGAAAAAAGCGGAAAATTGGAAATCGGAAATCCTTTTATAAAAGGGGCCCGAGTTTTCGGCAAGATTTTAAAGCAGGAGAAAGGGGACAAGGAAATAATTTTTAGATACAAAGCAAAAACAAGGCGGCGAACAAAAAAAGGCCATCGCCAATTTTTCACCGAAGTTCAAATCACAAAAATAGGGGACTAATCAAAAAAAACACCGCGAGATAATTTCTCGCAGAGTTTGGTTTTATTATTGGGTATTTTAATCAAAATGGAACAAGGATAAGATATAATTAGGTCAAAATAACTAATTAATATCTTAAAATCTTGTTCCATTTTGTTTAGTATGCCCGGCTGCTATCAATTTACACTTAATAAAATTTGTGTTGATATGGGTATAAATAGAAACAATATAACGGGAAGCGTTTCCGTTATATTGATAGAATATGCAAAAACATAGAATTTTTATCGCAGTGAATTTGCCGGAGAAAATAAGGAATAAATTGGCAGGATATAAAGAAAAATGGCCGGGATTGCCAGCAAGATGGACTAATCCGGAGAATCTCCATATTACTTTGGCGTTTATCGGCTATGCCAGCGACGAGGAACTTGTTGAGGCGTGCGAGATAGCGAAGAAAGTTGCCGAGAAACATAATCCGTTTTCAGTAAATATAAATAAAATTTGCTATGGGCCGAAAAACAAGCCTGCATATATAAACGAAAATGAAGCTCGGCAGAATTTTCTAAAGTCCTCACCTTCCTTTGTTAAAGCCTTGGATGACAGGTCAGATGATTGTTCTTTTTCGGAGAACAAACCGCCGAGAATGGTTTGGGCGACGGGAAAAAAGTCAAAAGAATTTTCAACGTTGAAAAACGATTTAGATGATTTATTATTGGAATCGCAAAAGATTCGTTTTTCAGCGGATAGTAAAGAATTTTCTTCGCATATAACTTTGGCAAGGATTAGGGCGTGGGAGTGGCTTAAAATAGAGCCGGAAGAAAGGCCGGAAATTGATGAAGATATAGATATGAATTTTTTTATTGATTCAACTGAAGTAATGGAAAGCGAGCTGAAAAGAGGAGGGTCGAAGTATGAGATAATTGAGTCGTTTTCTTTTGAAAGTTAAATTTATGAGAATCCATTTTATCGGCATTGGCGGAATCGGGGTTTCCGCTTTGGCGAGATATTATTTGGCAAAGGGAAATCAGGTTTCTGGTTCGGATTTGGCGTCTTCGGAAATTACTAACGCCTTAAAAGAATTAAGCGCTAAAATTTTCATAGGACCGCATTTAGCGGAGAATTTAGCGGATAACGCTGATATAGTAATTTACAGTCCGGCAATTCAACCAGATAATCCAGAATTAAGGAAAGCCCATGAGTTCCAAGTTATTGGTTTTAAGTTTCAAATTTTAAGCTATCCCGAGGCATTGGGCGGACTTACAAAGAAATATTTTACAATCGCTGTTTCCGGCGCTCACGGGAAAAGCACGACAACAGCAATGCTTTCTTTGATAATGGAAAGAGCCGGGCTTGACCCGACTGTTATTATCGGCACAAAACTTAAAGAATTCCAAAACAGCAATTGCCGGGTAGGTGATGGCAGATATTTAGTAATTGAGGCGGATGAGTGGCAAGCGTCATTTTTGAATTATTGGCCGAAAATAATTGTCTTGACCAATATTGAAAGGGAGCATTTGGATTATTATCGGGATTTGGAACACATTATCAAGACATTTAGAGAATATGTGTGTCATTTATCGGAAGACGGGGTTTTGATTGCAAACGAGGACGACTGCAATATCTTAAATCTCAAATCTCAAATCTCAAACTTGAAATTCAAAACCAAAAATTTTTCTATTAAGCAAAAAGAAGCGGAAGAGTTAAAGAAAATATTAAAAATACCTGGGCAACACAATATTTATAATGCTTTGGCGGCTTTGACCGTTGCCAGAGAATTAGGGATTTCTGACGATGTTTCATTTGAGGCGTTATTAAAATACCAAGGCGCTTGGCGCAGGTTTGAAATCAGCGAGAAAAAAATAAACGGGAAGAAAATAACTATTATTGAGGATTACGGTCATCATCCGACAGAGGTTTTAGCGACTCTTAAAGCGGCTCGGGAAAAATTTCCGGATAGGAAAATTTGGTGCGTTTTTCAGCCCCATCAGTATCAGAGGACTTTTTTTTTATTTGACGATTTCGTCCGAGTTTTTTTAGAAGTCCTAAAAGAATCAACAGATAAGGCGGTTTTAGACAACCTTATACTTACTGACATTTACGATGTGGCGGGCAGGGAAAAAGAGGATGTAAAAAAGAGAGTAAACTCCAAAACTGTTTGTGAAAAAATCAACTTGCCAAGCGCGAAACATATCCAAAGAGGGGAAATAGCGGATTATTTGAAAAATAATTTTGACGGAGATGTTTTGATTATTATGGGAGCCGGAAGTATTTACGATTTGCGAAAAGAATTATAGAAATATTTCTCGCCAAACGATCGTGTTAATACTAAGTAAGCAGGTTTTGGAAAAAAAGAGCGCGAATAAGGGTTGGACGATCTCCTTTCGCGCCCTACATTGGCGGCATTCCTTGTTATCTAGGTTGCGGCAATGTTTCTTCCCATTCCGATTCCGAATGATGGTCGCTGGGTTTGTTTATCGGGTTTTGTTTTTCCGATCTTTCTTTCTCGGCGCGATCAACTTCTTTTTTTTTGATGGCGTCGTAGATTTCTCGGCGATGGACCGGGGTATGTTTCGGGGCAGTGATACCAATCCGCACTTTATGTCCGCGGACATCAATGATTGTGATTTTCACTTCGTCGCCAATCATGATTGATTCATCTTTTTGCCTTGATAATACCAACATTTTTTGCCTCCCTTCATAAGGAATAACAAGGAATCCATTACCATTAAGAACTAACTCCATCATATCATGGTCTAGTATTTTGTCAACATATGCATACCTCTTTGCTTCTCGTCAATAGCTCTGGGTAATGTACACAGACATATGGCGGTTTTTACCGAGAAGCATTAGTATCTCGGTATGTGTATAAAAATGCCAAAGGTCTGTATACAGAACATCGGAGCTACAGGGGGATTATTTTCCTTTGCAAGGCGAAGGAAAATAAAAAAAAGAGCGTGGAGAGTTTCTCCACGCCTTAATTGGTTTGATTTTTCGGCATTTGTTTCGTAGCGAGAAATTATTCGGCGAGCATTTTGCCTGACTTTTTTCGTGAATACGACGAGCGAACAATTTTTCCGCCGCCTGAGTTACGCCTATTCCCATTTAGTCTATGGCGGCAAGCAGGGCAAACTCCAGAGTCGCCTACTCTACCTATATACCAAGAATGGCAGAGTTGACATTTTTTTTCAATTTCTTTGAGATTTTCCAGTGTTGTTTCGTTGATAGCCGATGTGCCCCGTAATATCAATTTCGAGATTCCGTTCATCTTGATTCCTTTCAATGTCTGCGTTTACGCCTTGAATTCATTTGCCGTTGTTCAGTAAATCGCTGAAGGATTGTTTGAGCGCTGAATGGTGTCTTTTCATTATTTTGAATGGCGGTTTAGAACATGTCTTGCCAAAAACGGTACAATTAATTATTGCGACATCTTCCAGACGATATCCTTCGTCTTTAGCGCTTTTTATCGCGCTTTTGTGCGTTCTTGCTACCACTACATTACCCTCTTGGCTTATTGCCATTGAGAAACATCCTATCTTTGTTTTCGTCGCCATGGATTTTACTCCGAAAAAATAATGGGAATAGTGGAAAGAACAACAACATAATTTTATATTATATATATAAATGTTATTGTCAACCACGTCCGCATCGCTACGCCCGCCAGCAATGTTTCGCGTAGCGATGCGGGATTACTCGCTTGCGAAGCGTTGCAGACGGGCTTTTAGAAAAATTTTTGATTTATTTTTTATGTGGCGTATAATAAGGAAACATGAACTTGGATATTTCTAAAAAAAATTTAAAAGTTTTATTTATTATTCTTATTATGAGTATACCTTTTTGGTGGGGAATGAATGTGTTTGCCAATAACCTGGAGAGCTTTTATTTTGCGCGAATGGCAAACGGAACTTCTGAAATTTTCACAGCCCAATTAAACAGGATTATTCTACTGCATAAAGCGGAACAAAGACAAAGAAAGATTGACAGCCTGCAAATAGGAGCGAGAGCCGCAATCTCGGTTGAAATGGATAAAAATGGAAAGGAGCGGATTTTATATGAAAATAATTCCGGTCAGTTCCTGCCTATTGCATCATTAACTAAGCTGATGACCGCTTTGATTGTTTTTGATTTAAACGAAACATATAATTCGTCTCAATTAATAATAATAAGCAAGGAGGCGTTTGACCAGGAAGGTTCTTTGAGGTATGGGGATTTAATAGTTGGAGAAAAAATTTCTATTGAGAATCTTTTAAATATAATGCTGATTGAATCAAGCAACGACGCGGCTTTTGCTTTAGCGGAGTTCATAAGCAAAGACGCTTTTGTTGATTTGATGAATTATTACGCCCAAGATTTAGAACTTGCGGATACTAAATTTTTTAATCCAACAGGGCTTGATGAAGCAAGTCCCAGTAAAGAAAGCAATTTTTCAACAGTCCAAGATTTAGCCCGGCTCGCGGAATATATTTTAAAAAATTATCCGCGTATTTTTGAAATAACAACTAAAAAAAATTACAGAGTTTTTAATCACGACGGTTCTTTGCGTTATTTTATGCCTCAAAATATAAACGAACTTTTGGGGGAAATTCCAGGAATAATAGGCGGGAAAACTGGATTTAGCATACTTGCTAATGGATGTCTGCTTTTAGTAGTGAATGGCGAAGAGAAAGGCAGTTATATCATAAATGTTGTATTGGGTAGCGGCGACCGTTTTGGCGATATGAGAAAACTCATTGAAGCGGTGAGGGAATAAAGATAATAATAAAATTTATGCCGGAATTAACGATAAGCGTTATAAAAATTTTTTCGTTGGGAGCTTTAAGTTTTATTTTGGCGTTTTTGATAACTCCATTTTTGACTGGCTTTTTATATAAACATAAGCTTTGGCGGAAAGACGCGAGGGACAAATCAATAGACGGAAAAGATATGCCGTTTTTCCAAAAATTTCACGGTAAAGACGAAACGCGAGTGCCGAGATTCGGCGGACTGCTGATTTGGGTTACAACTATTATTTTGGCTTTTTTGTTTTTATTGCTTTCAAGGTTAGATGTGTGGTGGCTCAAAAAGTTGAATTTTTTAAGCAGGTCCCAGACATGGCTGCCGATTTTTGCTTTGGCTTCCGCTTCTTTGGTTGGGTTGGCCGATGATGTCCTGCAGGTTTTTGCGGGTTCTAAAAATTTTTTATGGAGATTCTGGGAAAAAAATGGAAAATACATCGGAGGCGGAATTAAACTGAAATACCGCTTAATTATGGTGGTTGCAATAGGGCTGGTGGGCGCTTGGTGGTTTTATTCAAAATTGGGCTATGCCACTTTACATATCCCTGGCAACGGTGATATTCTTATTGGTCTTTGGTATATCCCGCTTTTTATTTTAGTAATGCTGGCTGTTTATAGCGGGGGAGTAATAGATGGATTGGACGGTTTGGCAGGCGGAACTTTCGCTTCAATTTTTGCGGCTTTTGCCGGAATTGCTTTGTTTCAGCAACAAATTGATTTGGCGGCTTTTTGTATCGTGATAGTCGGCGCTCTGCTTTCTTTTTTATGGTTTAATATCCCGCCAGCCAGATTCTATATGGGAGAAACAGGAATGCTCGGCCTTTGTTGCGCATTAACTGTGGTGGCGTTTTTGACTGACTCTGTTTTGGTTTTGCCAATCATAGCTTTCTTACCAGCGCTTGAAGCTGGTTCTGTTATAATCCAGCTTATTTCTAAAAAATTTCGGGGTAAAAAAATTTTTCTGGCAGCGCCTATTCATCATCATTTTGAAGCAAAGGGCTGGCCTGCTTATAAAATAACAATGAGATTTTGGGTTGTCGGGATTGTAATGGCAATAATTGGAGTGGCTATAAGATTGCTGGGATGAATATGAAAACAGGGCAAGATTTTTCTTAATCTTGCCCCTTGATTAAATCTGCGATTTTTTTTACTTTTTTGAGGGCGTTCCTTTTTCCTGTTTTCGCCATTAAATTTTGCGCTTCAGCGGCGATCCCGTTCATCTCAATTTTCCCCTCCAGATCTGCCATAATTCTCAAGTGGTTTTTTTGAGGCCGCAACTCTTTAATTTTATTCCAGGCGTTTGTTCTTCTGGGGGGATCTTCCTCAACCACTTTAAGTAGAATTCTGATGGCGTGATCTCTGCCGATGATTCCATTGTTTATCCTGGAAAGAAATTCTTCGTATGCCCAGTCTGATGTATCTCCTGTCCTGTTTAAGAATAATATCAGGAGCTCGCTTGGGTCTATCCCGATTTTCAGAATTATCTCTCTAATTTGGCGGAGAATATCTTGTTTTTGGGTTAAGACAAGCAGATATTCTAGATCGTCAAGGGTGACATTCTCTTCTTTTAATACCATTGATAAGATCGTTGTTTTATGTGGATCTTGCGAAACCATTCGCAGAAGAAGCATTAATCCGTCTTTGTTTCCCTTGAGACCTTCAATGCCTTTTTGTATTTTTTCTTCTTTGGTTTTTCTTCTGAATATTCTCATGGATCGCTCCCGTGAAAAGAACAATAAATTAACTTGTTTAACTGCTATTTGAAGATTATTCTTTATTTCTATTTTTGTCAATTTTCTTCCGTTCTCTCTCGCTCTTTACAAAAATTTTAAAATAATTATACTACAAACAGTCAGGTTAGAAAGTTTAACCCCTTAAAAATGTACTTTTTTGCAGGAGAAGAAATATGAGCCATTTAACATTGTTAGGCGTGATTGTCGCGGCATCGGTTATGGGCGCTTTTAATGATTGCGCCATAGGTATTCATTTGGAGCAGTATCCTAAGTGGAAACAGATTATTCACAAGTTGACATATATGGCTTTCGGAGGGATTATTGCGAAGATCATGTTGTAAGCATCAAATTATAAGCCATCAAAACGGCGAGCGCCGGAGAACAAATGTCTTTACAAATGTTTTCCCGCGCTCTTTTTTTGTCAATTCAATTTATTTTGTTATAATAAAATATTGCATTTTGTTTTTTAATCTCGCTAATTCATCGTCGCTGATTTCCTACGATCGTAGGAAATTCACTACGATGAATTTATTCTTTTTTCTAATTAGTTATTCATAGTTTTTAATTCATAATTCTTATTTCCATTTTTATGATTGGAGTATTTGATTCTGGTGTGGGAGGGTTAAGCGTGGTTAAAGAAATATTAAAAAATATTTCTAACCGCCAGATAATTTATTTCGGAGACACGGCCCGGCTTCCTTATGGGACGAAAGGGGTTGATTTTGTAAAGAAATATTCTGAGAAAATCACTCAATGGCTCTTGGATAGGGGGGTAAAAATTATTATTATCGCCTGCCATACTTCTTCGGCGCTTAGCGGCGACTATTTGAAAAAGCAATTCCAAAATGTTCCTATTTTTGATATGATAACTCCGACAGCTGAAAAAATTTCCGCTTTTGGATTTGGCAGGATCGGAATAATCGGAACTCCCGGAACAATTAAAAGCAAAGCGTGGGAAAATCATCTTTTGAAATTGAATCCCCGTCTGGAAATATATTCTTTGGCTTGTCCGTTGCTTGTTCCATTGGTGGAACAAGGGTGGGTAGATAAAAAAGCCACTAAAGAAATAGTCAAGGAATATTTGAGCTGTTTTAAGGATAAAAAAATAGAGGGTTTGGTTTTGGCTTGCACCCATTATCCTATGTTGGAAAAAGTTATAAAAAAAGTCGTTGGCAAGAAAGTTAAAATTATAAATCCGGCGGAGATATTGGCAAAAGAAGTCGGAAAATTTTTAAAGGAAAATTTGGAAGCGGATTATTTGCCCTCCTCCGCCAAGGTTACGGATGGTTTTCAAGGGAATGGCTATCAAATTTTTTTTTCCGACGAGCCGTATAATTTTAAAAAAATCAGCCGTATGTGCTTTAACAAAAAAATAAAGCCGACAATACTTGATCCTTTTTAAATAAAGAAAAGAGGTTATAGATCTATCTATACCTCCTATGTCTTGTCTTAAAGAATATGAGTATTTAGCGAATCTATCCAATTGGAATATCCGCGATGAAGGCGCATATAAACATAGCGCTAACTCCAATAAAACCGCCAGTTTCACCAATGAGCAAGTACAATATTATCGCCAATAAAGCGCTTACGCCCATTCCCAATTATCCGATTGCGCTAATTGCCAACATTTTTTTTCGTTCTATCTCTCATTATCTAATCCCTTCCTAAAAAGATTGATGATTATAGAACTGAATTAAGTATAATAGATAAATTATGTTTATCAATAAGTTGAATAAAAAGATAAATGGTGTTGACACTGATTTTTGGTTCGCTATAAGTAAATTACTTAATCTCGCTGCTTTCCTTCGCCTCGGCTAACGACGGCAGTTTTTTTATGAAAAAAGCATTTGTATTTATTGACGGTAATAATTTTTATTTCAAGCTAAAAGAATTGTCTGTTAAATTAAATAGTAAATATAAATTACTTGATTTTGATTTCAGAAAATTTTCCGAATAGCTTGTCGCCCCGAATAATTTATTGGAAATTCATTATTATCTTGGAGCGGTTAAGCGGAGAATAGGTGATGATAAAAGCGAAAGATTGTATACCAATCAACAGAAATTGCTAAGAAGATTGCAAGGGCAAAATATTATTATAGAATTGGGTCAACTAATTCGTCATCCAGACAAGACATATCACGAAAAAGGCGTAGATGTAAGATTGGTTGTTGAAATGATAAGGTTTGCAAGGCAAAATAAATACGATACCGCTTATTTATTAAGTTCAGATATTGATTTAGTGCCGGCAGTTGAGTAGGTTAGATCAAGTCCAATACATTGGTATTCACAAGGGACAGTTATTTGGTTTATCAAAAGTGGCAAACGATGTTCGGTTATTAAGGTTGGAAGAAATAGAACAATTTTTTTCAAAGATTTTGATATGAAAAAAATATTTAAGGATAAAAAAGTGGTGGTGATGGGGTTGGGGCTTAATGGCGGGGGAGTTGGGGTTGCGAAATTTTTTTGTCGGCAAGGAGCAAGTGTTCTGGTCGCTGACTTACAGACAAAAGAGCAATTACAAAAATCAATCGACGAATTAAAAAATTTTAAGGTTGAGTTTGCTTTGGGCGGACATCGCGATGAGGATTTTATAGACGTTGATTTGATTATAAAAAATCCGGCAGTGCCGCATGATTCCCGCTATTTGAAAATAGCAAAAGAGCATAAAGTTCTCGTAAAGTCTGATATTGAAATTTTTTTTGAGTTATGCAAGGCGCCGATCATTGGAATTACCGGCACTAAGGGCAAGACCACCACAGCCACTCTGATTTACCTTTTTTTGAAGACAAAATATCCAAAAACGATTCTGGCCGGAAATATGGGGATTTCTCCATTGGGGATTCTTTCTAAAATAAATAAGGGCTCAAAAGTTGTCTTGGAGCTTTCCAGCTTTGAGCTGGAGGATTTGCAGAAAAGCCCTGATATCGCTGTTATTACTTCGTTTTTTCCAGACCACCTTAACAGATATAAAACTTTTGACGATTATGTTGAGGCGAAGAAAATAATTTTTAAGCACCAAGTCAAAGATAATTATTTAATCCTTAATTTGGATGATCCAAAAGTTGCGGAATTGGCTCAAGAAGCGACTGCTCGGGTTCGTTTTTTCTCAAAAAACAAGCCATTTGCTCCTATCATTCCTAAAGAAGGATTGAAAATATTTGGCGATCAAAATATCTCCAATATTTCAGCCGCCATTGAAGTGGCAAAAATTTTTAGGATTTCCCAGAAAAATATCAGGAAAATTCTTTTGAATTTCAAGGGGGTTAAAAACAGGCAGGAATTTGTCGCGGAAAAGCGGGGCGTTAAATATTTCAACGATACTGCCGCGACTAATCCTGATTCCGCGATTTTTGGCATTAAAACATTTAAGCAAAGATTTCCTGCCGCCAATCTGATTTTGATAGCCGGCGGAGTGGATAAAAATCTGAATTATACGGATTTGGCGTCGGAAATTAAAAATAATGTTGGCTGTCTTGTTTTATTGCCGGGCAATGTTTCTGATATTTTGAAAAAAGAAATTTCATTTTTACTGTATAGGAACCTGAAAGTTATTCCAGTCAATTCAATGCAGGAAGCGGTTTCGGTTGCCGCAAAAGAAGCGGAGCAGGGAGATATTGTTTTACTTTCTCCAGCTTCGGCGAGTTTTAATCTATTTAAAAACGAATTTGACAGAGGGGACAGATTTGTTGAAGCGGTAAATAAATTATAGCTGTAAGGAGCCGAGCTCCCTTATAAAATGAGCTTGGTTCCTTGCGGATTCTTAACTAAGTAATAATGAACAAAAACAGAAAATTTGATTATATCTTTTTAGTTTCCGCCGCAATAATTATTTTTTTCGGGCTTTTAATTTTGGCGAGCGTTTCAGCCGCATTTTCCCAAGAAAAAGTGGGGGAAGCAACATATTATCTTTTTCACCAGATATATTACGGATTTATTCCTGGCATATCTATTGCTTTTATCATTTACAAAATACCGCTTGGATTTATAAAGAAAAACGCGGGGCTATTTTTTTTGGGTAATTTGTTCCTTATGGTTTTAATATTTTTTCCTGGATTAGGAATTTCAGCCGGTGGGGCTTCGCGTTGGCTGGATTTAAAATTTTTTTCTTTTCAGCCGTCAGAATTTTTGAAGCTTGTTTTTATTATTTATCTTTCTGCTTGGCTGGCAAGCCCTGTAAGGGCTTTCAATAAAAAGCCGCTGGCAAAAAAAATAAAGCCCGACATAGATAATAATAAGAGGTCGGCGATAATGTCTTCCGTTTTAATACCATTTTTAGCAATTCTTGGAGTGATTGCCGCATTTTTAATTTATCAATCAGACGCCACCACTTTGGGCATAATTATTCTTTCCGCTTTTATTATGTATTTTTCGGCAAATACTTTTTTATTGCATCCGATTATCATTTTTCCTATTGGCGTCGGAGTTCTTTACGCGCTTATTAAAACAGAATCATACAGATTGCGACGGCTCTTGGTTTTTTTAAATCCCAATATCGATCCTATGGGCATTGGCTATCAATTAAAACAGGCATTAATCGCTGTGGGCTCAGGCGGAATTTTTGGACTTGGACTCGGAATGTCTGGCCAGAAATTCGGATTTATTCCCCATCCGATGTCAGATTCAATTTTCGCTATCTTGGCGGAAGAAACTGGATTTTTGGGCTCTTTTATTTTGATAATTTTGTTTCTGGCTTTTACTTTGGGGGTTTTTAGGATAGCGAAAAAATCGCAAGACAAATTTTCCAGATATTTTGCGGTGGGCTTCGGTTCCTGGATCTGCCTTCAGGCATTTATAAATATCGGGGCAATGATAGGGATTTTTCCTTTAGCCGGTATACCTCTGCCGTTTGTAAGTTACGGGGGCTCTCACCTGATAACGGAGTTGGCAGGAATGGGACTCTTATTGAATATTTTGAAAGAAAACAGGAAAGTGGTAGAATAAATAAAAGCATAAAGCGCAAAACGAAAAGTGTAAAATTAAGGTATCGCTTCGCGACAATATATACTATCAATTATAACGGGAGCATTTCCCATCAATCGCGACGGGAAATGTTTCCGTTATAATTGATGCCTTAGTTTTACGTTTTTCGCTTCGCATTTTAAGTTTATTTTTATGAAAATACTTTTTACCGGCGGAGGCACTGCCGGCCATATTATTCCCATTATCGCTATTGCCAGAGAAATCAGAAAGAGTTTTCCAAATGAGCCGTTTGATTTTTATTACACAGGGCCGAAAGACAAATTCGCAGCTAATCTTTTAGCCAAAGAGGGGATTGAAGCAAGGTGGATTCTTACCGGGAAAATAAGGCGCTATTTTTCTTTGAAAAATGTTTTTGATATTTTAAAGATGCCTATCGGCTTATTACAAGCATTTTATCACACATTTGTGCTTTCGCCAGACATTATTTTCAGCAAGGGCGGATACGGCTCAATCCCAGTCGTGATTTCTGGTTGGATTTTAATTACTCCTATTTTCATTCACGAGTCTGATATTTCGCCTGGTTTGGCAAACAGAATAGCGTCAAGATTCGCATTAGAGGTTTTCACGGCTTTTCCGGCTGAAAGAGTTGAATATTTTCCTCCCGATAAAATGATTTCCGTTGGAAACCCATTAAGGCAGGAAATTTTGAAAACTAACGGAGAAAGCGCGAAAAAACTTTTAGGGTTAACTGGAGCCAAGCCGATAATTCTTTTTTTAGGCGGTTCGCAGGGCTCTCAAAGAATAAATGATGTCCTGCTAATAATTTTATCCGACCTTCTTTCTGGATTTGAAATAATCCATCAGACAGGCGAGGACAATTTCAATCAAGTTTTAAGCGAAGCAAACGCAACAGTTAAAAAGCAATTAATAAAATATTACCACCCTTTTCCTTTTTTGGCCGACAAAGAATTGGCTTGCGCTTACCAGTCCGCGGATTTGGTCATAAGCAGAGCCGGGGCGGGAAGCTTGTTTGAAATAGCAGCCTTGCAGAAACCGGCAATTTTAGTTCCTTTGTCGGAATCCGCCCAGAATCATCAGGTTAAAAATAGCTATTTTTTTGCGGAAAAAGGAGGGGCGATTGTGGTTGAAGAAGCGAATTTCAAGCCGCGATTTTTACTGGAAAAAATAAAAGCGCTTTTTGCGGAACCGGAAAGATTGAAATTTATGAAAAAGAAAATAAAAGAAATGGCAAGGCCGGGAGCGAGCAGAATCGTGGCAGAATACATTGAAAATTATCTGAATCAATAAAAATTTGGTTTCAAAACCATACTATAACTTCTCTCGGAAAAAATAATATAGAAATAACCGGAATAATTAACGATATTAAGTATTCGGAGTTATTGTTTAGAAATTTACTTAAAATTATTCCTGAAAAGCGAGAAGCCGTTCAATTTTTATAGGCGCTAAATGGCTGGAAATGGGCTACAATCTAAAAGACATATGGAGCAATTCTCGCCTTCACAAACAAGACCAGGAAAGGGAAAAACACCCCACTCAAAAACCTCTTGTGATTATAGATAGGATGATTAGAGCAAGCAGTTCTAAAAATGGAATTGTCTTAGACAGGGCTCCTAAGGATAGAGAGCCCTTTTTTATTTATATAATTGAAAAACGGGGGCGGAAATGGTAATTTGAAAAAAGAAAGAGGAGTAAGGAAAAAGAAAAAATGAAAAATTTAACGAAAGTTTTATTATTTTTTATTTTAGCGGGGGAAATATGTTTGATTTTTTTCTCGGTTTTCTTTTTAGTCAAAAGAAATTTTTTGCCTATGGAAAATTATTTTTTGGAAGATAAAAAATTTTATGATTTCGCTGATTTGATGAGAAAAAACCGGATCACTATTTTTGCGGTAGGAGATATTATGCTGGATAGGGGGGTGGAATACGCGGTTGAAAAACAAGGCAATGGCGATTTCAGATTTCCGTTTTTGAAAATCGCGGATTATCTGAAGAAAGCGGATATTTTATTCGGAAATTTAGAAAGCGTTATTTCCAACAAAGGAGAGAAAGTTGGCAGTGTCTATTCTTTCCGGGCCGACCCGAAAGCGATTGAGGGTTTGTTGTTTGCCGGTTTTGATATTCTTTCCGTTGCGAATAATCATATTTTTGATTACGGAAGATTAGCTATGGAGGATGGTCTGAAGCGATTGAAAAACGTTGGCATTGGTTATATCGGAGCCGGCTTTAATGAAGAGGAGGTTCGTTCGGGCATAATCAAAGAAATAAAGGGCGTGAAAATTTGTTTTTTGGCTTATAATAATAAAGGTTCTGAATATTGGCAGGCTGGAGAAAATAGCTCCGGAATTAGCTGGCTTGATGACAAAATTACAAAAGATGTCAGAACGGCTAAAGAAAAAAGCGATTTGGTAATCGTATCAATGCATTTCGGCGAAGAGTATCAAAATAAACAAAACGGAGAGCAGGAATATTTTGCCAAATTAGCTATCGATTCCGGAGCTGATTTGGTTTTAGGCCATCATCCGCATGTGATTCAGCCGGTTGAAAAATATAAACAAGGATGGATTGCACATAGCTTGGGTAATTTTATTTTTGACCAGAATTTTTCAGAAGAAACAATGGAAGGAATTTTGTTAGAAGTTATAGTTGAAAATAAAAAAATACAAAAAATTAGCCAAATAAAAATAGAAATATCGGAAAATTTTCAGCCGGTAAATATATGAAAAAGGAATATAAAGAAATAAAATGGCTTTTAGACGAGAAATATAGAGGAGAGATGTCTGAATTGGCGAAAAAGGATATTAAGCGGCTGGACAAAGGAGAGCCGGTGGATTATATTATTGGTTTTGTTAATTTTTTGAAGCGCAAAATTGACTTATCCTCAAAGCCGTTTGTTCCACGACCAGAAACAGAATATTGGGTAGGGGAAGCGATCAAGGATATGAAACAGGCTTTGCCACGCCATAGCCGAATCGAAGTCCGCCTCCGCCCTTGCGGGCTTCGGCGAGGCGAAGGCGGGGGATTAAGGATTTTGGATATTTTTTCAGGAACAGGGTGCGTTGGGATTGCGGTTTTGAAAAATATGGGCATGGCAATAGTTGATTTTGCCGAGAAAGAGAAAAAATATTTAAAGCAAATAGAAATAAATTTAAAAATAAATAGAATAAGCAAGGAAAGATTTTCTTTGATTGGTTCGGATATTTTTCAAAAAGTGAAAAGGAAATACGATTTTATTCTGGCGAATCCTCCCTATATCGCTGAATCAAGAAAAGACAAAGTTCAAAAATCAGTTTTGAAATATGAGCCGAAGATTGCTTTATTTGGAGGAAAAGACGGATTTTTTTATATTAAAAAATTTTTGATGGAAGCGAGAAATTATCTTAACGAAAACGGGAAAATTTATATGGAATTTGATTCTTTCCAGAAAAATGACCTGGCGAAATTGTTAAAAAATTTTGGATACGATAATTTCTCATTCAAAAAAGACCAATATGGGAAGTGGAGATACCTGATTATAAATTAAAAATCAAAAATCAAAATGTAAAATAACAAATCAAAATTTCAAAATGAATTTTTGCAGAAAATATTTTTCAGTAAAAAGGTATTTTAACATTTTACATTGTCATTTTTATTTTTGATATTTGCATTTTGATTTTCAGGGCGTATTGTTTTTTTAAGGAAGAAGGGCTATTATATAAAAATAAGATAAGGGGCGATAACTATGAAAAAAAAGAGGGTTAAGCCGGTCAAAAAAATAAAAAATATAAAGAAAGCGAAGAGCCGGAAGTCTGCGCTTGTTAAGCATATTCAAGGGAAGGGAAATATTCCGCAAGATTCAATCCGCTTGCCGCTTGTAGAGCCGGAAAAGAAAATCCGGGCAGACAATAATTTTCATAAACCGAAAATAAGAATAGTGGGAATCGGCGGGGGAGCGGGTTCAATTATTTCTGAAATTATTTTTAAGGTTAAATGGGCTGATTTTGTGGTGGCTAATACCGATGCCAGAGCTTTATCGTCTATAAGCAGAAAAGCGAAAAAATTTCAATTTGGACAGGAACTAACCAAGGGTTTGGGAACAGGAATGAATCCGGCCATAGGGGAGCTTGCCAGTCAAAATGAAAAAGAAAAAATAAAAAAGATTTTTGAAGGACAAGACCTTTGCATTATTTTGGCTTGCCTCGGGGGCGGCACTTCGTCAGGCGCCGCGCCAGTTTTCGCAAAGATTTCCAAGGATTGCGGATGCCTTTCATTCGGAATTTTTACTTTGCCTTTTGAGTTTGAGGGAGAGAAAAAAATGGAGATTGCCAAGCAGTCGCTGGATAAAATAAAACCGTGCCTCAATGTTTATTCCGTGATTCCCAATGAAAGAATTTTTAAGATAATTGAAAAAAACGCTCCCTTAAAGACAGCTTTGTCGGCTATAAACGACAAGCTTTCTGAAAATATTGAAGGACTTATAGGCATGATTCATTCTCCTGGTTTGATAAATATTGATTTCGCCGACTTGAGGGCAGTGCTTGTCGGAAGGGGCAAGCTTGCCTATCTTAATATGGCGGAAATCGGCAAGATTGGAGAAAATATAGTCCAAGAAGACGGCGCGTCGGAAGAAAACAGAGCGGAAAAAATAATTTCTGATTCTCTGTATTCTTATAATATTAAAGGCGCAAAAGGGATTTTGTATAATATTATCGGTGGCAAAGATCTCCGGCTTGCCGAAGTTTCGCAGATGTCGGAAATGATATTCAAATCAATAAACAAAAATGCTAAAATTATATTTGGGATAAACCAATGCCAAAAAGAACGAGATAAAGTTAAGATCGCTATACTGGCAGTCGGTTGCGGGCCGAAAAATGTTTTGACGGGATTATTGCCTGAATCGCAAACTATCTCGCAAGAAAGAAATATTCTGAAAAATATGGCGGTTAGGGCAGTAAGCTTCCGAAAGAAGATGTCGTTGAAAAAGAGAGCGGTTTTTGTAGGGAAGCAGGCGGAAAAGAAAGAAGATAGAAGATTTGCGACAGAAGAAAAACGGGAGAAGAGGCTGTTATCTGAAAATCGCGGGCAATTATTACATGAAAAAGAAAAGCTTATTCAAATTACAAGCAAGGGCATAATTGACGGGAAAATAAGGAGAAACGCGCTTCAATTAAAAAAGGAAGCGGATGAAGAACAAAAAGAACTCACGGACCAGGAGATGATGCTGGAAACCCCGGCAATTTTAAGAAAAAAGTAAAACAAAATGAATACCGTGAATAATATGGAGGTCAAAAAAGCTATAATTCCAATCGCAGGCATGGCTATCAGATTTTTGCCGCTGTCAAAAATTGTGCCAAAAGAACTTTGGCCGGTTGTTGATTTGCCGATGATCCATTACGGACTTAAAGAGATAAAAGACGCTGGTATAAAAGAGGTTATTTTTGTCTTTAATTCTGGCAATAAAAAAGTTTTAGAATATTTAAAAACTTGTCCGAAAACAGAAAAATTTTTAAAAGAGCGCAAGAAAGACGAAGTTTTAGAAGAATTAAAAAATTTAGAAGAAATGTTTAAAGATATTTCTTTTTCTTGGGTTTTGCAAAAACAGCCGTTAGGAGACGGCAACGCGGTTTTGCAGGCGGCAAGATTGGCGGCGGAAGAGCCGGTTGCCAGCATTTTTGCCGATGATATTTTTGACGCTAAAATTCCGGCGATTTCCCAGCTGGAGAAAATTTTCAGGACTTGCCAGAGGCCAGTTATCGGGCTTTGCCGAGTGCCTAAAGAAAAAATCAGCCATTATGGGATTGTCGGCGTGGAAAAAATTTCCAGTCGACTCTACAAGATAAAAAAAATAATTGAAAAACCGGATTTGTCAGAAGCGCCTTCTGATTTAGCTATTGCGGGCAGATACATTTTAACTCCCGAGGTTTTTGATTATTTAAAAAAAGCAAAGCCATCAAAGAAAGGAGAAATTTATTTAGCAGAAGTCATTAACGACCAAATGCTGAAAGACGGAAAGCTGATTTACGGATACGAGCTGGAAGGTCAGTGGCTTGGGTGTGGAGATAAATTAAGATGGCTGGAATCTACCATATATCTTTCAATGAAACACCCGAAATACGGGCCGGAATTGAGAGAATATATTTCTAAACTGAAATTTTAATATTACTATTTTTTTTTAGTTTTTAATTATCAATTACTAATTATCAATCAATTACCAATTTTTTAACTATCAAATTTGCTTCTCCTCTTCGCTCCTCTTCCCCCGCGGGGTGGGGGCGATTGAAAATTAAGTCATTGATAATTTATTGATAATTGAAAATTGTAAATTGATAATTCTAATTTATGTTTACCATCGCCAAATCCATATTAAAAAAAATATACAATCCCAGGCCGTTGAATGCTGTAAAATATAATTATGGGCTTTTACTGGTTATTGGCGGTTCGGAATTTTATAGCGGTTCTCCGGCTTTAGCGGCAATGGCCGGTTTTAGAGCGGGAGCGGATATGGCAAAAATTATAGCTCCGGAAAGAGCGGCTAATATAATAGCGGGTTTTTCTCCAACCATGGCGGCTTATCCCTTAAAAGGAGAACATCTGATTAAAGAGCATTTATCCGTTTTGATTTCAATGATTGAAAGCGCGAAAGATGTCGCTAGAGGGAAAACAGCGGTTGTTATCGGCGGGGGACTAGGAAGAACTGAAGAAACCCAGGAAACAGTTTTGGAATTTTTATTGCAAGTTGCCTGCCCTGTGATTATTGACGCTGACGCTATCCACGCTTTGGCGAAAAAGCCAAAAGTTGTTTCCGACCATCCCTGTCTGATTACCCCGCATTTTTACGAATTTTATGTTCTTACAAAAGTTGATATTTCAAAAGTTCCCGAAACAGACAGGCCAGAAATTGTCAGGCAGGAAGCGAAAAAATTGAACGCGGTTATTTTGTTAAAAGGGAGAACAGATATAATTTCCGACGGCAAAGAAATCGCCTTGAATAAAACAGGTTCGCCTTATATTGCAAAAGGCGGATGCGGAGATACTTTAGCAGGAATATGCGGAGCGCTGATGGCAAGGGGCTTAGATGCTTTTACCGCCGGCCAAGCGGGAGCTTATATAAACGGTTTGGCAGGACAAATTGCCGCCAAAAAAATGAAGGATTCTTTGGTCGCTACGGACTTAATTGAGGCGATACCATCAGCGATAAAAAGATAACTATTGACAAATGTTTTTGGTTTGATAACTTATAATTAGTTCTATTAGTTCCTTCGTTTTGTGGAATACGACTTGCTCACATCAAACCATCCACACCTCCCAATCGAAGACATAAGGAGCGCACAGCTTCTTATGTCTTTTTTATTTTCCTTCGCCTTCGCGCAGCGCAACCTTTCCATAGTCCCGCCCCCGATTGATGGTGGGACGAATAAGGGTATTTTGTTTTGTGTTGATTTATAATATAATAATAATATGGCGAGAGAAATTTATGATTTAATTATTATCGGGGCGGGGCCGGCCGGGATGACAGCCGGGATTTATGCTGGCCGCTTGAATTTAAAGACGCTTTTGATAGCTAAGAATTTTGGCGGTCAGATGGCGAAAAAAGCGGTTATGATTGAAAATTATCCCGGAGTTGGGGCGATTTATGGAACGGAATTGGTCTCGTTAATGGAAAAACAATTGAAATCGCGCAAGATTAAAATAGAAACGGATGAGGTTTTGAAAATAAAAAAACAGGGAGAAATTTTTTCCACTGAAACAAAAAATAAAAATGTTTTTAATTCAAAGGCGATAATTGTCGCGACAGGATTGGTTTCAAGATTATTAAATGTTCCAGGCGAAAAAGAATTTTTAGGCAGGGGAGTGAGTTATTGCTCTTTGTGCGACGGACCTGTTTTTCAGGGAAAGAATGTCGCGGTGGTCGGGGGAGGAAATGCTGGTTTTGAAACCGCTATTTTTCTTTCAAAGATTGCCAAGAAAATATATATTTTAGAATACGGGCAAAAATCAAAAGCGTTTGGCGCAAATTTAGAAATAGCGAAAAAAGCCGAGAATATTGAAATAATAACAAACGCGGAAGTGAAAGAAATTAAAGGCAAGAAATTCGTTGATTCGCTTATTTACGAGGATAAAAAAAATAAAGAGATTAAAAATTTGGCGGTTGAGGGGGTTTTTGTGGAGATTGGCTATCAGCCGGAGACGTCTTTTATTGAAGATATGGTTGATTTGAACGATAAAGGCGCGGCATTGGTTGATTTTGAAAGTTGTCAAACGAAAACAGCGGGGCTTTTTGTTGCCGGCGATCTAAATGCGGGAAAATTTAAACAGATTGTAATTGCCTGCGGAGAAGGAGCGAAAACTACGCTATATGCGTTTGAGTATATTCAACATCTCAAAATATGATAAAAGATATTAAGGCTAGAAAAATATTAGATTCAAGGGGAAATCATACGGTTGAGGTAAAATTAGAAACTGATAACGGTTTTTTTGTTGCATCTTGTCCATCTGGCGCTTCAACCGGGAAAAATGAAGCTGTGGCGTTGCCAGCTGAAAAAGCAATAGAGAATATAAATAAAATAATTGTTCCCCAGCTATTAGGTAAAGACGAAACAAATCAGGAAGAGGTGGATAATTTAATGATTGAACTGGACGGGACTGAAAATAAATCAAAATTAGGGGCAAATGCTATTTTGGCTGTTTCAATGGCAATTTGCCGCGCTGGATCCAAAACCAATGGCTTGCCCTTGTATTGTTATATCAGCCAGCTCAGTGAGAATATCCAATATAAAGGGGGCATCTCCCATTGTAGTTGCAATAGGAGATGCTCCCCAGACATTGATTGTAAGTTGCCGTCCCCGTGTTTTAATATTATAAACGGCGGGGTTCACGGAAGAAACAATTTGGAAATACAGGAGTTTATGATAATTCCGCAGGGAGAGTCGTTTGAAAAAAATTTAGAAATAGGAAAAGTCGTTTACAAAAAATTAAAAATAATTTTGAAAAATAAATTTGGTGAAAGGGGGATTGTTATTGCGGACGAAGGCGGTTTTTCTCCGCCTATTTTTAATGATATAGAAGCATTGGATTTTGTTGTTGAGGCGATAGGGGATTATAATGTAAAAATCGGGCTAGATTGCGCCGCTTCCCAATTTTTTTTTGATGGGAAATATAAAATTGACAATAAATTATTTGACAGAAATGGCTTGATTGAATTTTACGGCAATATAGTTGGAAAATATCCAATAATTTCTATTGAAGATCCTTTTGCGGAAGATGACTGTGGGGGATTTAAGTTAATGATGAAAAATTTTGGAGATAAAATAATTATTGTCGGCGATGATTTTTTAACAACGAACATAGAAAGAATAAAAAAAGCAAAAGAGGCAGGCGCTTGCAACGGAGCGATTATAAAACCGAATCAAATTGGCACAATAAGCGAAACAATAGAAGCCGGTCGATTAATAAAATCATTCGGTTGGAAAGCGGTTATTTCCCACAGATCCGGCGAAACAATGGATGATTTTATTGCTGATTTGGCTGTCGGCTTTGGCGCTTATTTCATAAAATCAGGAGCGCCAGCGAAAAAAGAAAGAATGGTAAAATATAATAGATTGGTGGAAATAGATAGAGAAATTCAATTAATAAATAAAAATGAAAATTATTAACGGTTCCAAAACAAGTTCATTCGGCGCTCCAGCGAAAATAAATCACGACCATGCTTTGTTTTATGCGGGCAGATTATATGAGGGATTGAATAATGAAAAAATGTCAATTATATTGAGAATCAGATATTTTCGCAAAATATAAACAAGATTTTTTGTAAAAGTAGCGAGGCCATGGGAGAACTTCCCGATAATAGCGTGCATTTGATGGTTACTTCCCCCCCCCTATAATGCTGGCAAAGACTATGATAAAAATTTATCTCTTGAAGAATACAGGGGATTATTAAGACGAGTATTTAGAGAAACTTTTATGGTTTTAGTCCCTGGTGGCATGGTTTGTATAAATGTGGCTAATTTAGGTAGAAAGCCATATTTACCACTTCACTCTTATGTTATTGAAGACATGATGCTTTGGGTTTTTTAATGCGGGGTGAAATTCTTTGGGATAAAGGAAACAGCGCAAGCCCGTCAACTGCTTGGGGGTCATACCTAAAAGCAAGCAATCCTGTGTTGTGGGATGTTCACGAGTATGTTCTTGTTTTTTGCAAGGATACTTTCACTCGCTACGGTCAGCAGAAAAAAAGAGCGCCATAACAAAAGAAGAATTTTTAGAATTTACAAAAAATATTTGGAAATTTTCAACAGAAAGAGCGACAAGAGTAAAACATCCGGATCCATTTCCTGTTGAATTACCTTATCGCTTGATTCAACTTTATACTTTTGAAAACGATGTTATATTGGATCCGCTTGTAGGAAGTGGCGCTACTTGCATAGCGGCATTAAAAACAAATAGAAAATATATTGCCTATGATGTTGATAAAAATTATTGTAATTTAGCGGATCAAAGAATAAAATTATTTTTGCAACAGCAAAAAATATTATTTAATTAATATAATAAAATTATGGCAAAATTATGGCAAAATTATTTTTATTAAGGCATTTGAAATCGCAGTGGAACGAGGAGGAAAACAGGTTTACGGGTTGGGTGGATATTCCGCTGGCGGAAGGACAGGAAGAATCAGCGAAAGTCCTTGCTCAGAAAATTTTTCAAAATAAAATAGACGCGATTTATTGTTCACGGCTCTTCAGAAATATAGATACAGCGGCAAGGATTTTTGAGCATGACAATAAATATCCGATTTTTATTCATTTGGATCTTGGGAAAATGAAAAAATGGGGGCATTTCAAAGATATAAGCGAAAACGATCTGCCTGTTTTTGTTTCAGAAAAACTTAACGAAAGATATTACGGGGATTTGCAAGGATTAAATAAAGAAGAGATGATAAAAAAATACGGGGAAGAAAAAGTAAGGCAATGGCGGCGGAGTTATGATATGGCGCCGCCGGGCGGAGAGTCCCTGAAAGATGTCGTTAAAAGGGTTGTTCCTTTTTATAAAAAATATATTGAAAAGGACTTAAAAACCGGGAAGAATATTTTAATCGTGGCAAGCCATAATTCTTTGAGGGCGCTTGTAAAACATATTGAAAAAATTTCAGACAATGATATTATTAATTTTGAGATTCATTTTGGAGGCTTGATTGAATACGATTTAGGAAAATCGCTTGAAGTTAAAAATAAATGTAATCTTTAAAATTATTCCCCTTGCTCACCCCCCCGATGGTCATCGGAGGGGGAGGTAATAGTTTGGCGGAAAAAATAATTGCGTGTTAATATTAAAATTAAAGTCGCTGAAAATATCAATAATTAAAAAATAAAATAAGGGAATAATAATATGAATAAAAAAACAATTACAATGGCGTTGATAGCGGTCGCTGGCGTTTTAGTCATTGGAGCGCTTGTTTATTTGAATTATCCCGACAAATCGGGTATTTCTGGGGATAATGCCCAATTCGGCCAACAGATTGCGGAAAAAGCCATAAATTTTATAAACAATAATATCTTAAGAGGAAACGGCACAGCTTCTTTGGTTGATGTAGGTGAAGAAAACGGATTTTATAAAATAAAATTCAGCTTACAGGGAAATGAAATGGAGTCGTACATTACAAAAGACGGCAAATTTTTATTCCCGGAAGTTATAAATTTGGAAGAAACAAGCCCTGTGGCGGTTGAGACAGACACTACTTTGGGGTCTTTCTCGGTAAACAATGGTGAAATTTGCAAGGAAGGGGACAAACCTGTTGTTTATTTTTTTGGCTCCAAAACATGTCCGTATTGCAATTGGGAATATCCAATTTTTAAAACAATTATGGAAAAATTTAAAAAAGAAGTTTTTTTCCGTGACAATATGGATTTACAGGCAGATGAAGACATTTTTAACAAATACAGCACAGGAGGAATTCCGACAATTGTTTTAGGGTGCAAATATTACAGGGTTGGCTCTGGTGAAACTGGCGGAGAAGAGGCGGAGATTAAAAATATTACAGCCCTTACTTGCAAAATCACAGGGAGTAATCCTTCAGATATCTGCGACGAGGTAAAAGATTTAATTAGCCAAATACAATAATTTTATGGACGCGATAAAAAATAAAAAAAGAGTGAGGGTTTTCTCAACCCCGGTCTGCCCCTACTGCGTTACATTAAAAGAATATCTAAAGAGCTATTCAGTGGAATTTGAAGATATTGATGTTTCGCAAAATAAAGCGGCTTTGGACGAAATGATTGAAAAGTCAGACCAAATGGGAGTGCCGGTTATAGAGATTGGAGAGAAAATAGTCATTGGATTTGATAAGAGCGTTATCAATGAATTACTTGATATTAAAGAATAATATGGCTACGAAATACGAATTTAGTACGAATATACGAATATGTTTTCGTATAGTCGTATATATTTGTAATTCGTAGCTAAATTATGATAAAAATTGCGATAAATGGCTTTGGCCGCATAGGCCGCCAAGCATATAAAAAAATTTTAGAGAATCATCCCGATTTAGAAATAGTTGCCATAAACGATTTGACGGATAAGGCGACATTAGAACATCTTTTGAAATACGATTCTATTTACAGCAGATATGACGGAAAAATTGATTGTGTAATTTTGGCGGAAAAAGATCCGGAAAATTTACCTTGGAAAAAAATGGCGGTTGATATTGTTTTGGAATGTACTGGATTATTCACTGACTTGAATAGCGCGGAGAAGCATATTAAAGTTGGCTCTAAAAAAGTTATAATTTCAGCGCCCGCAAAAGACGAAGCGATTCCCAGTTATGTTTTAGGGGTTAATGAGGAAAAATATAATCCTGAGAAAGACAATATAATTGACATGGGCTCTTGCACAACGAATTGTTTAGCTCCGATGGCGAAAATTTTGAACGATAATTTTAAGATTACCAAGGGATTTATGACAACTATTCATAGTTATACCAACGACCAAAGAATTTTGGATTTGCCTCACAAAGATTTAAGGCGCGCAAGAGCGGCTGCTATAAATTTAATTCCAACAAGCACTGGAGCGGCTAAAGCGATCGGAAAAGTTATTCCTGAACTAAAAGGAAAACTTGACGGCATTTCTATAAGAGTGCCAACTCCGACTGTTTCTTTGTTAGATCTAATCGTTGAAGTAGAAAGATCAACAACTAAAGAAGAAGTGAACAATATTTTTAAGAAAGCGGAAAAAGCCCTGAAAGGAATTTTCAGGACGGAAGGCGAGCCATTGGTTTCTTCTGATTATGTCGGCGATACCTATTCTTCAATAGTTGATTTGGAAAAGACAATGGTAAATGGCAATCTTGTAAAAGTTCTTGGCTGGTATGATAATGAAACAGGATATTCAACCCGCTTAGCCGATTTTGCGGAATTCGTGGGGAAAAAAATGTAGATTTTTCTCAAAAAAAAGAGCCCGTTCCGACGGATGTCGGAACGGGTTTTGCGTTGCGCGATTGGGTTTTTTCCTGTCTGTCGAGAGATTCCATTCATATTCGTTGTCGGCGGAGTAGCGATGAATATAAGTATTGCGTTTTCTTCGGAAAATAAGTTATAATAAAGATAATAAAAATAAAATATTAAAATCATGATAAAAAAAGGAGAATTATATTATCCCGATAAAAATTTTCAGAAAAAGGCGTTGATAAATAACAGGGCGATTTATAAAAAAGCATCTGCCAATCCTGTTAAATTTTGGGATGGGCTGGCAAAAGAAATTTTTTGGCAAAAAAAGTGGAAAAAGGCCTTTGAACATAAACCGCCTTATTTTAAATGGTTTGTGGGTGGAAAGATTAATATAACCGAAAGCGCTTTGGATAAAAATTTAGAGGAAAAGAAAAATAAAGTTGCCCTGATTTGGGAACCGGAAGCGGTGGGGGAGCGGCAGAGAATTTTCTCATATTACGATCTTTTTAGAGAAGTTAATCGGCTTGCTAATGCTTTAAAAAAAATGGGCGCGCAAAAAGGGGATAGAATCGGGATTTATTCGCCTATGATTCCAGAAGTTATAATTTCAATGCTTGCTTGCGCCAGAATCGGCGCTGTTCACGCTGTTGTTTTTTCAGCTTTTAGCCCAAAAGCCCTGCAAGTAAGATTGCAGGATACTGAAGCGAAAATTTTAATTACAGCCGATGGATATTTCAGGCGGGGTAAAGTCGTGAATCTTAAACAGGGCGCTGATGAAGGAATTAAAGAAACGAAAGTGGAAAAAATTGTCGTTGTGAAAAGAGCGGGGAATGAAATTTTTTTTCAGCCGGACAGGGATTTTTGGTATCAAGATTTGATAAAAAATGAAAGCGATTGGTGTCCTGCCGAAGCAATGGACAGCGAAGATCCGCTTTTCATACTTTACACGAGCGGTTCTACCGGCAAGCCAAAGGGTTGCGTTCATTCGTGCGGCGGATACGGTGTTCAGGCGAAATTTACAGCCAAATGGATTTTTGATTTAAAAGAAGACGATATTTTTTGGTCAACCGCTGATGTTGGCTGGATTACCGGACATACTTACAGTTGTTATGGGCCCTTGCTTAATGGCGCCACATTTGTAATTTTTGAGGGCGCGCCGGATTATCCTGATCCGGGCAGATGGTGTGAAATTATTGATAAATACGGAATAACAACTTTTTATACCGCTCCTACGGCCATAAGAATGTTTGAAAAATACGGAGTTGAATATCCGAGAAAATATAAATTGGATTCTCTACAGATTTTAGGTTCTGTCGGCGAGCCGATTGATAAAGCCGCCTGGCAATGGTATTTCAAAGAAGTGGGAAGAGAAAAATGCCCTTTGGTTGATACTTGGTGGCAGACAGAAACAGGAGGTATTTTAATTACTTCTCTGCCCGGAATAGGGCCGTTTAAGCCGACTTTTGCCGGGATTCATTTTCCGGGAGTAAATTTTGCTATTTTGAATGAAAAAGGAAAGTCCTGTAAAATAGGGGAGCAGGGAAATTTGGTTATTCTTCCGCCATTCGCTCCCGGACTTTTGAGAGGGATTTATAAAAATCCGGAAAAATATCTGGAAACATATTGGAGCGAATGCGGGAATAAAATTTACTTTACCAGCGACGGCGCTTGTAAAGATAAAAACGGGCTGATAAGAATTGTGGGTAGAATTGACGATGTTATAAAAGTGGCGGGGCACAGAATCGCAACAGGGGAGTTGGAGAGCGCCATTGCTTTACATTCTGATATTACAGAATGCGCTGTTGTCGGAGTTGCGGATGAAATAAAAGGCGAAGTTCCAGTTGCTTTTGTCGTTTGCAAAACAGACAAATCTGCGGAAAATATAAAAGAAGAAGTTGTTCGGCAGATAAGAAAAGAAATAGGGCCCATAGCAACGCCGAAAGAGGTTTATTTAGTAAAAGATTTGCCGAAAACCCGTTCTGGCAAAATAATGAGAAGAATTTTGAGAAAATTATTTACCAGCGAGGAGCTCGGCGATTTAAGCGCTCTGTCAAACCCGGAATCTGTGGAAGAAATTAAGCTAATTTTACGGTAAGCGTAAAACGCAAAACGAAAAATGCAAAATTAAGGTGTCGCTTCGCGATAATATATATCATCAATTATGACGGGAGCATCTCCCGTCATAATTAATACTTCAGTTTTGCGCTTTTAGCTTTTAATTTTTAATTTCGTTATTATGGATATTGAGATCAGAAAAATTAAGGAAAAAGATGAAAAAAAAGCGTATTTATTTTGCATCGGAATTTTTGACGAGATGGGCTGGGATAAAAGATTTAGCTATGATTTGAAAGATCTTAGCAAGACATTCGGAGGCGAGAGAGAAGCGTTTTTTATAGCGGTGGACAATAGAAAAATTGTATCTTGCGGGGGAGTAAATTGCCTTGCGGATAAAACGGCTTTAATGAGAAGATTTTATACCGCTAAAGAATTTAGGGGTAGGGGATTGGCCGCTCTTATGCTTGAAAAAATTAAACGATTTGCCAAAGAAAACGGATACGGAGAAATTGTTTTGGATGTGTTTAAGGATAATATCCGGGCGAAAAAGTTTTATAAAAAAAGCGGATTCAGAAATTTTAAACCAAGCCCCTGTAAAAATTGGCACGATCTTAACTACCCAAAACTCTTTGATTTCCAAAAACTGAAACTGAAATAATGTAGCAGGAACACTTCCCGCTATAATCATGGCGGGAAGTGTTTTCGTCATATTAGTTTCCTGATTTATAATTAGCGAGCGAGAGAGGAAAAGAAAGTCGCAATTTTCTTTTCCGAACGAGCGAACTAATTATATCATAGATATTTTGTTTTGGTTTTCGGGGCGAGACGAAGCAAAAATTTTGAGCCGTATATACGAAGCATTCCGGCTCAAAATTTTTGCAAAGTCGTAGCCAAAACCAAAACACAAAGAGTTGAAGGACATTCGTAATTCAAGGTATTATAGATAAAAAATAACCCGCGATGAGAGAGAAAACTCTCTTCGCGGGTTTTGCGGTTATGGGGGAGGAAGGCTATGTAGTGAATTCACAGATGAGCCCAAAGATGAGCCCAAAGATGAGCCCAAAGATGAGCCCAAAGATGGGCCAAAAGATTAGCCCACCGATGAGCCCACCGATGAGCCCAAAGATGAGCCCAATGATGAGCCAACTGATGAGCCCAATGATGAGCCCAATGATGAGCCAATAGATGAGCCCATCGATGAGCCCATCTTCATTTATGGGTTTCAAATTCCTGAAACCTCCCTTGATTGTGGCTGTGATGCATACTGCGGTACAGGCGATAATAACATATTCGCCACCGAACGCCCAGCAAATCACCAGTTGCCCCCAGGAATACGGCTGTCTCATGGTCAGTTCTCCCAACCCGAGCATTTTCCACGCTTGGATTATCAGGAGAAAATTGAGGACTGCCAATCCCCCCGTAGCCAGAGTCAGGAAGAATCTCCTCGCATCTCCCCAAGTGATGTAGTGGGTGTAAGTCGCTGCGTTTTCTTCGTTCTGTTGCGTTTCCATCTTCGGTTCCTTTCCAAATTTTCCATATTAGTTTATTGGCTTGTGTAATGAGCTGTTTTTGCTACAATTACGCGTTTTTTTCACTATGTTTTATTGATAGCATAATGTATTATCTTTGTCAAGTTTTTTAGCGCATTTTTCGTTAAATTCATCGTAGTAAATTTCCTCCGATCGGCGATTTTTTACTACGATGGAAAACTAAAAAAGATCATTTTTCCATTAAAAATGCGACCGTCGGTTTAATCTTAACATCAATATTTTTAGTTTTGCACTTTTTTGTTTTTAGGAGTTGAGGTATAATAATTAAATATAAAACACAAAACGAAGAATGCAAAAATAAGGTGTCGCTTCGCGACAGTATATATCATCAATTATAGCAGGAGTATTTTATAATTGGAGCATATCCCGTTAATCGTGATAGAAAATGTTTCCGTTATGAAATACTCCTGTCATAATTGATACTTTAATTTTGCGTTTTAACTTTTTAATTTAAGCTGTTATGGAAAAAGAACAAAAAAATATTCTTTGGTTTAAGGAGGTGGGGATAGGAGATATTACTTTGGTCGGGGGCAAGAATGCTTCTTTGGGCGAGATGATTCAACAATTAACTCCCAAGGGGATAAATATCCCTGATGGTTTTGCAACGACAGCAAAAGCTTATTTTGATTTTTTGGAAAAAGCAGGCATTAAAGAAAAAATAAAAGAAATTTTACGAGATATTGATGTTTCCGATATTAAAAATCTTCAAGAGAAGGGAAGGGCGGTAAGGGCTTTGATCGCGCGTTCACACCTGCCCGAGGATTTGGAAAAAGAAATTTCCGACGCCTATTCGCTTATGTCTCGAGAATACGGGGAAAAACAAACCGATGTGGCGGTCCGTTCCAGCGCCACGGCTGAAGACCTTCCAAACGCTTCTTTTGCTGGCCAGCAGGAAACATATTTGAATATAAGAGGCGATAAAAATGTGGCGGAGGCGGTAAAGAAATGTTTTATTTCTCTTTTTACAGACAGAGCCATTGTTTATCGCGAAGAGATGAAATTTGACCATTTGAAACTCGCTTTGAGCGTCGGGGTGCAAAAAATGATCCGTTCCGATCTTTCTTATTCCGGGGTTATGTTTTCTTGCGACACAGAAAATGGATTTGGAGATGTTATTTTGATTAACGGCAGTTATGGATTGGGAGAGAATATAGTTAAGGGAATGGTGGATCCGGATCAGTATTATGTTTTTGAAACGACCCTAAAAAGCGGTTTTAAGCCGATTTTAGAAAAACGGTTAGGCAGGAAATTGGTTAAATTGATCTATAATAAAAATCAAAAGGCAACTACGAAGAATATCTCTACACCAATAAAAGACAGACAAAGGTTTGTTCTGACAGACGAGGAGATATTAGATCTTAGTCGCTGGTCTGTTTTAATTGAGGATTATTATGGTAAATCAATGGATATGGAATGGGCGAAAGACGGCAAGGCTGGAAAATTATATATTGTGCAGGCAAGGCCGGAAACAGTCCAAAGCAGAAAAAACTTAGCGGTTTTAGAAAATTATGTGTTAGATAAAAATAATAAAAAGATAAAATTATTAGCGGAGGGATTAAGCGTGGGTAATAAAATAGGGCAGGGGAGAGCGAGAAAAATAATGAATGTCAAAGACATAAAGGACTTCAAAAAAGGAGAGGTTTTAGTGACTGATATGACAGATCCGGATTGGGTTCCGGTGATGAAAATCGCTTCAGCTATTATCACAGATAGGGGGGGTAGAACTTGCCATACTGCCATTGTAAGCCGGGAGCTTGGCATTCCTTCTGTGGTTGGAGTTGGAAACGCAACCAGAGTGATTAAAACAAGCCAGGAGATTACGGTGAGTTGCGCCGAGGGGGAGACAGGAAAAATTTATCAGGGGATTATTCCGTTTGAAATTAAAAAAACCGATGTTTCTAATTTGAAGAAACCGGCAGTTAAAATAATGATGAATGTCGGGGAGCCGGATTTGGCTTTCGGATTGAGTTTTGTTCCCAACGATGGAGTGGGTTTGGCGCGGGAAGAATTTATTATCGCTAATAATATAAAGATACATCCGCTTGCTTTGATAAATTACAGGAAGATGCCTTCAATCGTGAAAAATAAAATAAATGAGATTGCTTTTGGTTATAAAAGCAAAACCGACTTTTATATTGAAAAATTAGCCCAAGGCATGGGGAAAATTGGAGCGGCTTTTTATCCCAAAGAGGTAATTGTTCGTTTTTCCGATTTTAAGACAAACGAATATAGGAATTTAATAGGCGGGGAATTTTTTGAGCCAGTTGAAGAAAATCCTATGCTCGGATTTAGGGGCGCCTGCCGTTATCTTGATGAAAAGTTCCAGCCGGCTTTTAATTTAGAATGCGAGGCGATAAAAAGAGCGAGGAATATTTTTGGATTGGCGAATATAAATGTGATGGTTCCTTTTTGCAGAACCGTTGAGGAAGGAAGAAAAGTAGTTGATTTAATGGAAAAAAATGGCTTGAAGAAAGGGGGTACACCCTTCTCAATCCTCCCCTCCGATGGTCATCGGAGGGGAGGAGAGGCGGGGGAAATCTCTCTTAAAGAAGGGGGGGGGAGGGGAAATGGGCTAAAAATTTATATGATGTGTGAAATACCGACTAATGTCGTGCTTATTGAGGAATTTTTAGAAATTTTTGACGGAGTTTCAATTGGTTCAAACGACCTTACTCAGTTATGCCTCGGGCTTGACAGGGATAATTCAAGAATTTCTCATATAGGAGACGAAAGAAATCCTGCCATTAAAAGAATGATAAGGAAAGTAATAAAAGTTTGCAATGAAAAGGGCAAATATTGCGGAATTTGCGGACAAGCGCCTTCTGATTTTCCGGATTTTGCGGAATTTTTAGTCAAAGAGGGGATCAAAAGCATTTCTTTGAATCCGGATACAGCAATAAAGACAATTTTATTCTTAAATGGTCTTGATGATATTGTTGTTGCTGATAAAAATAGAGCATTATTGGATCCGCGGGGCTAATTAAACGCAAAATGCAAAGCGAGAAATTAAAAATTATGGTGTCGTTCGCAACAATAATATATATTATCAATTATAGCGGGAACATTTCTCGCTATGATTATAGCGAGAAATGTTCCCGCTATAATTGATACCTTAATTTTACGCTTTTAGCTTTTAGTTTTTAATTTCGTTATTATGTTTGATGTAATAACTTTTGGTTCGGCCGCTCAGGACATTTTTTTGCGGCTAAATAAAAAACAAGTAATTGTCGGAAAGAAATTTACCGCAGGCAAAGGCGTATGTTTTGATTTGGGTTCAAAAGTTGATGTGGAAGAAATTTATTTTTATTGCGGCGGGGGAGGAATCAATACCAGCGCAACATTTGCAAAGCAGGGTTTGAAAACTGCTTATTGCGGAGCAATTGGGAAAGACCTTGCCGGGGAAGAAATAATAAAGGACTTAAATAATAGGGGAGTGGCCGTGGATTTTGTCAAAGAAAAAGGAAAACCCACAAATCATTCTATTATTTTTAATTTATCTCAAAAAGACAGAACTATTATCGCTTACAGGGGCGCGTCTGAGTTGCTTGCCCGAGAAGACATTCCTTGGGACAAAATGGGGTCAAGATGGTTTTATTTGGCTCCGCTTTCTGGTCTTGCTTGCGAGACCTCAAAAAGTATTATTAATTTCGCAAAAGAAAAGGAGATAAAAATTGCTTTTAATCCAGGGACTTTTCAGATTTCTTTGCCCGGAAAAATTTTGTCAGAAATTTTAAGTAAAATTGACATATTAATTTTAAATCAAGAGGAAGCGTCCTTTTTAACAAAAATTCCTTTTATCAAAGAAAAAGAAATTTTTGAGAAAATTGACAAAATGTGCCCGGGAATCGCCATAATGACAAAAGGCGCAAAAGGCGTTGTAGCTTCTGACGGAAGATATTTTTACAGCGCTAATGTCTTAAAAACAAAAGTGGTTGACAAGACAGGCGCCGGCGATTCTTTTGGGGCTGGATTTGTCTCTGGTTTTATCAAGGCGAACGGCGACATAGGATATGCAATGCAATTAGGAATAGCCAACTCTGCTTCTTGCCTGCAACAATGGGGCGCGAAGAACGGATTATTGGGGGAGGGCGATAATTGGGAAAAAGTAAAAATTAAAAAGTTAAAATATGAAAAATCTTAAAAATATATTGCAGGATGCGCGGAAAAATCATTACGCTATAGGCCAGTTTAATATCTCAACATTTGAGCAGTTGAAGGGAATTTTTGGCGCGGTAAATGCATTAAGAACGCCGGTTATAATCGGCACATCGGAGGGCGAAGCGAAATTTTTAGGGATAGAAGAAATTTCCGCTTTAATTAAAATTGCAGAAAAAAAATATAAAATTCCGTTTTTTTTGAATCTTGATCATGGTAAAGATTTAGCGTTAATCAAGAAGGCTGTTGATTGCGGTTATTCCGCGGTTCATTTTGACGGGTCTTCTTTTCCTTTTGAGGAAAACGCGCGGTATACCAAAGAAGTTATAAAGTACGCCCGGAAGAAAAGTGTTTTAATAGAAGGAGAATTAGGGGCGATAAAGGGGGAGTCGGGGATCCATCAAAAAAAAGTTATTCTAACAGAAGACGATCTTACTTCGCCGGAACAAGCCAAAAAATTTGCGGATTTGACCAATGTGGATTGTCTGGCAATAGCTGTTGGCACGACTCATGGAATGTATAAGGAAGAGAAAGGAATTGATTTTGAACGGCTGGGAAATATTAGCTGTTTAACAATGAAGAAATTTTTGGTTTTACACGGGGGATCCGGCATTTCCGAAGAGGATATAAAAAAAGCCATTGATTTAGGAATTGTTAAAATAAATATTAATACAGAGATAAGATTGATTTGGAGGGATTGCTTGGAGAAAAAATTAAGAGAAAATCAAGAAGAAACAAAACCATACAAACTTTTAGCAGATATCAAAGACGCTATTCAAAAAAAAGTGGAAGAAAAAATTAGGATGTTTGAAACAAGGGCTTGTAAATGATTTGTAAAATTATATGAAAATAATTCATAATCGCGGGATTTGCATCGGATGCGGTTCCTGCGCCGCTGTCTGCCCGAAACATTGGAAAATGGGAAATGATGGAAAATCAACACTTTTAAGCGCAAAGGATTTGGGAGGCGAGAAATATGAATTAGATGTTTCTAAAATTGAGTGCAATCAAGAAGCGGCTGATATATGTCCGGTTCAATGCATTGGTATTGAAAAATAAGGAGTAATATGATAATTAGAGTTTATGTTAGATTTTTCTGTTGAAAGGAGAGAGAAATTAAGAAAGAAAGTAAAGGACTTAAGAAAAAAAGGCATTACGCCCGCTGTTTTGTATGGTCCTGAAATAAAAAATTTGCTTTTGGAAGTAAATCTTAAAAATTTTAAAAATATACTAAAGAAAGCAGGAGAGAGCTCGTTGATTAATTTAAAAATTGAAGGGGGAAAAGAGAAATTTTTGGTCTTAATACATCAAATTAAAAAAAATCCTATTTCAGGGGCGCCGATACATATTGATTTTTACCAACCCATTTTAAGCAAAGAAATTGAAGTTGTTGTGCCGTTGATTTTTGAAGGCGAAGCGCCAGTTCTAAAGGATATGGGCGGGACTTTAATTAAGGAAATTTATGAATTGAAAGTAAGGGCTTTGCCGAAAAATCTTCCTCACGAGATAACAGTTGACATAAGCAAGCTGAAAAAATTTGAAGATGAAATTTTAATAAAGGATTTGATTTTGCCGGAAGGCGTGAAGACGCATAGGGGTCCTGACGAAATAGTTGTTTTAGCCGTTCCGCCGGCGAAAGTTGAAGAGGAATTAGCAAAGCAAGTTGAAGAAAAGGTGGAAGATGTGGAACAAGTTAAAAAGAAAAAAGCCGAGGAATCGGCAGCCGAAGTGAAGGCAGAAACAAAAGAACCAAAATAGGCTTCAGAAAAACAATTTCAGGACATAAGTAAATTTAGATGATATAAGGGTAATGTTATTAAAAATTTTTAAAATTGCCTCGCTTATCGTATTTTGCTTGGCTTTTATATTGCCGAATTCTATTTTTGCCGAAGAAGATATTGAACAAAAATGTCTTCAATTAGCTGAAAAAGGATGCGAGAGCGTCGGTTCCGCTGATTGCCGTAAAAATTTAGAGCAGTGCGAAGTATATTACAAAGAAAAAAGCGATAAAATTGAGTCGGATATAAGCAAGACGCAGGGAGAGAAACAAACGGTTAAGAATAAAATTTACACCTTAAGCCAAAAAATTAAAAATCTTAATTATCAAATTTATCAGAGTAATTTAGTGATTAATGATTTAAATATCCAAGTAGAAGATACTCAATCGTCAATAATAAAAACTAGTCTCAAAATAAAAGGGTCCACTTTGAAATTAGCTGAAATATTAAGAGACATTTACGTAGAAGACCAGAAATCAATTCTGGAAATTTTATTTTCCGAGAGGAGAATATCTGGATTCTTTGAAAACTTGGCGGCATTAATCGCATTAGATTCAAAGAGTAAAAATATTCTTAGCGACATTAAAGTCTTAAAAACAAATTTAGAAAGCCAAAAAGAGTCGCTGGACCAGGAAAAAACTGATTTGGAGCGGACTGTAAAAATACAAACCCTTCAGAAAAATGAAAGCGATAAAACCAAGAAAGACCAAGAATATTATTTACAACTTACAGAGGGAGAGTATCAAAAGCAATTAATCCAAAAGACCGAAATACAGAAAAAAGCGAGCGAAATAAGGGCAAGGATTTTTGAATTAATAGGAGTTTCTAAGGCTCCGACTTTTGGCGAGGCGTATGAAATTGCTAAATATGTTGAAAGCGCGGTTGGAATCAGGCCCGCTTTTTTGCTTGCTATTTTGACTCAGGAATCAAATATGGGAAAAAATGTCGGGCAATGTTATTTGAAAAACGAAGTGACTGGAGAAGGAATTGTTGCTTATAGCGGAAAAGTCGTTCTAAGAGTAATGAAACCGACAAGAGATATTTCTCCTTTTATCTCAATATGCAAGGATTTGGGAAGAGACCCTTTTAATACTCCTGTTTCCTGTCCGATGAGTTTTGGTTATGGAGGAGCTATGGGTCCGGCTCAATTTATACCCTCAACTTGGGTTCTTTTTGTAGACAAAATAAAATCAATAATCGGGAAACCAGGGGACCCGTGGAATATCAAAGACGCTTTTTTAGCGGCTGGATTGTATTTAGCTGACGCTGGCGCGAAGGCGCAGACATATAAAAGTGAATGGAACGGTTCTTTGAGATATTTTTCAGGCGGGCTTAATATGCAGTATAAGTTTTACGCTGATTCGGTTATGAAAATCGCGAGCCAATACGAAGAAGACATAAAGGCCCTGGAAGCCCAAAAATAGAGATAAAATAGAGATAAATGGATATAAGGTGGAGTTGAAACATATAAACAATAGTAATTTCATCGTAGTAAAACTCCTACGATCGTAGGAGTTTTACTACGATGAAATTATACAGATCTTTATTGTAGAGATTCAATTATTTTTTCTATTTTTCCTTCCATTATTTCTTCAATATTGTGCCAGGATTTTTTAAGCCGGTGGTCTGTTACCCTATCTTGAGGAAAGTTATAGGTTCTGATTTTTTCCGCTCTTTTTGCGCCTCCGATTTGAATATTTCTTTTTCCGTCGAGCCGAGATTGCTCTTCCTCTATTCTTTTTTCAACAATCTTGGCTGACAATATAGCTAAAGCATTTTCTTTGTTTTGTGCTTGGCTCCTTTCGGTTTGGGATGCCACGCTTATTCCGCTCGGCAAATGAGTAATTCGGACAGCTGTTTCTCTTTTATTCACATTTTGGCCTCCGGCTCCGGAAGAACGGAAAAAATCAATTTTTATTTCATCGGGTTTAATTTTAATTTCAGATGATTTTGGTTTTGGTAAAACCGCTACTGTCGCGGTTGAAGTATGAACCCTACCCGCTTTTTCTGTTTTTGGTATCCGCTGGACTCTGTGAACGCCCCCTTCATTTTTTAATTTGGCGAAAACATCTCCGTCTATCTCAAAAATTATTTCTTTGAATCCGCCTATTTCGGTCGGGTGGGAATCCAGGATTTTCTGTTTCCAGCTCTGCAAGGTAGCGTATTTTGAATACATTCTATAAAGCTCTCCGGCAAACAAAGCCGCTTCGTCTCCGCCTGCTCCAGCCCTTATTTCTATGATAACTGATTGTGCCGCTGGTTGAGGGCTGGAGTTTTCCTCGAGCATATTTTCCAGCTCTTTTTCCATGGAGTCAATTTTTTCCCGCAAAATCGGCAATTCGCTTTCCGCCAAAACAGACAGTTCTTGGTCGTCCTTTGCTTTTAAGATTGTTTTATTCTCTTCAATCTGAGTTTTTAATCCGTCTATTTCTTTTTGTTTCTCAATTATTTTTTCCAAGGATTTTTTCTTTTTAGACAGCTCTTCAAATTTTTCCCAGCCCACATCGGCTATCCGTCCCAACTTAGAAGATGTTGGCGGGTTGTTGGCGGAGTAATCAGAAATCAGCCCGGGGTCGCTGAGTTGTTTTAAAATTTCATCGTAGTCTTTTTTTATATCCTCAATACCAAACATTGATCGGAGAGTCTATTATTTCTTTTTCTTTTTGGCAAAAGTTTCTTTTTTTGCCATCTTTTTCTTAAATTTATCTACCCTTCCCAGAGTATCTACGATTTTTTCCTTGCCTGTGTAGAACGGGTGGCAATTGTAGCATATTTCAGTATCAATATGCTCATTAGTTGAACCAACCTCAAAACAGTTTCCGCAAGCGCAAACAACTTTCGCTTTTTCGTGATATTTCGGATGAATGTTGTCCTTCATAAATTTATTATGTTTAATTTGTAATTTATTTTTATAATAACAAACAATGCTTGAAAAGTAAATAATGATAAACTCAAAGCTCAAAACTCAAAACTCAAAACTCAAAACCATAACTTAAAACTCAAAACTAAATTAAAATACAAGTATTATGATATTATGAAGTTTTGAGTTTTAAGTTATGGTTTTGAGTTATTGTTCTGTATACAGAACAATGTGCGGTTTTGGCGGCTCCGCAGGCGAGCGGGAGGCTGGTCGAGCGAGCGTCCGCCGAAGGCCGCATCTTCCAAACGATGTATTGATTTTAATTTTCGGTATGCTATATTGAAAATATATTTATATTGTGAAAAATTAAAAATGCGAATCTCAAAATGCAAAATTTAGGTATACGAATTTATTTTTTGAAGGGACAAATTAGTATAATATATATTATCGCGAAGCAACACCTTAATTTTGAGATTTGAGATTTAATTTTGAGTTTATATTATGGCAGAAGAAAAATTGCCCGAAAACTTAAAAACGGAAGATGTTAAAATTAGCGATGTGAAAATAAGCGTTGAAGAAATGGCTCAGGCTGGTTTGCATTTGGGACACAGGACTTCCAAGGTTCATCCGAAAATGAAAGAATATATAAGCGGAGAGAGGAGTGGCGTCCATATGATTGACCTTGAAAAAACCGCAGAGAAATTGAAAGGAGCTCTTGATTTTATTGGAAAAATCGTTTCCGAAGGCAAAGTTTTGCTTTTAGTCGGAACAAAACCGCAAATTAAAAATATCGCCCGACAAACAGCTATTGATTGCGAAATTCCTTATGTCGTGGAAAGGTGGCTGGGCGGGACATTTACTAATTTTTTAACGCTTAAGCGCAGAGTTGACTATTTCAAGGATTTGGAAAAGAAAAAAGAAAGCGGAGAGCTGATGAAATACACAAAAAAAGAAAGAGCTGATTTTGACAAGGAAATTAAGGATTTAGCGATAAAATTCGGCGGCATTAAAAATCTGGAAAGGATTCCGGATGCGGTTTTTGTTTTAGATATGAGAAGAGACGACTTGGCGGTGAAAGAAGCAAGGAAAAAAAATGTGGTAATAATAGGAGTGGCAGACACTAATATTGACCCGACAATAGCGGATTTTCCAATTCCTGCCAATGACGATGCGATAAGCTCTGTGAAATATATTCTTGAAAAATTAAAAGAAACGATATTAAAGGCAAAGTCAGTTAAATAAAGTAGTTTTTTAAATCCAAATATCAAAATCTCAAATTCCAAATAAATCCAAAATTTAAATGTTCAAAATTCAAAAATTTTTTGGGTTTTAGATTTTGAAAATTGTAATTTATTTAGAAATTAAAAATTAGAAATTTTTATTGTCATGGTTTCCATAGATCAAATCAAACAACTTCGCGAGGAAACAGGCGTGTCTATCGCTGAATGCAAAAAAGCCCTTGAAGAAACGAAGG